>Ga0154020_10004936_pt1 | contig 15839 bp, 15 predicted proteins | sample Klosneuvirus_201_FD_109709 | JGI IMG/M metagenome (GOLD analysis project Ga0154020, IMG submission 109709) | Active sludge microbial communities from wastewater, Klosterneuburg, Austria - Klosneuvirus_20160825_MG | ecosystem: Engineered > WWTP > Aerobic digester > Activated sludge | place...
CGTGTATTCCAGTACGCGGCCTTCTGCCTTCGTCTGATTCATCGAATTACCGAAGAGAGCCTTCAGCGCATCCGTCCCCAAGCACAGTATGTACTTAGGCTTGACGAGCCGTATCTCCTGCTCCAGTAGGTGCTGAAATTGCTTGTTGTAGGACGTCAGGTTGGCCTTCTTGCCGTCCGTTGGATCGTCTGTCTTTAGCACGGCAGTTAGGTACCAGCGGTTCAGTCCCTTAACCCCAAGCTGGCGGCAGGTAGCTAGTAACAACTTACCTGCATCACCGATCAAGTACCGCCGCTTGTTCATTTCTTCTTCGGTCACCACGCGACTAATGACCATTACGTCGGACGGCACTGGACCTCTAGGGGCATCCTCGCCGCTACCCCAGGTGTGTCCTGGGAGTATGCGAGCCGCGTGGTACTGCGAGCCACTTACCTGAATACCGAACTTCACGTCACGCGTTCCGTATAGGCTGTCGCGAATCAGCCTAGTCAGGATACTGCCGGCCTTAGCCACTACCCGACGATCCTTGCCCTTACCGACTGTTGCTACTCCGGACTCCGTGTCACCCAGCGTTCGTGCGAACTCTTGGAAGCACGCGCCGGGGAACGCCAGTCCTGGTGCGTCCAACGGCCACATGGGTCGCAACTTCGACGGTTTGCTCACACTTACTGATTCGTTCATCGTAGCGATTCTCCAGATCGATCTTGTTGTCCGCGGCTGCCCGCTTTACCAATGCACGGATATACGCACAGTTCAGGCTACCTGGATCGGTACCTTCCGGCAGCCACACTTGGAACACCCGATCGCCGAACACCTTGCGAAACATATCATACGCCACGTGCATGTGATGTGGCTGGCCGTTCGCGGTGTCCTTCGGGTTCTGGGTTGGATCAAGCATAATGCCGTACACAGCTTGCTTGCCGGTCTCCACGTCATTGCGGACCAGCCGCTTGAACTTGTCGCTTGATACCCGCTTATTGAATACACCTAGGCTATGCGGTCCAGCCATCCAGGCGTCAATGACACCTTCTACTATCAACCGCAGTCGATAGGTGGTGGCGGTGTCGAAGTTGTACCAGTGCGACGATAAACCAGAATCTCTGGCGAACAGGTACTTAGGGGCTAGCCCGTTATCCCGTTCTGCACGAGCCTGCCAACTTACCAGCTTGCCGTCTTCATAGATGGGGATGATCAGCCGATCCACGAATCTATCCGCGGCTCCATCGAGACAGTGCCCAACGCCCATAGCCGCTGCCAGCTCCGGAGGTACCATCCTGGTCCTTAAATACTCAACAGACGTGTGGTTGATATTCTTCGACAGGATGGTCGACAATGGCCAGATGTTACCCGGCAGCCTAACTGGCTCCTTTCGCCGAGGGGAACTGTCGACATCCTGCAACTCAAAGACGTCCAGTCCCGCACCTGTGATCTTATCAAACAGCTCTCGCTGCTCTGTGTAATCCGCAAAGCAGTTCGAGTTGAAGCAGTTAGCCAGCCACAGGTTTCGTGTGCCAGTTCGCTCGTCGAACACACCCCAACGATGATTGATGTAAAGCCGGCCGCGGGAATCACCGCAAGCCGGACAGTTCATCTTGTACTCCTCGCCGCGGAATCCTTCCTCCGGCTTCAGGCGTATCTTGCCACTTATCGCGTTGCGTACATACTTGCACTGCATAGCCTCGCCGCGATGAATCACCTTGACCGTTCCGAATCGCTCTTCCAGCCTGTAAAACAAACGTGGGTTAAGCATTACCAAAGTCCTCAAACGTAGGGAGCCCATCGCCGTACTCAGACACCTTATCGTCATCGTCCTCGACATCTGCGATACGACTGAGCTCGGCTGTGCTAATGATCCGATTGTTCTCGATCGTGTAATCCTGGCTGGCCGATCGCATACGACACATTAACCCGTCGATCTTGATCACCATGTCTCTTCGCTTTTCCTGACGTCGTTGCTTGGCATTCGTTAGAACGGCCAGCGACGTATCGTCAGTCTTCATGCCTACCATGAAGCCAAAGTCACAGTGCTCAAAGAAGTTCTTGGCCTCTGCGGTCTCGTTTCGCTTCGGGGCTACACCAGGAGCTAGTGAGTTAGCTGCGGCAGACAACTGATGAAACAACCACACCGGGCAGTTGTAAGGAGCGGCGACGTTGCTCTTAAGACGCATAGGCATACGTCCGATGATGTGCCGCAACTGATCGGTATCAAGTTCTTTTCGCTCCAGATACTTATCCGCCACAGCACCTGCATAATCGACCGACACCAGCGCAACGCCTGGATTTCCAAGACTTCGCTGGTGCTCGCGAATTATGTTCACAATCCCTGGAACACTATTGCCGGCCTGCTCCACGAAATCCTTATTGGAACCGTTGAGGAACACAGTCACCAAGTTTCGGTTCATCATTAGCCGCGCCGCTTTAATACGCTCCGCTTCACCCGGTATCGCCATACCGGTGCCGATATGCTCGCCCCAGATACGACGTTCGTAATCCTTATAGTCACCTAACTTACGCGAGCTCAGGTTACGCTGCGACTTAGGCAGTTCGAGCGTGTTCCGGTCGACTTGCGAGAAACACGACAGTAACCGAATTTTCACCGAGCTTTGTGGTTCTTCGTAGAAGAACAGGTAGACGATAGGCAGCTTGCCCGTGCGTCCACCGCGGTTCCATGCGGTCTGCGAGGTCTTTACCGCCTCCACGCCCAGCTGACAGGCTTGCAGCGTCTTACAGACGCCGTACGGAGCGCAGAAGCCATATACTTCGCCACCCACCTGTCCGCCGCCCATGTAGTGATCCAGGTAATCACAGCCTGTGGTCACCTTGGTGAGGATGGACTGCTCGTCTTCTTCATCGTCATCCGGAAATGGTACGCCTAGAACGCCGGCGCCGGATGAGTCGATGGTAGACAGCCGCAGCTCGATACTGGACAGCAAGTCGGGTAGCTGAATCAGCGTCTCGCTTCCGTGTACCTCCTTAGCCAATCGCTTCTGCACTAGCTCTCGCAGAAACTGGCGTAGCAATCCAGTTAGGAGCTCTTGTTGCTGCCGAAACTGCTTCAGGGTGGTAACTCTTGCATCCTCAAGGATGACGTTCAGCTCGTCCGCCTGCTCGGCGTCCAGATACTCGTTATCTGTGTTGACCCGTTCGCCAACTTCAGCCACTAGAGCTGGAAAGCCAAACGGTAACTCCAGTTGCGACAGCTTCTCCAGCGACGCCCAGATAATTCCGTAGACGCGATCTTCTTCCGCCTGAAAATCCGCTGCCGTGGCATTACTCTGAAACGTTGACCACAGATCTCGGTCCCGAATTAGAGCGGCGAAGATCAACCGCTTATACTCTACGCTCATCAACGGCTTGCGTTCAGGCTTCCTTGACTTAGATAGATAGTTCTTTGGCGACATCTCTGAATTCTCCTGGAATACTCTCGGCAAAGACTTCATCGTACGCAGCTGGATCGGCAAGGTATTGTGTGAGCGCACAGCTCTTAAACCTTGTCGCGACCTTATCGATTCCTTCCGCGGCTGCGATCATATATCGCAACAACGGACTCCATGTTTCCTGTGTATTCATCAGCGCATACGCTAGTCCTTCCTTCTTAGATAGACCAAGCTCAAACACAACAGAGTGTAGGTACACTGTCAGTCGTTGCTTTGCCGACTCCTCCTGTACTTTTACCGCCGCCGCCATAGCCGGTTGTTGCTTCACCAGCGAGGTTAACAACTCGTAGCTCAGCAGCTCGCTTGGCAGCGGCAGCGAGTCTCGCCGCGAAGTGCAAGACTCAAAATACATCAACACCGTCTTGATAGGATTCAGATCCAGGCCAAGACACTTATCCACTATCTTTGGCCATACCGGGCTGTACTGTTTTCCGCGGTACAGTCCGCCGTCCCATCGTGGTGACGGATTGTAGTCTTCCTGAACACCAGTGCTCTTGGCGTTCCATAACTGGCGTTGCTGGATGAACGCCTGTCTAGTCAGCTGGTCTAGCTTTTGTTTTGCGCGAGACCGACTTAGTTGTGGTTTTGCCATTGTTAGCCCTAAAGTGACTTGGATTGGACTCCCGGTATTGCCGGTACTTTAGCGACGAATAATTACGCCGACGCTGTAAGGCACGGGCGTAGCAGGCATCATCAAATTGATCCTCGTAGTCAATCAGAAAGCCGGCCTTCTTACCCAGGTAAGTTCGGCTAAGTCGCCCCGGGATCTGCGTCGAGTCGATCTTGGTAGGAGTTCCTTCTCCACGAATCAGCACCGACAGTTGCTTGAAGTCAACCGCTCGATTCCATACGGACGTAGCGATAACTTTTCGCAGCTTGCCGGCCGAGAACTGACGGCGATAACGCAGTGCCCGCTCTTTGGTCATCGGCTTAAATGATGGAGGTAATAGCTCCAGCTGCTTTAGCTCTGCAATTCTGGCGACATCCTGACCGCCGTACACCATCGTGAAATCCGGCAATAACTGTTTAAGGCAAGCGGCGTGCTCCAGTGTCTTGACGGTGATAAGCACCTGGTCGTCAGGAAACAGCTTTGCATCCTCGGCGATCAGTGTGTTGCGTTCTTTGTTCCGCCAGATACCCCAGCGTTCTCGTGATACACCACGCCGGTTCTCCGCCGGATTCTTACGACATTCCACAGACCGCCAGTGAACCTCGATCGGTACGATATCGCCATCCGCCACGCCCTCCTCATACGTCTTCACCGAGAAGGGCACTCCAAACAACGACTCTATCTCGAAGTCTGCACGATCCAGTCGGTCGCCGTGGTTGGCACTGAGACCAATCATCCTGGCGTAGCGGAACCTACCCAGGAGCTCCAGCGGACCATCCGTGGCCAGCTCGTGTACTTCATCGGCAAGCACAATATCCCACGGATCTTCGTTCAAGGCCTTCGCCAAGCAGCCGGAAGAGTAGACCATTACGCGGCGACCCTTCACCTTACCGCCGGACCAGTGTTTACCGATTCCACTGACCACCCCGTTAAGCCGGTCGTAGATGGAATCGACGGTAGACCCGAACTTCGACACGATCAGAATGCGAGCTCGGTTGAAGAACTGACAAATCATTTCGATCATCGCGGTCTTGCCCGTACCCGTAGCCCAGTGGATCAGTCCGCGATCCACCGATATCAGGTCACGTAGTGTCTCCTTCTGTTTGGGCCGGAAGACGTAATGCTTCACGGCCTTCCAGTTGGGGATCGGATACACCTTATGCTCTGCTGGTGTCACGTCCTTGACCTCCAGCTTATATCCTTCCTGTTGAAGCGCCTCCCGCACACGGTTGATAAATCCAGCTGCCGTGCGGACGTACCGAACGCCCTCGACGTTCAAGATATGAAAGCATTCCACGAGGTCATGCCGCATGGCCTTACCGTCGTTGTCTTTTCGCTCCTGCCAGGTTGCCAGGTAGCTTAGCTTGGTGTAGCGGAGCGTAGTCGTAAGAATCCGCATTACCGCAGTAGTGTCGCATCGCATCGTCAGCATATTGCCGTTTAGCCGTGCGCGTACTTGCATAGAAACCCCCTTCTCCCGGTAGGGCACGCTCCGGGTTCGCTTGGTCGGTAGATCTTATCAGAAACGGCGAAGGCAGCCAGCTGTTGTGGACTTCCAATCCGCTAGCAACTGTTTTTCGCCTGCAATTCCCGCAAAAAAATGATCGGGAACAATCAACTCTGGATGGTGCGTGATACCACCCAACCACGCCGTCGCGACAAAGCTTACAAAACGCTTCAGCCTTTTGTTAATCAAGCGTGGATGCTGCAGGTTTCCGCGTATACCTGAAAACCACTCTGTGCATCCTGCATTGGCCATATCCGTGCGGAACGCTCCTAACAGCGACTGCAGTCGACTTCCTGTCGCCTTCTCTGGCTGCCGCTGCTGTTCCAGAATCTTAGAGGGCCGCAACTCTAAGTAAGCATGTAGCCTCGTAAACTTGAGATGATCATCGTGTGTAACAAACCAGCGAGGATCTCGCACGAGATCAAGAAACATATTGAAGCCAGCTGTATCACATATTCCATGGGTCACGAAAAAATCTCTGATAGCCGCCGCGGGGTGCAGTGCCGCTGCTGTCTCACAGGACAACACATTCATTTGCGGTGCATCCACGCCGGCATCGAAAAGGTGCCAACCTCCCTGCGCTACTCTCAAGCAATCTACCGCATCCATGACTGCTCGCAAACTTTCTGCATTGGGTGGAGTACTGCCCAGGAACTTGATTACCTGGGGTCCTCCGATCGCCAACCTACGTGTTGGCGTCCGCAGCTCTGCTGCCGCTCTAATAAAGTCAGTAGCGTCTCTGGTGGCCACCACCCGTGTGAGACTCGACTGCTGCATTAAATCGATAGCTTGCGGCGTGGTGAGCGTTTGAAACTCACCACGCCCGTGGAGCACATATACGTGGTTAGCACGCACAAGCACATCCAACTTCAAAATCTTAGGTCTAGCCATGAGTCAACTCGTATACCTGCGGCAACGACGATAGCACGGTGTCTTCATGCGTTACGATTAACAACTGCCGTTGCTGCTGCCGTAACGCGATATGAAGATCTTTCAAGAGATCAGAGAACATCGCGAGATGTTCCTTATCCAAGAATACCGTAGGTTCATCTAGGATGGAAATGTCACAACTTTTTGCGAATAACTTTCCCAACGAAAACCTAAATGCTAAGGCTAGAAGCACTTTCTGTCCGAACGATAGCTCTTTTGCTGGTTCGGTAACTCCTCCTGCGTATACTGCCTGGAATGCCAAATTTTCGTTAATCACAATCTGGCATCCTGCCGCTAGTTTAACCAACTGCTCATTAGTCAATCGCTGCACGCTTTGCAGCAACCGATGTATGATCTTCTGAGGTAGCTTGCTGTAGTGACACAGCTGACGGGCCTCGGTTAGCTCAGTCGCAAATTTGTTAAACTTCTCAAACTTCTTACGTCGCACCTCCTGTTCGTCAATCTCAGCTCGAATGCGTTTGAGCTCGCTTACTGCGGCTCGCTTCTTTTCCAGTTGAGTTAAGTAGAGCACATGAGTCGTTCTATCCGCTGACAGCTGCGACTCACTAATCGTAACAACCTTGGCCGCTGCTTTGCCCGCAGCCAACTCCTTCTGGCGAGCCGACAGTTCCAAGGTCAGCTTATTTACACGATCCACTAGCAGCTTGCGAGTTTGGGATCGCCGCACACTTTGTTTCGCCGCTTCTTGTTGCAAACGCTGCTGCTTTGTCAGCTCTCGGTTAAGAGAGTGTAGTCGCCACAGTTCTTTCTGTACGTCCACTACAGTTGTCTCCGCGGCCCGCGGGTACTTCGCCTTGAGGGCGGCAAGCCTCGCTGCTGCACGAGAGTATCTCTGACACTGCCCTTCGTAATCCCTCTTGCCCACCCGGTAGGCAGTTACCTTGGCAAATAGCCGCTCCACCTTCTGTAGGCGAACCTGCTGCTCGGTTAGTGTTGTCTTGAGCGACGCCAGCATCTGCGGTGTGCAGCGTACTTCCGAATCGCAGGTAGGGCAACGATCTACTCCTTTCTCGTGCAACCTCAGAAGACGGTCTGCCTTCTCAATCGCCGCTGAAATACTCACTCGCCGTTTATCCAATGTCTTGCGAGAATGAAGTTCCAGCCTAGGGTCCGCGGTAAACTGAGGTTCCTCGCCCAGCTCCTGGGCTACTAACTCCAGCTCACTAACTCGCACTAACGTCTTCTGGATACTCTCAATCTGACTCGCTACGCGTGCCAGCTCCTCAGTTAGGTCTTTAGGATCAGCAACAGTAGGTTCGCTGTCCAGCAGCACGACAGCATCCTTTGCTGTCTGCAGCTCAACCTCCGTATTAGCGATACGGTCAGCTTTCAGTAGTAGGTCTTGCTGTCGGTCCAGCTCCTCCGCTGTTTTGAACTTGGGCTTAATAGCTGCAAGCTCTTTAGACAACCGCTCCACAGTCTTGGCTGTCGTCTTGTAACTGGCATGTAGTTGATCGATCTGAGTTTCATCGATATCGAACCGATGAAACTTAGACATCTCCTCCCCCAGAAACTTGTGGATCTTCTCAGCCCGAGAAACGCCACACAACGAGGCAAACGTCTCGACCCGCTCGGTCACGCTATTCGATAAGAACCCGTACAGCTGATCCTGTGGTACGAACACGTAATCCGCAATCACCGACTCGGCAACGCCCAGCATGGCACGCAGACGTTCCTGTACAGCTCCTACTGACTTTATGACTTCTTGCCCCGATGTCAGTGTCGCTTTGGACGTTCGCATATCTCGGAAGATGACTACGTCCTGCCCGGCGATGTCCCAGCACGCTTGTACGTTACTGGGCTCATCGGCACTGGCCTCTCGGTTGATGCAGCGTTCCTTTGGTTTACCAAAGTCACCAGTCAGGCTGCCGGCGATGGCCGCCAGCAGACTAGACTTCCCAACGTAGTTCGGTCCAACAATGCCCGTGACTCCGTATCCGAATTTGTACCGGGCATGCTCAAACCTGCAAAACTGGTTTAGCTCAATCCACTTCAATCGCATAAGCCACGCTCCCGACAGAGTTGCTCGAACTCCTGACGCATATCCCCGGTGGTCCATAGCCTCGATACGATCGCCTCGACCGCCTTATTTGGGCACTCTTCTTTCAGCACAGTAAGGAAGTCAGTGGCTACAGCGACATCCTTGGTAGTTCCAGCCGCGTCAGTCTGCTGTTTAGGTGATGACCAAAATAAATGGGCCTTACCTTTACAGGCAGCTTCGACACGTCGCTTGGCCTTACCGAGTAAGTACTCTAGCCGTACGACCACAATAGGTTTCTGCAACTGCTCAGGTAGGCCTGTCACATCCAATGCCTGCAGCCAGCCAGGAACACTGTCGATGAACGCCTCCAGCTCGGACAGCGACGTAATTTCCTTTCGCAGCACCGGACGCGACCGTAGCGGTACAGCCTTGATTACACCGTTGTCGTGCAACGCATAGACGTAATGCTTCGCCGGCTCATCCGACTTTCGCATGTGAGTAGCGCCAGGACTGATGATCAGCTTACCACTGTCCACAAACTGCTTGGCCAGATGCGTATCACCCGTGAACACGACCTTCACCTTGTTCGCCGGTATGGAAGACAGTGAGCCATCTCCGCTGCCTCCTGCAAACTCGTCCCACCGCTGGTGACAGATAAGCACGTGTACGCCACTCGGTATCTTATCAATCTCCTGCGGCAGCGTGTCCACTGGTGCGAAATCCATGCCATATAGCACCAGTGGATCGCGGTCAGTTAGCAGTACCAGCTTACGCTTATTCAGATGCACAGCCTTGGCGCTAATAGCCTTGGGCCATGGGACGTTACAGAAGTCATGGTTACCGCGGATGTATCCGAACTTGATATCGTGCTCAGCGAGCTGGATCAGCATTCGCCGAAACACCAGGGAAATATCACTGGACGGCCGCTTAGAGTCAAACAGATCACCAGCCGCGATTAAACATTGCACTGTGTCGAGACTACAGGCGTGGTCCACTGCTTGCTGCATGGCGTACTGAGGATCACCCAACATGTCTGACCGGCCTATGAACGACCGGTCAGACAGGTGAGCGTCCCCTACCAACACAGCAATTACTTTTGTCGATTCTTCAGCCATTTGGTGTATCCTGCAGGCCAGATTGGCGTAGGTGAATTAGCGTGAAGAACGTCCGGGGCAAACTCATACTTACCGTTTGTCAACCGCTTCGCCTCTTGGCACATACTGTGCTCCATCGCACAAAGCGCAGCATACGCCTTGGCCATGGCTTCGATCACAGTTGTCATGCCCGCCAGACAGTAACAGTAGTCTGAGATTCGCCAGTACAGCAGCTGCCGTTCCGAGACCGTCGCTCCGAGCTCGCCATGAAACCACGCCGCCGGCAGTTTATTAAGCTTCGGAGCCGCTGTCGTGGGACTGGCGAACCCGTGCTGAATCAACTGCTTCTCCGGCGTCATGCCGTGCCACTGCGAGATCAGCCATACTCCCTGCGGTGTCGGCGGCATTCGTGTCAACGCACGGCGGATGTCAACCGGAAGCTCTGCCGTCCAGTCGGACGGCTCATTCGTCATCCCCTCCGTGGACGGCGTCGCAGAGCTCTTCGGTTTGGTGGGTATTGGCAATGACTTCACCGGTAAGCTCGCGGACGGCAGCTTCTTTGGCGGCTCGCTCGACTTCACCGGCAGCGATGGAGTCTTCGAAGCTGGTTTCGGTAACGGCGGTAACTTCGATGACGGTAGCTTGCTGACTGGCAGCTTTGCTTTTGGCTCTTTGACGCTTGGCTTCAGCTTTGGCTTTAGCGGCTTCGGCATCGGCACGTCTTTGCTCGACAACTTTGGCAGTAACTTTTTTTTCACGTTCCATGATCTCCGTAAATGCGTCACCTGAATTTGACCAACAAACCGGAGCCTTGCCGGTTCTGACTTGCTTTCGTATTTTTGCCGCCGTCGGCGACTTTGACTCTACCTCAAGCCACAACATAACTTTATGCCAGGCTCTATCCAGGCCTTCGTGCTTGCGGATATTATCTGCCTGTCTCTGGACAAACCTTGTCACCAGATTGGTGTAGCTATCGTAGCCTCGATAGGCTTGCGATCCATGCAACCGCATGTGTTCTGTCAGCGTGTGACCTAGCATAGTGGCAAGATAGGGCAGGTCGGGGTGCTTAGATCCTCGGTAAACCCGTTCCTTCCTCATCCGCGGCATATCCCGCTGCATATCACCTATGAACTGCAGCCAGTCACCTTTGTCGAGCAGCGGTGGTTTGGTTGGCTTCTTCGCTGTAGCAGGCCCGCCCATCCGTCTCGCGGCCGCCGCAGGACTAAACTTAACGATGGTGTAATTATCGGAGCCGCAACCCGGAAGATGTACACCCCGGCCGCGGCTTGCCTTCCACTCGGACACCACTGACAGTGCCCCGGCGAGTGACCATGGGCGGTGCTCCCATTCCGATCTGTCGTTCACTAGACTAGCCCGATCATCTGCGATAATACCGTGCCCACAACGAGCTAGGGCCTCGTCCTGCTGTCGCAAGTCATCAGCATCGTCGGTTCCCTCCAATAGCGGTATCGAGAATTGTATAAACTGCTGACCGCGGCACCTACAGAACCGGGTGAACTTCACATTCTCTCGCCTTGACGCTTTGATATTCACTAGTCTGACCGCCTCAGCCAGCGTCGACGCTACCACATAACCTGTCGCGTCTATTAGTACAGCTTCAGTGGTCTTGCCGACTCTTGACCAGATTCTCATCGAGACGACTATACCGCTGGTACTGTACGTTATCGGATTACCCGCGGCGTAGAAATAATCTTCCATACCTTCTTCCATGGCGGACTCCTAACAAAAGAATAGGGGTCGGGAAGTCCCGACCCCTATTAACCATTAATAGAAATTACTAGTCGTACGAGGGCATATCGCTCATGTACCTCGCCTCAAATCCATCCGATACAATCGCCAGCATCTGTTGTCCGCGAGGTAACTGCTGGATGGCGCTGGCGGTGGCTGCGACACGCAATTCATCCTCGATATCGTGCTCTTTTGCCTGCTTACACTGCCATACCGCAAGCACCTTCTTAACCCGTTCCAGCGTCTCCGTAGCGTCGGCGAATTCCACAACTAAGGACTGCAACTGAATGTACGCATCACCGGTCACATAAGGAGGCAGGGCCTTAAACACCACTTGGTACTCCGTAGAGTTGTGTGAGTGGTACTTAGTACTTTCCTCCGGAGCCAGGGTTACGGTAACTGTTAGTTTCGCGTAATCTCCCTTGTAATCCCCATCAAGCTTGGTCCAGTCGAAGGATAGCACAAACGCCGCCTTCACCTTGTACGATCTCTCGGCCCAGAACCCTACCAGCGGGCTGACGTCCGCATCCATCGCCTTCTGCGCGAAGGGTTTAAGTAACTCCGCAATCGCCTTCGATGCGGCCTCGCGGCGAATGGTCAAATCCTTGACCAAATCCAATCCTTCCTTGATTCTGTCACGACACTCCCGCCGGAACTTGAACAAAGGAATGCTGATGATCTGCTCGATGTCAACATTACACTGACCAGTTACTACCAAATCCCCAGGCGACTGAGGTGACACCACCGTCAGCCCGGTGACAGCCGGCTGCGCTGCCTCTACTGCTGGTGCCACTTTGGATGCCGATTTACGAACTGTTACTGCCTTACGCTTAGCCATGTCTTAAACTCCATTATACGAAAAAACCCGGGGTGCACGCGCACCCCGGGTACCTAATCCTCCCGACACCAATCAAAACTATCGAATGACCTTCAACAGTTTCGATTACTTCTTCCTGAGCTTACCGGCAGGTGCGGCCGCCTTCGCAGGAGCAGTCGCCTTCTTGGCGCTGGCCTTGGGAACTGGAGCCGGCGCCGGGGCTGGTTCCTCATCGGCATCATCGTCGTCCTCGCCCTGTATGGCCGCCAAGGCGTCATAAACAGCTTGCCGTAGCGTGTCTTCGTCCATGTCCTTGTACTTCTTGACACCGGTCTGCTTCGCCCAGCTGATCAACGTCTCTTCAGAGGCATCCATGCATTGCTGTTGCAGATCATCCAGCGGTTCGTCGTCCTCGGCATCACCGTCATCATCGTCTTCGGCCTCACCGGCGTCCTCATCGTCATCATCGCCAGCATCTTCGTCGTCCGCGTCATCTGCCTCGGCATCAACGTCGTCCTCGGCGGCATCTTCAGCATCCGCGTCGTCGGCGTCCTCATCGTCGGCGTCTTCGTCATCGCCGGCATCGACATCCTCATCGGCGGGCTCGTCATCGTCCGCGTCAACGGCATCGTCTTCCGCTTCGCCGACGTCATCCGTCATGTCTTCCGGTGCTGGTTTCGGGGGCGGTCCGCTGGACGCGACTACCGTGCCAGCGATGACAGCGTTTTCATCCAACACCGTCCACTCGATAGCTCCGCCCACTGGCGTACACGGGACGATACTCGCATTCCCGTAGTTACCCACATCGACAGCCGAGTGAACGCTGACCGCCGCTACGCCGAACTGCGAGTTGAGATCGTAATACAGGATCGGTTTGAAGTTACCGTCCGCATCGCAGACCACACCAATTCGCAGCGATCCCCGCATCATCAACGCCTGTGTCAGCGGATGATCGAATTCCACCTTTTCCACCCATGCCGTCCGTGGCGTCTTGGCACTCATCCGGACCACGATCTTCAAAGCCCGGTTAGCCGGCGGAGTGAAGCTGGTCCGCTGTTGCATCAGCACCCCATTGCTGGAGGCCTTGCTTGCTGCCTTTTCCGTCGTCTTCGCCGCCACTGCCTTTTTCTTAGCCATTCTTAGAACTCCTTGAAACTCAACGTAAAACGAACACTTGAACTTGAAAACTAGTTGGCTTTTCTAGCCAGAACTCCGTCACTGTCGCTCGTCCGCAGTTCCGCCCGTGTAATACTAATAGCGGGAGGGGCATCAAATCCGATACCCACACGATTACCACGGACATAAGCAACCATGACACTGGCAACCTTTTCGCCAGGTTGGATGATAAGCGGCTCAGCGCCGTTGTTTACGAGAACTACGCTCTCGTCTGTTCTTCGGGACAATACCAGCATCTTGCACTCCTGGGTTAATTACTATTTTCTGTAAAACGGGTGCTTCCTGCACAGGATGAGAGATCTCAACATGAACTACCGCTTTGCGGGCCGTAAACACCCGCGAATCAAAACCTAACCGGGCTAGGCTGGCCAATATGCCTTGAAACGTCTTGGCACCCATACCCGGCAGCGAACTTATACACTCCGGTGGAGTCGATAGCAGATCTCGTAGCAGCAGCAAATGAATAACGTGCCCGTGCACATCCTTACGACAACCGTCATTCTCCAGGATATTCAAAGTGCGCACGCTCAGACCCAGCACGGCTATCGGCTCATCCAGCAATCGAACTTGCATTTCCGTCAAGTACACAGTCACCGTCCCGTAGCTCCCCTCCCGGGAAACCTCCGGGTAAGTTATTAGCCGCCTTCCTGGCCGCTTTTAGCATCCGCATTGTCGCCCAGTTCACCACCGCCGACAAGTACCGGAAGCCACTTTGTACTCCTGGAAACATACCACAACGCAAACAACGCTTCCTTCTTCTTGGGATAGAGTAGCTCCCGCGGGAACTGTAACTGGTCATGCATCACCTGCTCCAGTACCTCCATTCCCTGCGGTTCCACCAGGTCCACAAACACACTCGTCTTGGTCGATATCGGGGGCGGATACCCTAGGGGTAATACGTCAATCCGGGTCACCCGGATCTCGTAGCCTTCCTCGACCGGATACACCAAGCTCACCGTCGCGTAGCCAGCACTGTTTTCCAGTAGCTGAGACGCTCGTCTTGCTGCATCCTTGCTAAGCCGCAACTTCACCTCCTGGTAGATGGGCTTGGTAATTTCAGGCACAACCAACTTTCGCTCAACGAGTAGTACACCTCGAAATTTCACAGTATTCCGGGTGATTCGCTCGAACAAATTCCGTATACGTCGTCCGTAACAATAAGGACAGAAGCCCGGGTTACCGCACCGACGTCTAGCTACAAAGTTCCAGACACCAGACGGTGGACATACTACTCGTGACCAGCACGCGATGTGTTTCAACGACAGGCTTCGTCGTTTAGCCCAAACTCGAAACCCGAACAACTGCCGCATCATCACGCGGTAGTGTATACGGGCAAACCGACGTATCAGATACAACTTAGCTCCTTGCGGAGCAAATACCCTTGCCAGCCCGGCACCAGGCATTCGAATTAAACGGCAAATACCTATCACACCAGCTCGCGGCGAGGGCTTTACTATAGGCAGTCGTATTGTGTCATGCATTTCTATTAACCATTAATAGAGCCTCCCCTCAGAAGTATAGGTGTGACAAATCTACCGTTTCCCCTTCCTAAAAAAGGAGAGAATACCAACTCTTCGAGTCGGTACCTTTTAATTATTGATCGTTCGCCTACGGCGATCCGATCCTTTTTTCTTTTCTTTGCTTTCGTTCCTTCTCAGTCCCAGTAAATAAATCTCTGGACAGATTACAGAAGGACTTGGCAACTGCCAAAACCATGATTTTCCACGCCAACTGGCGTGAACGCCGTATTGGCGTTTTAAGAGCCTCAGGCCTCAGATCGACATTCTGATCGACTTTTAAGTTTGAACGTCACTGGAACGAAGCCTAGTGGCTTCCTGACGACGTTACTGGAGTTTGGAATCGATACTAGACTGTACTGAGTTAGGTGGATGATAAAGACCTACTCTGGTGTTTCTACTGACGTGATCACAGATCGTCTGGAAGAACAACTTGTTGCGGGGCACATGATGTGCCCGGATAACAATTCCATTTCGTATAGCGCCGTAGACGGCGAACCACAAAAGCTGATTGTGGTTTACGTTATTGATCCACTGCAGCATGTTAGGTTTGTTAAGTCCATTCACCACGTACTGGCTATCCGACATCACATGCAGCCGATAACCATGCTGGCGAACGCCAGCTTCTTTCCTGACCAGATATTGCAACGCTGCGACTACCGCCATGAGTTCTGCAGAGTTGACCGTACCGTAATTGTCACCGCCATTGAATAGATGCCGATTCACTTCTTCGGCGTCTACCAACACCGCGGCGTAACCAACACCGATATTCTGTTTGACTGAACCGCCAGAACCGTCCGTAAATAGAAAGCCGTCCCAGGCATCCAGTTTGATTTCCAGGAACTGGCACATGGTCTTGATAGAATCAACCTCGGTGATCAGTGTCTTCTTCGATTGTTTCAGTAAGTTCTGCTTTGCGTGGGTAACAACCGTGCCCGGTACAGCTGCCGACGCCGTAGTCTGGCTCTTCCGTTCGGCCAGCAACCTCGCGAACTTCTGC
>Ga0154020_10004937_pt1 | contig 15839 bp, 15 predicted proteins | sample Klosneuvirus_201_FD_109709 | JGI IMG/M metagenome (GOLD analysis project Ga0154020, IMG submission 109709) | Active sludge microbial communities from wastewater, Klosterneuburg, Austria - Klosneuvirus_20160825_MG | ecosystem: Engineered > WWTP > Aerobic digester > Activated sludge | place...
CCGTGCCCGTCTCGCCGGTGAGCAGCACGGTCGCCACCGTGGGCGCGATCCGCTCGAGCAGGCCGAAGATGCGCCGCATCGCGAGCGACTGTCCGAGCGCGGTGCCGAAGCGCTTCTCGGAGCTCGCGGGCACCTCGACCCCGCTCAGCTCGAGGCGGATCGCGAGCTCCACCTCGCCGGCGCGCACGACCGTGCCCGGGTCGACGAGGGCCTCCTTGATGCGGGCGCCACCGACGCGGACGCCGTTGGTGCTGCCGAGGTCGCGGACGAGCAGGCCCTCGGGCACCCGCGCCACGGTGAGGTGGTGGCGCGAGACCGTGTCGTCGTCGAGCACGATGTCGTTGTCGGGCGCCTTGCCCACCTTCACGACCGCCCTGGCGTCCGCGCCGATGCGGAACGTCGTGCCCTTCTTGCTGCCGGAGAGCACCACCACCATGGCCCCGTCCGGCGACGCCACGAGCGGCGAGGCGGCCCGGGTTCCGATGTGTGTTCCTTCGCTCACGGGAGTCCTCGCATCGTGTCCACGAGATCCACTGTCACTTCCGCTCCGCCCAGCAGGATCTCCCACTTGCGGTCCGCCGTCGAGGACGGGGTGTGGAGCTCGATCTCGACCCGCGCCTTGCCGTTCGGCAGCTCGAACGACCAGTCGAAGCTCGGGGGTGCGCCGCTCGCGAACTGGAACGTGGTCTCGCGGTCCCAGCGCTCGCCCTGCGCGATGCGCGCGGTGACCCGCCGCACCTTGGTGGACCCGACGCCGAGGTGGAACCGGAGCGTCTGCGCGCGCGGGACGGTGGGCACCACGAAGATCCAGGCGCCGACGCCGACCAGCGCCACCCCGAGCCCCCGGATGAGCAAACGCCGACGGGATTCGTCCACGGGGGCACTCTAGCGCGACGCGGCGCGCTGCGTTACGGGTCCCGGGTGCGCTGGCCGTGGCTTTCGTTGTCCTTGCTCGGGTGCGCCGCCACGCCGCCCACGGTCGACGCCTCGGCCCTGCCGAACGAGCTCGGCCTCCTCGTCGCGGAGTCGTCGACCCTGCAGGACTCGGCGGTGATCGAGGCGTGGGCGCCCGTCTCCCACGCCTATCTCCGGCACGACGGCTTCGGCCTCGATCCCGACACCGTGCTGCGCGCGCGCACCGATCCGCGCACGGGTCGCGTGCGTCGCTTCTCGCTGCAGCGGCGCCAGGGCGCCCTCGTCGAACGCGACGCGCTCGGCGTGCAGCTCGCGCGGTGGGACGTGTTCGACCCGGGCCAGCCGCCGGGGCGCGCGAACCCGCACGACCTCGCCATCGGCGCCGACGGGACGCTCTTCGTCACCCGCTACGGCGAGGCGAGCCTCCTCGCGATCGGCCCCGACGGCGCGCGCAGCACGGTGGACCTCTCCGCGTTCGCGGACGTCGACGGCAAGCCCGAGATGGACGCGCTCGCGCTGGTCGGGGGGCGCCTCTACGCCGTGCTCGCACGCGTGCAGGGCAAGGCCGCTCCGGTCGACGCGCCGTTCCTGGTCGCCATCGACCCGAGCACCCGACTCGTCGAGAAGGTCCTCGAGCTGCCGTGTCGCAATCCGAGCGGGGAGCTGCGGCCAGGGTCCCGAGCGGACGAGCTGTGGGTCTCGTGTCTGGGGGGGCCCCTCTCGAGACCGATGTCTCGGGCGAGCGGCCTCGTGCGCGTCGACCTCGCCACCCGGACCGCCACCCGGATCCTCGAGGGCGAGTCGCTCGCTGGGTTCGTCACCGCCTTCGCCATCCTCGCCGACGACTCTGGCGTCGCCATCGTGGGTGCGTGGGCCGAGGGCAATGCGACCAGCGTCGTGGCCTTCGATCCACGCGGCAAGGGCACCCTCGGCAAGATCTGGGCGAGCCGCTCGACCTACGCGTTCTGGGACCTCGAGGCCGTGGGGACGACGGTCCTGGTGGCGGACCGTGACGAGGAGGCTCCCGGGATCCTCGTGTTCGGCGCCGGCGGGGTGGGGCTCGGCAAGGTGCGGACGCGCCTGCTTCCAGCGGACGTGCTTCCTTTGCGTTCGCTCTGATAGAGTGACGATGTGCGGCTGGGCCTGGTAGGCGCCTCGGGAGATCTCGCAGCGCTCGCGCGTGCCTTGCGCACCGCGGTGCGTCTGTCGGACCGCGTGGTCTATCTGGCCTCGGATCCTGGCTTCGACGACGTGCTCGCCGGCTGGGTGGGGCTCCTCCATGCCGAAGGCTCCCTCCGCGAACGGGCCGCGGCCGTGCTCGACGCCGACGCGACCCACCTCGCGAGCACCGTCGCGGCCGAGCTCGCGCGTCGGGAGCTCCTGAACGTGCACTCGCTCTCGGGGGCGAGTCGCGCCGTCGAGATCCTGCTCGACCGCGTGGTCCTCCTGGCCGCCGACAAGACCGACCTCGACGAGGAGGACCTGCTCCCCGCCAGCGTGATCGCCTTCGGCCGTGGCGAAGCGCTGGTGCGGCGCGTGGGGTCGCGCGTCTTCGTCGCGCCGGGCCCGCCGAGCGCCTCCGCGGGGGTGGCGGTGCTCGCCGAAGAACCGGGTGGATCGAGCCTCACGTTGACGCTGTTCACGGCCGACGGCGCCGAGGTCCAGTCCACCGCGCTCGATCTGGCCCGCGCGGCCAAGCTGCGCGTGCAAGGAGCCATCGGATGAAGCGGGTGGCCGTGTTCGGGGGCAGCTTCAACCCGCCGCACGTGGCGCACGTCCTCGGCGCAGCCTTCGTCCTGTCGACCGGCGAGGTGGACGAGGTGCTGGTGGTGCCCTGCTTCCGCCACCCGTTCGCCAAGGAGCTCGCGTCGTTCGAGGACCGGCTCGCGATGTGTCGGCTGGCGTTCGCGCCGCTCGCCGCGGTGTCGGTCTCCGACGTGGAGCGCGATCTCGGCGGCGAGAGCCTCACGGTGCGCACGCTCGAGCACCTCGCCGCGCAGCACCCCGACTGGCGCCTGCGCCTCGTGGTGGGCGCCGACGTGATCGCCGAGATGGACCGCTGGACCCGCCCCGAACGGGTCCGCGCGCTCGCGCCGCCGCTGATCCTCGGCCGCGTGGGGGCGCCCGCGCTCGAAGGGGTCCCCAACGTGTTGCCCGACGTGTCTTCGACGGCGCTCCGCGAGGCCCTCGCGCGGGGGGAGGCGGGCGCGCCGCTGCTGCCGGCCAGCGTCTCGGAATACGCGCGCGCGCGCGGGCTCTACGCTAGAGCCCTACGCTAGAGCCCTATCCTAGAGCCACGTGAGGCCGAGGTTGGCCATCGGCCAGCCGACGCGCAGGGTCATGCCGATGTGGTTCGCGAAGCGGAACCGCATGCCGAGCGAGCCGCTCGGGAGGAACTTGGTCCGCTCGGCGCACGCGCTGCCGTACGAGTTGTTGCACTCGTCGATGTAGGTCGCGTAGCGGTAGATCAAGGTCGGCTCGAGGAAGAACGTGGCGCGGCTCCCGAGCCAGAAGTTCCACTGCAGCGACACCGGCACGTAGAAGGCGAGCACGCCGAGGCCCGGCTTGCTCGAGGTGTTGATCGGCTTGTACGCACCGTAGCGGACGATGTCGAGGCCGATGCCGAGCGAGATCTCGTCGTCGATCGACTTGACCAGCGCGTTGTCCGCGACCGGGATCGTGAGCCGCATGCCGCCGCCGAGCCCCACGAAGAAGGTGTCGAACGCGGCCACGGTGCCGTGCGCCTCGATCTCGATGCTGTAGTCCGGGTGCCAGCGCGCGCGGGGCGGCCCCTTCTTCTCGGGCTTGGGATCGGGCTTGGGCTCCGGCGCCGGCTCGGCCTTCGGCGCGGGCTTGTCGTCGTCGTCGTCGTCCTTCTTCTTCGGCCCGTCGTCGTCCTTCTTGGCGTCGTCCTTCTTGGCGCTGTCGTCCTTCTTCGCGTCGTCCTTCTTGGAGCCGTCCTCTTTCTTGTCGGCCTTGCCCTGCGCACGTGCGTCGAGGGTGGCAGAAGAGGTCAGCGCGAGGGCCGAGAGGACGAGCCCGAGGAGTGGGGCCTTGGGGAGCGGCGGCATCGGGGCCGAGCCTATCAGAAGAACGACACGCCGATCGAGAAGCCGGTGGGGAACCCGACCCGCATCGTGAGGCTGACCGTGTCGCTGAAATGGTACCGGGCGCCGACCCAGCCGGCGAAGTACACCGGCGGACCGCCGCACCCCTGGGACTTGCTGCACCCCTCGAAGGCGGTGCGCACGACGAGCCCCGGCTCGCCGAAGGCGCTCCACTTGTCGGTCAGCCAGAAGTTCCACTGGAGGGCGACGGGGACGAAGAGGCCCCAGTAGCCGCGGTCGTCGCAGGTGTCGGCGCCGCAGAACTTCCGGTAGCTCCGCAGGAGCTCGGCGCCGAACGAGATGGCCACCGAGTCGTTGATCTTGGGGATGAACGCGGGCCCGGCGATCGGGATCCCGAAGCGCACGCCAGGCCCGAAGCCCCAGTAGCCCCAGTCGTTGAACGTGCTCGCGTTGATCGAGAGGTGCGGCTCGATCTCGACCGAGTACTTCGGCGGGTGCGGGTCCTTGATGATCGTGGTGGCGAGCGCCTCGGGAGCGACGGCGCACAGGGCGATGGCGAGAGCACCAGCAGCGAGCTTCATTTGTCCTTCCGCGCACCCATGGCGTCGTCGAACGCCGCGTCGAAGTCGTCCTCGAGATCGCCGCGGCGACGCGTGCCGCTGTCCTTGTCTCCCGAGAGCTTGGCCAAGCGAGCGCTCGCGTCGCGGTAAGAGGGCGAGAGGGCGACCAGCTTCTTGAGGCAGGCGACCGCTTCCTTCGGGTTCTTCTTCTGCTCCCACACGAGGGCGAGCTGGTAGAGCAGGGCGAGCTGCTCGTCGGCCTCGAGGCGCTCCGACTTGAGGCCCGTCTTGTAGGCGTCGATCGCCTCGGCGAGCTTGCCCTGCTTCTCGAAGATCGTGCCGATCATGCTCTGACAGAGCGCGAACCGCCCCGGGTCGCGGCCCGCGATGCGGAACTCGCCGATGGCGTCGTCGAACAGCATCATCTGGTCGTAGGCGATGCCGAGGTCGTAGTGGGTGGCGCTGTCGCCCTGGTCGATCTGCTGCGCGACGCCGAGCTTGAACTTGGCGAACACCTCGTCGACGTCGACCTGGTCGGCGACGCGGGGCGCCTCGGGGACCGGGCCGTCCTCGAGCTCGTCGAGCGCGTCGAGCGAGGCGGCGATGTCGAACGCGCGATCGTCCAGGCCGCGGAGCTGGCCCTGGTCGGTGACGCCCTCGTCCTTGGCGCGCGAGAGCGACTCGATCTCGCGCAGCTTCTCGACGAGCAGCGGGTGGTTCGGCGACGAGCGGAGCGCGTCTTCGATCGTCTCGCGGGCGGTCTCGAAGACGCCCTGCGCCGCGTAGAAGTCGGCCTCCTCGAGCACGGCCTCGACCTCGGGAGACGGCGAGCCCGTGCCCGGTTCCGTGGCGTAGTCCGAGGCGATCTCGGGGGGAGGCGCCTCGTCCTCGAGCGCGTAGGCGGGCAGGGCGCTCTCGCCCGTGCGTCCCATGTCCTCGACGGGGGGCGTGCGTCCGCGCGCGGTCTGCTCCACCGCGGGCGCCGCGTAGCCTCGGCCTCGCGGTGCCTCGTCGAGTCCGGGTTCGTCGAGGTCGTAGGCCGGCAGACGGTCTTGGCCTTGCCCGGCCTGCACCTCGGCGTGAGACAGCGCCGCGTCGTCGAGCTCGTCGAACTCGCCCGTGCCCACCGGCATCGGGACTTGCTCGAGCAGCTCGTCGTCGACGGCGGCCGCCGCGGGCGCGTTGCCCGAGAGGACCTGCACCTGGTCCATCAGCTGCGAGGCCTGCTGGTGCTCGGGCTCGGCCTCGAGCACCCAGGCCAGGTTGTCGTAGGCGCCCTGCAGGTCTCCGTCCTCGATGAGGATGGCAGAGAGGCTGACCATCTCGGCGATGGCCTGGTCGGTCTCGCCCGTCTCGATGAGGACGTCGCGGATGCGCTCGCGGAGCGGCACGCTGCGGGGATCGAGCTCGAGCCCGATGCGCAGCGTGGTGAGGGCCTTGGCGTAGAGCTTCACCTTGCGGAAGGCGTCCGCGTTGGCGATCACCTCGGCCACGCGCGAGCCGCGCGTGCGCACCGAGGGCTGGTTCATGTCGGTGAGCTCTTCGGCCGCCTCGCGCTCCTCGAACTCGACGGCGTCGTCGTCCTCCTCTTCGACCTCGAGCATCTCGACGTCGTCTTCGTAGCTGGGGGCGACCAGCTTGGCGGGCTCGGCCCGCGCCTGGCGCTGCGCCTCGCGCTGCGCCTCGGCCTGGCGCTGCGCCTCGGCCTGGCGGGTGGCCTCGACCTGCCGCTGCGCCTCGACCTGCCGCTCGCGCGGTGGCTCCTGACGCATGGCCTCCTGGCGCTGCGTGTCGGGCCGCGGGTCGCGCGGGGGCATCGGCTGCGCGGGCTTGCCACCCTGCAACACCTCGTAGGCCAGCGCCTTGACCCCGTCGTCCTGGGGCGCGATGTGCTGCAGGCGCTTGACGATGTCCTTGCGGAGGTCGGTCTTCTGCTGCTCGCCGGCGAGGCGGGCGGCCTCCTTGTAGATGGTGACGGCCTTGTCGTTCTGGCCGATCGCCACGAACCCGCGCGCGAGCAGCGCGATGAGCTCCACCGACTTCGGGTCGCTCTTGAGGCAGACCTGGATCTTGGCGATCGCCGCCACGCCGTCGTTCGGGCCGCCACGCGCGAGGTACAGCTCGGCGGCGGGGCGCGCGTACCGCGGCTCCTGTCGGTGGTGGAGCAGGCGCTCGTACACCTTGAGGGCGTCGTCGACGCGGTTCTGCGCGGTGAGCTGCTCGGCGGTCGCGGCGAACTCCGCGATCGCGCCGTCGTTGTCCTTGATGCGAGAGAAGGCCTCCGCGAGGCGCAGGTGGGCGAGGGGGTTCGAAGGGTCGAGCGAGACGATCCGCTTGTAGACCTCGACGGCCTCGCGCTCGCGCCCCTCCTTCTGGAAGCGGTCGGCGATCATGTCCCACGTCGCGAGCGCGTCGGACGTGAGCTGGAGCTTCTCGTAGAGCTCGGCGAGCCGGACCGGGACGTGGGCGTATTTGGTCTGGACGGTGGCGGGCTGCTTGGACAGCAGGTCGCGCACCGTGTTGTAGACGGCCACTGCCTTGAGGTGGAAGCCCTGCGCGGAGTAGAACTTCGCGACCTCCTCGTAGGTGCCGATGGCCCCGAGGACGTCGCCCTTCTTCTGCTGCGTGTCGCCGATCTTGAGGAGCCAGCGCGGGTCGCTGCGTTCAGCGGCCGCGAGCTTTCGGTACTCCTCGATGGCGAGGTCGTACTTCTTCTTCTCGATCGCCTTCTGCGCGGCTTGGAGCGTCTTCTCCTTGTCGATGGCCACGACGTGTTGTCCCTGACGCTCCAGTGGAGAAGACGGAGTGCTTCGTCACGACCCGAGCAGCGGGGCGCAACGAGAGCCACTCGCGCGAAATGGCGCAAGAAAAACGCTACCGATCTGCGCCGTTACGGTCAAGGAAGTGGTGGGTGGGCACAATGGCCAGAAGGTGATGCCAAAGGGCCGTGGCAAAGGAGCAGGGTGAGGCGTTCCCGCACCGGGACGAAAACGCCGCACGGCCGGAAGCAAACCTCCAGGAGGAGGCATCGACCGACGTGTAGGGAACCTGCGGCGCACGTGTCCGCACGTCCAGCTCGGACGGCGGCCTCCGTCGGTCCTCTGCTGCCGATTCAATCGACGCGACGGGCGCGCACGCCCGAGGCGACCAGCGAGAGGAGCTCACCCGCCACCGCCATCACGTCGCGCTCGTCGAACCCACCCTCGGTGAGATCGCGATAGATGGTCTTCGCCACCAGCTCACGAGCTCGCTGCGCGTCCCGCTCCTCCACGCGTGCTTCCATCGACATGCGCACTCGTTCAGCACGGGCCGTGCCGACGCCGGCGAGCGTGACGCACGTCAAAGCGTCGGGGGACCGACCCATGGTTTCGCGACGTTCTCGATCGACGCGGTGCGCCGCCCTGGCAGCCGGATCGCGTGGCGCGTAGCGGGCTTCGCGCCCGCGACGCGAACGTGGCTACGCGATCCACCCACCCGTGGCTGGGTTACCCTCGGCACCGTCATGGAGCATCGGGCGTCTTCGCCACGGCAATCGCGCCTAGCAGGAGCCGCCGTCTTCCTCCTCACGGTCTGGTGCATCGGAGCGGTCGGTCTCCACCACATCGGGCACGGGAAGTGGACGTTCTTCGAGTGCTTCTACCAGACCGCGATCACGATCTTCACGGTGGGGTTCAGCGAGCTGCCCGGGACCGACTCGGTCCCCTCGGCGCGGGGCTTCACGGTGTTCGTGATCATGCTCGGCGTGGGCGCGGTCGCCTTCGCCCAGGCGAACATCACCGCGTTGCTCGTCGAGGGCGCAATCGGCGAGGCATTTCGGAGGAATAGAATGCAGAAGCTCATCGAGAAGATGAGTGGCCACGTGGTCATCGCGGGGTGTGGATCGACCGGCCGCTACGTGATCGAGGAGCTCCGCGCCATCGGTCGTCCGTTCGTGGTGATCGACCGCGACGAGCATCGGCTCAAGGAGCTCTCCGACGAGCTGTGCGACGGCGAGATGCGCTTCGTCTCGGGCAACGCGACCCACGATCACGCGCTCCTCGCCGCGGGCGTCGACCGCGCCGGCGGCGTGGTCGCGGCGCTCACCGACGACGCCGACAACCTCTACGTGACCCTGTCGGCGCGCTCCCTCAACCCGGCCGCGCGCATCGTCGCCAAGGCCGTCAACCTCGAGGCCGAGGCGAAGCTGCGCCGCGCGGGGGCGAGCGCCGTGGTGAGCCCGAACACGATCGGTGGACGGCGCATGGCCTCGGAGCTCGTGCGGCCCGAGGTCGTCGAGTTCCTCGACCAGATGCACCGCACCGACCACGCGCTGCGGCTCGAAGAGATCGTGATCCCGAGCGACTCACGGCTGGTCGGGGCGCGCCTCCGCGACGCGCCGATCCGCCCGCGCACCAACGCGCTCGTGGTGGCGACCCGCGAGAAGAACGGCGCGTTCCACTACAACCCCGGGCCCGACAGCCAGCTCTCCGCCGGCATGACCCTGATCGTCCTCGGCGAGCGGCGCGACGTGGAGGCGTTACGCGCGATCGTGCACGAGGGCTAGTCGGTGGGCGCGTCGGCCGTGTCGGGCAAGCCGGTGTCGGGGCTCGGCTTGGGCTTCTCGGGCGGGTTGCCGTGCTCTTCCTTGAGCTTCTTGGTCAGACGATCCAGCACCACGACCTCGTGGTAGCTCGGGTACTTCGGCATCTGGCAGACGACCCGCACGCTGTTCGCGGTCTTGAGCAGCTCGAGCGAAGAGGTGCCGCCCTTGTCGCCGTACTCGAACAGGATGTACCCGGCCTGCTCGTCCTTCTCGACGATCTTGTAGCCGAGATCGACCCGCACGAGCCGCAGGGCCGTGTTCCAGGTCTGCTGGTAGGAGTACGGCGAGTCGTACGACGACTTGGCGCCCGACTCGCCGACGATGGCGACGACGCCGCAGAAGAACAGCCCGGAGGCCGCGCTGGTCGCGAACAGACGACGCATGCCCGTGCCGTAGACCAGAGCCCGGGGGCGGGCCCAGTTCTCTACGAGAACGCGCGGCGGAAGGCCGTCGCGAACGCGCGCGCGCGGGCCGCGTCGATGGGGCCCCCAGCGCGACCTCCTCGCCGCAGCCACGAGCCGACGATCACCCCCGTGGCGCCGGCCTCGGCAAGCCGCGCGAGGTCGTCGGGCGTGGCGCCACTCCCGACCAGCACCGGCGCTCCCGCGGCCGCGTCGGCCGTGGCGCGGAGGGCCTTGGCGTCGACCTTGGCGCCGGTCGCTGCCCCGGTGACGATCACGCCGTCGGCGAGCCCGCGCAGCAGGGTGTCCTTCACCACGTCACCGACGGGGCGTGGAGCGAGCGGCGCGGCGTGCTTCACGTCGACGTCGGCGAGGATGCGCACCGACTCGGCGCCCCAGAGGCGACGGAGCCGCAGCGTCTCGTGGGCGCGGCCTTCGATGAGGCCCTGGTCGGCGACGACGGCGCCGACGTGCACGTTCACGCGGACGAACGCGGAACCCGTGGCGACGGCGATGGCGAGCGCGCTCTTCACGTCGTTGCGCAGCACGTTCACGCCGACGGGCAGCCCGGTGGAGGCGGCGGCGGCGACGCAGACCGTCATCGCGGCCACCGTCACGGGCTCGACGGGCCCGGGGAGGAACGGCGCGTCACCGAAGTTCTCGACGACCACCGCGTCGTAGCGGGCGCGGCGCAGGGCGAGGGCGTCGGCCTTCACCGACTCGGCGATGCGCGCGAGCGAGAGCTTGCTCCGCGGGCTGCCGGGCAGCGGCGGCAGGTGGATGACCCCGATGAGGCGGAACATCACGGACCTCCGGGGGCCTTGGGGATGCCGAAGCCAGGGGGCATCGCCATGCCGGGCGCGCCGCCGCCGCCAGCCGGGAGGATCTGTGGCGAGCCGCCGAGCACGCCGACGACGCGGAGGGCGTAGAACCCGTCGGGGCGCTTGCTCGCGCGCAGCTTGGGTTCGGAGTCGAGCAGCAAGAGGAGCCCCGCGGTGGAGTCGCCCTTCTTGCGGTAGGTCTCGTTGAACTTGAAGCGCAGGCCGAGCATGAGGTCGGACTCGGCGACGTTCTCGCGCAGGGTGATCTGGCCGTCGAGCTGCATGTCGACGTCCTTGCCCTTGGCCTCCATCTTCTCCACGCGCGCGACGCCGTTCTTCACCGCCACCTGGATCGGCACGTTGCCGATCACCATCTGCGGCAGCGTGATGTCCTCGCTGCCGAACACCAGCTTGAGGGCCGGGACCTTGAAGGGCTTCTTGCCGTCGCTGACCCAGAAGTTCTCGATCTCGAGGTTGACCGTGCCGTTGGCCTTGTCGATGCGGGTCTCGCCGTAGACCACCTCGATGCTGCCCTTGAGGGTGCCGCCGACCTCGGTGCCGACCGCGTCCTTGAGGGGCGCGAGCGAGTTGAGCGTGATGCCGTCGATCTCCATCTTGAAGGCGCGATCGAAGCGCGGGCCCTTGTCCTTGCCGGGGCGCACCTCGCCCTCCTTGGGGGGCGCCGACGGTGTGTGGGTGATCGAGCCCTCGATCGTGCCGCCGAGGGCCTTGGCGCTGAAGGTGATGTCCTTGGCCGCCGAGAACAGCGACCAGAACGAGACGCGGGCCTTGATCTCGTCGGCGCTGAGCACGCTCGTCGCCTTGGTCGGATCGGCCGGGTAGCTCGTGAGCTGGACGTCCTTGAGGACGACGCCCGTGAACCACGACGGCTCGAGCTTGCCGATGGAGAGCGCCTGCCGCGCGCCGGTGGGGTTCTTCTGCGACTTGTCGAACTCGGCGACGATCTTGTCGCGGAGGCGGTCGTAGGGGAAGGTCCAGTACACGAACAGCAGGAACGTCGTGACGAAGAACGTGGAGTAGGCGAACCACGGCAGCGCCGCGCGCAGGCGATCCTTGAGCGCGTCGAAGCGCGGGTTGCTCTCGGCGACGTCGGCCGTGGGGGCGCCGGCCGGCTCGCCGCCAGGGCTGGCTTCGGGGACCGGGCGCTGCGAGATCGGGGGGTTGCTCATGGGTGCTTCGTGCTCCCCGCCGCCGGGGGACCGCTCGAGGCCGCGGCGGGCTCGATGCGGTCGTAGGCCGAGAGGGTGAGGCTGACGGTGAACGAGTCGGCCTCGATCCGCTTGCTCATGTCGAGCTGGGTGATGGCCACCGGGTGGCCCGAGGTCTCGAGCTTCTCGAGGAAGTTGGCGAGCGCCTTGAGGCCCGTCTTCTGGATCGAGAGCTTGGTGGCGCGCTCCATGTAGAGCTTGCCCCGCGGCACCGGCGCGACGTCGGTCTGCACGGCGATCTCGAGCCCGGCGGACTTGGCCGCGGCGTCGACCAGCGTGCCGAGCGGCGGGGCCTTGTTCGCGTAGCGCGCCGCCACGTCGCCGAGCGCGGCGCGGCGCGTCGCGAGCCGGGCGCGGGCGGCCTGCACGTCCTGGATCGCCTGGCGGAGATCGTCGTTGTCGTGCTGCTTGCCGCCGAGCCACGAAGAGACGCGGAGCGGCACGAGCAGCGCGGCGATCACGCCGAAGATGATGCCGAAGGCGGTCACCATCGTGCGCTCGCGCGCGGACATCTGGTCGAGCGCCATGACTACTTGCCCCCCGCGCTGGTCGCGCCGCCGGGTGTGCCCGGCTTCTTCTGGCCGCCGCCCTCCTCGGGGCACCGGAGCTCGGTCTCGAGCGTGTACTTCTGCCGATCGTCGCTGATGGCCTTGGCCTTCTTGAGCACGGTCGGGTTGTTGAAGCAGCGGAACGCCTTGAGGTTGCCCTCGATGGTCTGCACGTCGGCGCCGGTCGGCGCGATGCCGTTGATGATCACCTTGAAGCCACCCTGGGGCTGGCGCTGCACCTCGAGCTTCTCGATGTCGTGCTTCATCTTGCCGGTGGGCACGAGCTCGGAGATCTGCACGAGGGCGTCCATGGCGTCGGCGCGTGGCAGCGGGTCGTCGTCGCCGCCGGGGTTCTTGGAGGCCAGGATCTCCTCCACCCGCTTCGGGCTCGAGGTGGCCTCGCCGAGCACCTCGCGCGTGGTCGCCTCGAGCGCTTGCTCGAGGGTCTTGCGGTCGGCCTCGAGGTTGCGCGAGCGCGCCCACGTGGAGAACAGGAACGAGACGAGCATCGCCGCGCCGAGGCCGACGAGCAGCGGCACCTTCTCGCGCAAGAAGCCGTAGCCGCGCTCGTAGGCGAGCGGACCGCGGCGCAGATCGAGCCCCCGCGGCTTCGGCGCGCCGAGCAGCGCGACCCCGACGGCGCGGGCGAACCGGTGCGCGTCGGGGCGCCCGGCGAGACCCTCGAGACCCTCGATGGGCAGGAGCTCCACGGGCATCTGCAGCTCGCCCGCGAGCCACCGCGGCAGGTCGGGGATCACCGCGCCGCCGCCCGTCGCGAACAGGGTCTCGGGGGCGCTACCACCCATGGCGCGGAAAGCGAGGAAGGTCGCGCGGACCTCGCGGGCGAGCTCGGGCGCGCTCGCCGGCAGCCCCTGCACGCCGCGCGAGAGCGTGCGCGCGAACACGGGCTCGGCCCCGTCGAGCACGAGCAGCTCCGACGACTCGGCCCCGAGGTCGAGGATCGCGCGGAGCCCACCGTTGCGGAAGCCGGGCAGGGCCGCGGCGAGATCGGCGAGGGCGAACGCACCAGGCGCCACGTGGTCGGGCTCGCGGCCGGCGCCCTGCGCGCAGAGCTCGATCTGCGCGCGCACCTCGTCGGTGCGGGCGGCCACGACCAGCACCGGCTGCGGGGCGTCGGCGGGGGCCGGGCGTGGGCGGTGGTCCCAGACCGCGTCGTCGATGTCGTACGGGATCTGCGCCTCGAGCTCGAACGGGAGCACCTCGGCGATCCGACGGCGCACCGCTGCGGGCAGCTCGAGCTGCCGCACGTTGATCGCGGTGCCGCTGAACGAGACCGAGAGCGGGTCGCCGCCCTTGGCCGCGTCCAACGCGAGCTCCCGCACGAGCTCGGGCAAGGTCGCGGTCGCGGAGACCTCGCCCGAGGCGTAGGTGACCTGCCCCGCGACCCGGTCGACGGACGCCAGCGACTCGACGGACCACTTGCGCGCGCTGCCGCGCACGATGGCGAGTCGCACCTGCGTCGTTCCGATGTCGATCCCGAGAAGCCGTGCCATGGTTGGGTTCCCTGCGCCCCCTCGAGGAGAGGTCGGCGCTGTTCACTTCACTCGATCCTGTAGTAGACGATCTGCCCCGCGGCGGTGGGCTGGAGCGCGCCCGCGATGCCGTCGAGGCCGGTGCCCGCGGTGCCGACGCCGCTCGTGGGCTTCGGTCCCTGCTGGCCTGGCTGGAGCCCCGCCTGACCCGGCTGGCCCGGTTGCCCTGGCAGACCGAGCCCGCCCGTGGAGGAGGGGATGGCGGGCGACCCGCGGAAGTCGACCACCATCGTGATGCGGATGCGGGTGAGGCGCTTGCCCGACTTCACCTCGCCGACGGCGTGGATGGAGAAGACCTTCGACTCGGTCGTGAAGTTCTTGGCCGCCTCGGCGGGCGACTGGAACTTCACCGGCGGGATGCCGATGGTGCTGAACAGCAGCTTGCCGTACTGGCCGGCGCCCTGCACCGTGCCGACGAACTCGTTGGGCGAGCCGAAGAGCGGCATGCCCGAGGTGAACGAGCGCAGCACCCCGAACATGGTGAGGAACTGCCCGCTCTTGGTCGGATCGATGCAGATCTGCGCGTCGGGCGCCATGCCGCACACGACCGCGAGCACCGCCTGCGGCGACGCCGTGTTCACGTTGAGCGGGCCCTGGCCCCACACCGTCATGACGCGCTTCTTGGGCGCGTTGGGCTCCGGATCGACGAACGTGGCCCAGAAATCGTCGCCCATGCCCCGCACGAGCCGCGCCTCCTCGAGCGAGTCGTAGGGCGCGTTCTTGGGACGGTACGGGCGCTTGAGCAGCGAGTAGCTGTTGTCCTCGCCGCCGGCGGGGCCGCCGCCGCCCTGGAAGTTGCGCGGGTCGCACGCGTAGCGCTGCTCGTCGGTGTCGGCCCAGTCCATGAGCGCGCCGCAGATGGTGGCGCGGTCGCTGGTCTGGCCGTCGCGGTCGTTGCGCTCGAAGAGCGGGTCGTACGCGGGCGCGCCGGTGAGCCCGAGGAACGCCGCGCCGAACCGGTTGAGCGCGATGCTGTTGCCGCGCGCGGCGAGGTTGAGGTTGATCTTGGAGTCCTCGTCCACCACGGTGACCTGGAAGCTCGCGCCCTCCGGCCCGCCGAGGTTCTTCGCCCCGTTGATGTCGAACCCGGTGAGCTTCGCGAAACCCTCCTGGCCGCTCTTGTCGCTGAACGCGCCGAGGATCTGGTCGGAGAACTCCCACACCGGCAGCTGCGGCACGGCCTTGCCGCCGAACAGGAAGCGCAGGATTCCGAGGCTCTGGCGCATGACCGGCTCGGCTGCGACGAACAGACGCGAGAGGTTGGCCGCGCTCAACGCCATGTACTCGGCCTGCAGCGCGTCGCGCTCGGCGTAGGCGGCGGAGAGATCGGCGATCTGCTCCTCCTGGAACTCGACGACCAGGATGGTCATCAGCGTGATCGAGGACATGACGAGCAGGAGCGCGATGCCCCGCTGGTCCTTCTTGCGCTTCCTGCGCCCCTGCTTCGTCGGTCGCGGCTTCATTTGAGGGCGAACGCGAGGGGTTGCTGGATGACGGGCCCGGTCTTGGTGCGCAGGCGGATCGGCTCGCCGGCGGGGCCGCCCTTGGCGATGAGCACGATCTCGATCTGCAGCGGCACGCGCCCGAGCTGCATGGCCGCCGAGCTGCTGTCCCACTGCTCGGTCCACATGCCGCTCTGCGGATCGAGGTAGCGGAGCGAGAAGGTGTCGATGTCGTCGACGAGCACCTGCACGACGCCGCCCTTGCCGTGCTGGTCGTCGATGATGATCTGCTCGCGGCGCACCAGATCGAGCTGGCTCGCCTTCTTGGCGTGCGCGGTCGTGAAGAACGAGAGCTCGCACTGGTCGCTCTCGTGGGAGTCCTTCACGAGGCGACGGTGGGCGAAGGCGTCGAAGTCGACGCGCTTGGCGGTGCCGGTGAACGCGGTGACGCGGGCCGAGAGCTGCGGGGAGGCCGCGACGTGCGCCGAGATGTAGGCCATGCCGAGCTCGCGCGACATGCGGGTCATCGCGAGCCGCACGATGCGGTACCGCTCGGAGAGGTTCGACGCGGACTGTTTTCCGCGCGCGATCGTGGAGAAAGCCCCGTAGATCAGCACCGACACGATCGCGAGCACGGAGATGGCGACCATGACCTCGAGCAGGGTCAGGCCGCGCGCCCGGGACCGATGCGCGCTCACTGCGCTCACTGCGCTCGCTCCG
>Ga0154020_10004938_pt1 | contig 15838 bp, 27 predicted proteins | sample Klosneuvirus_201_FD_109709 | JGI IMG/M metagenome (GOLD analysis project Ga0154020, IMG submission 109709) | Active sludge microbial communities from wastewater, Klosterneuburg, Austria - Klosneuvirus_20160825_MG | ecosystem: Engineered > WWTP > Aerobic digester > Activated sludge | place...
ATGGAGGGAGGGGGGGGGTGGTGGGGAAGGGGGAGGGAGACGCAACACAAAAAAAAAGTATGAGCTTTGCGACTCCCTTCTTCGCGAAGGAGGAGAGCTAAGGAATGAGAGCGCACGTCTTTGCTCGCAGAGAGGAAATTGTTCCAGGCGTCCTCGTTCACAAGCTTTTGAACATTTAGCAACTCCGTGATCCACCTAATAAAAACGATATCAAAAACAGGAGGAAGGCGCCCAAGAATGAGTAATGGTACTTTTGAATAAAGAACGTTCGTTCGGCAACGACGGCCGCGTCGTTTTGGGAGCGGAAGAAGAGAACCTTGCTTCCCAGCCGCGGAAATTTGGCAGAGTCTTTTGAAGAAAGTTTCGCAAAAATCTGAAGAGCGATTGGTCATCTAGGAGGAGCAAGAAAGAGGGGGTCGAAGTAGGCGTACCTCGTCGTTAATCTGCAGATATTGATCCCACACGCGAACAATATTGATTTTGCGACCGCCCCATTCGAACTCGGATCGAAAAGCCTATACATTATGAATCATGGAGAATGCCAAGCGATGCAAGCGTTGACGAAGGTGGAGGGGCCTTATAGAGGTTGCCTTGGTTGTCGAGAAGAGAGACGGTCGACACGTCCACCGGACCTTTCTTTTGGGGATTCCCCTCGACAGCAGCCTCCATCCTAGATAAAAGGAGATCAAGGAGAGCCCAGAAAGATCTACGTCTTGGAAGAGGTGAAGCAGAAGAAGGAGAAGGAGAAGGAGGGAGCAGTAGGAGGTGAGGCGAGACGACGGCGAGTAAAAACGCCGAGAAGAACGACGAGCTTCGTAACAGAACACGACCCAGCGTCAACGCGACATCCATTATCATCACTCAGAAAAGGGACAATTATTTCTGAGGTAATAGGACGAAGGGGCTCAGTGAGAAGGCGCAACGAAGACGGAAAGGACGGAAAGGGCGAAAGGTAAATGCTCCGCCACAACGGCAGCGACGTCGACTCGGACAAATATAGGGCCGAATAAATAGAAATTTCCCTTCATCAATTAAAAAGTTTGCTGTGGGAAGGAGAGACAAGAAGAGCAGGCAAGCGGAAGCAGAGCATCAACGGCAGGAAAAGTCGTAAAGGAAAATCCGCACTCAGGGCCTCAGCAGCCGGCGATAGACCAGAACTTCCGCGATGTCGAAAAAGAATAATAAATAATGACGATGTGATTCCATCCGGCCTGTTCGCCCTCGCCATCACTGTTGCTCGACCTCCCGGTTGGGGAGATTCTTCATGATTTTGCTAGAGCCGGGGCACCCAACCTTATCTTTCTCCTGCATCTTCCTAGGCAGCGGGCCTATTGCTTTTTCCCCTTTAAATGGCGGCGGTGGAGAGCGGCCGAGTGAGGCAAGCGAGCGTCGTCTGCGCGGTCTTGTGGGTCGCGCTCGCCGGCGTCGTTCTGCAGGCGAAAGCGGACGTACCCTTTACCGCGGACTCAATCACATATTTCCCCGTGGACACTTTCGATATCTTCTCGACAGAAGCGAATATTACCATCACGCATCTTGACTGGGACTCGAAAAAGGTAATCGCTTTCTTTCTGCAATTTTCGGTCCTTAGGCGCTTTGAGCCTTCAAATCGTTTTGAAGATTTTTAGAAATTCAATTTTGTTCTATTCAATATATACTTAAAGGATCTATTCCTGTAGACTCCGGGCTCGCTGGAGAGGAGGACTCCTTTTACTTCGACATTCGCCGTTGTCGGCGCCGAGCTCAACACCGAGGTGCCTCCTCCTCATTCCACTTGTTCCAGATCCTCGGCGCCTGATAGATTTCGATGTAGATTGACGGAAATGGTGTTGTATCGTTCGCATATTTTGGCAACGACAGCTCTCGCAGCCTCATTGCCACGAATTCCTATGGCCTTCCCAACGGCACCAGCTTCTACTCTTTCGCCTTGGGGTATGTTCATTTTCGTCTTTTCCGATGATACCGCCGATAAGATTCCCTCTAGACCGTGTTCCGTCGACGCGCTCAGGAAAAAGTCGAAGCAAATATGGGAGCGCATTACGGTGAGCTTCGGCTTTGAATCGATTGACGACCACGAGATCCCGTTTACCAACGTCACCGGTGGAACCCTGCGCTACTACGAAGACGCTGAGCTGCGTTTGAATCGTGAACAATTCATCAATTTCCCAGTGCCGCATCCCATGAGGCTTTTTGTCCTTCGCGTCGATCAAGACGACTTCGCGCCAATGAAGCCGAGCGCCCCTGTTCGCTCTTTTACTCTCCGTTTCAATCTCACCCGCCGCGACGACCAGGCGCCGAACATTTCGACGTTCGCCGCTCGCTGAAATATTGCGCTCATGTTCACCCATTCCCCGTGGCAATATTTTCTTTTAGAGTATTCAGCAAAGTGATCATGACCTCCAACAGTCAGTGTCCCGAGAGCTCTTTCGACGATACTAAAGCTGGCGTCTACGAGACGTGGGATATTGAGCAGTCTGACGAAGATGTCTTTGTACACGATTTCAAGAGCGACATATTTTTCAATTTTCACTCGTCAAACTCAACAGAGTACGGGTCACATGCTGCCCTTCTCCCTCATTGCGGTTTCTGAACTCTTCGTAGTGTCTATTTTGGCTTGTTCGTTTCAAGTTTGGCGACCTCAAACGAGACGATACTCACGTCAAGTTATACGATTGCAATTGAGTTTCGTACCTTTGCTACAGCCTACCCAGTGGAGGACTTCCCGCTGTGGGCAATCATCACGTCGGTCATCTTGGGGCTCCTCGTTGTCGCCCTGATCATTGCCGTCATTCTTTGGTCCCGAAGCCAAGATCATTCATACGAAATTCTATATTGATCTTTGTTGATTCTTGTTTATTATTATCATTAAATTTTTCGTAATTTGTCCATTAGGGTGTCGAACCGAGCCATAGGGTCAGTGTCTTGCAATGACTGTGCGTGAGAGTTCGATCTCGGCGACCGCCTCATCACTTTCTTCTCGCCCTGCAGAAGGATTGGTTGCTCCTTCGTCTCAAATAGGATGTTTGAACGAATTTCAGGAGATTTAAATCGATTCAAACGAGAGGCAAAGCAAGCTAAGCTCCCGCAAGGAAATGTGGGCGGCGTCACCAGCAATTCATCCCCCAGCAGTGCAAGCGTCTTCCAATTTCAGCCTTCCAAGATTGAACACAAGAGGCGAAATTCTGAAAAGCCAGATGAGAACGAGAGAGAAGCCAAGCGGCCCAGGGTGACTCTCCTTTCCTGCTCGACCCTGGCCCCCCTTCGTCCCCTGAGTCTTACTGCGGTCTCTCCTTAATATCACCTGCTCCTGCGGTCCTAGGAATATCATTTTCCAATATTCAATTATTTTTATTGCTCATATCACTATGAAAACGTGGATAGTTCAGAGTTTTGCTTTTCCTCCTCCCATCCGAGAGACATCGATGTCATTTGTCACGAACTCACGGCCCCTACTGTAGATCACCTTGTTGCCATTCTCGCTGGAGGCCCTGAAGGAGCGTATTGGCTTGTTGGCCTCCAGAAAAATCAGTGAAGAGGCAAGAAGTATTGCGCTCAATCGGTTCAAACTTAGCAGCCCGAGCCCTCGGCCGCCTCACAACTCACCAGATGACCGGAAGATTGTCCGCGTGGAAGACCTATTCATCGAAGACGATGCCGTTCCCATTCCCACCGAGCTGATCACGAAAGAAGAAATCAATACCCAACTCAGACTTCACAAAAAGGTATAGTCCGAATAAGAAAGGGCATTCAATCCATCTTAATTCGACGTGATAGCCCACTTCTGCACAGAGGCGAAAGGCGAGCAACACGGAGTTTGGTCGCCATTTGAAACAGTCTCTTTTCGCAAATCAAGCGATTGTCTCCAAACCCGTTTTCCAAGGAAAAGACATGAACAATGGAGGAGGTGCCAATGTTATTAGCGCGGGAGATGAAAACCTGGACCCAGGGGAGCACTATAATCCTTACGACAGCTATCAGATGGTCGACAACTGGAAGCCCACAAAGCCATCACGCACGCAAGCCACCGTGAACAAATGGCCGATGCTTAAAAAAGTGAATCACCAACTCTCACCGACGGGGAGTGAAAAACCTAGTGGAAGAAGCAACCAGAGAGATGAGATCGTGCCTATGGCAAAACGAACATCTGTCCGGAGAAATCCACCCGCGTCGACCAGCTTCCCTCCCAAAGTGGGCAACCTCCTCAAAGCTCTCAAATCCCAAAATGGTCCTCCTCTTATCGCTTTTGATCATCTTAGAATTCATATCACCCATTTTACAGAGACAACGAGGCCAATGTATGTTCCCCAACTAAAACTCTCTCAAGCTCTGGAGAGTGCCGAGACAGAAATGCAGCGCCTCGACGAGATCCTGATTGAGTTGAATTCTCTGGACGAGGAGATGGAGATTGTTTCGGAGCTGGCCCAAACCGAGCGCGAGCACATCGGGGAGTCCACTGCTCTGCTCCACTATCTGAATCAAGTGCGCAGAGTGCTGCATTCACAGCGCCCATCTTAGTAATAATCTGTTTCGTATCGTAGGAACTTGACGCCCTCAGGGACTCGTGTTTCATCCAATCCGAGCCCAATCGAGTCGATGACCTTGAGCTGCCAGATGCAGACCATTTTTCGATTCGCAAGCTGCTCTTCTAGTCAATGCGGACGAAGCATATCCCTCCTATCTATAGGCGTATCACAAGAGGTTTTAGTAACTTCAATAAACGGCTAGCGTTGTTCTTGTCGACCCGCTGCGATAAACTTATCTATATCGTCTTTGTCTACAGGACGCCACTGCTTAAGGATTTCTGGAAGGCCGCCCAGTTGCTCTAATTTGTACCGCGTCAATCCAAGTCCAGCAAGATCTGACCGCTTTAGTCGCATCCAATCGGCAGTAGATGCGATTCCCAAGCGGTTACCAGAAGAGTCCAAGATCTGGAAAACTGCTTCAAGATTGACCGCGTCCCCACGGCCAGGCGGAGAATTGTCACTGCGAATTCTCCTTGCACGAAGGGTGCGCCCGGGGAACCGCCAAACCTCCCATTTAAAATCAGGGAATATTGTCGCCAACAATTGAGGCACTGAGAAGTTGTGAAAAGCCAACAATGAGCGCGCTCCAAGGGCTATGAGCGATTGCTTCGAGACACTGTACCACTTCTCCATCTCACTGGGAGTGTCGAGGGTGGGATCGATAAGAAGCTTTCTTGCCAGCTCGAACATAAACTTCGTTTGATTATCGTTCGAGATCCAGTAAGTCTTCGTTGATCCTTTCGAGAAGCGAAGCGGGTCCCACTGAAAGTCATTGTATACCACTGCCAAAAGAGCACTCAACGAGCCCTTGTAGACGGCGAGCAAGCGACTGCCACCATGCTCAATCACGAGCTTGTTGGGCACTCCGTACCACAACTCACGCTGACCTTCGCCAAAGCCCAGTGAGCGTCCCAACTCGTCCACGAAACGCCTCTGATGCGCCACATCGCTCCAGTAGCCCTGAGGCGCCTTGATGAACTGCATCTCGTCCCAGGACAGCTCGGCATAGACCGCCCGCAACAGCCGCGGCAGCGAGTTGCCATACCTCGCCAGTAAACCGCCGCCACCAAGCGCAATGAATTCGCGCTGGGTCAGGCCGTACCACTGCGCCATATCACCTACATCGTGCCCGCGCCGCTTTGCCACATCGTCGAGGAAGGCGCGTTGTTCCTCCAGCGATCGTAAGTGGCCACGGGGCACACCGAGCAAGCGTTGTGGTTGCCAAGAAACGCCAGGATAAGTCGCTCGGAGCAATCCCACTAGGGAGCCCTTGTGCGCCGCCAGCAGCCGTCGACCCAAGCCGCTTGTCTCCGCTCGGATCAACTGTCGTAGTGACCGTACACTCCCTTCTTTCGCACTCGCGCAGCGCTCTTGCAACGCGTACCAGCTTGCCGGGTCCGAGGTCTTCGTCACTCCATGAGACAAGACGAAGGCATCCAGCCAGGCGCGTTGGCGAGATCTGGTAGAAGCCGTCAGCACAAGACCTCCATTAAGCTTCACGACGAAAACACATTGTACATGTCACCTCCGGAGCTCGTCGAGAATTGAAGAGCCTCTTCAGAATTTCCTGTAGAAAGAGGTTTCCGAGATCGACTCGATGTCGTCGAGCTTGTCGATAGTGGGAGGCGAGGTCGAGGACCAGGAAGAAACAAGGACACGTGGCTCACCCTCTGAGCTGCCAGCATTCCGATTCCCTCTAGGAATAGACCCAGTGATACCAAGCGGTGACTTCAAAGAGCCTGCGAAGAGAGACGACAGAGCAATCCTGGAAAAGGGAATGATCGCCGACGAGTTTGCTCACCAGATTGGCTCTTCTGTCAGTTGCCGCGAGTGCGATGCTGCCCTTTCTGCCCATCCACACAAAGGGCTAAATGAATAAAATGATCAAGCCTTGAAAATGATTCCCATTCCTTAATGTCTCTTTCACGCGAATATGGAAGAGGTTAAATCGGGGAGCGCGGAAGCAGCGGCGTCCTCATGGTCGCTCGAGGTGACGCCCACCAAGGCTATCGTCTTTTCGCTGCTCCTTCTCGCTGCCATCGTTGGCTGGGCCGTACGCCCTTTAATCGTTTTATCAAAATTAGAATTGTATCTGCTTGGAAGGGCTGACTCGGCTGTGGCTGATGAGCGGTATCCCGCCCTCGGCCGTCGTCCTCGTCCCCATGCACACACAGATATCCGCCAGCCCCTCTCGTCGCCGCTCAATCTTTCCTCCTCAGGGATATCGTAGCGAGAGATTTACAGACTTCGCTGTGCGCACAGCAACGGAATTGAGCGCGGATCTGTCGTGCCCGACGCTTGGCTGCGACGACTGTGCCGAGCTCAATTCGCCGCCTCGTTACCTCAGGGGCTACGTCTCGTACTTCTGCTCTCCCCACCTATTTGTGCAATCATAATATTAATATTTAAAACTATTAATTGTATTATACACATGCGGGATATCAGCATGGTCAAGACCATCTGCACCTTCCGATTTGTACTTCGGTGCAGTCCTCGAGTTCTCATAATGGATTTGAGGCGAACGGGCAGTGGTGCGGGGGTTTTGCAGAGCGTCGATTTTGATGAACTCCCCTTAGCTACGTAATATTCAACCAACGATGGGTGGATATCCAGGGCGCTTTTCGCTTTGCGCGGACCATCCCCAAGATCTTCCCTGGCGCCAAGTTCCTTCTCTACTACGACAACACGTCGAGCAACCAGACGCTCATCTCCGCTCTCAAAACCATGAAAGACGTCAAATTGATTTCGTTCACCCCGCAATCATTGATCGATGATGGATGGAACCTTACGACTCAGGCATACCGTGTTGTGAGGTTCGACTCCATCTCGCCATTTTGATCGCACGCTTCCACGATAATCATTCCTGCTTAGGTACTTCGCGTTGGACTTGCCAACGGACGAATGGGACTACATTCTCTTTCGCGATCTCGACTCGATTATCAATATACGCGAGAAAGCGGCCGTGGATGAGTGGCTCCGCGACCCCGACTGCCTCTTCCATTCGATGCGTGATCACCCTGGTGCCCTCACTCTTCTACCGTGTCTTCGCTGGTTTCCGCTTATTATTTTTATCGTCAGCGCACTGGTGGCATTTTATGGGAGGCATGTGGGGCGTGAAGCGGAAAGGACTCGAGAAAATTCCGTTCAATTTCACGGAGGAGCTCAAGAACTTCACCAGGAAAGATAACAATGGTGGCACCGACCAAATTTTCTTACAGGTCCGTGTATTTTGGCAGGAGCTGAAATGCGAAAATCATGACGTTTCCATTAGGATGTCTTATGGCCATACGTCCGCGATTACACCATGGCGCACGACGCCTACTACTGCAACGAGACGTCTTATCCTCGTCTGAAATCGCGCGTTCATTGGGGCTTCCCGACGGCGAGGTTCGTCTGTCAACTGTGAATTGTTGAGCAACGTCTGACACGATTGCTGTTGTAGGGAGGAGAAACAGATTGTTGCCAACTTTGCGAGAATCTCTGAACTGGCACAATATGTTGGTCACGACCTCTATCCGGTGCCAATGGAGTGCCGGCGTCGACCTCGGTGGACCTACGGATGATTTCCCCATCCAACGTTGATGATATGCTGTGAATTTGTCATGACATTACCGCGAAGTACATACGTTTCTTCACGAAGGCACCGCAATCGAGAGACTTGTATTTACAAAATACACGCCAAGAGCTTACACAGCGGAATCGAATCTCGTAATCCACTTGACGCCGTCGCCGACAGGCTTAGCACCACCGGGGAGGAGATATGAAAACCAATATTGTCCTGACATAGTGCCGAAAAAATGTTGGAAATTACGATCGATCCCCAGGTCGAACGGATTGTGGTAACTCTTGCCAATCTCCTTGGCGTAACGCGCCCGCTCGCGATTCTGGTAAAACTCAATGGTCGTTTGCGCAGTGAACACGAGTACCAGCTGCCAGCCTACGCGACACGAGACAATAAGAACGAATCCATTCATAGGAGGGCGCAGAAAGACGAACCGAGCATGATGCACATGGCGATCCACACGGCAGACGAGATGACGAAGGCAAAGATCACCGAACCCCTCGGCACCACGCCTATATCAACAGCGTTTTTGAGGGCGCAATATCTCTTAGGGAAAAATGAAATCATACCAGTAAACGGGATTTGCATATTTGACGCAGAGGCAAAAGGGAGGAAGCCAAGTAGCGAGCAGTATAAGCAGCCGATCCACAGCCAAAACAAGAAGAAGACAAAGAAATGGTGGTTGTTGTGCCCGACGCAATTGGCGATCCACGGGCAATGGTGGTCCATCTTCAGCACACATCTACGCACAGTTACATGGTCAGAAAAGCCGACAGTGCGCTGACAACAAGAGAAAAGAGCGCACTCGCCACAAACGTGACAGTGGTGGGCACGCTCCGGTTTGATGCGCTCGCCTGACAAAATAGTAACCACTAGGAGAGACTGCTGAGGGAGAGAATGCACGCACACTTCTTGCACCAATTAATGCGGATCCCAGGCTGAGGATCAGCAATGAGACGCTTGACACGCTCGACTTCTTCTGGCGGCATGCGCAGCTCTTCGAAGGACGGAGCGTGGCCTACAAGTTGTGGGAACGCCACTATGAGAAGGGGAGAGCGGAGACCAATGAGCGATTGCAAAGTCGAAGCAAGATATTAGATTTATGGTAATTAATATCGATATAATAAAAAAGTGAAACGAGGACGAGAAGAAGAGGCCGGGAGTACCAGGTGGTGTCATGACGGCTTTGACGTAGTTGTATCCGATGCAGAAGGCAATGAAGGTCGACGAGACGACGTGCAACAGGCTCGCTATGAACACCATGAGCGACAGCAAAAGCAAAATAACGATACGGAAAATCATGATGATGACCAACGCGATTTTCTTTCTTCATTTTGTGGTGAGGGGAGGCGGCAGAAAATGCGAGGGCGGGGTCGAGCACGAAGACGCAAGAGACATTACAAAAGGTGCGTACCCCAGGATGAATACGGCGTGTAAAATGGAATATTGTGCACAAAATGAACAGCGACGGCGCCCGAGATGAGCACGAGGGCGAGCACGACAAAGATGGGCCCTACGACTCGAACGCCCGACTCGAAGATATGCTTCGCCGCCAGCATCACCGCCAGCACCACGCCTCGTCCTGCGCCCATCCTTGATTCGTTGCAATTCCAAGTACGAATGGGTAAATGGCTACCGAATGAGACAATGAGTACCGAGAGGCAAAACGCCTGCCGAGGGGAGTCCACGATAGAGAGACGCGTTGAGGGCTCCCCCTTCAGTGGGTTGGCTCAGACACCCTTGGCAAGGATGAACACCGAATTTAAGTCTGCATATTCTGCTGCAGGCAGGTTGTACGTGTCGATATTCATTAGGACGAGAGACGTGAGTGATCAAATGGGTCAGTGTACAAGTCCTAAGAATCCGAGACAGCGAGGAGTTTCTGTGCGTAGGAAGTTCAGTTTGAGTTAAACTGTCTTGGGCGCGCAATCGTCCAAGAAGTGCTGGTCCGGACGAATATCTCGCTCAATTCAACATATTTTCATACAATTTCATCACATATAGTGATATGCTTCCATTTTGTGATGAATGGAAGCGTATAATAATTTCAGGAGAAGCCGTGGAGCCCAGCTCAATATTAATCCTTCTGGGCGGTGATTTTGGCCTCCTTCTGCTTCTTCTTGTGCCTCTCCTTTGTTGTCGCGGCAGGAGTCTGAGAAGATGGCCTCGCGACAACGATATTGAGCTTCTCGGAGGCAATCACCCTGAGCCGCGTGGACTCCTGAGGCCCAGTGTCTTCGACGAGTTTGGTGAAGAGCGAGTTCGGATTTGTCAACAAGGCGGCGGGCGTGTCGAGCTCCATGAGCTGACCCTTTTCGAGAACCATGATGCGGTCCGAGTCGATGATCGTATGGAGACGGTGGGCAATCGTGAGCACCGTGCACTTCCCGAAACTCTCTCGGATCGTCTTCTGGATGAGGTCGTCGGTCTGCAGATCGATCGAAGCAGTCGCCTGCAACGGAATCGGATCAGTACGCAAGCAAGTGTAAAACGCAAGGGAGAGAAGGACGAACCTCATCAAGGACGAGGATCTTCGAATTGCGAAGGAGAGCGCGCCCGATGCAAAGGAGCTGACGTTGACCGACACTAAAGTTCTCGCCATTTTCAACGACTTCAGCTTGAAGAAGGCCAACCATACTCTGGATATGCTCCTTGAGGTGAACTTTGTCGAGCACCTCCCAGATCTGGTGGTCCTCAGATTCGTAGAAAGGATCCAGGTTCTCTCGAACGGTACCGGTGAACAACACAGGATCTTGAGGGATGATACCGAGCTTTGATCGGAGGTCATAGAGGCCTAATGAGGAAAGAATGAGGACGCGGCAGACGGAGGGCGGCAGATACGCGCATACCGATTTTTGAAATGTCGACTCCATCAATCGTAATGGTGCCCTCGGCGGCTTCGACAATACGGAAGAGAGTAATCACCAAAGTTGACTTGCCCTAGATAAAACGATAACGGCGAGCGAGCTAGTAGTTCATAAGGAAGGTAAGTCGAACCGCTCCCGTGCGCCCCACGATGCCAACCTTTTCAGCGGACTTGGTGCGGAAGGAGAGCTTATTGAGGACTGGCGGAAGCGTCTCACTGTACCGCACAGATACCTTGTCATACTCAATCACGCCTTTGGAAGGCCAATCCGCATCAGGGCGATTATCTGCGTATCCATAATTGACGTCAGAGGAGGCACCAACTGACATGGATCAGAAAGAGGAGCGCATGCCTTTGATGATATAATCCCCTTCATAGGGCAGATTCTTTTCATAGTGCATCAGACGCTCGACAGAGGTGTAATGGTTCTCTGTCTCAATCGTCACGCGCACAAGCCATTGAAACATTGTCGCCATTTGCATCGCGTAGATAAGCGAGAGACCAGCGATAGAAGGGGGCACTTTGGAGAACACGAGGACGAGGGCTAGACGACAATAAGAGTCAGAAAGAGGGATCTCGCCTTCCAATCAGACTGAAAAGAGAGCTCACATGTCAAGGTGACCATGATGGCCACCACGAAGTCGAGGCGCATGCCGAGCCAGCGAGCACATGCTTCAAAGTAAAACGAAGCGCGAGCATTGCGGTCAACGCGGTCGAAATTGTCCTCGACGAAGCGATCAACGACATCATAAGCGCGGATTGTAGGCAAACCAGTGAGCGTCGCAGAGAGGTGCGCAAAGATCGGGCTGCGAGTAATGCCGTCGATGCGTTTGAGTTCTCGCGACGAATTTCGATAGAAGACCTACGGAAGTAGGTCAGCTCAGCTGACGACACATTGGCATCGGAGATCGTCCACGAACCGAGAAAAAGTAGAAGGCAATCAAGCACGGGACTAAGCCGACGATGAACCACGGCAGGTTGACGCAGATGAGGACAATGTTGGAGATCATCTGCATTCCGTAGTGCAGCATCTGCGATAGAGTTTCTGGCAGCTGATCGTCGAGCTACCCGAAAAACATGATACGAAGAGAAGTTAAACGCAATCTCCTGACAAGACACACAGTATCTTGGTCCTTCGAAAAGCGATTGAGGATCCGACCAATCGGTGTCGTGTCGAAAAAATTCATTGGCGCACTCAGCACTTTCTAGGGAAAGCATCGGAATGAATTGAACGACGCGAGGAGCAGAGGACAGTTCATCCGTACCACAAAGATACCGTTGTGCAGATTTTTAGCAGCGGCCAGCGTCCAGAATGTAAACACGATGTTGCGCACGACAAACAGAAGGACCGTTCCGCCCACGAGAGCGGCCCAGACATAGACGTAGAAGTCGCGATAATCGATTTTGCTTCCATAGGCATTTGCCACCCACCATGCCAACCAGAAGTCTGTTCATGGAAGAAGATATCACGTAAGAAGAGTTCGCAGGAAGTGAGCAAGTCGGAATACCGGAGATAACACGCGCCACTTGAGCAAGTGCAAAGAGAAGGACAATGAAGAAGATAGATGCCACCGAGCCGGCATTGCGACTGTAGTCAAGGTAAACGCCGAATCCGATGCTGCAAGAGACGTGAGATGCAAATGAAAGCAATCAAATCAACCATCGCCGCACTTTCCAACAACACGGTCCTCGGCTTGGACAAGCTTGCCTACTTCAAGCTTCGATTCGTATTTGGCAAAATCAATCTTCACTTGAGATGAGGATGCGTTTGCCTGATAGCGGAAGCTGAGCAAGATAAGAAGAAAATAAGGAGCAATGGAATTACAGAAGTGTGATCTCCTGACACTCCAGGAGCCGGTTTCGCCTGTTTGCCTTTGGATTTATGATTGTGCTCCTTCTTCTCTTTGAGCTCCTTCTTCTCTTTGTGCTCCTTCTTTTTCACTTTTCGGATGCCGAAATCAATCTTTCGTGCGATCAGTTCCTTGTAGCTTCCGATAGCTGGAGCATGATTGTCAAACCAAACATAAGCGAACTTCGATGACAAAGGGTACCGTGGATCGTTCCGCTCTTCATCACGACCACGCGGTCACAGCGAGGCAAGTATTGCAGTTGGTTGGTCACTAAGACCACCGTCTTCTTGGATAACACTCCTCGAATGCAATGAGTAAAAATGCGGTTTCCAACATGCTGATCCACCTGCGCAACAAAGGGCGATTCAACAAGGTCCATGAAAAAAAAAGCGAAGAAACCATACAGCACTGAGAGGGTCGTCAAACACATAAACATCGCGATCGGCATAGACTGCGCGGGCCAACGACACGCGCTGCTTTTGCCCGCCGCTGAGATTGATACCACGCTCACCAATTTCGGTGAAGTCACCTACGAGAACATCAATCAGAGATAAATCGACCCACTATCCGTGGCTGCCGTGCAAGCTAAGGTACCTGCAGGGAGTTGCTCGAGATCGGGAATCAACTGACAAGCGGCTAAGGTTGCAATATAGCGCTGCTCGTCATAGACCTCACCAAAGAGGATGTTGTTGCGCAGGTTCGTGTTCAAAATCCACGCCTGCTGGCTAGCGTAGGCGATTTTCCCATTAATAGTGACTAAATATGAATCAATTCATCAATCGAAGTCCAGAATGAGGAATGTCAATGCAAGAAGGAACCTGAGCCCTTGATCATGGGGATCTGGCCGAGCAAGGCGGAAAGCATGCTTGTTTTTCCAGAGCCGACACGACCCACGATGGCGACGAGCTCACCGCTTGAAATCGCCAACTAACAGCGCGATATTCAAACATATAGCAGAGTTAAAATCAGGTGAGAGAAGAGGGTACATTGATATTGGAAAGCGTGGGTCCAGCGGTGAAGGCGGGGTGACGGGTGATGGAGCGCGCTAAAGAAAAGTCATGGGGGTCGATCTCATCGTCCACAGGAACCGCGTCGATATCGTCCAAGGGCTTCTTGTATTTCTTCACTGCGCTCGCTTTCTTTTTATCAATCTCGAGCTTGCTCTTTGAGACCAGCTGCTTCCGACTCTGACCGTCCTTCAGACCTATGTCCTTGTTGCCCTCATCCGGCCACTTGAACTCAGCAGCGACGATCTGTGCAAATACATCAATAATGCATCAATATCGCTTACATCAAAATAGAAACAAAACGCACTGAGATGCCCTTGACAGCTGCTGAAGGATTCAAAAGCCGAGACTCTTGAGCCTCTGGGAGAAGCAGGAACTTTTTGAGCCGTGAAAATGCGACGAGCGTCTCTGAAAAGCATCAGCAAGGGATTGAGAGCGGCATGGCACACGAGTGTAAAGAAGGCAATGGACCTGAGACGGCGCGGATGGACTGGGGCTGCATTCCCAGCGTAAAACGTGTTGCGTCGTACAGCGAGGAGGTCGTGTAGACCAACGCAGCCGTAAGAGACGCAGAACCTGTGAAGAAATGTGCATCATTAAGGGAGCGACAGCAATACAATGCCGCACACTATGCGAACCGTAGATATAGACGTAAACAACAAAGGTGGCAAATGTCGCCACAATCGGCACCATCAATGCCAAAGTTCCGTTCTGCAGTTTGACCACCTGAGACTTGCGCAGATTGGAAATCTCTCGATCTCGAATCAGGTTGATCTAAGAGGCATCATGATATAATGGCACCGAATAGCTCATAAGGAATGTGTACATTATCCGAGAAGCTCTTTTCCCAAGAATACAGCTTGACAAGCTTGATTGCAGTCAAGATCTCGCTCATCCTAATCATCAAACCTCGTCAACACGAATGCCACGACAGGATTTAAGGAGGACGACTTCGTACAAGCGGATGCGAATATCCGTAATCCCAGCAATAAGATGGCGCTGGCGCTGCACGTAGCGTCCAATCATGATCTGAGACGGCAGGAACAGGCCGACCAGAATGAGAACTCCCACAATGCCAGGGACGGGCCCAACAACGAGGCACACCAGGACGAGAACAACTTCAAACAGGGAGTGAAAACCACCGAAAGAATAAGCATTCAAAGGGAGAGGCGAGTTCGTACTTGCAACAACGATGGTGGCTGTCGGCAGAAAGTAGAACCATCGCACACCCTCCATCACGCGGAAGGCGTCATTCGATTGCATCGTCACGATTTCGCCGACCGTGGAGGAAACGGATGCGAGCCGCGTGGCCTTGAGGTAGATGGCTGCCATCATTGCTGTCCTTGCCTGTCAATGCAATATAAGCACAATGCGCATCAGAACAAGAAGATAAACGAGGCGAACACGAAGAGCGACTCTAACATTGTAGTAGAAAGAGCGGTGGATCAGGAGTGCCTGCACCATTGAGTTCAGGAAAAACCCAAGAATATACATGTATGCTGGAAATGGGTCTTTGTTCGGATTGGGGTCAGACACTAACCATTGAGACGGCATCAGCTCAGGAAACCAACGAGATGAAGTAAGGAAGATGTACGCCATTGAATCAGCGCGGGGATGAGGTATGCTGGTCCGACGAGGTTCGTTCCGATCCATCCGAGCATTCCCACGGCGGGTTTGATATAGTAAGGACCAATCGTTTTGGCAAATACCTTCACCATGGAGGGGCTACGCAAGAGGGTGAATGAGGACTCGAATCGAGAAAAGGTGGGCGACGCGGCCAAAATGCCGACGCGACCCTCATCTGTGGATCAGAATATGTAGAACGCGCTTCAACATGCGCCTCATCGCGGACGCCAGGCGGACAAAGAATTAAATACAAACGCAAAAACCAGTCCTCCGACAGCCGATAGCAATCCACGCAAGAAGGAATAAGGGACTCGAGCTCGACGTACTCTGTTGGGTTGGCAGCCATTTCTTCCTTCCAAAAGCGCTCAAAGCGCTCGGAAATTGTTCGAGATCGATTGAAATTA
>Ga0154020_10004940_pt1 | contig 15833 bp, 18 predicted proteins | sample Klosneuvirus_201_FD_109709 | JGI IMG/M metagenome (GOLD analysis project Ga0154020, IMG submission 109709) | Active sludge microbial communities from wastewater, Klosterneuburg, Austria - Klosneuvirus_20160825_MG | ecosystem: Engineered > WWTP > Aerobic digester > Activated sludge | place...
CCCTTCGTCTCTCTCCCCGAGGGGAGCCTAGGGGGGGTGCCGGGAGTCATGGACAACCTCACCGCTGCGCAGTCTGGCGACGTTCGGACGGCGCTGGAGGTGCTGCGGGACACCCTGGCCGAGCGCATCGACACCACAGACAAGGACGTGCACGCGCAGCTCGCAGCGCAGTACCGGGCGACGCTGGAGGCCATCGCGGCACTGGAGGTGCCCGAAGCCAAGAGGGGGACCGTCGATGAACTTCGAGAACGCCGCGACGGTAAGGGTCGGCGCACAACGTCCGACGCATCTTCTAACGCCTGAAGGCCGATTCGACTTCTCAGACGGTGACGACGCGATCGCGCTGGCGTCCGCGCTGGGGCTGGACCTGCTGGAGTGGCAGCGATGGCTGGTCCGCTGGATTCTTGCGGTGGACGAGAATGGACACCCGGCCTGCCGTCAGGTGGTCCTCGTCGTCCCGCGTCAGAACGGCAAAGGCGCAGTGCTCGAGGCCGTCGAGCTCTACTGGCTGATCGTGGCCGGGATCAAGACGACAATCCACACGGCACACGAGGCCGACACGGCGGCCGGACATCAGGAGCGGCTGGAGTCGCTGATCTCTGAGCCACTGATCGACCTGCCGGCGCTGCGGTCATACCGCTCCAACGGCAAAGAGCGCATCCGCAATCTTGACGAGCGGCTGCTGCTCCAGTTCCGCACCCGGACCAAGGCCACGAAGCGCGGGTCATCCCCCCAGCGTGTCGTGCTCGATGAGGCGCAGGAGCTACAGACCGAGCACCTTGCCGCGCTGGTCCCGGCAATGGCGGCGCAGTCGATGGACGTCTCGTCGATGCCGCAGCTCATCTTCGCCGGCTCGGCACCGTTGCCGCGCTCGGTCTACCTGCACGACCTGCTGCGGCGAGTGCAGGCGACGAAGCCCGACCGCACGCTGCTGGCAATGTGGGCCGGCTCGCCCGACGACGACCCGACCGACGTTGACGTCTGGTATCGGACGAACCCGAGCCTGGGCGTGCTGATCTCCGAGGACTACGTCAGGGAGACTGAGTTCCTGACGCTTTCGGCCGACGATTTCGCGGCCGAACGTCTCGGGGTGCCGCAGGGTGGCGACTCCGTGGGCGATGGGCCGATCTCGGTTGAGCGGTGGAAGGCGCTGACCGATGGCGAGTCGATGGCGACGGATGAGTCGGCGTCGATCGGGCTTGATGCGCCGCTGGACCGTCGCTCGGCGTGTTTCTCGATCGCGGGAGTGCGCACGGATCGCCTGCGGCATGGCGCCATCCGCTACTGGGTGCCGCCCCACAGGCTCAGCGAGTTGGTCTCCATCGCACAAGCGCTGTCGACTGGTCACGGCGTGCCGATCCACCTTCCTCCCAAGTCTCCGGCCCTTGCGTGGCGCCAGTCGCTCGTGGACGCCGGGGTGGACGCGCGCGAGGTCAAGGCTGCCGACTTCGGTGAGGCTCAGCAGGTGATTGAGCAGGCCGTGGAAGACGGCACGTTCCGCCATCGCGGTCAGCCCGAGATGGTCACCGCCGTTACGGGCCTGGCGTCCCGAGTGTCCGGCGACACGTCCCCGTGGTCGCGTCGCTCGTCGTCGTCCAACGTCGCCCCACTGTTCGCCCTGGCTGCCGCGGTGGCTGGGAGCACGTCCACTAGCTCGAGGTCCGCATACGAGGACCACGAGCCCATGTTCGTCTGAAAGGGGTGTGGTCGACCGTGGTCGCTGGGCTCATCGCCGCATCCCTCATGGTTGCTTTCGTCCTGTGCGCCGTCGCCCTGTCGTGGTGGACGTGGCGCCCGCTGGTCAAGCGCCGCGCTGTCGTGCAGCTCGACGACGGCACGGCGTTCGATGGCGTCGTGATGTCCCGTCGTGGGCCGCTGCTGGTCCTGGCTGACGTGACGGTGCGCATCGCCGGCAACGCACAGCGGATCGACGGTCCGGTCGTGGTCGAGCGCACCCGCGTCGTGTTCGTGCAGGTGGTCTGACATGGGCTCGATCACCTACTACGTGAACGGCATGCCGGTCACGGTCAGTGACCGCACCTACTCGCTGGACTCGTCGATGTCCCCGGTCGCCCCTGCCGCGTTCAAGTCGTGGGGTGAGGGTAGTTCGGTGGAGTCGCTGTGGCGCACTCAGCCGGCGCTGCGCATGGTGACGACGTTCCTTGCCGACAACCTCGCGCAGGTGCCGATTCACGCGTTCCAGCGCAAGGCCAACGGCGACCGCGACCGGCTCGACCGCAAGCACCCCCTGTCGCGGGCGCTGCGCTCTCCTGACTCGCCCCGCACGACTGCCTACGACCTGATGCGCACGCTCGTGCTGGACGTCTGCCTACGCGACCGCTATGCCGCTCAGGTGTTCATCGACGCGAACGGCGCCGCGCAGATCGTGCGACTCCCCCCGGCGTCGTGGAAGTTTGAGCGGGACTCGACGAAGCGCCCGAAGTCGATCAAGGCGCGACGCTCTGATGGCTCAGAGTTCACAATCGGGCTCGACCGCGCACTGTGGGTTGACGGCTATCCCTCCGAGGATGACACGTCCCCGATTGCGTCTCTTCGCGGCATCCTCTCCGAGCAGGATCTAGCATCCGAGTACCGCCGTGACCTGTGGGTCAACGGCGGGCGCATGCCGGGCTGGATCGGCCGCCCAGAAAACCAGAAGTGGTCGAAGGAGGCACGCGCATCCTTCCGCGAGGGCTGGCAGAAGTACGCAAGCGGGGGTGTCCGGGCGGGCAGCACGCCCGTGCTCGAGGACGGCATGGAGTACCACGAGCTGTCCAAGGGCATCACCCCTGAGAATGGGCAGCAGCTCGAGGCCCGCAAGCTCGCCATTGCCGAGGTCGCCAACGCCTTCCACATTCCGCCGCAGATGGTCGGGCAGGACTCCGGGGCGTCATATAACAGCGTTGCGGGATACCGGGAAATGCTCTACACCGACACCCTCGGGACGTGGTTCGAGCGGCTGGACGGCGCGTTCAACGCCCGGCTCGTGCCGCAGCTCGCGGACCCCGACGAGGTGTTCACCGAGTTCAACGTGGCCGCCAAGTTGAGGATGGCGTTCGAGGATCAGGCGCGCATCTTCCAGACCGCGACGGGTGGGCCGATCATGACCCGCGCAGAGGCTCGTCAGCGCCTCAACCTGCCGCACCTTGACGGCACGGACGACCTGATCGTGCCCATGAACGTGACCGAGGGCGGGCAGGCGTCGCCCACCGACTCCGGTTCGCAGAACCAGAAGTGAGGACACCCGCCATGCCTGACTACCCACTCTCCCGTGACGCGCTCATGGCGCGAATGGCCGGCCCCCGCGCCGCGTCGTGGCTCGACGTGCGCAACGTCGCGGACGGCAAGGCGACGATCCGCCTGCACGACGTCATCGGCGACTACTGGGCAATGACCACGTCCGCTGACGTGGCCGCGGTCATCGACGCCATCGAGGCCGACGAGATCACCGTCTCGATCAACTCGCCGGGCGGGAACATCTTTGACGGGGTCGCCATCTACAACGCGCTGAGAGCCCACCCGGCCCGGATCGTGACCCGTGTCGACGGTCTGGCCGCGTCGATCGCCTCAGTCATCGCTCAGGCGGGCGACGAGCGGCAGATGATGGGCGGCTCGCAGATGATGATCCACAATGCCTGGGGCGTGGCGATCGGCGACGCACCAGACATGCGGAAGATGGCCGAAGTCCTCGACCACCAGAACCTCGTCATCGCCGAGATCTACGCGCAGCACAGCGCGACGGACGCGGCTGACCTGCTCGACCTGATGACCGCGGAGACGTGGTTCACCGCGTCTGCTGCCGTCGCCTCTGGCCTCGCTGACGTCGTCGTCGGCGCATCGGCCCCCACATCTTCCGACGCGGCCGATGCCGCGACGGATGGCGCGTCGAATTCCTTCGACCCGTCGCTTTCCCTGGCTCTGCTCGACCTCTGAGCGGCCTTCACCCCAACCCCGAAAGGAGTAGGCGCATGCCTACCATTCTGGAGCGGTACACGGCTGCCAAGCAGGCCGCGACCGAGCTGCACAACAAGGCCAAGTCCGAGGACCGGGCCTTCACCGACGCCGAGCGCACCGAGTTCGACGCGCTCGTCACCGACGCGACCGCCCTCAAGGCGCAGCACGAGCGCGCGTCGCAGGACGTCGCCGCACTGGCCGACCTGAACGACCTCGCGGACCTCGCGCCCGCCGCACCCGTCGCCCGCACCACGGTCGTCCGTGAGCCGATGGAGTCGCTCGGCGACCAGTTCGTCAACTCGCCGCAGTACAAGGCGCTGATGAACAGCTACGGCGGCTCGATCCCGTCGAACCAGCGCGTCCACATGGACGCCGCCCGGCTCGATCTGCAGGCCGCTCTCGTCACCGACCCCGGCCTGGCGAACCCGACCGTGCGCGTCTCCCCGGTGTCGCTCACGGTGGTGGACCTCTTCGAGGCCATCACCGTCATCAACGACAGCCCCCAGGCCGTGAAGACGTTCACGTCGACGTGGACCGACGCTGCCGCCGTCGTCGCTGAGGGCGCGCTGAAGCCCGAGGCGTCGCTGTCCTGGAACCCGGTGGACTTCACCCTGAAGACCATCGCCCAGCACGTCCCGGTCACCACGCAGGCGCTCGGGCACAACCCGACCCTTCGCAGCCGGATCGACACCTACCTCGTGAACGGCATCCGCGCCAAGATGCAGGCACAGGTCGCCGCCGCGCTGGCCGCGGCTGCCGGCGTGCAGACGCAGGCATACGTCACTGACCTTCGCACCACCCTGCGTAAGGCGCTCACTAAGGCCCAGCTCGCGCAGTCGCAGCTTGGTGGCGGCCCGATCGCCACGCTCGTCTCGGCCGCCGACGCCGAGACGCTGGACCTCGAGGCGATGGCCGCTGCCTACACCATGAACGGTGAGGGGCCGCTGCAGGTCCAGACCGCATGGCGCACCCCGCTCGTCGTCGTGGGCGCGATCCCGTCCGGGTTCTCCTACACCGGAGACCTGAAGCAGATCGAGCTCTTCACCTCCGGTGGGATCAACGTCATGACGGGCTGGATCGATGACCAGTTCATCAAGAACAGCCTGACGATCCTCGGCGAGACCGAGTCCGAGGCGAACGTCTTCCAGGCGTCGCTGCTCGTCAAGACCGACCTGACGGCCTGACCTACCCCTCGTCGCTGACCCCTGCCGCGCTCGTCGTGGCGGGGGTCAGCGCACCCCCTGACAGGAGACCCCTGATGGCTCGACTCGTTGTGTGGCGCGGCTCCCAGTTCGACGCCGACAACCTCCCGCCGTTCGTGGACGCCTCCGAGTGCGTCCCGGCCGCGGAGTGGTTCGCGGCCAACCGGACCCCGAAGCGCGCGCCGGCCGTGGTCGTCGAGAAGCCGACCCCGAAGCGGAAGCGCTGACCCATGACCCTCCCCCCGCTCGCAGACCTGCCGGTCGGCACGGACGAGGCCGCATGGCTCGCCGCGTGCGATGCCGTGCGCGGCTACTGCGAGTGGCACATCGCGCCGTCTGTGACGGAGACGCTCACCCTTGACGGGCCGGGCGGCTCGGTGCTGCACCTGCCGTCTGCGCACGTGACCGCCGTCGCGTCGGTGGCGAACAACGGCACCGCCGTGGCCGACCCGCAGTGGTCCGCGTCCGGCATGATCCGCGCCGACTACGGGCGGTGGACGGAGCGGTTCCGCGGCGTCGTCGTCGAGCTTACCCACGGCTACGACGAGTGCCCGGCGGATATCCTGAAGGTGCTGCGCGACCTCGTCGACGGTGCGGGCCGCACGGGCGTGGCTCAGGTGACGTCCGGGTCGCACTCGGTTCGGTATGGGCCAGCGCTGGACTCTGAACAGCGCGCCACGCTCGACCGCTACCGCCTGGCCCCACTGCCATGATCGGCCCCGTCGTCGCGGCGACGTTGCCGCTGATGCGTGCGCACGCACAGTCGCTGATGACCGACGCGTGCACCATCGAGCGACTGACGTCCAGCTGGGATGAGGCGCTACAGAAGACGGTGACGACGTGGGCCACTGTCCATGCGGCTGTCCCGTGCCATGTCGAGGAGCCCGCCACGTCGTCGCGGTCGCTGCTGACTGATGAGGCCATGACGCTCGAGGCGCCCCTGGTGAAGGTCGCGCACGACGTGGCCGGCGTCAAGCCTGATGACCGCGTGACCATCGCAGGCCGTGACCCGATGTGGGTCACCCGCGCCGCGCAAGACGACCCGTCGCACCCGGTCGAGTTGCTGATCTTGTGCAGGTGGGCCAAGTGAGCGGGGCCGAGTTCGCCCGGTTTGCCCGCGACCTTGCCCGCGCCGCGTCGGGCATCGACCGCAAGGCCAACGCCGCCATTGACCGTGTGGGCCGTGGCGCCCTGGCGACGGCGAGGGTTGCTGCGCCGACCGACACGGGTGCGCTGCGACAGGGCTTGTCGCTGCGGCGTCAGGGCTCGCGCGCCGTAGTCGAGTCGGACACTTACTACTCCGCGTTTCAGGAGTTCGGCACGTCCCAGATGGCGCCCAACCCGTTCATGGGTCCGGCGATCGACCGCTGGGCGCCGGAGTTGGTGCGCGAGGTTGAGCGCATCCGTGACGGCGTGGTGGACGAGCTGTGAACGTCACGACGACCGCGGTTCACGCGATGATCAAGGACGTCCTCACGGCGGCCGGACTGTACGTCACAGACGGCCCCGCGACGCACCTGCCCACGGTGGGCGGCGTCGTGTCGCAAGCGGCCGTCCTATGGCCGGCTCCGGGGCTGCACACCTACACCCGCGCCTCTGGTGACTCGTCGGGCCGCGCCGACCGGGTGGTCATCACCTGCGTCGGGTCGACGGTGCTGGACGCGCTGGCCGTGGCCGACAAGGTCGAGGCCGCGATCGGCGGCATGCGCCTGTCTGCGAAGGGCGGCACGTTGCGCCAGACCCTTGCCACCGCCCCGGCCCCTGAGCCGAATGCCGACCCTTGCCGCGTGTCGTGCGCGGTCGAGTACGCCGCGATCACGAAGGGCTGACCGATGGCTGAGAATCCCGCACTGTTCGTGCGCGCGTCCACCCCGAACGGGCACCGAACCGTCTCCGCTGTGGCCGCCGCCCGTGCTGGCTGGCAGGTGCTGGACGCGCCCGCCGTGGACGGTTCCGGCCGACCGCGCCCGCCGAAGCCTCGCGTCGCTGTCGAGGGCGCACCGAAGCCGCGCAAGCGGCGCACCCCCAAACTCCGCGCCCCCAAGGTCGCGGCGACCCCCACCACCGAGCCCGAGGCCGTCTCGGGCGACACTCCCAAGGAGTAGGACATGGCAACCGAAGCAATCCAGGGCGTCGTCGCTGCTGGCAACGCCCCGAAGTGGATCATCCAGGCCGACCAGATCACGACGGACCCCGTCGAGGGGACGTGGTCGATCCCGCTGACCGCGCTGACCCACGCGACCACGGTCAAGATCGACTGCCACATGGACACGGGTGACTTCACCCTGACCCGCACGCCGACGACGAAGAGCCGTCAGCGCATGTGCCAGAAGGCGGCCGAGACGGTGAAGACGGGCGAGACGATCGACGTCACCATCGCCGGCGTGTACGACCAGCAGGAGGCGATGGCTTCCGAGATCAACGAGGCCTATGCGGCCCTGCCCGAGGGCGACCTCGTCTACGTGGCGTCGGCGTACGGATGGGACTCCTCGGTCACCCCGACCGTGGCGACGGTCATCGACCTTGTCAAGGGCACGGTGCAGTCACGGCGGAAGAACGAGCCGGCCGCGGCCGACGAAGACCTGAAGTTCCAGGCGACCCTCTCCGGTTCGGCCTACTTCGCGGACGTCGCGCTCACCGGCCCGTGACCTGACCCGCACTCTCCTGCCGCCCGGCTTTCGACGGGGCCGGGCGGCAGGTTCACCGTCGATCCCGTCGACCGTCGAAGGGGCAGCCATGAGGACTACCGTCCTGAACCACTTTCACACCTTCCACCCCGAGGCGCAGGCGGAGTTCGACGCCCTCGTGCGCGAGGAGAAGCGCCTCACGCTGGAGATCGCCCGCAAGGCCGAGGGGGACGCACCCCCGCCGCCGAAGCGTCGAGCGTCGCAGAAGTTGCCGCCGTCCCTCGATGATGAGCTGGCTGCGGTGCGCGCCAGGATGGACGAGCAGCGCGCCATCATCAAGTCCGGCATCGTGCGCGTCATCGTCAAGGGCCTGACCCGTGGCGAGTTCCGGCGCCTACTCACCGAGCACAAGCCCCGCCCCAACGAAGACCTTGACGAGCGGCTGGGATACAACACGGACACGTTCGGCGACGCCCTGATTCAGGCGTGCATCGTCGGCACCCAGTCGCAGGACGGCGAGACGGTCCCGTGCGAGTGGGACAAGTGGGCCGATGACATGACGAACGGGCAGTGGGAGGAGTTCTTCACCGCCTGCCTGAAGATCACGAACGACGGCGCCCCCTCTCTCCCTCGGTAGCGCGCCGCCTCCGTGAGGATGCCGCCGCGCTTGCGGAGGCAGAGGCGGCGCGCTCGATGGGCCTGACCATCGACCAGTGGGACGCGCTGGATGAACACCAGCGGGCGCACGCGCTCGCCCCGTCGCTGATCCACGCCGAGCTCGAGGCGGGCCGCTGCTCGCAGTGTGGTGGCCCCGCGTCCGTGTGCCAGGACGCAGACAACCAGCACGCCTACGTCGTGACCTGGCGCCGCTGCTACCGCACGCGAGCCGTGCGCGAGGCCGAGCGCACCCGCAAGGACACAGACGGCGTGATGGCCGTCGTCACGCTGAACCCCGCCCTGAAGAAGTCCGCGCAGAAGAAGTAGAGGGAGGCGTGACCCGTGGCTGACCGTACCGTTCGCGCCATCTTCGAGGCCAAGGTCTCCGGCGCCCGCAAGGGCCTGACCGACCTGTCGCAGGACGTCGCCAAGACTGGGAAGTCCGTCGACGTCCTGACCAAGGACCTGAAGACGCTCGACGCGGTCAAGGTCAAGCCTGACGTGGACGTCAAGATTGACGACGCGAAGAAGCGCCTGACCGACCTCAAGGGCACCCTTGCCGACCTCAAGGGCATGGACGCCTCCCCTGAGGTGGACGTCAAGATCGCGGACGCCCAGGCGCGCATCAAAGAGGTTCGCGCCGAGATCAAGGAGCTGACCGGGACCAAGGTTGAGGTCAAGGTCGAGGCGGCGATCAAGGACGCCGAGAAGAGCATCAAGGACCTGACGCTCAAACTCGGCGAGCTCCGCACGATGGAGGTCACCCCGGAGGTGACCGCCGACATCCGTGCGGCTGAACGGTCCCTCGCCGATGCCCGCAAGGCGCTGCGTGAACTGAACGCGGCACGGGCCGAGATGACGGTGACCGCCGACACCAAGCCCGCGAAGAAGGCCATCGGTGACCTCGCTGGCGACGTCGCGGACGCGGGCGCTGAGGGTGGCGACGACGCTGGCATCGCAATGGTCAAGGGGATCCTTGCCGGGCTGGCGTCCATCCCCATCGTGGGCGCTGTCGTCGGCATCGGTAAGGCCATCGCGGGCGGCATTCTGGATGGCATCCAGCAGGGCCTAGCCATCGAGGCGGAGCGGGACCTGTTCAGCGCCCGCACTGGGCTGGACGAGGCGACGTCTGCACGGTTCGGTCGCGCCGCGGGTGAGGCGTACGCGAACGCGTGGGGCGACTCCATCGCCGGGAACCTGGAGACGGCCCGGGTGGCGTTGGAGCAGGGCCTCATTGACCCCGACTCTGTTGACGCCGACGTCGAGGCTGTCATTGCGTCCCTGTCCGGCATTGCGGACATCATGCAGGCAGACATCCCCGAGGCTGCCCGGGCTGCTGGGCAGATGATCAAGACGGGGCTGGCCGACAACGCCGACGAGGCGTTCGACATCCTCGTCGCCGGGTACCAGAACGGCGCCGACGCCTCGCAGGATCTCCTCGACACGTTCGGCGAGTATTCGACTCACTTCCGTGACCTCGGGCTGTCGGGGCAGGAGGCCACGGGGCTGCTCATCCAAGGGCTGGAGGGCGGCGCGTTCAACGCGGACAAGGTCGCCGACTCGCTCAAGGAACTGACGATCAAGGTCAAAGAGTTGGACACGACCGCTGCTCCGGCCCTCGAGAAGCTCGGGCTGAGTGGCAAGGAGATGCAGGCGGCGTTCACCGAGGGCGGCCCGGCTGCGCGTGACGCGCTGGACCAGATCCTCACGAAGTTGGCCGCGGTCGAAGACCCGGCAGAGCGGGCGAAGCTGGCCGTGGGCCTGTTCGGCACGCAGGCCGAGGACATGGCTGCCGCGCTGGGCAACCTGAACCTTGACACCGCGGCCGCCGAGATGGAGCAGGTGGGGGAGTCTGCGGGCGCTGCCGAGCGGGCGCTGGCGACGATGAGCGACAACACCGCATCCAAGATGGAGTCTGCCAAGCGCAACGTCGAACTGGCGATGGACGGCATCAAGGGCGCGCTGGCTGAGGCGTTCAGCGACGAGATCGGCGGGGCCGCTGACTGGGTGGCCGCGAACCGTGCGCCGCTGATGCAGTTCTTCCTCGACGTCATCAACGGCACCTTCGAGATGGCTGGCGCGTTCGTCGAGTTCTCCGCGTCTGCGCTGGACGCTATCGCCGATATCGCGTTCGGGCTCGCTGCCTTGATTGAGTCAATCCCATTCGTTGACGACTCGCTGTCGACTGCGCTCTACAACGTTGGGGGCGCCGCGGCTGAGGCTGCGGTGGGTATCCGCTTCGAGATCCCCGCCGCGCTGGATGAGGCGCAGGCGAAGGCGAACGCTTGGGCGGCGCCGGAGCTACTGAAGGCGCGCATCCATGACGCGACGATGGCGATGACTGCGGACATGGATGATTTCTCTGCGACGGTGGACGCCTCCGGCGGGACGGTCACCATCAACGGTGACAAGGTCAACGCTGAGAAGGCGCTCGACCTGATCGTGGCGAACATCAACGCCGAGGACGGCACCGTCACAATCAACGGCGACCGGGTGCCCGCGGAGGATGCGCTGGATACCATCATCCGGCAGATCAAGGCGGGCAAGGGTGACGTGACCATCGGTGGCGACACCGGCCCGGCTGAGGGCAAGCTCGCCACGGTCAAGGGCAAGATCAGCCGTTCCGAGGCGTCCATGACGATCAACGCCAACACGGGCGCCGCTGAACGCGCCCTGGCGAACCTGTCCCGTGACCGCTTCGCCTACCTCAACATCAAGGTTCGGGGCGGCACGCAACTGGCCGGCGCGCACGAGGGCGGCTGGACTGGACGCCTCGCCCCCGGCCTGAACGCTGGCGGCTGGGTTCCCGGCTCCGACCCCGGCTACGACAACATCCTGTGGCCGCTCAACTCGGGTGGGCGCACCCTGGCACAGCCCCTCGCGGGTGACGAGTACGTCGTCAACAGCAAGGACTCTGCCTACTGGGGTCCGGTGCTGGAGTGGATGAACGGTGGCGGTCGCCCATCGTCCGCGCCTGTCGGCTCCGGTCGTATGCAGATCGAGGGCACCGTCGACATCGGCGGCGGCGTCATGGGTCGCCTGATCGGAACCGCTGAGATCGTCGAAGACTTCGTCCGCATGGCCCCCACCCGTTCCCGAATGCAGGCAGGGGTTCGCTGATGGCAACCAGTGCACCGGCCCCAGCCGTCTCGGTCACCGCCACCTACGTCTCCGATACCCGCGTCGACGTGTCATGGGTGCGCCCTGCGTCGGCCGATGTCACCGCCACCAAGTGGGACAAGACCCGCATCGACCGCTTCTCCAGCAAGCACGGATGGTCGACGGTCGGCACAGTGTCGGGCACGGCCACGTCGTTCGCTGACGGCACGAGCCCTGACCGGTCCTACTACTACCGCGTGCACGGCGTGAACAACATTGGGGTTGCCGCGGGGACCCTGTCGGGCACGGTCTACATGAGCCCGGACGCGCCATCTGCGGTGGCTGCAACCAAGGATGGCGCGGGAAACATCATCGTGTCGTGGGTGGACAACTCCGACATCGAGACGTCCTATCAGGTCGAGGATGGGACGACCCTCGTCGGGTCGCCGGCCGCTGGGCCTTTCACCCACGCGGCCCCGGACCCGATGGTCACGCATCAGTACCGGGTGCGGGCTGCCGTGCCCGGCCCGCGCTACTCCGCATGGTCGGCGTACTCGAATACGGTCGCGCTGCTCGGCTTCCCGGCCGCCCCGTCGCTGCTGTCCCCCAATGGCGTCTCGGTGTCCCTCGATGCCGCGATCACACTGTCGTGGGTACACAACCCGGTGGACACGACCCCGCAGACCGCGTATGAGCTCCAGCACCGCGTCGTCGGGTCCGGCTCGTGGACGACGCTGACGGGCACCACGGCACAGAGCCGCGCCGTCACCTACGCCAGCCAGAGCAACGTGGAGTGGCAGGTCCGCACCAAGGGCGCACACGCCTCGTACTCGCCGTGGTCTGCGCTGGCGACGTTCACTGCCACCCCGACCCCGACCGCGCTCGTGGTCACACCGGGCGCGACGGTCACCGCCCCGTCGGTGGCTGTCACCTGGGGCTACTACCACGCGGGCGGCAACGCCCAGACCGGCTGGCAGGTCGAGGTCAGCCAAGGCGCGACCCTCGTCGCGTCGGCGTCTGGTACCGGCACGACTGCGGCGTGGACGTCCCCGTCGATCCTGGCCGATGGTGGCTCCTACTCGGTGCGAGTGCGCCTGCGTGAGTCGTCGGGGCTGTGGTCTGACTGGTCCGTTCAGGCGTTCACCGTTGACTTCCCTGAGCCGAACGCCTCGACGGTGACGGCGACGTGGCAGGACGGGCTGGGACACGTCCTGATCGACATCACCGCAGTCTCCGGCGGCGGCAAGCCTGCGACGGTCTCGCACGACATCGCGCGCAGCGTCGACGGTGGGCTGACGTGGGAGCCGCTGGCGTCGGGTCTCGGCACGGTGACTTCGTACCTTGACTGGGAGGCCCCGGCTGCTGGGACGTACCAGTACCGGGTGGTTGCGCACAGCGCGGCCCCGAGCATGATGGCTACCACTGTCAGCGTGACCGTGGCTGACATCCCGATCAACTGCGTCATTTGGATCAGTGGCGGGCATTCGTTCTCGCGGGCATGCGCGATCGCGTGGAACCCGCAGCGGTCGTTCGAGAACGGTCGGGCGCGCACCCTGAACAACTTTGACGGGCGCTCCCTGCCGGTGGAGACCAGCGCAGTTCACGTCCCGCGCAGCATCGCCGTGCAGGCCGACATCCTCCCGCCCGCCTACAACGAGGGCGCGGCCACGTTCGAGGAGCTGGAGGCGCTGTTCGACGAGCCCGGCCCACACCTTTACCGCGACCCATCCGGGCGCGTGATGTACGGCACCGTTTCCCCACTGGGCGCGTCGACTGGTTCGCAGGTCGGCGTCTATGCGGCCTCCTTCAGTATCACCCGCTCTGAGCGTTCGACGGCGGCGCAGGCCGAGTCGATGTCTGGCTACTTCGAGGAGATCGCGTGACGTCTCTCGCGGACGCCTGGCCCGTGCTCACCGGCCCCCGCGTCGAGGACTCGTGGGTCGAGGTCATCCACGCCACGGCCGGCGTTCCCCGCATTAACCTGATCCCCGCCGCCGCGTCCTTCGAGGACGGGACCATGGGCGGCTGGGGGGTGAGCTGGTTCGGCTCTCCCGGGGCCGTCGCCCTGCTAAACTCGACGACCCGCGCCTACGGGAAGGGTGCCCGCTCGATGCGGATCACCTACCCGAATATCGCGGCCGGCTCCGGCCCGCAGTACGTCTTCACGACGACCCCCGGCGTCCGCTATACCGCGCAGGTGCCCGTCTGGGTCCCCGCCGCCTCCCCCGCGGTGCGCTTCGGCGACCCGTTCGGGAACACGTCGACGACGGTCTCGACGATCAAGGACGACTGGCAGGTGCTCTCGATCACCTTCACGGCCCCCGGGACGAACGTCTACTTCACGCTCCGGTCGACCGCCGCGACGACCGGCGTCGAGCAGGTCTGGGCGGACCAGCTCAAGGTCTTCGTCGGCGAAGGAGCAGACCCGGAGTTCTCCACGGAGTCTGTCGCTGGGCGGCTCGACGGCGTGACCGACTGCAAGGTCGAGCACAACGTCAACGCGCAGATCCGCGGCGGATGCTCCCTGTCGCTGCGTGACGTGGGGCAGGATCTGGACTGGTCGTCGGTGCGGTTCCGCCCGTGGGTGCGCGTGAACAACCTGACGTGGCCGCTCGGTGTGTTCCTGCCCGCGTCGCCTTCCCTGTCGCACGACGAGTTCGGGTCGGCGTGGGACGTGCCGTGCCTCGACAAAACGAGCATCCTCGACCAGGACGTGATGACCACCTCCTACAGCGTCCCAGCGGGCGCCGTCGTCACGGATCAGGTGGCCGAGCTCATCGCAGGGGCGGGCGAGGCATCCACCGCGATCACCCCGAGCACGCTGACGACCCGATCCCCGCAGACGTGGGAGCCGGGCACGTCACGCCTGCGGATCATCAACGACCTCCTCGACGGCATCAACTACTTCTCACTGTGGGCTGACCGGCACGGCCAGTACCGGGCCGAGCCGTACCGCCGCCCGCAGGACCGTTCGTTGGCGGCGACGTTCGCGGCGGGCGATGCTGCGATCCACTCGCCCCGGTGGAGCCGCGCGCAGGACATCGCGGGCGTGCCCAACCGCACAGTCCTCATCGTCGAGGGCGATGAGGACACCCCGGGCATGACCGCCACCGCCGACAACACTGACCCGGCGTCGCCCTACAGCATCCCCTCGCGGGGTCGTGTCGTGGCGCGCACCTACACCGGGGTTGAGGCTGCGGATCAGCCGACGCTCGACGCGCTAGCCGCCCGATACCTTGCCGACGCATCCACCCCGTCCGCAACGCTCGAGGTGCAGCACGCGTCGGTGCCGCTCGACGGGAACGACGTGGTCCGGTTCGCTTCCGCTGGTGTCGACACGCTCGCCGTCGTCGAGGGCTGGCAGGTCGACCTCACCCCCGGTTCGCTGATGGCCGGCACGTGGCGGGAGGTGGTGTCGTCGTGAACCCCCTCGACATGCTGCTGCCGACCGCGGACTCCAAGTCCGACACGGTGACGCTTCGGGTTGGGACCGCCGCAGCGGGTGGGGTCCTCCTGGCTGGCGACACCGACCCCGTGCCGGTCGCAGTGACGATCGGGTCGCCGGGGATCGGCGACAAGGTGCTGGTGGCGCAACGGGGGCGGCGCGTGTACGTCATCGCGCAGCCTGAGCCGTTGCCGGTGGATGTGTCCACCGCATGGGCCGCGCCGACTCTACTCAACTCGTGGGTGACGTCGGGTGGGGCGAAACCGACTGTCGGGTATCGCCGTGACGCTACGGGTCGGGTGTGGCTGCGCGGCACCGTCAAGTCGGGCACGGTCAACACGATCATGACCCTGCCGGTCGGTTTCCGCCCGGTCGGTGAGCAGACGTTTGTGTGCCGCGCCAACGCCGGCCTCGCCCGAGTTGACGTCACCGCGTCGGGGGATGTTGCACTGAGGGCATACATCTCCAGCGGCACCAACGCTGATGTGGCGCTCGACGGCTGCTCGTGGGAGGCCACGCCGTGACCCGCGCAGCACTCGCAGACGTCAGCGTCGGGCAGGTCGCAGTAGTCGTCGGCATGGTCGGCCTCATCGTCGGCACCGTGATGAAGGCGTGGCCGTGGCTGGCCCGGCTCAAGGACTTCTTCGACGACATGATGGGTGAGCCTGCCCGGCCCGGTGTGCCCGCCCGGCCGGGGGTGATGGCGCGGCTGGCGACGAACGAGGCCGCGACTCAGGACGCGGCGGTGGCGGCGTCGCAGGCGGCGACCGACGCGAAGACGGCGGCGACGGCGCTGCACGAGATCAGGGCGTTGGTGCGGTCGGCGGAGTACCACTCCAAGCCCAACGG
>Ga0154020_10004941_pt1 | contig 15831 bp, 16 predicted proteins | sample Klosneuvirus_201_FD_109709 | JGI IMG/M metagenome (GOLD analysis project Ga0154020, IMG submission 109709) | Active sludge microbial communities from wastewater, Klosterneuburg, Austria - Klosneuvirus_20160825_MG | ecosystem: Engineered > WWTP > Aerobic digester > Activated sludge | place...
GGCCTTTCAGAAGGCAACGATGGCCGCCGCCTGGCACGGGCAGAACATGGTCGACGGCTGGTTCCGCATCGTCCACATGTCGATCCAATCGAACCACGTGCACTTGCTCGTCGAGGCCTCGGACAAGCAGGCGCTGTCGCGTGGAATGCAGGGCTTTCAGATCAGCGCTGCCAAATGGCTCAACAAGGTCATCGGCAAGCGCCGAGGGCGTCCCCGCACGGGCAGCGTGTTCGCCGATCGCTACTTCGCGGAGCCGATCACGAGCCCGCTGCAGGCGCGTCGCGCGCTCACGTACGTTCTGAACAATTGGCGAAAGCACGAGCGCGATCGCACGGTGACCAGCAGCAAGTGGCGCGTGGATCCATTCTCCTCGGGGATCGTATTCACGGGATGGAAGGAGCTCGAGGATCTGGGCTTGTCACGGTGGCAGATGCCAGACGGCTACGAGCCGCTCGCGGTGGTCGAGCCGCGAACGTGGCTGTTGCGGGTCGGCTGGCGGAAGCATGGTCTCGTTCGTTGCTTCGAGCGTCCGACCGCACGGATGTTCGAGCACAGCTAGGAGATCTGGGTGACGACGACCTTGCCCACTCACACGCCTTGGATCCGAGCGCGCGGGCTTCGCGTTTTTCCAGGGCGACCGGGATGACCAAACCGGGAGCCATCGCGTGAGGACACCCCGATCGCGGTCTTCCTGATCAAAAAGATCTCGATCGGTGGCGGTAGAACGTCACGCCACGCCGGCGTCTGTGAGCCGGCGGCCCGCCCGTCCGTTCGCGTCGGTTTGGCGCTCCACGGCCGGCGGGTCATCAGCACGACGGCGAGCTTCGCGTTCTCGTCACGCGACTGTGAGCTGGGCGCGCCCAAATCGCTCGGGATGGCGCGAGCTCCGCTTCGTCGGCGCCCAGGTCACACGAGCGAGCTCGTACATGCACGATGCGAGCTCCAACTCGTGTGAAAGTGAACCACACGACCGAGTCATCGAACCTCACGACAACTTGAGGACGCCGCAATTCGTTCGCTTCCGAGCTCGCACAGTTGTACGGCGGGGAAGCAACGATCATCGCCAGCGCTGACCTGCACACACCATGCGCTCTCGACGATCGCGCAGACACTGATATCGGGAACGGCGCTCGCGATGGCATCTCGGGCACGCAAGCAGTCGATCTTCTGTCGCGACCGGCGAGCTTTCCTCCTCGACGCCGACACCAAGCGCGAGGCCGCCGTCGATGGAATCGAGCACGACTGTGTACTTGTGTCGTTCTGATTCGGTTGATTCTCGACCTTTGGCGTCGAGCGCGAGCACGTACTACGCTCGACGCATGCGTTGGGCGGTGCTCGTGCTCGTGTTGATCGCTCGCCCCGCCGTGGCCGATCCGCTCCGCACGGATGACGTGGATATCGTCGATGTTGCGAGGGTCATCCCCGATGCGGTGATGGACCTGCGCTATGCGACCAAGGACAACTTCGTCGGCGAAGCGGTGTACCCGAAGGCCGTGTGCAAGTTGCATCGATCGGTCGCGCAGCGGCTCGCGCGCGCCGCGAAGCTCCTTCGCGCCCAGAAGCGGCGCCTCGTGATCTGGGACTGCTATCGGCCGTCGTCGATCCAGGCGGCGTTCTGGAAGCTCGTGCCCGACGAGCGCTACGTCGCGAATCCCGCGAAGGGCTCGCGGCACAGCCGCGGTGCAGCCGTGGATCTCGCCCTCGCCGACACGGACGGCACGTTGCTCGCGATGCCGACCGCGTTCGACGACTTCAGCGAGAAGGCACATCGCAAGATCGCGCTCGCGGGGAAGGCCGGGCGCGAGGCGAAGCGGCTCGAGGCGGCGATGACCAAGGCCGGGTTCATCGGCATGCCGACCGAGTGGTGGCATTTCGACGCGCCGGATGCCTCGAAATACGCGCTGTCGGACGTCCCGCTGTAGCATCCAACGACCGTGGATCCGAGCCCGATCCCGTCGTACCCCGTCAACGAGTTCGGTCCCCTGATGAAGGGGCTCGTGATCGGTGGCGTCGGGATCCTGCATGTCTTCCTCGCGCAGTTCGCGATCGGCGGGGGCGCTCTGCTCTATTACTTCGAGCGGCTGGGGCAGCGCGGGATGCAGGACGCGCGCACGTTCGTCGACGGCTACTTCAAGGTGCTCGTGCTCGTGTCGTTCGTGCTCGGCGCGCTCACCGGCGTCGCGATGTGGTTCACGACGATCCAGGTCGGCGCGCGCACGATCGGGCTCATGGTCGACGAGTTCCACTGGCTGTGGGCCACCGAGTGGGTGTGGTTCTCGATCGAGATCTGTGCGGGCTACGCGTTCTATCGCTTCGGCCCCACGCTCGACGACAAGGCGCGCCGGCGGTTGCTCGCGCTGTACGCGCTCGCGGCGTGGATGAGTCTGTTCTGGATCAACGGGATCTTGTCGTGGCAGCTCACGCCGGGCGAGTGGTTACAGGGCGGGTCGATGTGGGCGGGCTTCTTCAATCCGAGCTTCTGGCCGTCGCTGCTGTTCCGCACGGCGGTGGCGGGGACGCTCGCGGCGCTCGTCGCGTGCATCTTGATCAACACGATGGATCTGCCGCGCGAGCGCAAGGCCGCGCTGATCCGGATCGCGTCGCGGTTCGCGTTGCCGATGGCCGCGATGCCGCTGCTCGCGCTGTGGTTCATGGCGGTGATCCCCGGCGATAGTCGCCAGTGGCTGATGGGAGGCTCGATGCCGATGACGATGTTCGTCGCGGTCGCGGCCGGCGCGTCGACGCTGATCGGTGGCTACGTCGTCGTCGGGTTGTTCCTCAAGCGGCTCTACATCAACGGCGCGACCGCGACGCTCCTCCTCGCACTCGCGTTCGGCGCGACCGCCGCAGGCGAGTTCGTGCGCGAAGGTGCACGCAAGCCGTTCACCGTGCGCGGCGTCCTGTACTCGACGTCGCTCACGCCCGACGAGGTGGCGCGGCTGCGCGTCGAGGGCGCGACCGCACACGATCCGTATCCGCTGCGCGACGCGAGTCGCTATCCCACCCCACAGCTCGCACACGGCGCGAAGGTGTTTCGCAACCTGTGCGACGCGTGCCACACGATGCGCGGCGCGAATGCGGTCATGCACCTCGCACACACGTGGACGCCCGACCAGCTGCGCCTGAACATCGCGAAGCTGCAGCGCACGAAAGCGTTCATGCCGCCGTTCGCCGGTACCGCCGAGGACGTCGAAGCGCTCGTGCAGCTGATCCGCTGGGAGATCGCGGATGCGCCATCGGCGTGGCCCGCGAGCGAGGATCCCGCCGTACGCGCACAGATCTCGCGCTGGCTCGACGAAGCGGGCACTTCGCCCGGCGGCGACGACCGAGGCGACAAGTGATGTGGCCGCTCTCGTCGAATGCGAACGCGATATGGCTCGCGCTGTACCTACTGACGTTCGCGCTTCACATCGTGCTCGTCGGCTACGTCGTGGCAGGTACCGCGTACGCGCTGATCCAAGCGCTGCGCACGAAGGATGATCCGATCGCCGAGGGCGTGCGCGATCGGCTGCCGTTCATGCTCGGTCTCGGCATCACCGCGGGCGTCGCGCCGCTGTTGTTCTTGCAGCTCCTGTATCAACGACGCTTCTACAGCGCGAACTTGATCCTCGGTCCGCGCTGGGGCGCCGTCGTGCCCGCGCTCGTGATCGGCTTCTACGCACTCTATCTGGCGAAGGCGACCATCGTGCCGCAGCTGCGCAAGCTCGCGCTCGCGACGGGGCTTGTCTGCTTCGTGTTCGTCGCGTGGTCGTGGACCGAGATCAACGCGGTCATGCAAGACGAGCCCGCGTGGCGCGAGATGTACGCGGCGGGCTCGCGCCTCTACGCGCAGAGCGGCGTCGTGCCGCGTTTGCTCGTGTGGCTCGGAGCGATGGCGTCGGGCTTCGCCATCCTCGCCGCGTGGTGGGCCCGCGCCGCGGACTATCGCCGGCTCGCGATCATCGGCGTGATCGGACGCGTGGCGAGCGCGCTCGCGATCGTGTGGCTCGCGACGAACACGGGCCCGAGCGCTGCGATCGTCGGAGCGGCGCACGGCTGGACGTACGTGCTAGCCGCCGGAGTGCTCGCCGAGCTCGTCGGGTGGGGGTGGATGCTCCGGCGGCCAACGGGCCGCGCTCTCTCGCTCGTCACGGGCGCGGGGGCGGCGGCGCTGATCGCCGGCGTCGTCGTCCGCGAGTCGCCGAGGCTCGCGCTGATCGAAGCCCCTCGCGCGTCTTCCGTGGAAGCGCAAGGCCTGTGGGTGTTCGCGTTGACCGCGCTCGTCGGAATCGCGCTGATTGCATGGATCGTGCGAACGATTCGCACGTAGCGAATCCCGCAACCGTTGCCGTGTGTGATCGCGAGCGCGCACGCGTTGCGTGGTTTGCCGGCGTCCCGCGTGTCGCAAGCGGCGCGACGCTTGCTGACATGTGGATCATGAGCAAGATCTTGATCGGCTACGCCAGTCACTACGGCCAGACGCGCAAGATCGCGGCGCGCATCGCCGCCACGCTCGAGGATCGCGACCACGACGTCACGATGTTCGACCTCGCAGGGCCGCGCCAGGAGTCGCCCGAGGGATTCGACGTCGTGGTGCTGGGCTCGCGCGTCGAGACGGGGCGGCATGCAGCGGCGTTCCGCTCGTACGTGCTGGCCCATCGCGGGAAGCTCGCGCAGCGGTCGACGGCGATGTTCTCGGTGAGCATGGCCGCTTCACATCCTCATGCGGGCAACGATCCGGAGGGATACATCGCGAAGACGTGTCACGAGCTCGGTTGGTCACCGATGCGATGCGCGTCGTTCGCAGGCGGCCTTCCGTACCGCAAGTACGGCTGGATCACGCGGCTCGTAATGAAGACCAAAACGAAACGCGCGGGCGGGCCGACCGACACGTCGCGCGATCACGAGCTCACCAACTGGGACGAGGTCGATACATTCGCGCGCGAGATCGACGCGCTGCGCGTATCCGAGATCATCACGCCGGTCTCGACGTTCCTCCGACCCGCCTGACATACGCGAACGCGGTGGCACACACGGTGCACCATGTACGGTCATGTTCCCGACGCCGAAGATCACTAAGCCGATCGTCGAGCCGAAGCCCGAACTGTTCTGCGCGCAGTGCAAGGAGCGCCTCGACCATGTCGATCCAACGCGCATTCATCGCGAAGGCCGCCGAGTCTTGTGCACCGACTGCGCCTACGGCGACATGCCGCACACCGATTGAGGTCACCATGAAGCAAGCTACCGCCACATCGCCTAACGCTACCGACGCTACCGCCACATCCGACGCTGCCAGGCCGCTTCCACGGGCGAAGCCCGATTCGGTCCGCATGTTCGTGATGGACACGATCCAGGCGTATCCGCTCGCCGCCATCGCGATCGTATTTGCCGCGGGCTATGTGCTCTCTCGGGTCGTGCAGAGGTTCCGATGAAGGAGGCCCTCGATCGTCTGCGCGAAGCGATTCGCACGAAGCCGGGGCGCGCGATCTCGATCTCCGCGGCCGCCGGCGTATGCCTCGCGATGTCGCGATCACGTGACCCCGTGACCCGAACGGCCGCGCGTGCGCTGATCACGATCGCGATCGCGCGCGGACGAGAGCTCGCGATTCAGAGCGTGCTGGCTCGTGTTCGAGCGTGGATCGGTGGCGAGCGTCCCGACGCGATCGTCGCGAACTAGTGCCGGTCACCGGTTCTCGCTGTCGCTCACTCGCTATCGTGGGCTCGCGGTAGCGGGCTCGCTGTTCGCCAGCATCGACTAGCTATAGTGGCGCTGCGCGATGAACTCGCGATGAAGCTCGCCGCGGACATCGGGATGCGCGATCGAGATCAGCGCTTCGCCGCGTTCTCGCAGCGTCATGCCGTGCAGGTTGCGCGCGCCGTACTCGGTGACGACCCAGTGCACGTGGCCGCGCGTCGTGACCACGCCGGCGCCGGGCTTGAGCTGCGCGCAGATGCGCGAGTATCGCCCGCCGCCCGCCGTCGACGGCAACGCGATGATCGGCTTGCCGCCACGCGAGAGCGCAGCGCCGCGCAAGAAGTCCATCTGCCCGCCGATGCCCGAGTAGATGGCCGATCCGATCGAGTCCGCGCACACCTGTCCGGTGAGATCGATCTCGAGCGCGGAGTTGATCGCGGTGACCTTGTCGAGCTTGCGGATCAGCGCGGTGTCGTTGGTTCGATCGCAGCCGTGAAACTCGATGCTCGGGTTGTCGTTGACGAGATCGAACAGGCGCTGGCTGCCCGACACGAAGCTCGTAACCGATCGCCCCGGGTGCACGGACTTGTGCGTGTTCGTGATCACGCCGTTCTCGAGCAACGGGATCATCCCGTCGGAGAACATCTCGGTGTGCAACCCGAGCTCGAGCCGGTTGCCGAGCCGCGCGAGCACCGCGTCCGGAATCGCACCGATGCCGGCTTGCAGCGTAGCCCCGTCTTCGACGAGCGCGGCGACTCGCTCGCCGATCGCGCGATCGATCTCGGTCGGTACGATCGGCGGCGCAGCGTGGAGCGGACGGTTCGTGTGAACGAACGCGTGGATGCGCGACAGCGGAATCGCCGTGTTGCCGTGGGTGCGCGGCATCTGATCGTTGATCTCCGCCAGCACGATATGCGCGTGATCGACCGCGGCGCGCGCGATATCGACGGAGGTTCCGAGCGAGCACATGCCATGACGATCCGGTGGCGCGACCTGCACGAGCGCGACATCGAGACGGAGCGACGTGGCGAACAGGCTCGGAATGTCCGACAGGAAGACCGGCATGAAGTCCGCGCGGCCTTCCGCGACCGCCTCGCGCAGATGCGGGCCGACGAAGAACGACACCGACCGGATCCGCGGCGACACGTCCGGATCCGCGAAGCTCGCAGGCCCACCGGTGTGCAGGTGATACAGATGAACGGCGTCGAGATCGCGGCGTGCGACGAGCGCGTCGACGAGCGGCGTGGGAGTGGCGGCGGCGCCGTGAAGGAAGACACGGGCACCGCTAGGGACGCGGGCTGCGATCTCTGCGGGTGACACCGCGCGAGAGGCCCAGGACGGATCGAGCTGCATGCGGTTGCGTCGAGCAGGCTGCGTGCCCGTCCACGTAGCCGATTTCGCGCATGGCTTGCGCAGCGGGTCTCGCCGGCGCAAGCGATGCGCCCGCGCAGCAAACCGGGGACGGACCCCGGTTTTCTCGGACGGTGAGATGTTCGTGAACGATTGTTTCGCAGTTCGCCTCCACGCGGTCCGGGAGGCCAACTAGGGACCATGCCTTCACGTTCCCTATCCCGTCTCCTCGTCATAACGCTCGGACTCGCGGTCCCGAGCATCGCTGTCGCACAACCGCAGGTCCGCGATCATCGGACAGGTGCACCGCAACAAGCGGCCGGTCCCGCGGAGCCACCACCCGCGGCGAAATCCGAGACATGGAGACCGCGTCGCGGTCAGGTCTGGGTCGCCGGACAATGGGAGTGGCGCGGCGGCAAGTGGCAATGGAAAGCGGGCCACTACGAAGGACGCAAGAAGGGCAAGCGATGGAGCGAAGGCCGCTGGGACAAAGACGGCGGTAGCTGGAAGTGGGTCGGTGGATCGTGGAACGACGCGCCGAAGGAACCCGATCAACCGCCCGGTCTCGTCGACGAGGCTCCACAGTCGCGTCGCGGCTTTGTCTGGGTGAAAGGCTATTGGTCCTGGGACAACGGCGGCTGGGAGTGGACGCCCGGAAAGCTCGAGCGTCGCCAGCGCGCGAAGGTGTGGGCCGACGGCCATTGGGACAACACGGGAGGCAAGTGGACCTGGACCGCGGGCACGTGGGTCGACGCACCGAGGGTTCGTCCGGCACCGCCACCGCTGCGCGACGAGAAGCCGAAGTTCCGGCGCGGGCAGGTCTGGGTCGCGGGCCATTGGGAGTGGGACGACGGCACGTACGAGTGGGTGCCGGGCAAGCTGCAGCCGCGCCCGCGCAACAAGCGCTGGCAAGAGGGCCGATGGGAGCAGAAGAACAACGAGTGGACGTGGAGCGGCGGCGTGTTCATCGACGCGCCGAAGGAGCAGAGCGCACCGCCGCCGCCGCCGTCGGAAGACGCGGGTCCTCCGAAGAGGGGCTACCTCTGGGTCAAGGGCAACTGGGAGTGGCGCAACGGCGACTACGAGTGGGTGCCTGGACACTGGGAGCGCGAGCGCGCGGGCAAGACGTGGGTCGAAGGGAAGTGGGACAACGTCGGCGGCAAGTGGGTGTGGACCCCGGGCCACTGGTGATCGACTGATAAGCCAGGCAGCGCGAGCATGCCGGTGTGATAGATGTTCCCTATCATGAATGCTCGCGACCGCCCGACCGTCCGGCACCTCGAGACGCTCGTCGCCGTCGCTGACCACGGCAGCTTTCGGCGCGCCGCCGCGTCGCTCGGGATGTCTCAGCCCGCGCTGTCGGCGCAGGTGCAGGGTGCCGAGGAGCTGCTCGGTGTGCAGGTGTTCGAGCGCGATCGTCGCAGCGTGTTGGTCACGCCTGCTGGCGAAGACGTGGTCGGGCGTGCACGCGAGGCACTCGCATCGATCGACGCCGTGGGGGATGCCGCTCGGCGCCGCTCGGCGCCGCTCGTCGGCCCGTTGCGCCTCGGCGTGATTCCCACGATCGCGCCGTACTGGTTGCCCGCATTGCTGCCGCCGGTCCGCGCGAAGTATCCCAAGCTCGAGCTGATCCTGCGCGAGGAGCAAACGCATCGCTTGCTCGCTCAGCTCGGCGCGGGACAGCTCGACGCGGCGCTGCTCGCGATCCCGATCCCGGGCGACTTCACCGCGACGGAGATCGCGCGCGAGAGCTTCGTGCTCGCATCGCCGAAGGGCTCACCGCTGGCGAAGAAGAAGCGCGTGACCGATCGCGATCTCGACGACGCGACGGTGCTGCTCCTCGAAGATGGACACTGTCTACGCGATCAAGCGCTCGCGGTGTGCGATCGCGGCGGCGCCGTCGAATCGATGGAGGTCCGCGCGACGAGCTTGCCCACCCTCGTCCAGATGGTGGCCGGCGGGCTCGGCGTGACGCTGTTGCCGGAAGCCGCCGCGGCCGCGCTCGTACAGCCGCGCGGCGCGATCGCGATCGCCGAGTTCGCCGCGCCCAAGCCCGGTCGCACGATCGGGCTCGCCTGGCGAACGTCCTCGGCGCGTCTATTGGAGTTCCGCGCGCTCGCGGAGACGTTGCGTGGTGCGAGCGACAAGTTCCTCGCGAGGCTCCGCGGCTAGCTCGGGGTATCATTGCCGCAAGTGGCGACGTTCACGTGTCCGCGATGTAACGGCGAGCACGACGCTCCGTTCCTGCGGTGCACGTGTGGCTACGACTCTGTCGCGGTCGCGCAGGCGCGCTTCGAGCTCGCGACACATCTGCGCAATCGCAAGATCGCGCTCGGCTCGATCCCGGCGGGCATCGTCCTGATGATCGTCACGTTCGGCGCACCGTCGATGGTGTTCGGCATCGCCGCGCTCTTCGCGGGACCCGTGCTCGCGTACGTCGCAAACACCTACGTGCGCGAGGCGCGGAAACACCTCGGCGGCGCGACCGCAGCGAAGCGATTGCCGACGGCACGGATGCTATGACCACGCGGCAGTCATGACCACGTGCCATATCTGCAATTGCGAGTGGCCGTCGCAGCCCACGCGCTGCGTGTGCGGCTACGACTTCGAGACCGGCAACACACGCGAAGCGGTGCGCTCGCTCACGATCCAACACCGCAGCGCGAATCGCCGCTGGATCGCAGGACTCGTGACGTTCGCGTCATCGGCGCTGACGCTCGTGCTCGCGAGCGTCTATCCGGCAATGATCATCGGGATCCCGTTCATCCTCACCGTGCAGGTCCTGTTCGGACTCGGGTTGATCGCGACGGGCCTTCGCAGCGGCATCAAGATCGGGCGGCAGCTGTCGCGCGCGAAGACGATGCATCAGTTGCCCGAAGCTCGCCTTCTGCGGTGACTAGCGACCGAGGTGCACGGTCATGCGGAGACCGATCGGCAGCTCCACACCCGGCGTGCCGTCGAGCTCGCAGATCACCTCGAGCACCCGCGTGTCGACGCGCGCGCGCGGGTCGTCATCGCGCACGGTCTTGCGGCCGAGCTCGCGCGTGATGCGCGTGATGGTCACGGGGAACTTCTTGTCGGCGTACGCATCCGCGGTCGCGTACGCCTTCTGTCCGACCGACACCGACGCGAGGTCTGCCTCGTCGACTTCGGCGCGGATCTCGAGCTGGCGAACGTCGGCCATGGTCACGACGGGGACGGGCGTGAGCGTCGTGACGAGCGTGCCGACTTCGGCGGTGCGGCGGAGGATGACGCCCGCCGACGGAGCGCGGAGCACGGTCTGATCGAGCGCGACCTTCGCGGCATCGAGCTCGGCTTGTGCGAGCGCGATCGAGGCAGCGGCCTCTTCGATCTGCTCGGCGCGCGTGCCCTTGGCGAGTGATTGGAACCGAGCGGACGCGGCGTTCGACTGCGCCTTCGCGACGCGGGCGGCGGCTTCGTCCGCGTCGACGACCGCGCTCGCGACAGCACCGGTCGCGCCGAGGCGCTCGCTGCGCGCTTGCTCGGCATCGCGATGCGCGGCGGCGGCGGCGGCGGCATCGGCCTCCGCGCGGGCGGCGGCGATGTCCTCGTTGCGCGGACCGCGGCGAGCGAACGTGTAGCGCGCCTTGGCTTGCGCGAGCTGTGCCGTCGCGGCGTCGACGCGCGCTTTCGCGAGGCGATCGTCGAGGCGTGCGAGGACCTGGCCGGCGGTGACGACGGAGCCCTCGTCGACTTCGATCGCGAGGATGCGACCGGGCGCTTCGAACGCGAGCTTGACGGCGTCGTGGATCGGCTCGATCCGGCCGGGCGCCATCAGCATCTGCGGGCGAACGATCGCTTGCGGTTCGGCGGATGCGGTGCTCGTCGAGCGACCGAACCACAGCGCGCCACCGGCAGCGAGAGGGAGAACGACGAGTGCGGACTTGAGTAGTTTGTTCATGACCATCTCCTAGTGGGCGTGAGTGGCGTCGGCGTGATTCGGGTGACCGATCGATTGGATCAGGCCGTCCTCGACGCGGACGACGCGATCGGCAAAGCGCTCGAGGCGCGGATCGTGCGTGACGACCACGACCGCGCGGCCCTGGTTCGTCGCGAGCTCGCGAAGGAGCTCCATGACCGACAATGCGGTCTTCGTATCGAGGGCGGCGGTGGGCTCGTCACCGACGAGGATCGGCGGGTTTCCACCGAGCGCGCGAGCGATCGCGACGCGCTGCTTCTGACCGCCCGAAAGATCCGCCGGGAGGTGATGCATGCGCGGACCGAGGCCGACGATCTCGAGCAAGCGCTTCGCTTCGGTCTTCGCCGTCTTGCCGGCCTTCGGGTTCTTCATCTGGATCGCCATCGCGACGTTCTCGATCGCGGTCAGCGCCGGAAACAGATTGAAGCCTTGGAACACGAAGCCGAAGTTGCGCGCGCGCAGTCCGGGCAATTCGCGCTCGGTGAGGCCCGCGACGTTCTTGCCCTCGAGCCACACCTGGCCCGACGTCGGCGTGAGCAGCAGGCCGAGGATCGAGATCAGCGTGGTCTTGCCGGAGCCCGACGGCCCCTCGATCAGCGTGACCTCGCCGGCCTTGATATCGAGGGTCGCGTTCGACAGCGCGGAGACGGCGTTTTCGCCCGCGCCGTAGATCTTGCCGATGTCGACGAGCTTGGCGAGGGAATCGCCGCGTGCGTGCCGGACGGCGCCGAAGCCGGGATACGTGTCCGAGAGTGCGAGTGCTGCGGTCATGGGGGTCTCCGGTTAGGCCTTGAACACGGACGCGGGGTCGAGGCGAAGGACTTTGACGATCGAGAGCAACGCGGCGAACGCGCACATCACGGCGGTGATCACGAGCGTCGTGATGTAGAGCTCGGGCGACAACGCGACGGTCAGGTTCGCGCCCTTCATCGCGGCGCGCATGCCCATCGCGAGCGGCGCACCGACGACGAATCCCAGTGCGGCGCTGATCATCGCCTGCGAGAGGATGACCTTGATGACGGCGCTGTTCTTCGCGCCCATCGCCTTCAGCGTGCCGTACTCGCGGATGTACTGCAGCGTGCCCGAGTAGAGAATCTGTCCGACGACGACGAACCCGACGATGATGCCGAGCACGGCCGTGGTGAAGAAGCCCGCGCCGACACCGGTGCGCGTCGACCAGTAGCTACGCGTCCGCGACGACATCTCGTGCCGGGTGTACGCGGCGAGGTTCGGCAACAGGTTGATGCGCGCCTTCACCTCTTCGATCGAGTGACCGGGCGCGACCTTGACGAGCACGTACGTGACCGGCTCGGCGCCGAGCTGCGGCATGAAGCTGCGCGCGGTGCGGATGTCCGTGAAGATGATCGGCGACGTGGTGAACGATCGGATGCCGCTCGTCATCGCGACCAGCTCGGCGCGCACACCGCTGATCTCCGTGACGTGCCCGATGCGATCCATGTGCAGCTTCGCGTACTCGGTGGTGTCGATCACCATCGCGCCGGCTTGGCTCAAGCGATTCGGATCGCCCTTGACCACGTTCCACGGTGCGAGCAGCGGGCGCTTTCCGGGCGCGGTCTCGACACCGAGGATCTGCGCACCGAGGTCCCCGCCGTTCGGCAACTTCACCTGCGCGAAGTTGAGCAGCACGCGATCCGCTTGCTGGACGCCGTCGACCGAGGCCACCTTGTAGTAGGTGCGCTCGTCGAACGGCGTCGCGAACTCGAACGAGTGGTTGCTGAGCTTGCCGACCCAGATGTCGGCCTTGCTCGCGTCGATCACGGCCGATGCCGTGTCCATGACGCCGAAGTAGAGGCCGACCTGGACGAGGACGAGCATGACGCTGACCGAGACGCCGGCGATCGCGACCACGAACCGGAGGCGATCATGGAGGAGGAGCTTGCGAGCCAACGTCCACATGGGTGGCTCGGGTCAGAGCAACCCTCGGGCCGCCGGCTACCCCACCGGTTTCGGGTACTTGCGCAGCGGGATCCGACCGTGCGAAGTAACTATTCGTTACCCACCAACGTTTCGTTGCCGGGCCCTACGATGACGGGCCGTGGGCTACCTCGATCTTTCGGCCATGGCCGAAGGCACGATCCGCCATGTCAAAGGGTCGCTGAAGTTCCGACCGGATCGACAGACCACGCCCGCGAACGCGTTCGCGTGGAAGGTCACGCGCGATAGCCATGGCATCGTCGCGGTGCGCGCGCTGCGCGACAAGCGGCTCGTACTGATCGCACACGCGAAGTTTCTCACCACGAAGCTGATCGACCGCGAGCAGAACGGCAGCGAGCCGACGATGCATCAGTGGCACAGCGTCGAGGAGTGCCTGCGAACGGCGATGGCGGAGCGCGCGAACGAAGGCGCGGACGACACGGTGATCTCGGAGCCGATCGATCCGGCCGAGCTGACGGGGATGACGGAGTCGGGCCCGAGCTACAGCCAAGCGATCGCGCGCGAGGTTCGCGAGGACAAGCGTGGTCCTGGAGACAAGGGTGACGATCGCGAGTGGCGTGGCTGGAATCGCAAGAAGCCCGATGGCATCAAGGTGCTCGTCGGTCTGGGCGTGGTGATCCTCGCGAGCGTCGGCGTGTATCTCGGCGTGCGGCACAGCGCGACCAGGACGACGTCCGCCCCCGTCGAGCCGACACCCGAGCCGATCGCCGAGCCCGTGCCGATCGCCGCGCCTCCACCGGCGATCGATCCACCGCCAGCGATCCCACCGCGGCCGGCGTCGCTCGCGGAGGTGATGGCCGTGACGCCCGATCTCGCGGTCGACAAGCTCGCGGCATATCCGCTGCGCTGGAGCGATGTCGACGTGGCGTCGCAGACCACGCTCGCGAAGGTCGAGAAGGATCCGACGGCCGAGCAGGGCAAGCACGTGTGCACGGAGGGACAGCTCGAGAAGATCACGAAGGCCGAGGTCGCGGGCCGCACGCATTACACGGGAACGCTGGTGACGAAGGAGGGTGATCGCGTGGCGTTCGTCGTCGGCGGCGCGACCGGGGAGCTGGTCAAACGCGATACCGCGAAGCTGTGCGGTGTCGTCACCGGAATCACCGATGGTGCAACGGCGGTGTTCGGCATGTTCGACCTGCCGGAGAACCGCGATCCCGTGGTCGAGAAGCCGTGACTGTCACAACGACCACGTGCATGGTCGATCACTAGTCGATGGCCACGTACCTCACGTTCCTTCTCGATCTGTCGAACGAGACACGTCTTCTCGAGTCGACGCTGCGGTTCGTGCCGGATCCGGCGCGCATGCCGACGGTGCCGAACACTTGGAAGATCACGTGCGACGCGAACGGTGACGTGTTCGTTCGCGCGATCGACGACGGCAAGCTGGTCCTGCTCGCGAGGGCGCGCTGGGTGGGTCGACTGATCGACGCGATCGAGACGTCGGAGGTGTCCGACAAGCAGTGGCAGCGCATCGAGCTGGCGCTGGAAGCTGCATCGGCAAGGCGCAAGCTCGATCCCTCGCCCTACGACAACTCGCTCGTCGAGCGCGAGGACGGCACACTACGGCTGCCCGTGCGCTGCTTCCTGCTCGACGTGAACGCCGGCATCGTCGACGGCACGCTGCGAGAGGCGGTCGACGACGCGCTCGTCCCGACGAGCGGAACCGTGTGGAAGGTGACCTGTCTGGACCGCGGCGAGGTGACGCTTCACGCACTCGAGGTGGGGATGGTGGTCGTCCTCGCGACGGCGACGTGGGATGGCAACGCGCTTTCGCACAAGCGCATCGCGACGGGGCAGGTCGCGGCTTCGCAGTGGAAGCTCGTCACCGACGCGCTTCGCGAGGCGGCACTCGTGACGGGCGCTCCGGTGCACGGGGCGGAGGACACGGATGCTGGACTCTCGTTCGATCTCGACATCGACGGTGACGCCGAGGGCGACCTGGCTGTCACGTGCGATCGGTTCGGCCTCGTCACGGTTCGCGCGGTCGATGGCAAGACCGCTGCGACCGCGCGCTGGGACGGCACGAAGCTCGACGGCAAGTTGATCTCCAAGGGCCAGCTCTCGGCGATGCAGTGGAACGACATCGCCGCCGAGCTCCGCGCCGCGAAGCTGGCGTCCGTGATGCGCGTGCTCGAGACCGACGGCGACTACATGACGTTCCTGCTCGACATGACGATCGACGCGCCTGCACCGGTGCTGGTCGACGCTTCGAACACGACGCCCCTCGGCGCGAACACGTGGAAGGTGCGCATGGATCGCGCGGGGACGGTCGCGGTCGTCGCGCTCGTCGACGGAAACCTCGCGATCGTCGCCACCGCGCAGTGGACCGCGGGCAAGCTCGGAGCCAAGAACGTCAAGAAAGGCCCGATCTCGAAGGACCAGTGGGCGCGCCTGCGTGCCGCGATTCCAATCGCGACCACGCAGTTCGAGGCAGCACGCGCGGCCGTCGTCGACGCGGCGCGGCCACCGGTGGTGCTGACACCGTACGTGACGTTCCTCCTGAACCTCGCCGACGGCGACGACGATCGCATCGTCGAGGGGTCGCTCTCGTTCGTCCCCGATCGCTCTCGGCAGTCGTCCGATCACTTTCAGTGGAAGGTCACGTCGGACGCGAAGGGCACGGTGTGGATCTGGGGGCCGAACCTGTCGCTCGTCGGCACGGCGAGATGGAACGGCTCGCTGATCGACCGCGAGCGCACGTCGCCGGCGGTGCCGACCGATCACCAGTGGTTGCTCGTCGAGCAAGCGCTCGTGATCGCGTTCGAGCGCCGCGCGAAGGATCCGACGCCGATCGATTGGTCGCTCGTCGAGGAATCGCCGGCCGCACCGGAGCTGCCCGCGATTCCGAGTCCGGGCTATCGCGCATTTCTCCTCGATATCCGCGATGGCGAGATCGTCGCCGGCTCGA
>Ga0154020_10004942_pt1 | contig 15828 bp, 13 predicted proteins | sample Klosneuvirus_201_FD_109709 | JGI IMG/M metagenome (GOLD analysis project Ga0154020, IMG submission 109709) | Active sludge microbial communities from wastewater, Klosterneuburg, Austria - Klosneuvirus_20160825_MG | ecosystem: Engineered > WWTP > Aerobic digester > Activated sludge | place...
ATCGACGCCGAGGAGGCGCGCGGGCAGCCGCGTTCCCCCGTCCAGACCGACCTGGATGTCCTCGTCTCGTAACAGTTTATGGGCAGCCGTGAGGATGAGGCCCTCGGCCGCCCAGACCAGGCCCGACGCGCCACGGCGATGCCCGGCATCGACCTCGACGACCGACGGGGCCTGGGTCGCGACAATCTCGGTGAGATCTTTGGAGAAAAGAGAGAGTGCTTGGCTCATGCAGGCAGCCTAGGGCCGCCGGCCGAGGCGGACATCGCTCCATTGGGCGGGTCCAGGCCTGTCAAAAAGGCTCGGTGACAAGCCCGTAGCTCTCCTTTATTGCTGGAGGGGTGACTGAGCGAACCAGCGGGCTTCGGGTCCGAAGCCATCTCCCCGCCAACACAGAGATTCAGACCAAGAAGAGCGATCACGTCACGCTCCCAAAGGTCGGACAGAAGCAACCAAAGGCCGAAGCCAGCCAAGACGGCTTTGGCGGAAAGCCGATCGCCTCCACCGAGGCCACGGCCAAGACCGACGCGCCTCCGACCGTAGGGCGGCCCCGCGCCGAGACGGTCGATACGATGTGGCGCAAGATCGACGAGGCGCTGGTGGGCCAGTCGAGCCTCGAGGCCGCGATCGGTCAGCTCTCCACGCTCGGCTTCAAGCTCGTCTCCTCCAAGGACGGCGACGCCGAGCTCAAGAAGGACGGCTTCAAGCTCGAGCTCGACAGCAAGCGAATCGGCGCACACACCGCGCTGAAGCTCGAGCTCGAGGGACCAGAAAAGGGCGGAAAAAAGCCCAAAAAGGAGGGGATCGCGGTCGAGGGCACCATCCTCCCGCCGGACCTCTGGCACACGATGAAGGCCCGCGTAGAGACCACGATGAGTGAGTTCGCGGCCGGCCTGAAGCTCCTCGGCAAGGATCCGCTGCCGACCTCCTTTGACGGCGTCAAGGCGCTGATCGATTCGGGTCGTGGCGCCAAGGTGAAGGAGAAGGAGGCGATCCAAGACGCGCAGATCGCCGCCGCCCTGGCCCAGCTACAGGCCCAGATCGAGGCCCTGAAGGCCAAGGGCATCGCGCCCCAGAAGGTCGTGGTCTACGTGGACGGCCCCGACGGCGCGGGCAAGTCATCGACCGGCGCGATCGTGCTTCAGGCCTTGGCCGCCGCCGGCTACACGACCAGCGCGGTCCCGTTCAAGGCACCCACCGCCGCGGAGCGCACCCAGCACTGGCTCCAGCGCTTTAAAGACAACGGTGTCCCCCCAGGAGAGTTCCAGGCCGTCCTCTGGGATCGCGGCCCGGCCGGCGACACGGTCTATGGCCCGCGCACGCCCGCGGAGGTCGCCAAAATGGCCGACGAGTTCAAGCAGATGGAGCAGGACCTGGCCAAGGACGGCGTCCTCATGCTCAAGCTCCACATCTTCGCCGACCCTGAAAAGCAGGCCGAGACCTTCGGGAAGCGCCTCGGGCGCCAGGCGGTCGCCGACGAGATCGAGGGGCGCCTGGTCAAAGCCGGCAAGCTCACCGACGTCGGAAGGAACCAGCTCGACGTCGTTCGTCACAAGATCGACGGCGACGACTTCCGCGCCCTGGTCCGCTTCGATGAGTACCAGGCCAAGTTCAAGCGCTTCTCCAAAGCCTCTGGGATGCGCATGATCGACGCGACCAAGCGCCACGACGCGCGGCTCGAGATCATCTCTGCGTTCTCCAGCGATCTCAGCGCCTGGGGGACGAAGAAGTAAGGCCTGGCGCATCCTCTTCCGGGTCGGCTCTCTGCAAGGCGTGATCCTCTGCGCCCGAGCTCCGGACACCTGCCTACTCCGTACGTCCGCCGGTCTCGGTCCCGATCAACTTCCCATCCTCGAACTCCAGCACCCGAAGCAGCCTCCCGGCCCCGAGCACGTAGACCCAAGTCTCGCGCTCGACGACGCGGCTCAAGCTCTTCCCCCTCACGACGACCGTCCTCAGCTCGCGCCAAGCGCTCCGGTCCTCTGGCTCCCCGCACTTGAGCTCGACCTGCCCGGTCGTGGTGGGCGCGCTGAACATCATCTGCGCGCAGCGTCCGGGCGGAGCGCCCCGCACCGCCAGCATCTGAATCCCTGAGATCTTCCCGCGTCGCAGCTCTACGAGGCGCATCATGTCTCCCCCACCACCGGCGTAGATCCAGCGCTCGATGATCTCGCTGCTCACCACCGCAGCGCCCGGCGCCACCTCCGCGGCGCTCACCTGACTCCGGCGCTCGATATGGTCGGGCGTTCCGCAGGCACGCTCGAGCGCAACGCCCGTATCTCCCTCGGAGATGAGGCGCGATCCGCAGCGGAGGCCGGTCGCCAATGCGCTCTGGGTGACGAAGAGGAGAGGGAGGAGGAGGCCCCAGCGAGACATGGGGACCAGCATAGCACCGGCGTTTTTTGCGCCTACTTCTTCTTGAACAAGCTGGTCAGCCAGCTCCACACGCCTTTGATCCGGCTGCGCCGCGTCTTTCGCCGCTTGAGCTCTTCATGCGAGAGCGCGCCGGGGAGGCCCATCTTACGCCGCACGTCCTCACCGGTGTTCTTGGTGGCGAAGTTGGCGACCACGCTCTTGCCGGTCTTGGTCTCCCGCGCTTGAATTTCCAATACTTGCTGGGCGGTGACGCGGAGGTTGATCACCACGCTGACCGAGCCCTTGGGCCCTTTGGGCAAGCCCGCCAGCTCGATGACGCCCAAGGGATCATCGTTGTCGACGTTCTCATCTTCCCCTTGGAATAGAACGATCTCGAACTTCGTCTGATTATCTCGCGTCGAGCGCAGGCTGTAGGAGCGCTCGGCCGGGAGCTTGGTGTCGCGTTCGAGGATGCGCTTGTAGCGTCCTCCCGGCAGACCCACGCCGATCGACATCGGCAGCACGTCGATCAAGGTCACCGTGGAGGAGGCCTTGCCCAAGGTGTCGCCGAGCTGGGCGGCGCCGAGCGCGATCGCCTCTTCGGGGTTGATGGCGCGGCCGAGCTTACGGCCGAAGAGCTGCTCCATCCGCTTCTGCACCGCCGGCGTGCGCGACTGCCCACCGACGAGGAGGACCTCGTCGACCTCCTTGGGCTTGACCTCTGCGCGGTCCAGCACCTCCTGGACGATGGTCGCGGTGTGCTCGATCAGCGGACTCCACATCTCTTCCACCCGCGAGCGGCGGATAGGAATCGTGAGGGAGCGCGCCGCGTGCGGCTGAACGCTGAGGTGATCGATCTGAACGATCGTCGAGCTGCGGTCGGAGAGCTCGCGCTTGGCGCGCTCCGCGTACTGGAGGATGCGGGCGATCGCCACTGGGTCGGTGCGCGCGTCGATCTGCTCCTTCTCTAGGAAGGCCTCCACGATCTGATCCGCGATACAGGCGTCGAAGTCGATGCCGCCGAGGAAGCTGTCGCCGCCCGTCCCGAGCACCTCGAAGACGTCGCCGTTCACCTCGAGCAAGGAGACGTCGAAGGTTCCGCCGCCGAGATCGAAGACCAAGACCTTGCGCTTGCTGAGCGAGCGGCCGAGGCCGAAGTGGATGGCCGCGGCGGTCGGCTCGCTGAGCACGCGCTCGACATGGAAGCCGGCCAACTCACCAGCGTAGCGGACCGCGTCGCGCTGGCGTTCGCTGAAGTGCGCGGGGCAGGTGATGACGGCGCGGTTGACCCGACCCTCCAGCTGTAGCCCGGCGCTCTCGCGGATCTCGCGGAGGATCGCGGTGGCCACCTCTTCCAGGCCAATGACCCGGCCGTCCACGCGGATCGCGGCGTCGCCGTCGGCTCCCTCGACGATCTCGTAGGCGAAGTGCTCGCGGAGCTCTTGGACGATCGGTGAGTGGTAGGCGCGGCCGAAGATGCGCTTCGATCCAGCGATCACCCGGCGGGGATCGTTGCCGTAGCGCAGCGCCGACTCACCGACCAAGGTGCGTCCGTCCGGCAAAAAGGCCACGACCGAGGGGATGGTGGGCGAGCCCCAGCGAGAGGCCAAGACCGAGGCCTGACGGCGCTCGACGATCGCTGCGCAAGAGTAGGTGGTGCCGAGGTCGATGCCCAAGATGATCTCACCCTTGGGCGGCAGCTGCGGGACCTCGCGCTGACGGGTCAGCTGCTGCATGGGCGTGGGCGTCGCCATCACCGCGTCGGTCCGCATCGTGACCGGCGGCGGCGGATGGGTGAGCTCACCGGTCGTCGCGGAGATCACGGGCGAGTCAGTGGTGTTGCCGGGGATCGAGGTGGCGGCGTTTTGGTAGCCGAAGATCGAATCGAAGGCCGAGTCCAGGGTCTCGAGATCGACGATGTCGAGCGGGTCGGCCAGCTCCATCGGGTCCAGCTCGACGCTCGGCGCCTCGGCGGCCATCAGCGCGGCCTCGACCGCCGCCGGGTCATCTTGCTGCGCTTCCGGGATCGCTGAGACCGCTTCGGGGATCGGCAAGGCCTCTTCGGGGATGCTCGAGCCTGCGGGCACGCTGGTCAGCGCGTCGAGCTGCGCGTGGAGGGCGGAGAGCTCATCGGCATGCGCTTGAGCGTCGAAGGCGTCGGGGCCCGCTATCGGCGAGGTGAACCCACCCGCGATCGCTTCGCTCAACGGGTCTGGGCCCGTTATCGGCGAGGTGAATCCACCTGCGGGCGCGATCGCGTCGTGGTACGCCTCCGGCGCCTCCGCGAGCAGCTCTGGCGCCGGGTCGGGTGGAGGCACGGAGGAAGGGATGGCGTGCCAATCAAACGGCGGCTCTACCGCCGCTTCCTCATACGGCGCGTCGAGGAGCTGAAACTCGGTGGGCGGCAGGCTGGTGGTCGGCAGCGCCGTGACCAGGGGCGGCAGATCGCCGGAAGCGGAATCGGCGAAGGGCGTCACAGCATTGATCGCGACCAGCGCTCCTTCGGCGGCGATCGGAACGGGCGCCACGCTGAACGGTGGCAACACATCTTGCGAGCTTGGATTTGGCGTCACTTCCCCAACGACCACCGGGTCTGGCGGCACAGACGGGAACATCGGCGGCACGATGGAGTCGCGAGCCGGACGATCGCCTTCGAGCACTGCATCGGCCCATGCCATTTCGCCGACGCGCGGAGCGCTTTCGACGACTTCGGTCTCTTCACCTGGTGAGGTGCTCGGTTGGGCGGTCATCGCGGCAGGGTTGAGGATCGCCTCGAACCCAGGTGGGCAAGCTACTGCCAACCGGGGCGCCGTGTAAGCCGGGGGGCCCCATTCCGACGGCCGGGTTTGACCCAGTCAGCCCGACCGATTGCGTCGCGTCTACCAGGCATCGTATCCGCGCCCTCGAGGCTTTAATGGCGGCACAAAGTACCCTCGCGCCCGCGACCCTGCTTGCGATCTTGCTCGGAGCTTACCCGTCTCTGGCACATGGTGACCGGCTCTGTGCTGCCTGAGTAAATCCTAGCCTTCCGGCGGAAGGCTTTGGTGCGGCGGGCGCGCTCGCCCTCAGCCTTCGGGCTGCGCTGGTGGACTCCACCTTGGCGTCCGAGCTCGATCTCGAGGCTGAGGACGCCCGCGGCCCCCTCGCGGACCTGACCCTGGTCGAGCTCGACCTCCGCGCCACCTTGGCGATTCTCCCTCGGATGGCCGTCGACTTGCTCGTGCCCCTGAAGCTGGGGGTGGTGAGGGCCGTTCGGGTGCTCGGGCCGGGGGGTGGGGAGGCGCGGCCAGCTCGGTCGAGCGTCGCGGGCTTGGGAGACAGCGAGCTCAGCCTGCGCCTGCGCGTGGCCCAAGACGCGCGCTTCACGCTCGATCTCAGGGCCGGGCTGACGATCCCCTGGGGAGGCAGCGTCCGCGATCCGGCTGAGCTCCAGGCGAACGGTCTGACCCAGGCGGCTCTACCCTTCGCGCTCGGGCGGGGCGCGACCGAGGTCGTCCTCGGCCTCCAAGCGCGGCGACTCCTGAGCCCCGGCGTGGCGCTCATCGGCTTTGGCTATGCGCGCACGCCGCTGACCCGCACGGCGCTGGGCGTCCACAATGGCGGGAGAGTTTCGGGCGGGCTCGGCGTGGAGCTGGCGAGTGAGCAGTTACGCGCGGGGCTGATCCCAGCGCTCTACCACGAGGGACCAGATCGCTGGCTCGACGGGGTGATCGTGGCGGGGACGGGACGAACCGACCTGGCCATCACCGGCTCGCTGACGCTGTTCGCCAGCGCGCCGTGGCCTCTCGAGCTGTCGCTGACCTTGCCGCTGACCTTGGCGGTGAGCGCGGGCGCTCCGCACTCGGGCGCCGCGACCTTGGCGGTGGTCCTGAGCCACGCGTTCTGATCCCACTGAGGCCCGGCGCGCCACAAGCACCGAGGCCGGCGCTGCCCCATCTTGGCGGCGCTGAGCCGAGGGTCAGATGGTGCCCCAAATGCGCATGCTCCTCGCCCTCGTTGTGTCCAGCGCGTTGCCCCTGTCGGCGACGGCGGCCGAGCTGTTCGTCTCTCCGAGCGGCACCGCCTCCGGCGATGGCACGCGCGCTTCGCCCTGGGATTTGGCCACTGCCTTGGCTCAGCCGGGGCGCGTCCGCGCTGGCGACACCGTGTGGCTCCTGGGCGGGACCTATGCGCGCCCGGGCGTACAGATCGCGCGCGGCGCAGGCTGCGTCTTCACCAGTCGCTTGAGCGGTCTGCCGGGACAGCCGATCACCCTGCGCGGAGCCCCGGGCGCTGATGCGGTGATCGACGGCGGCGAGCCAGGCGGTGAAGGATCCGTACCGGCGCTGTGCATCACCGGTGACGACGCGATCTACCGCGACTTCAGGGTCACCTCCTTGTCGGTCAGCAGTCGCCACGGCCGCGACGACGCCTTCCCCGCCGACGTCGCCCGCCCGATCGGGATCCTGGTGCGCGGCGCGCGGGTGAAGCTGGTCGGCCTGGTGGTCGACAACTGCAGCGCCGGGATCGTCGCGGAGGCCGCCAGCAGCGGGCTCGAGCTGTGCGCGAGCGCGATCTTCCATCACGGTTGGCTGGGAGACCTCGACGCGATGACCGGACTGCCGATGCCTCCGAACCTGAGCCACGGCCGTGGCTTCGGAGTGGCGGTCGAGAACGCCGCGGGCGCCCCGATCAAACAGCTCAGCGACAACCTGCTCAGCGCTCCCTTCGCGCTGCACGTGATCACTACGGGGACCGGCCCGGCCGAGCTCGGCTCGATCCACCTCAGCGGCAACCTGAGCGTCGATGGCGCTAGCCGCATCGGGGCCTCGCTCGCCTCGCGGGGCGGCGACGGCATCGTCGAAGGTGGGCTCTTTTATCGGTCGAACCTGGAGATTGGGGCGCGGGCTCAGCGCATCGATCGCCTCGACGACATCGCAGTGCGGAGGAACGTCCTCGGCCGCGGCGGGATCTCGGTGGCCTCCTGGAAGCGGGTGCTCGCCCAGGACAACACGGTCGTTCACGCTCCGGGCATCGGCTGCGCGGTGATGGACCAGGGCCACGGTGGACCTTCGCCCTCGCCGTCTCCTTCGCCCTCGCCGTCTCCGTCCGGGTCTCCCTCTCCGTCGCCAGGTGGTTCGGCGACTTGGACCTGGAGCTCCAACCACTACTTCGGTGACTGCCGCTTTGGGGCCGCGGGGAGCTTTGGGGGAGCAGCGCTCAACTTCGCGGCCTGGCAGCGGACCACCGCCTCGGAGCAGGGCAGCACGAGCGCGGCGGAGCTCCCTCCGGACCAGGTCAGCTTGAGGGTCACGGGTTGCGACTCGGAGCGAGCGCTGCTGGCGATCTACAACTGGTCGCAGGCCTCCTCGGTGCGCGTCGACGCCGCGCCGCTCCGCGCGGCCGGTTGGAGCGCGGGCGACGTCATCGTGGTGCACAGCGCGCTCGACTATCTCGGCGACGCGCCGGCGATCGTCTTTGACGGCGAGGCCTTGGTGATCGACATGCGGCCGGAGCGCCACCGGCTTGGGGTGCCCTTTGGCTGGGATCGCGGCCCGCTCAGCCCGACGAGCTTCCCCGAGTTCGGAGGCTTCCTGCTCGAGCGGCAGCCGCGTCTGGAGTCACCCGATGCCGGCCTCCTCGTGGACGCGGGTGCGCCAGATCAAGGGAGCTTGGTCGACTCCGGTACTACCGACCGACCGGACGCTGCAGCGGTGGCCCCCGATGCGTCGACGCCCCCCGACAGCGGACAAGTCTCTGAGGCTCCAGGGCTCGCGACCAGCGGCTGCCAATGTGACGAGGGCGCGCCGTCGCTCCGCACCGAGCTGGCCTTCCCGGGGCTCGCACTGTTGGTGCTGCTCTTCGGGGCCCGGCGGCGCAGGCCGTGATTGGCAAGCTGAGTCGGCCATGGCAGAAACGGTGAGGTGACGGATCCCCAGGATTCCCTGGCCAATGCGGTCGCGGGCCTCTACGAAGTCGGGGCCGGCCAGCTCTCCTTGGCCGACGTACTCGGCCTCGAACGCCAGGTCCTCGATCTGATGCTCGACAAGGCCCTGGGCCTGGCGAAGTTCGGCAAGTTCGAGGAGGCGGAGGCCGAGCTTGAGCGGCTGAGCCTCGTCGACGCGCACTGGCCGCTCGCGCCGCTGGCGCTGGGGGCCGTCCTGGCTGAGCAGAAGCGCTTTGAGCCCGCGGTCGCCGCCTATCGTGAGGCCGAAGCTCGCGCCGCCAAGCTCGGCGCCCCAACGATCGAAGGCAAGGCCTCGCTCTGCCGCGGGCATGCCCACGTCGCGCTCGGCGACGGGGAGGGCGCTCGCGCCGCGCTGCGCCGGGCCCTCGAGCTCGGGGAACCGTCGATCCGTGAGACCGCAGCTCAGCTCTTGAGCGTAGTGGAAGGACCGCGATGAAGACCGGAATGCCTAGCTTCAGTCCCGCGCAGCTCGAGCAGCGCATGCTCGACGCGCAGCAGCGTATCCAGACGCGTGCCCAGGAGATCGGCTTCAAGGCGCAGCTCGGGACGCTGCATACCGATCAGCAATACCAGGACATGTTGGTGACCCATCAGCAGTGGGTGAACTCCAACGCGATGCAGAGCTTCAACCCGCTCCAGATCTTCGGGATCGGCTTGGCCAAAGACCGCGTGATCTTGAATGACATCGTGAAGCGCGCAGGTTCCGGCGACGCGGAGGCTTTGGCGCAAGCGCAGGCGAACCTCCCCGCGCTCCAGTCCTTGGCGATCGGCGCGCGGCTCGGCGTGAGCTTCGAGACGGTGAAGAACTATCTGACCAACGCCGGCGCCGACTGTCTGGTGCGCGGAGATCTCGGGAACTTCGCCTATCTCACGCGCGCCTTGGCCGGACTCGAGGCGGCGACGGAGCTCGTGCCGGGCTACGAACGGGCCGCCCGCTCCATCCCCACGCATATGCGGGCGCCGGGGTGGAAGTCACCGCCGAAGCACAGCAAAGACCAGCTCCGCGAGCTCACCCAGTCGGTGCGCCAAGGGCTCGACGCAGCGGCGTCCACGAACCAGACCGCGGCCGAGGTCTCGCGCCTCTTCAGCGGGGGGCGCCTCGACGCTCCCAAGCACGCCAGCTACGACCAGGACCAGGCCCGGCTCGAGTTTGATCGCGCTACGATCGTCCTGCGGCCCGACGGCACTGGACAGCTCGAGAAGAAGGGCAAGACGTTCAAGCTCGGCGCGCCCGAGCTGCGCGCGGTTCTCGATGGCGCCCGCGGCTGGGCCCACAGCAATCAGCGCGTGGGGAGTCCACCCGAGCTGGAGACCTTGATCGGCCGGGCCCTATCCGCCGATATCCCGCCGGAGAAGCGGCGTGCGCTGCGCGAGGCCAAGTCGCAGCTCGTCGATCCGCGCCCGACGATCCGCAAGGGCCGGCTCACCGAGGACCCCACGCACCCGCTGGCCGCGCGCTTCAAGCTCCACGACGTCGAGCTGGTGAAGACGCCGAAGGCCGCCGCCGAGGGCACGATGCTCATCGATCCTGGTAGTGGCTCGGTGAAGGTGCGCACCGAGGACGGGCAGCACTATGACGTGGCGCGTGACGATCTGATGCGCATCTATCAGTCGCTGCGGCTCAAGGAAGGCCAACCGCAGGGGGCCGACGCGTTCTTCGAGAACCTGGAAGCGGCGATCATCCGCGGCCGCCAGCAGTGAACTCGCCGGGCGATTGAGCGGCGTCGGACCTCGTCGGGCGCTCCTCAGCCGCGCAGCGGTGGAGGTCGCAGATCGCGCAGCGCAACGGTCTCGCCCGCGCCGGCCGGCGCTTCGGAGAAGGGTCGCGGCCGGTCATTGCCTTCGAAGCTCTGAAACGCCGCGATCCGTTGGGCTGTCCCCTGGTCCCGCTCCTCGCGCTCGCGCACGAGCTGCTCGCTCAGGGCCGTCAGCGCCCGCACCGCGCTGGCTTCTCCCGCCGCGTCGAGCAGGCCGAGCACCGTCAGGATCGCCTCGGAGGCGAGCTGGGCGTCCGCCCGGGGCCCTCCGAGGGCGCGGCGGATCTCGTCCTCGACTCGGGCCAAGCTCCGCGCGTCAAAGCCGGTGCGTTCGGGACCCACGGCCTGGAGGATCGTCTCGGCGATGCTGTGCAGCGGCTCCGCGGTCATTTGCGGGGCATGGTCCAGTGCCAGCCGTCCTGCATGCGGAGGTTGGGGCCTTGGAGGCACAGCATGCCGGGCACCGGAGCGGTGCCACCGCGGCAATCAAACCCGGAGGTAGGCGCGAAGCCTTCGACCGCGGCGAGCTGGACGCCCCGATCGCGGAGCGCCGACCGCTGGGCAGGGTTCGCCTCGGCGAGCGCACCGAGCAAGGAAGTCCCGTCCCCGGGGGTCTGGGTGAGGCTGGAGCGTGGGAGCGTGCTGAGGTCGCCTGGTGTTCTCATGGCCTTGGACAAAGCAGGAGCTGTGCCGGGCCTTTCTCCTCTAACCTGCGGCGGAGTTGTGGGCCCGGCCCCAACACCCGACACCCTGGTCTGCGTTCGCCAGGCCCACGGTGGCGAGACGCCCCGGCCGCTATCGCAGCCCGCGGCGGCGCTCGCGATGACGCTGAAGCTCTACCTCGACAGTGCGATCTGTTGTGGCGACCCAGCGCGTGGATTCTGCGGGAATCATCGCCCCGATCGGCCCCGTGAGCGACCGCCGCCGCGGCGCCCACCGGCGGGACGAGGGCGGGGCCGAGGGCTGACCTTGGGGCGCTTCGGCCCTTGGCGTGAGGCCTCCTGCGTCTTGGAGGACCCACGAACCAGCTCCTGCAGCGCTTCGATCTCCTCCGGCTCGAGCTCACGCCAGTCCCCGGTGGTGAGCCCGTCGAGCGCGATGTGCATGATGCGGGTGCGCTTGAGCTTGGTGACCTCGTAGCCGAGGTGCTCGCACATGCGTCGGATCTGGCGATTCAGGCCTTCCACCAGCACGATCGAAAAGACGAAGGTCGCGACCTTTTCGACTCGGCACTTCTTGGTCACGGTGCCGAGGATGGGGATGCCGCTGGACATACGCTCGATGAACTCAGGCGTGACCGGGCGGTTGACCGTGACCTCGTACTCTTTCTCGTGTGCGTTGCCGGCGCGGAGGATCTTGTTGACGCTGTCGCCGTCGTTGGTCAGCAGGATCAAGCCCTCGGAGGGGACATCGAGCCGTCCGATCGGGAAGATCCGCTTGGGGTGGCCCACCGCCGCGACGATGTTGTTGCGGACGCTAGGGTCGGTGACGCATTCGATGCCGACGGGCTTGTTGTAGGCGACAAAGATGGACTTCTCTTTGTCGGCGGCTTGGATGATCTGGCGATCGACTTCGACCTGATCGCCGGGGGCGACGCGGGTGCCGATCCCTGCCACCTGCCCGTTGACCCGGACCCGTCGCTGCTCGATCAGCTTGTCGGCTTCTCGACGGGAGCAGCGCCCGCTCTCGCTGATGAACTTGTTGAGCCTGGTGCCGCCCTCTTCCGGTGGCTCCTCCGAGTCGCGCCCGTGCATTCGGGCGGAGATTGGGCAAGAAGCCGAGTCGGGTCAACCGAAGTACTCGCTTGCCGATCGGCGCGCGCTCGGGTGCAGTCGCGCCGTGTCGCGTTCGATTCAGCCCCTCCTTGCCTCGCTCCTGCTGGGATGTACTGCGCAACCGTCGCCGCTCCTAGCGCCCCTGGCCCCGGTCCGCGCGCCGGGCCTCGTGGGGCGGGTCACCGCGCACGGAGCTCCGCTGGCGGGCGCGTGGCTCGCGGCGGTGCCCGAGGTGAATGCGGAGGAGGTCTCCGAAGAGTCCACCCGGCCCGCGGCGCTGGTACAGACGGCGCTCGACGGGAGCTATCGGCTCGATGGGATCGCTCCGGGGACCTACGCGCTCACCCTCACGACTTCAGCGGCGACCGCCCACTATCTCAGTGGTCAGGTGATTCAGGCCGGGAGGCCTCCCCGCGACGTTCCCCTTCAGATCGCGGAGGTCCAGGGCCAGGTGGTGTTGGGGGTCCTCCGCGACGCCCAGGGCCAACCGTACCCGCGCGGAACCGTGCGCGCAGTTCGCCTCAGCGATGAGCGGGGTGACATCTTCTACGGGAAGACCGACGCCAGTGGTCGTTTTCTCCTGCGCTTGCCGCCGGCCAACTATCTGATCGTCGCCTTCGCTCCGGGACTGGAGACCGAGCCGCTGTTCGTGGATCTGAGAGAGGCCGATCAGCAGGTCGAGCTGAGCTTCTTCCCGACGCCCAGGCCCGCGTCGGCCGAGGTCAAAGGGTGGATTCAGGACCGCGCGGCCCGCCTCAGCGGCGTTGAGGCCGGCCATGATCACCGGGATTTGTTGCCCTTCTCCGCCATGGTGGGCGACGCGACGGTGGTCTCGCTAGGTGAAGCGACCCACGGTACTCGCGAGTTCTTTCAGCTCAAGCAGCGGCTCTTCGAACATCTGGTGATGGATCTCGGCTTTCGCGTCTTCGCCATTGAGGCCAACCTGCCCGAGGCCTTTGCGGTGGATGAGTACCTGCAGACCGGGAAGGGTGACCCGGTCAAGCTGCTCGGCGGCCTGTATTTTTGGACCTGGAACACCGAGGAGGTCCTCGAACTCATCCGGTGGATGCGCAGCTACAACGCGGAGCCGGAGCACCGCGAGAAGCTTCATTTCTATGGCTTCGACCTACAATTCTCGGAGCAGGCGATCAGCCGTGCGCTCGACTACCTCAAGAAGACCGACCCGAGCTGGGTCCCCCCCGAGGCGCTACACCGGATGACGGATCCCTGCAGCACCGAGCGCGACCAGCTGCCAGCCGACCAGGCTGAGCGCGTGGCGGCAGTGGCGGCGCTGGAGCGGCGCTTGGACGAGGAGCGGACAGCGCTGCTCCGTCGCTCTACGCCAAGGGAGTGGGAGCTCAGCCGGCAGTACGCGCGGGTCGCCGCCCAGCAGCTGGCCCTCAACGGTACTGGCAACCTCAACGGACAGCGCGATCGGGCCATGGCTGAGAACGTACGGTGGATCCAGGCCCGGGAGCGCGGCGCCAAGATGGTGCTGTGGGCCCACAACGCGCATATCGCGGACGTGAGTTACGTCGGCGGGCGATCCATGGGGCAATGGTTGCGAGATGCGCTGGGCCCCAAGGTGCTGACGGTTGGCTTCACCTTCGACCAGGGCAGCTTTCGCGCAATCGAGATGCCGGTTCAATCCAACCATGGGGTTCGCGACTTCGAGGTGAGTCCAGCCGTGGTCGGCTCGGTCGCCGCGGAGCTGGCTTCGCTCGGGCTCGATCGCGCGCTGATCGACCTGAGGGCACTGCCGGCGGCTGGTGCGGCGCGGGCCTGGTTTGACGCGGGTCGACCGTTTCGCGACTTTGAGTCGACCCATCGGGTTCCTGGGCCCGGCGAGCCGGCGAATGGCCGCCGGTTGAGGGTTACCAAGGCCTTCGACGTCTTGGCTTTCCTCAAGGACACCCACGCGTCCTACGCGCTGCCGTGGGGGCGAGGTCGCTTGTTACCGCCGGGAAGAACACCGCTGAACTTGGACTTCGAGGATGGCCTCGCGGCTTGGTTCCTCCCCGATGTGGCGCCCGCCTTCGACTTCGAGCTCACGGCCGTGAACTACGGGGCCAAGAGCGGCCAGCGCGCTGCGTTGCTCCGTCGGGCGCCCGGACCGCACCTCGGCGCGTACTGCGCCCGACTCTCCCAGCGCGTGGAGGCGCAGGCCTACGCCGGGCGGCCGCTCCGCCTCAAGCTGTGGGCGGAGGCCCGCAAGCTCCGTGGGCCTGCTCCCCACGTCTGGCTCAGCGCTCAAGGCGTGCCGGGAGCCGCGCCCGCGCGCCAGGAGGTCGGGCTCAAGACTGATGAGGGATGGCAGGCGCTTGAGCTCCACCTCGAGGTGCCCCCGGGCGCATCCTTCATCTCCTATGGGCTCGCGTTCTCGGGGGAGGGCGAGGTGCTCCTCGACGGACTACAGATCGAGCAACCCTGAGGCCTTGGGGGTCATTCGCAGCCTCGTGCTTGACCTGGGTTTCGCGGGCGCCACCATGACGCTATCCTTTTGGGGAGGGCCAATGCACGGAGCGACGCAATGCCTGAAGTGTGGGGCCGCCGCCCAGCCTCACCAGCACCAATGCGGCTATTGCGGCGCGGCCCTGACCTACGTGGCCTGCCCCCAGTGTTTCTGCCAAGCGCCCGCCGATGCGCGCCACTGTCCTGGTTGCGGCACCTCGCTCCAGGGTCGCCCAGAGTCTGACGATCTCGAGGCCTCGGGTGGCGCTTGCCCGCGCTGTCACCCGGTTGAGGTCGGCCTCCGGCGCCGCGAGCTCGGCGGCCTACCGCTCTCCGGGTGCCCCGGTTGCGGCGGGGTCTTCATTGAATCGAGCGCCCTCGACGCGCTGATGAAGGACGGCGACCAGCAGGCCCAGGTCTTCGTGGCCCTTGGGCCGAGCGCTCCCGAGGGGCGCAGCTCGACGGCACCGCGGCTTCCTGAGCCCATCAAGTATCTCCCCTGCCCAAGCTGCAAAAGTCTGATGAGCCGCTACAACTTCGGTCGTAGCTCCGGCGTCATCATCGATCGCTGCAAGTCCCACGGCACCTGGTTCGACGCGACCGAGCTCGAGCGCGTTCTGACCTTTGTCCGCGGCGGCGGCCTCGACGTCGCGCGGCGCCGCGAGATCGAGGAGCTCGAGGACAAGCTCAAAGCTCGCCGGCGCGAGGCCGAAAACCACCGCCCCTCCTTCCCCGGAGCCGCCACGCGCGAGCCCAGCTTCGGCCTCGGCACCCGCGACCTCGTCGATGGCGCGGACTTGGCCCTGGAGCTGGTGGCCACCGCGCTCTCCGCCTTTTTCCGTCACCGCTGAGCGCCACCCTGCCGCCTGCTGGTGACGCCCCTGTCTGTTGCCTCCCTTCAACAAGCGTCCAGGAGACCCGACAGTGGCCCGAAGAAAAGTGCAGATCTGCGAGCGATCGCCGAGGCACGAGTCCTGCTTAGGTCCCACCCATGGCCGAGCCGACAGGAGCGAAGCGCCTCGAGACCGACCCCCGGGTGGGGCCTGCCGTAGCTCGCCTCCGAGATGCGTTTCGGAGGTTCTGGAGCTGGGCGGTCAGCGATGACCCCCGGGTCGCGCGCATCGGGCAGGAGTACATCCTCGAGCAGGCCGACCGGGTCCTCTGGCTGGTCGGGCGGGATGACGGCGCGCCCGAGAGCGACCCTTTCGCGAGGCTGTGGGAGGTTCGCACGCGCCCGCACCTCGACTATCCCATCGGCACGCGGGAGCTCTTCTCGGCAGGGAATGAGGCGGGTTATTGGGGCTGCTTTCAGGCGCTCTTCACCGCCGCGGGCTTGCCGCAACTTCACACCTTCGACGGACCCTTCGCGCGCAAGGTCGATCGGCCGGCGCCACCGCGCGATGCCTTCAGCGCGATCGCTCGCGGACTACCGGCGCCCGCCGCGGGGGTGCCGCGGTCACGGCCGATTCGGTTCAGTGTGGAGGAGACGGTCGGGCTCGAGGAGAGCGGGCGCTACTGAGCGTGGGGCGTGGGGCGTGGGGCGTGG
>Ga0154020_10004943_pt1 | contig 15825 bp, 9 predicted proteins | sample Klosneuvirus_201_FD_109709 | JGI IMG/M metagenome (GOLD analysis project Ga0154020, IMG submission 109709) | Active sludge microbial communities from wastewater, Klosterneuburg, Austria - Klosneuvirus_20160825_MG | ecosystem: Engineered > WWTP > Aerobic digester > Activated sludge | place...
AGGCGTACGCGCGGCGACCGGACGCGTCGGGTTCCGTGCTCGCCGCGCAGAGCCTGTTCACGCCGCTCGGTCTCGCGCTGCCGTTTGTCGTCGGTTTCATCGCTGATCGCGCCGGCACCTACGTCGCGCTGCTCGTGCTGATCGCGCAGCCGCTCGGCCTCGTCGCACTCGTCATGCTCGGCGGTGCTTCGCGTACATCGCGAGGCCGTGCTGTCCCGCCGGACGCGCCCGCCACGCCTCCACCACCGCCCGCGCCGCCGGCGTGAGCTCCTCGGGTGGCGGCAATCCGATCGGGTGCTCGCGCGGAAACAGGATCGGTGACGCGAGCGCGGCGAACGTGAGGTCGGCGATCGAGAACCGATCGCCCGCGAGGTACGAACGTCCGTCGCGCAGCTTCGCGTCGATGGCGTCGAACGTCTGTTCGATCTTTTCGCGCGAGCGCTCCGCGCCCGCTTCGTCGATCTTGAGCCCGCGCTTCAACATGCCGACCGCGATCGGTCGCGTCAGCTTGAGGCCGATCGCTTGCCAGCGCGGCACACCGCGCACCATCACGTGCTCGAGATCGCGGCGCGGAAGGAGCTGGAAGTACGCTCAGCGGCGCGTCGCGGGACCGAGGACGCGATCGAAGTCATCCTCGAGCGCGAGCGCTTCGTCGCGTGCACGAGAATCCGCCGGTAGTAGCGTGCCGGGCGATCGCGCATCGGCCCACGCGACGATGTCCGTCGAATCCGTGAGGCGCTCGCGACCGGCGACGAGGACGGGCACCGTCTTCTTGCCGCGCAGCGCGACGTAGTGGAACAGCGGCAGGTGGCCGTCTTCCTCGTAGGCGACGTGACATGCATCGAGCGCCCAGCGCGCTTTCTCGCAGTAGTGCGAGAACGGAATCGTGATCAGCTTGGCTCGCTCGCTCATGCTACTTTCGGTTTCGGCGCGCCTTCGCAGCGCGCATCAGATCGCTGAACCCGCCCTGGCCTTCGACGAGCATCTCGTCGAGCTCGGAGCGCACGCCACCGAGGGTGGTGCGCACCTTCTTGACGGGAAACGTCAGCACCGTCGCGATGCCGATCACGATCGCCAAGGACAGCCGGATGCCGGCCATCGCGACCCATCCACCGAGCCCGAAGCCGAGCACGGCGAGGCGGAGCACGGTGCCGAGCGGCTCTTGGATGTCGCTGAACATCATGCGCGGTGCGAGGTCGGCCGCGGGTCGCGTGGTCAGCGCTCGCTCTTCTCGCTCCGGGCGATCGCTTCGATCTTCGCGCGGGAGCTTGGTCTTCGCGAGCAGGGCGACGACATCGCGCGCGCGTTGCGGTCGTTTATCGGGATCGGGATCCGTCATCGCCGCGAGCACCGCGCGGAACTTCTCGTCGACGGAGGGCAGGTGCTTCGCGAGATCCATGCGCAGTCCTTTGCGCGGGACATCCTCGGGCTCGACGCCGCCGACGAGCGCGACGATCGTGGCACCGAGCGCGTAGATGTCCGTCGCGGGTGTGGCCTGGCCATGGAGCTGCTCGGGCGCCATGTATCCGAACGTGCCGACGATCGTCGAGCCACCTCTGTCGCGAGCAGCGTCGAGGACACCACCGAAATCGACGAGCGCGATCCGACCGTCCGGTGCGCGGACGATGTTCGACGGCTTGAGATCGCGGTGAACGACGGCGGGCGCGCGCGTGTGTAGATAGTCGAGGACCTCGAGCGCCCGGATCAGCACGTCGCGCAGCTCGGTCAGCGACAGCCGGCGCCGCTTGGACAGCGAGCGTAGATCCTCGCCCGGCATGTACTGCATGACGAGGTTGAACGTGCCGGCTGGCTCCTCGATCGTCGCGTAGTGGCGAGGAACGCCGGCATGACGCAGCTGCGAGAGGACCTTCGCCTCGCGCTCGAACAGCTCGAACGATTTCCACGCGCCCGTCGGGCGGAGCCGCTTGACGACGACCTCGCGATCCTCGGCACCCTTCGCCTTGGTGTCGAGCGCGAGGAAGATGTCGCCCTGCGAGCCCTTGCCGAGCGAGGGACCGAGCCGAAAGCGGGCCCCGATCAGGGGACCGTCGAACGGCGTCGCAGGCATGCCGCTTGATAGCACCGCTATGGCACGACCGTCACCGGCACATCCACATCGCCACGTCGTGCGAGATCAGTTGATGCTCCACTTGCTCGTCAGCACGATCGAGGCCTCGACGACGGGCTCCACGCCCTCGAACGGGATACCTCCGGCGAGCTCGACCCCGATGCCACCGGAGCGCGTCTTCGGATCGCGAAGCATCCCCGTGTAGAACGTGCCACGCGCGCCGATCGACCCGCCGCCCGTCGACACCCCGCGAATGCGCGGACCGATCCGCGCGACCGGGCCGCGCTCGTCGTGCAGCGTGACGACGTCGGCGTTGAAGGCACCGACGTACGCGACGCCGTCCCGGCCGCTCTGCACGCCATGCTCGTGCGTGATCTCGTACAGCCGCTTCGTTCCCACCGACGAGCCCATCTCGATCGTGGCTTGAAACGCCGGCGTACCGCCCGTCAAGACCGCACCCACGCACAACGTGGCCGTCGAGCAGCCGGAGACAAAAAGCACGACGAGAAGGTGCATCGCGTGATCAACGCGGGACACGCTCGCAGCTTTCACCCCGCCGGAAGCGAGTGGCCGTTCTTGCCGACCTTCGACTTCACCTTGTCCATCACGCCCGCGAGCGGTGTGCCAGCGAACACCTTGTCGATGACGTCGGTCAGCGTCTTGCCGCCGACGAACGCCTGCACGGACATCGCTTCGGCGACCTTCGCGAGGACCTCGTGGTTGCCCAGGGCGAGCAGGGCTTCGCTGAAGCCGCCCTGCGCGGCACCGAACCGGGCGACCGCAGCATCGACCTCCGCTCTGAGCGACGCGAGCACGAGCTGCTGCTTTGCCGCCGCGATCTCGCCGTCGAGCGCCGCCGCGGACTTCTTGCGAGCGAGCTCGGACGCGTGATCGACGTCGGTGATCGCGTTCGTGGCGATCGACGCTGCTTCCTGTGCGCGGGCTTTATCGAGCTCGGCCTGGATCTGCGCCATGCCGACACGCAGCTTGTCGTGCGTCGCCGCGATCTCGAGCTCCGCGAGGCGCTTCGTGGTCTCGGCGCGGGCCTCCGCTTCGCCGCGCGTGATCGATTCCTGCTTCGCGGTGAGATCGAGCGAGCGCATCGCACGGAGCACCTGGATGTTCGCTTCGACCGCTTCGTGCTGCGCCGCGCCGAGGAGCTCCGCGATGCCTTCGTCGTCGATCGTGACATCGAGGATCTCGACGTCCGTCACGTGCATGCCGTTCTGCGCGAGTCGCATGCCTTTTCGCGCAGCGTCCTTTACCTCGGCGCCGAGGATCGCGTCGCGAATCACGTCGACGCTGCGGCCGTAGAACGCTTCGATCGACTGCTTCTTCACGCTGCCCTTGAGCACGCTGCGCACGTGCTCGCAGAGGAACTTGACGTAGTTCTCGACCTCGAACCACGCGTGGGGTTCGCCTTCGAAGCTCGCTTGCAGTGCGTACGACAGCGTCACGCGCACGTGGTCCGAGGTCTCGACGACGCAGCGATCGCTGACCTTGTTGTTGAGCACGCGGAGGAACACGGTCTCGACCAGACGGTCGTCGGTCTTCGGCGTGCCCGTCGACAGCTGGATGACCTCGAGGCGCTCGTCGTATTCGAGCAGCAAGTTCTTCGGTCCTTGCTCGACGCGGCGGCGGCCCTGCTTGTCGACGATCAGCACCGCGTAGCCGGTCCACACGCTGATCGACGGGACACCCTCGTAGCGCGTGGCCATCACGACTTCCCGAGTCTTCGGGTACTGCGCGCGCGGATCGTCGCGCAGTCGCAGCGAGTGGTTGTATGCGAGGACGTCCGCGTTGCCCGGGTACCACGTCGCGCACTCGCGATCGCTGAGCACGCGGCGGACGAAGATCTCCTCGATCGGGTTCGGCAACAGCATCGCGGGACCGCGCGCCATGCGGATCTCGCCGGTCTTGCGGTTCATCACGTAGCGCGCTTCGCCCGCCGGCACGGCGACCGCGAAGTGCTTCTCCTGGCCGTCGTAGCGCACGATCGCGTGCTCTTCGCGCGGGTAATAGATCGAGGTGTCGACGCCGGTGACGAACAGCTCGTCGCCTTCACGGAATGACTTCCCGCCTTCGGCGTACGGCGCGATCACCTTGATGTGGAGACCCTGGATCTCGGTGAGCTCGATCGCTTGGAACTTGCGTGCGCCATCCCTCGTGATGAACGTCTCCGTCGGTGCGGGGAACACCACCTGCGGGCCGCGCTCGTAGCGCTTCTTGCCGTTCTGATCGACGAGGATGCAGTACTCGAGGCGCTCGAGCGTGAGCGCCTCGCGCACCCAGGCGCCGCCTTCTTCGGGGACCACCCCGACCCCGGTGGGCGGGATGTAGAACGAGACGTCGGTGCCCTTGATGATGAGGAGCTTGCCGACGGAGAGATCCGCGGGCGCGGCGACGATCGGCGCGGCGCTCGTCTCGGCTCCCGCCGGCTTCACGACCGCTTGGCCCCAGTGCTTGCGCGCTTCGTCTTCGTTGTAGACGCGCACGAGCAGGTACTGATTGCTGCGCAGGTGGTGGCCTTGCACGAGCTGCACGAGCTGGCCGGGCCACAGCGCGAACGCGCATGGACCGGTGATGTTGATCTTGCGGCCGACGTTCAGATCCGGCGACGGGAACACGCCGCCCGCGGCCGGATGATCGCTCCGTGTCGACGGGTTCTTGAGGATCACGTAGAAGCCCTCGGGCGCGATCGCGATCTGTTGCACCGCCTCGTCGAGCGCGCATGGCTCGAAGCGCTTCGTGTCCGCATCGAACACGACCGGCCGCTCCTGTGCGGTCGGGTTGATCACCGTCGGACCGGTGTACGTCTTCACGATGCCTTTCGTGACGTCTTGCATGTAGGCGTACTCGCTCGGCGCGAGCACGAGATCGCGCTTGCTGTTTCGTTCGTCCATGTTCCCTCCACGCGCTGCACGTTCGCGACCAGCGCAACTCGCGCGCTCGCGTGGACACGGGTGCTCCGTGCTGGAGCACTGCGCCACGTTCGAGCAGCTGGTGCTCCGATGCGGAGCACGCTGCGATCGCTTCAGTCCGTGTACGGCGAAAACGTCGCGGAGGATTGCTTCGCGCGATTACACGCGGCGATCTCTGCGTCGGTGAACGCGTGCTCGCTGCGAGCGGGAAAGTTCGCGCGCGCGAAGCCAATGATCATCTTGCGTGCGGTGTTCGCAGCGACGACCACTTCGTCGCTGCCGGTCTCGACGCACTCGTCCCACATCTCGAACAGCGCCTGCTTGCGCTGCTGCGGATCGGTCGTCGCGGCCCAGATCCGCGCGAGGTTCTTCTGCACGATCTGCGCGACCTGCGCGAGTTGCGCGGACTTGTAGCGCGCACCGATCTGCACGCGCTCGTCACGCGTCGAGTCGAGGAACGCGAGCTTCTTGCTGGCGTAGGGATCGGCGCCCTTGCTGCGCATGAACGCATCGGTGATGTCGAAGCCGCCCGCGGCGATCGGCAGCCCGCCGCTGTCGCCGGGGCTCGTCGGGCCACGGACCTCGCCGTTGACCGACGAGTCATCGTTGTCGAGACGCTCGGCACCGGAGACATCCTCGCGCGTGAGGTTCGCTCTCCGCTTCGGCAGGTTCGGCGGACCGAGCGTGCCGACGGGCTTGTTCGGGTCGTAGTACCAGGCTTGAAACATGTCGCCGATGTCTTTGGGGCTCGGCAGCGTCAGGTGGATGTTGAAGTTCCGCTTGTCCCGGAGCTTCACGCTGCCGTCTTTGTCCACCTTCGCGACGAACGCACCCTGATCGGATCTGTGCGTGCCGCCGCCATCGGGTGCGAGCTTGCCGGTCGAGAGATCCTTCTCGGGTGCGGTGCCCTTCGGAACATTCTCGAGGTCATCCCAGCCGCGAACGGCGACGCGTGGGCTCGGTGCGCGGCGCATGTCGAGGTACGGATTGCGCGACGGTGGCGCGTCGGACGACGGCTCGGTGACGCCCGTCGACGATCCGGTGGTGGTCGCGACGGTGTCGGGTCGCGCCGCGGTGGTCTCGCCCGTCGGTCGCACACGGCTCTGATCGATGTGGCTTTGCGCTGGAGCGATCGGCGGCGGTGGAGCAGGTGTTGCTTGCGGAGCGAGGAACACGACGTCGATCGGAGCGGGCTCGACCGGCGCCGCTGCAGGCGATTCCGCAGCGAGCGGGATCGGCGGGACGAGCTCGATCGTGATCGGCGTGTCCGCCGGGATGCGCGGCGGATCGGGCAGCCAATGCGCGGCGCCGAACAGGCCCACGTGGACGAGCGCCGAGATGGCGATCGTCAATGGGATTGCCGATGGCTGGCGCACGAAGATGTGACCAGTATCGCGCTCGAATCGTTGCTCGGCACCCTCGATGTCGGAGCGCCGCGACCTCGACGATCTCGTGGGCGGGACGCACTTCTAGACCCCTGATTTCGTTGCTCGACCCGACGAGATGGGATGTTCTCGGTACGTGGCGCGACACCTCGGGGAGGCTCGCTGACACGTACCGCTATGAGCTTTCTTGCCCGCCTCTTTCGATCCGGCCCCGGCGCCGATCTGCGCGCCGCGAGGGCCGGAGATAAGGATGCGATCGGCAGGTTCTACGACGCCCACGTCGATGGCCTGTACGCGTTCGTGTTCTACCGAGTCGGTCGCGATCACACGCTGGCCGAGGACGTCGTCCAGGAGACGTTCACGATCGCCCTGTCGCGACAAGCCGACTACAACCCGGATCGCGGGTCGGTCGGTTCGTGGCTGACGGTGCTATCGCGCAACGTGATTCGCGATCACCTGCGCGCTCACAAGCGCAGTGACGAGCTGCAATCGACGTGGGAACGCATCGACGCGACGCTCGCGCAGACGTTCGCGGCGATGGCAGAGCGGCCGTTGCCCGGCGAAGTGCTCGAGCGTGCGGAGACGCGCGACCTCGTGCACATGGCTGTCGCGCATCTGCCCGAGCAATACAAGAACGCGCTGACCCGCAAGTATGTCGATGGAGAGAGCCTCGAGTCGCTCGCGACCGAGCTCGGCATCTCCGTCGACGCCACCAAATCTCTCCTCGCCCGCGCGCGACGAGCGTTCCGCGACACGTTTGCGACGCTCTCCGCCAACCTCTCGGAGGTGTCGCCATGAGTCAGTCGACCACGCAGAAGTCCACCAAGGGTGATGACGTCCTCGAGCAGAACGTCTCGACGCTCCTCGAGTCCGGCGGTGAAGCGCCGAAGCTGACCGATATCGCGCGCGCGCGCATGCGCACGGCGCTGATCGCGAAGCATGGTGACGCGGCGGCGTCGAAGACGACACCGATGCGCGGGCTGCGCGCGGTGGGCCTCGGCCTCGCAGCGGCCGCCGCGGCGGCGTTCATCGTCACGCGCATCGTCGGCGATGATGGTGCCGAAACCGGCGCGAAGACCGCGGAAGGCATCACGAAGCTCGACGATGGATCGTCGTGGATCGTCGAAGGCTCCTCGAAGGTCACGGTGCTCGGCGACCGCCGCGTGCGCGTCGAGGGCGCCGCGTTGCTCGACATCGCGCCCGGCAAGGGCACGTTCGTCGTCGAAACCCAGCACGGTACGATCCAGGTGCTCGGCACGCGCTTCCTCGTCGAAGCGAGCGAGAAGAGCACCACGACGGCCGTGGTTCGCGGTCAGGTGAAGCTCGCGACAAAGGATGGCGACGTGCTCCTCCATGCGGGCGAGCAAGCCGTGGCGGAGCCCGGTCGTCCGCCGACGCGTGGACCCGCGCCGCGTCTCTCGCACCTCGTCTCGTGGGCGGCGCAAGCTCGCCGTCGCGCGGAGCACGATGTCACGCCGCTGCGCAACGGCACGTTGTTCGCTCGCGATCCGGGCGTGCGCAACGGGGTGTTCGGCGAGGAGTATCCGCTGCCGCTCAAGAAGCTCGGCATCGATATCGTCGTCGAGAATCAGGTCGCGCGCGTCGCGATGGATCAGACGTTCTTCAACGCGGAAGACCGCACGCTCGAGGGCGTGTACAAGTTCACGATTCCGGCGGACGCGGCGCTGCAGCGCCTCGCGATGTACGTGGACGGCAAGCTGACCGAGTCGGCCGTCGTCGAGCGCATGCGCGCGCGGCGGATCTACGAGGAGCTCGTGTATCGCCGCGTCGATCCGGCGCTGCTCGAGTGGGAAGGCACGGGCAAGCTCTCGCTGCGCGTGTATCCGCTACCCGCGCTCCAAGAGAAGCGGCTGATGCTCGCGTACACGCAGAGCATCGCGAAGCTGTACGGCGATTGGTCGCTCACGGTACCGCTGCCGCAGATCGATGCGCCCGTTGGAAGCGTGGCGTTCGATGTCACCGTGCGCGGTTGCGCGAACTGCGAGATCACGTCGACGAGCCACAAGATCTCCGTCGAGCGCAAAGGCGAGGACGCGATGGTCTCGTATCGCAAGAACGGCGACACGATCGGTGACTCGCTCGTGCTGCGCGTGCGCGATTCACGACAGAAGGCGTCCGTCGTCAGCGAGACCGTCGATGGCGCGCGCTACGTGATGGTGCGCTCGCCGGCCGAGCTGCCGAAGGAAGCGCGCCCGTACCGCCCGCGCACGTGGGTCATCCTCGACGACGTCAGCGCGTCGCGTGGATCGATGGAGCGCCGCGCACAGCAAGATCTCGTCGACGCGTTCGTTCGCGAGCTCGACGAAGAGGACAAGCTCGCGGTGATCGCGTTCGATGTCACCGCGCGCGAGAAGCTCGCGCCGACGCGCGTGCTCGATATCGATCGCAGGAAGCTCCGCGACGCCCTGAAGGGCGAGGGCGATGTCGGCGCGACGGACTTCGCGGTGGCGCTCGCCGCGGCGACGAAGGCGCTCGCGGGCGTGAACCCCGACGATGCGATGATCGTGTATCTCGGCGACGGCGTGGTGACGAGTGGTTCACGCCAGCTCGATGCGCTGCGCACGCAGCTCGCGGGCAAGGCGCACTTCGTCGGCGTCGGCGTCGGCGATGGTGCGGACACGCAGACGCTCGAGGCACTCGCGGCCGCGACCGGCGGCTACGCGACCACGGTGGATCTCGCCGACGATCTCGGTTGGCGTGCCTTCGACTTGGTGGCGGCGCTGCACACGTCGCGCGTCACCGGCGTCGACGCGCGCCTCGTCGACACGAATGGTCAGCTCGTTCCGTCGACGCTGTACCTCCGCTCGCCGCAGGTCGCGGACGGTGAAGAGCTCGAAGTGGTCGCCAAGCTCGCCGGAGACGGTACACCCGCGGCGCTCGAGCTCTCGGGCACCGCGAACGGATCTGCGTGGCAGCAGCGCATCGCGCTCGACGCCGGCTCGCCGAACGCGGGCTACCTGCCGCGGTTGTGGGCGCATCGCCATGTCGCGGCGCGCCTGCTCGCGAAGCACGAGCCGGTGGTCGTTCCTCCGTGTGTGGCACCACCCGCGCCGACGAGCGTTCGCGGTCGCGTGCTGCCAGTCCCGGCGCCGATGATCTGCAAGACCGAGCAGCAGGCGCGCGACGAGCGTGACGAAGCGATCCGCAAGGAGGTCGTCGAGCTCGGCAAGCAGTACTTCCTGCTGTCGCGCCACACCTCACTGATCGTGCTCGAGAACGACGCGATGTACGCGAAGTACGGCGTGCGCAAAGGGCAGGGCGACACGTGGGCGCCCTACGCGATGCCCGCGACGATTCCTGTCGTCACGATGGCGCAGACAAAGCCCGCCGACGTCGCGAGCGACGCGGAGTTGTTCCGTACGCCGCTGCAGATCTTCTACGCCTACGCGAACATGGACATCAGCGGCGGATTCGCGAACGGCGACGCCTGGGGCGGACTCGACGACGGACTCACGCTCGGACTCGAGAGCACGATCGGACACGGCGCCGGCCAAGGGTTTGGCATGGGCAGGAGCAGCTTTGGCTCGACCCGGCGCGGCCCCGGTAGCGGCGGTGGCGGGACCGCCGCGGGCGAGCGCACGCGGCGCCAGCTCGATCTCGAACAGCCCGTGACGGGAACCGCGCCGATGGCCGAAGCTGCCGAAGACGAGGATGGTCGCTTCGCGGGGCCGGTCAAGGCGAAGGCGCGCAAGGAGAGCGACCGCGTGGAAGGGAAGTCGGCGCGCGCGAGCATCAGCGATCCGTTCGACGACGATCAACAGCAACTGCGGACGCGCGTGACCACGGGCGAGTTGCAGAGGGGGACCAAATGGGCGCGCAACAAGAGCGGCGGGCAGATGGCGTTCGGCGCGCCGCTGACGGCGCAGCGCTTCACCTATCCCACGGACATCGCGTTCGATGACATCAGCGCGTTCGCACCGGCGCTGTTCCCGGATGCGAGCGACACATGGCGCGAGGTGCTCGAGAATGCGGCCGCCGCGCCGATGCATCCGATCGATGCCGCCGCGAAGGCGCTCCTCGACAAAGCCCGCGACTCGCTGCCGACGGGCGTGTACCGCTGGGGCGAGCTCGAGATCGGGGTGGACGCCGCGCATCGCATGGGTTGGCGGCGCACGACCGACGCGGATCTCGTCGAGACCGCATCGTTCGACGGCACGACGTTCACGCGTCGCTATGCGGAGCTCGGTCTCGACGTGACACGTCCGATCGCGTCCGACGACATCGCGCTCGCGTTCGCGTATCTCCCGGTGTGGATCGCGGATCCGTCGCACTACGCGCGGTTCTTCGAGGTCAAAGCCAAGGGGCCGCGCACCGTGATGCTGTCGTCGTACGCGAGTGGCAAGGCGGTCGTGGTGTTCGAGCTCGAGTTCGACGCGAACCACCACCTCGTCGCGATCCGCGATGGCAATCAGAAGTCGCTGCTCTCGATCACGTGGGGCCCGATCGGTCCGGTCAGCGCACGCATGATCGACAGCGAGGTCTCGGTCGGCTTCACCGGCCAGGCGATCGGCGACGCCGTCGCGTGGGCGCACGCCTCGACAAACGCGCAGCGCACTGTCGTCGAGCTCCCGACGCGCCTTCCCGCGTACTGGGTCGATCGCGTGAAGAAGGAGACGGCCGGCAGCGCGGCGTGGCGGCACGCGCAGCGCCAGTACCTCGCGAGCCTCGCGGCCACGGGGGACCGCGCGGGACAGTTCGCGACGTACGAGCTCTTGCGTGCGAATGGCGGCGTCGAGCTCGGTGATGTCGTGCTCGCGAGCGGTGGCATCGCCACGTCGTCGACGGACAAGCAGTTCGCCGACGCGCTCGCTCCGCACGCGGCCTCGCCGGTCGTGCGCTACCTGATCGCGGGGCGCGCGTACGGCAAGAACCCGCAGCCCGATCGCCTGAAGCCCGAGGTCACCACGGGGACCGTCGGTGCGCTGTGGCAGCTGCGCGAGATCGCGGCGCTGCTCGCGTCGGCAAAGCCCGCCCTCGCCGTCGACAAGATCGTCGCGCTCGGTACACGCGCGCTGCAGTTCCGGCTGCTCGCGGCAGCGCTCACGACGAACCGCTATGACGTGAAGGCGGTCGACATCGCGCGTGCGTGGGCCACGGTCGCCGTCGGTCGGTTCAAGAACATCGCGCGGTCGAACGCGGCCACCGCGATGTACAACCGCGGCGCTTACGAGCAGGCGGCGGACATGATGCAGCTGACGATCGACGACCTCGATCTCGACGCAGATCCGCCGTTCCTCGGCGCGGGTCCGTACGGCATCCAACAGTCACGCCGCGGCAACGCCGGTTGGCAGCTGCTGTGGGGACGCTGGCGCGATCGCGTCCTCGCGGGCACGAGCTACGAGCACGTGATGGCGCTCGCCGCGTACGTGCAGACCATGCCCGCCGATGCAACCGCCGTGTTGACGCGCGCCATCGAGCTCGCGGGCGACGATGTCGATCGCAAGATCTACGTCGCGAACTTCGCCCTGTCGCGTGGCATGTCGCCACTCGCCGAGTCGCTCGTGCAGGAGCTGGTCAAGAAGTACAACACCGCCGCGCTCCATCAGCTCGCAGCACAGTTTGCTCAGCAACAGCGCCGCACCGCGGATGCACTCGCGCACCTCGAGGCAGCGCAGACCGCGGCCGCCGACGAAGCGGTCTCGATCGCGACCGTGCGCAACGAGCTGACGCAGATCATCTCGACCGCGAAGCAGCTCGCGGTGGAGTCCACGGGCGCCGCGCGTACGGCGGCGACAGAGCGTGCGATGGCGTGGGGCGCGAAGTGGCGCGCGATCGATCCGGGCAACCCAGCGATCGATCGCATGCTCGGTGAGCTGCAGCTCGCGGTCGGCAACAAGACCGAGGCATGGCGTCAGCTGTCCGGCGTGATCGAGCGCGATCCGATGGGCGGGGCGGGATACACCACCGTCGCCGAGGCGTTCGAAGCGCAGGGCAAGGTCGCCGAAGCGCTCGACTACTGGCAGCAGGCGATCGTCATCGATCAGACGAACCCGACGCCGCGCATTCGCAAGGCGCAGGCGCTGATCGCGCTCGGTCGCGCGGCCGAGGGCGACGCGATCCTGGAGCAGGTCGCGAAGGCCAAGTGGCACGACATCTGGATGGGCCAGGTCTATCAGGCGAAGAGTCTGTTGGAGCGTGGCAAGCCGGGGTACGGCGGCCAGTTCTAGTACAGTCGGTCGGTGCCAACCGACGGAGAGCTCGAGCTCTCGTTCTACGAACGCTTTCTGTGGAGCAAAGGGCTCGAGCCCTATCCGGTACAGGAGAAGGCGATCGCCGCGATCTTCGCGCGAAAGAGCGTGCTCGTCACGGTTCCGACGGGGACGGGCAAGACGCTGATGGCGAAGGCCGCGCTTCACGCCGCGTTCGAGCGCGGACAGAAGGCGATCTATACGACGCCGCTCCGCGCGCTGACCGAGGAAAAGTTTCGCGAGCTCGGCCAGGATTTCGGCGAGGGGAACGTCGGATTCGCGACCGGCGACTACAAGGTCAACCGCGAGGCGCCGATCCAGGTCGAGGTGGCGGAGATCCTGTGGAACCGGATCGTGGCCGACAAGCACGTGTCGCCGGCGGACATCGTGATCATGGACGAGGGGCACTACTTCAACGACCCCGAGCGCGGCTATGTCTGGGAGCAATCGATCATCGGACTCGATCCGCGCACGCAGCTCGTGATCCTGTCCGCGACGGTGGGGCGGCCCGAGCAGTTCACGCATTGGGTCGAGCTGACGCGGCGCGTGCCGATGGAGCTCGTCGAATCGCGAGAGCGCAAGGTGCCGCTCGTGCACGAGTTCCGCGAGGAGATGATGATCGACACGGTGCGCGAGCTCGCGCACACCGGCGACGTCCCGGCGATCATCTTCGTGTTCGGTCGCGAGCAGTGCTTCGAGGTCGCGCGCTTGATCAAGTCGTGCCGGCGGTTCACCACCGATGAAGAGAAGGCGAAGGTCGAGGCGATGTGCGAGGCGGCGCTGTTGCCCGGCGGCGAGGCGAAGGAGCTCAAGCCATTGCTCGCGCACGGCATCGGAATCCATCACGCGGGCATCCTGCCGAGATACAAGCAGCTCGTCGAGCAGCTCGCTCTCGAGCGCTTGATCAAGTTCGTGGTGTCGACGGAGACCATCGCCGCGGGCATCAACCTGCCGGCGCGCACGGTGGTGTTTCCGTCGCTGCGCAAGTTCATCAAGAAGGAAGCGCGACTCGTGACCGCGGCCGAGTACCACCAGATGGCAGGACGCGCTGGACGCCCGCAGTTCGACGATCGCGGGCTCGCGATCACGCTCGCACCCGAGGAAGTCGTCAGCGAGCTCAAGAAAGAGCTGAAGGATGCGAAGAAGCGTCCCGCGTACGACGAGGAGAAGGTCAAGCGCGGCGTCTACAACCGCGCGCGCAGCGACGCGCAACGCAAAGGCGACATCGCGTGGACGCCGGATGTCCACGCCGATCTCGTGAAGGGCGAGCCGGCGGAGCTGCGCAGCAAGACGAAGATCACCGCGGAGCAGGTGCTCGCGATCGGCTTGCCCGATCTGACCGAGAAGCCGGTGATCTCCGGCGAAGCGGCGCAGCGACAGGCGGAGGCAGAGGCTTCGCTGCCACCGTCGATGCGGCTCGATATCGTGACGGTGATCGAGAACCTCTTGTTGACGGAGCGCGAGCGCAAGGAGCTGCTCAAGGTGCTCGATCAGCTCGTGGCCAACCTCAAGGCGATCGGCGTCATCGACGAGCACGGGCAGCAAGTCAGCGGCGAGATGATCCGCAAGCTGCAGGGCATGGATGGCCTGCTCATCTATTACATCCTGTTCAATCACCAACTCGAGTACGTGGAGCTCCGCGAGCTCGTCGAGTACCTCATCGATCACGACATCATCCAGCGCCAGCTCGATCGCAAGGGCGAGGATGCCAAGCGCGAGTGGATGCGAACGAAGCTGCGCGAGCTCCGCGAGACGAATCCTCAGGTCACGTGGGAGGACGTCGAGGCAGCGTGGGAAAAAGAGAACCCGCGCGTGCTCACGAAGATCGAGCTGATCCACCAGGAGTTCTCCGGCAAGGTCCCGCACCCGGAGCTGCACGGCGGCAAGAAGCCGAAGAACACGTGGGCGCAGCTCGAGGACAGCGGCATGACGTTCCTCGAGTTCGTCGAGAGGCACGGACTCGAGCACGAGGAAGGGAATCTGTTCTCGTATCTCGTGCGCGTGATGAACTTCGCGCGCAAGCTCCACGAAGCAGCACAGCTCACCGAGTTCGAAGATATGGGAGAGCGTGTCCAGAAGCTGCTCGCGCGCGTCGACGTCCGACTCGTCGACGACCACAAGTGGTGAATCGCCCCCCGATTCGGGTACCATCGAACATGATGGCTGGAGCTTCGGGGGAATTTGCAGCCGCAGCGGATCCAGTTTGGGCTGCGGTTGCCTTGGATTTCGCGACGAAGCAACACCGCAAGATCTCGATCGACGAGATCAAGGAAGCGATGGACGGCGAGCGCAAGTTCGTCTGGATCGACGTCGACATCGCCAATCGCGAGGAAGCGCGCAAGATCCTCGCGAAGGTCGAGTACATGTACGCACCCGAGATTCTCGAGGATGCGCTGAGCCGCGAGCCGGCGACGCAGATCGGGCGCTACGAGAACTTTCTCCACCTCGTGTTGTCGGGCTGCCGCCTCGCTGGGCACAAGTTCGATCTCGAGCGCGTCGACGTGATGATCGGGGAGAAGTTCCTGCTCACCCTGCACCGCGGACAGCCGGTGTTCCTCGAGGCGGTTCGCAAGTCGTACGTGCAGGACTTCATCCGGTTCGCGCAGAGCCCGAGCTTCTTGCTGTACGAGCTGTGGGATTGCCTCGTCGACAACTACCTCTCGGTGCACAAGAAGTTCGAAGAGCGCGTCGACGAAGTGCAGCGGCGACTCGTCGGTGAAGTCGAGGAGAGCATCTTTGCCGAAGCCTCCGAGCTCGGTGCGGATCTGTTGCACCTGCGCAAGGTCGTGCTTCCGGCGCGCACGGTGCTCACCGATCTGTCGACGCGCAAGTCGGCGTTCGTGAGCGAGGCGACGCAACCGTACTTGAACAACATGGTCGGTACGATCGAGCGCGTGCTGCAGGACGTCCTCGTCGATCGCGACATCTTGAACGGCTCGCTGAACAACTACATGTCCCTCGTCGCCCACAAGTCGAACAAGACGATGGGCAAGCTGACCGTCGTCAGCATCATCTTCATGCCGCTGACGTTCCTCTGCGGTGTGTACGGCATGAACTTCGAGTACCTGCCCGAGCTCAACTGGCGAGGCTCGTACTTCGTGTTCTGGGGGATCGTCGTCGCGTTGACGGGAGCGCTCCTGTACCTCATGCGGCGCAACAAGCTGCTGTGACCACGACAGCGCGCATCCTCGCGTACGCACGCGACCTGCAACGTGCGACGACGTTCGCGGAGCTCCTCGAGG
>Ga0154020_10004944_pt1 | contig 15825 bp, 12 predicted proteins | sample Klosneuvirus_201_FD_109709 | JGI IMG/M metagenome (GOLD analysis project Ga0154020, IMG submission 109709) | Active sludge microbial communities from wastewater, Klosterneuburg, Austria - Klosneuvirus_20160825_MG | ecosystem: Engineered > WWTP > Aerobic digester > Activated sludge | place...
CCATCGAACGTTGAAGCAGCATTTGCGCAGGGCCCCGTGAAGGCCACGCGCAAGGCGCACATTCCTGACGGCAAGCGCCGCGAGAAACGCCTTGAGCGTCTGCGCCTGCAGGGCTTCTATCCCGTCTATGCCGCCGCCTGCTTTCTCGCGTTCACGGCGCCATTGGCCGAGCAGCACCCGGCGTGGATTGCGCTGCGCTTCATTGGCCTGGGCCTGATGGTCCTGGGCCTGCTCATGCGCATCTGGTCCTTTGGATATCTGCTCAAACGCGAGGAACTGGCCACGGCCGGCCCCTATGGCCGCACGCGCAACCCGCTTTACGTGGGCACATGGCTGATCGGGTGCGGCTTGATGCTCAACGCGGCCGCGCCCTACAACCTCGCCCTGTTGGCCGCATACAACTTGCTGTTCTACTTCATTTATCGCGCGCAGATCGGCATTGAAGAAGAGATGCTGCGCGACATCTTCAAAGCCGCGTTTGATGAATACTGCCGCAACGTGCCGCGCTTTTTCCCGCGCGTCAGCGCATGGAAAGTAGGCGATGTCAGCGCGTTTTCGCTGGGCCGCGCGCTGAAAAACAAGACGCTGCAGCCGATTGCGGGCCTGCTGCTTCTGCTGTCATTGCAGATGGCAAGCTGGGGGCTGCTCTGGCCCATGCTGCGCGGTGCGAGCTTTGAAGCTGCGTGGCAAGCATTCATGGCCGGCGGCTGGATTGGACTCAAGTAATGGCCTATCCCTGGACGACGACGCGCCCGCAGGTGATCTGCTTTGACATGGACGGCACGCTGCTTAACAGCGGCGTGTTTGGCGTCCGCGCCATCACACATGCCTTTGAAGCGCTCATTGCTGCCGGCCGCCTGCCGGGCCTCAAGGCGCCGCCGCTGCCGGATCTGATCAAGGCGCAGATCGGCAAGCCGCCCTCGGTGTTCTATCGCGACCTGCTGCCGCCCGAGTTGCAAGAACGTGCGCACGAACTGCACGCCCAGACCACACGCAACGAACTGGCTGCACTCCAAGACGGCTCGGGCGGCCTGTTCGAGGGAACGCTTGACGTGCTCGACAAACTCAAGCAAGCCGGGCTCAAACTCATGCTCGTGAGCAATTGCAGCCAGGCCTATCTCGATGGCATTGTTGGCACGTTTCAGCTCATGCGCTGGCTTGACTACTCGCAGTGCGTGGGCGACCACCCGCCCAAGGACCGCACCAAGATCAGTCTCGTGCGCGCGGGGTTGCATGAACTTGGTGTAAGCAAAGGCGCCATGGTGGGCGACCGCATCCACGACGGCGAAGCGGCCAAGGCCAACGGCCTTTGGTTCATCGGCTGCACCTACGGATACGGCAAGAGCGACGAATTCGCTGAAGCAGCGTCGCTGATCGCCGATATCCGCGAACTTCCGGCACTTTTGGGATTCTAGCGTGTAAACCAGGCTGCACCCAGCGCCAGCAGGGCGCCGGCAAGCGCAAGCCATGGCGCAAGTTCTTCCAGCGCTGCGGCGCCGGTGTTTGACACGTCAAGACTTCCTTCCGGCTCAAATGGCGCGGCAAAGGCCGCTCTTTCAGTTGGCAGTTTCGACAGGCTGACGACGGCATACAATGCCGCTTCACTGGGGCGCTCGCCCTTCAGCACACCCAGTGCGTTGTCGAGCAGCAGCGCCGCGGCTGCGACGGGCGCGCGCGCGAAGGGGTCGCCCGCAAAGCGCAGGCTTCTCCCGTCAGCAGAAAGCAGGGCCAGAGCCCCCAGCGCCTGGCCATCGCGCGTAACCGAAAGCAGCACACGCTCATCGGTTGCGGGCGCGAGCACATGGCCGTCGTCAAGCCAGTCAAAGGCGCTTAGAGGCAGTTGCGCAAACAACGGGTGCTGCGACTCAAAGCTCACGCTTGCGCCTGTCAGATCTCTTGCGCTGCCGCGCCAAATCTCTACGCGCAGTGGGGCCTCGACATCCAGCCCGAGATCGCCCAAATCGCTCTGGCGGTAATTCGAATTTGCCAGCAGAGCCGCGAGCAGAGCCCTGTGAGCGTCGCTTTGCCAGCGGCCGCCCGCCACGATCCTTACGGCGTTTGCCTGCTTTAGGCGGATGGGCGGCAAATGGTGCGCCGTTATCTCCACCTCTGCGGCCGTCACCTCATACTCGCGCAATGTTTCGCCATTGGAACTGCGCGCGCCGCGCAATGCCGCGCCCTTGATTTCCGGTGCCCCAAACCCCGAAGAGCGCAAAAACACGCGCCGGCCCTGAATACTAAGGCCGAAAATCACGCCATCTTGCCTGGCCATCACGCGCGGCATGACCAGCCCTGCGGCGGCAGCGTTGCCATCGGCGGCGCACAAGAACATCAAACGCGCGCTTGCCTGGCTTGATCGCGCGCGAAACTGCGCGAGTTCCTCCGCGACTGTGCCCGGCGCGAGCTGCGTCAACGTTTCGTCGATGTCGGAATGCCCCGTCGGCGCCGCAGCGTAGAAGCGCAATTGCGCTTGTGGCGCGGCTTCCCGGGCGCGGGCCAGCACGTCGGCTGCGTCAGGCTCTGCGCCTTCCGCCGCGAGCCGCTCCATGTAAACGGCCACGATGACGGAGCCGTCTGGCTGCGCGAGCGCAGGGCGGGCCCCCGCCAGCGCGCCGAATGCCAGCGCGCCCGCACACAGCCAGAGCAGAGGCTCTATACGTGCCCGTCGCTTGCGCGCATCAGGCCTGGCGGCCACTTTGCGCCAGATGAACAGTGTGCCAACTTCGACGCGCGTTGACCCACGCTGCATGAACACCAGCCACGCCAGCACAGCAAGCGAGAGCAGCAGACCCAGAGCAGGCAATTCGAGCCAGGTCATGCAGCGCCTCCCACCAGGGCAAGTTTGCCGGTGAACAGTGTGCGCAGGCTTGAATCTGTGGGCGCGAGGGCGTAGATCCAGCCGTGGCGGGCGCACAACGCTTCAAGCGCTTCAAGGTGCGACTCCAACTCGGCGCGGTAAGCGGCAAGGCTTGACGCGTCAAGTGTCAGGTGCAATTCCTCGCGCTCCTCAAGGCCACTCAGGTCGGTGCCGCCGATCAGCCGGGGCGCGATTTCGTCGGGCGAAAGCACCTGCACGAGCGTGATGTTGCTGCGCCGCTCGCTCAAAGAAGTCAGAGTCTCCACGCTTGCCAGCGGCTCCAGGAAATCCGAGATCACGACAAGATCTGAGGGCGCGCGCTTGCCCTCGGCTACGGCCTTGAGGCGTCCTCCCAGGGTGGAATCCTCCACGGGCTCGGCCGCGCGCAAGGCATCGAGCCACTTCCCTACACGCGTTGCACCCTCAATGGCAGTTCCGGGAAACAAGGCGGCGCTGCCCTCGGCCTTCAGCGCCAGAAACCCCAGCGCAGCGGCGACATGCCGAGCGAACACATGTTTGGACGGGGTGCCGGCAACCATCGAGCGCGAGCAATCCAGCAGCACGGTCAGGTGCTCGTGGCGCTCGCGTTCGAACTCGCGCACGAACATTTTTCCCAAACGACCGTAGGCGTTCCAGTCCAGCCGGCGCAGGTCATCGCCCTGCGAATACGGGCGATGGCCACGAAACTCGCTCTGCCCCGCCGCGCGCCCTGAGCGCGCCACGCCTTCACCGGGGCGGCCGCGCAGACGCAAAAGCGCCGCGTGCAGCGCCGAGAGTTCCTTCAGGAAGGCAGCGTCAAAGAGTTCCATCAGCGTGCAGGTTCCGCAGCCATGCTCTTTCTAACGGTCATTTCGCTTGTGGCGGTCGTGGCGCCAGATCTCGATGGTCAAAGCCGCGCCCACACCCGCTGCCGCCAGAAACAACAGCACAGCCAGGCCGGGATAGCCGAAGAGCGTGAAATCCGTCTTCACGTTCATGAGCAAAGCCGCGCCGATGATCATGGAGGCGATGATCAACCCCTGCGCCACGCGATTGGCGACCTTTTGCAGGCCTTCAACGAATTTCTGCTCCTCGACGCCCTTGATGCGCACTTCGAGCCGGCTGTTGGCCAGCCGATCAAGGATGCGATTGACGCGCCCGGGCAGAAGCTGCACGAACTCGTTCATTTCCATCGCCCGCGCAAACACGCCGGCACCCGTCATGCCTTTGCCCAGTTGCTGTACCAGCAATTTCGGCGCGGCTTCGCGAATCGATTTGTAGGGGTCGAAGTCAGGGGCGAGCGCGCGGCCAATCTGGTCAATGTAGAGCATCGTGCGGCCCAGCAGCGTGAGCTCGCGCGGCGCGCGCATGCCGCACGTGCCGGCCTCCTCGGCCACCTTGAGCACCACGGCGCCGATGTTGGCTTCGCTCACACTCGTGCCGGAGTGCTGCTGCGTGACGAGATCGTGAACGGCGCGGCGCATCTTTGCTTCGTCGTAGTTGGCGCGCGGCTGGCCGATGCGCTCGACGAGATCGGCGGCTTCTTCGCTGCGGCCCTCCCCCACTGCAAGCAACAGCCGCAGCAGCAATTCGCGCATGGGCGGCGTGAGGCGCCCGCAGGAGCCGGCGTCCAGCAGCACGATCTTGCCATCATCGGTGCGAAGTACGTTGCCGGGGTGCGGGTCAGCGTGAAAAAATCCGTCGAGGCAGATCTGCTGGATGTAGCATTGCAAGAGTTCCTGCGCGACGGCGAGGTTGCCCGGCGCCTTCTTTTCTTCTTCGTTGAGCAGCGTGACCTTCTTGCCTTTGCAGAATTCCATGGTCAGCACGCGCGCCGTGCAGTAGTCGTCAATGGGCTGCGGCACGATGATGTTCCGGTATTCGCGCAGGTTCTCGCGCAGCGTGCGGAGGTTTTCGGCCTCTTCTTCGTAGTCCAGCTCACGCATCAATGAGCGACGCAGATCTTCAACCAGCTTGCGAACCTCATAATGGCGAGCGACCTCGCTGAAGGCCTCCATGGCGCTGGCAACTTCCTCAAGAACTTCAATGTCATCGGCCAGGCGCGCTTTGATATTGGGGCGCTGGATCTTCACCGCCACTTCGCGGCCATCGGCCAGCGTGGCTTTATGCACCTGGCCTAGCGAAGCCGCGGCAAGCGCTGCCGGCTCAAACGTCAGGTATGCCTTTGAAACGCGCTGGCCCAGTTCTTCGTAAACCACGCGCTCGACCTCTTCATAGGCAAACGGGCCGACTTTGTCCTGCAAATCGGCGAGCGCGCCCAGATAACGCAGCGGAACAATGTCAGCGCGCGTACTGAGCAACTGGCCGAGCTTCACGAACGTGGGGCCCATGGCCTCCAGGCTTTCCGCCAGTTCACGCGGCTCGGGGTGCGCGTGGCGCGTGAGCGGGTTTTGCGCGCCCAGCAATTCGTCAAGGCCGCTGGCGCGCACGGCCTCGGACCAGCCAAAGCGCGCAAGCAACTGCGCAATCTCGCGGTAGCGTTTGAGGTGCTGCGGCTTGAGTGAAATCTTCACGCGCGCATTGTGGTGCAACGCGGTGCCCGCGGCAACATGTAAGGTGCGGCTTCGGCATTCCACTACATGGCATCAGGAGACTTGCCATGAAGAAGACGCTGGCAATTTCACTCGCCTTGCTGGCATTGGCGTTTGCAGCCGTGGCCCTGACGCCGCGCGCGGTCGGCGCCGCCGACGAATTCAAGTGGTTTGACAGGCTCGACGACGGCATCGCCGAGGCGAAAAAGACCGGCAAGCCCATTTTCTTGTGCTTCCGGTGAGATCCCTGAGGCGAATGCAAAGAATTCGACCAACAGGTTGTTGGCGCCCAGGGAAGTCTTCGCAAGCTGATGTCCAAGTATGTGCTCGTTCGTCAGACGCGCATCGAGGACATCGACATTGGCCACTATGAGTTCGACCCGCAGGTCACGGTCTATTTCTTCGTGATCAACGCGGACGAGCAGATTTATCTGCGCTACGGCGGACGCGACGATGAAAGCGCGGAGTCCTATCTCAATCTCAAATCGATGGAGATCGCTCTCGATCGCGGCCTCGAGCAGCACAAGCTGTGGCAGGACGGCAAGCTTGAAGCACCCAAGCGCGCAACACCGAAATTCGTCAAGGACTACGAGGAAATCCGCGAAGGCCCGCTCAAGAAGAACAACTGCGTGCACTGCCACATGATTGGCCAGGGCCAGACGGGCGACCTGATGCGCGCCGGCAAGCTCGACAAGCAGCGCGACCTGTGGGTCTATCCTGACATCAAACGCCTCGGCATTGTTCTTGATGCCGAGAAGGGGCTGGTTGTCAAAGACGTCAAAGACGCGGCCAAGAAAGCTGGTTTGGCCAAGAAGGACGAAATCACGCATCTCAATGGTCAGAGCGTGCTGACATTCGGCGACTTGCAGCACCTGCTTAACAAAGTGCCGCACGATGCCACCGAACTTGAGCTGACGGTCAAACGCAAGGACGCAAGCGAGAAAGCAACGATCGCGCTCGACAAATTGTGGCGGGTGACCAACATCGAACGTCGCGCCACGACTCAACGCGCCGAGCCCTTTCCCGAGTTCTGGGGCAAGGCGCTGACCGACGACGAAAAACGCGCCGCCGGCCTGAAGCCCAAAGGCTTCGCCCTCAGGGTGACCAAATTCTGGGTGAAGACCAACGCACAGGCCGCGGGGCTGAAGGTCGACGACATCGTGTACGCCGTCGATGGCGTCGAGGAAGACGAAACCACGCAAAGCGCCACGCTCTACATCAAGCTCACCAAGAACGCCGGCGACACCATCAAGGTAAGCGTTCTTCGCGGCGGCAAGAAACAGGAATTGAGCTTCAAGCTCAAGGCGCGGCCCTGGTAAACGCAAATGCTGCAAACTTCAAGCAGCTTTCCGCAAGGATGGGTGGAATAATCCGCCCACCCGGGGAGAGGACCCATGAAGGCCCAAGCCCTCCTGGCCCTGCTTGCAGCCGCTGCGGCACTTTGCGGCATCGGTGCCGCGCGCCATGGCGCAAAAGCGCAAGCCGCGCCGACACTCACCGAGTTGATCGACCATTCGTTCGCCGAGGTTTGGAAGCGCGATGGAATCTCGCCCTCCAAAGCCAGCAGCGACGAAGAGTTCCTGCGCCGCGTCTACCTGGACGTGGCCGGGGAATTGCCCACGCGCGCCGAAGCTGCGGCTTTTTTCAATGACACCCGCGCCGACAAACGCGCCCGGCTGATCGAACAGTTGCTCGCCGACAAGCGCTTTGGCCAGCATCTCGCCGATCAATGGACGGTCATCCTTGCCAAGCGCGGCCAGGACGCGGGTTTCAACAGCGCGCGCGATCTGCTCGCGGTCTGGCTGGCCGAGCAGTTCAACCAGAACGTCGGCTTTGGCGAGATCACCCAGCAATTGATCACCGCCAAAGGCCACCTGAGCTACAACCCGGCAGCGGCCTATTACGTGCTCATGGGCGAGCCGCGCCCATCCACGGCCGACATGGCGGGCCTGACGCTCAAGCATTTCTCGGGCGTGCAGATCCAGTGCGCGCAGTGCCACAAACACCCATACGAAGAGAAGCTCACACAGGAGGTTTTCGGCGGCGTCGCGAGCTTCTTCAACGCCACCGACATCAAGTACGATTACACCGTGCTGCCGCTGGACCCGCGCATCGTCGATGAACCCACGCCGCCCAAGCGCGCGCTGGAGGGCTACCTTAAGGGCAAGAACGTGGATGCCGAGGTGCGCAACCGCATTGAAGAAATGATGCGCTACACGCAGCCGCAATTGCCCGACGACAAACCGGTCAAGGCGCGCGACGTTGAAACCTGGAGGCCGATGGTCGCAAGCTGGCTGACCTCGCGCCGCAATGAGACCGTTCGCCAGTACCTCGCCAATCGCTTCTGGAGCTTTCTCTTCGGCAACGCGTTCGTCACGCCCGTTGATGATTTCAACTCCTTCAACAAAGCCGCGCTGCCGGAGTTGCTGGCGGCGTTGGGGAAGGACTTCCAGCAGAGCGGCTACGACGTGAAGCGTTTCTATCGGGGAGTGCTCAATAGCCGCGTCTATCAGTTAAGCAGCGCGGGTGCGCCCAGGAACGCGCAGCCTTGGCATTTCGCCAGCTACCCCGTGCGGCAGGTGAGCCCCGAGGTGTTCTTTGCCAATTTCTTTGTGCTGATCGGCGGCGATGCCTTCATCCGCAGCTTCGAGCGCCAGACCACCAGCGCCATTGACAAGCTGCGCGCCTATGCCGAGTTCATCGAGGCCCAGAAAGCAAAGGACCCCAAGGGCACTTACCCGGCGTTCAAAAAGGCCACCATGGAGAAGTACGAGGCGCTTATTAAACGCATGGACGCCAAGTGGCAAATCCGGCGCGGCCTGGCCTCTAAGTACGCCACGCTGACGGCCGACGACGAGATGAACGAGGCGGAGGGGTTCTCGCTGACCATCGACCAGGCGCTGGAGGTCATGAACGGCGACGTGACGCGGCGCATCGGCGGGTCGCTCAACGGCACGCTGCTGTTCGAGTTGTTCGAAGAAACCAAGGATGATGCAGAGCGCGTGCGCCAGCTCTATCTCGCGGTCTTGACGCGTCAACCCAGCGAGCCCGAGCTCAAGCGCGCGCTGGATTTCATCAGCACCGAGCGCAAGACACGCAAAGATGCGCAGATTTACGAGGATCTGTTCTTCGCGCTAGTGAGCACCACCGAGTTCGCGACGAACCATTGATTAGCGCTCGCGTTTGTAGGTGGGTGCGCTCAAGAGCTCTCATTCTGGCCTTGGTACTTGTTTGGGGTGGCCACGTCGGCAGCGGGGATGCGCGTGACTTGGTCGGGTTGGCACCTCCGGCCAATCGCAGACATTTGCCTGTGGCAATCAGCAGAGATTCCACCAACGCGACACCACCAGTTCCAAGAAAGTACAAATCCACGACTTCTGATCACGTCAGCACGAGTACTCCCGCAAGAATTGTCGTGAGACAGGCCGAGCCACTTCCCGGCGAGGATGCCGATTTTGACTGGGCGGAGTACCTGTCGGATTACCGCAGGCTCGGACCTTTTGCGCTCGATACACGTACGGACAACTTTGGAACGTGGCGGAGCAATCGGTACGAAAGAAGTTTCGGCGGCGGCATGGACATGCCATTTGGGCGACATCCTTTTGGCCCTTGGAGTCCGGGACCGCGATTGGACGGTGAAGAAGATTAGTTGGTGCCGGGGGCGGGGGTCGAACCCGCACGAGGGAGTTACCCCTCAAGGGATTTTAAGTCCCCTGCGTCTGCCGATTCCGCCACCCCGGCCCGCAACAAGCTTGCCAAGGCCCGCACGGAGCGCCAGCCGGTGCTTGCCAGCGCGCGCGGTTCGCCTAGCCTTGGCGCGTGAACATCGCTATTCCTGAACTCGCACTCGTCGTTCTCATCGGCCCCGACAGCGCCGCCAAACGCGCTTTTGCGGCCAAGCACTTCAAGCCCGACGAGCTTCACGAGCCCGATCTGCCGATCATCGAAGCGCGTCTGGAGGCCGGCAAATTGACAGTAGTGGACGCGCCCAACGAGAGCGTGGAGGACCGTGCGAAGTTTCACACCGTTTCGCGCCATCACTTCGTTGAGCCCGTCGCCATCCTGCTTGATTTTGCCAAAGGCAAGAACGACTCCGCGCGCTCAGCGCTGCTCGGTCGTCGTCTCAAGGCGCTCGATAAAGAGGGCTTCCATCGAATCGGTTTGCTTGACAGCGAAACATTGGCGGCCAAAGCCACCGTCACGCGCGAACGCCTGCCCCAGCGCCGCCCCGAATTGACCGGCCCCTTCGACATCATTGGCGACGTCCATGGCTGCTTTGACGAACTGGAAGAACTGCTCAACTGGCTTGGCTATCTGCCCGCAAGCAACGACGCGGGCGAGCGCAGCTATCGCCACCCGAGCGGGCGGCGCGTGATCTTCCTGGGCGACCTGGTGGATCGCGGGCCGCGCGTTGTGGAGTGTGTGAAGCTCGCCATGGCCATGTGCCGCGACGGAGCACTCTGCGTGCCCGGCAACCACGACGTGAAATTCGCCAAGAAACTCGCCGGCCACGATGTGCAAGTCGCCCACGGATTGCAGCACTCGCTCGACCAGATCGCGGCACTGCCTGCGAGCGTGCGCGACATATTCGAAGAAGATGCGCGCAATTTCATCGACAGGCTCCCCCACCACTATGTGCTCGACGGCGGCAAACTCGTGGTGGCTCATGCCGGCATGCGCGAAGAAATGCAGGGCCGCAGCGGCGGCCGCACGCGTGAGTTTGCGCTCTACGGCGAAACCACGGGCGAGTACGACAGCTTCGGCCTGCCGGTGCGGCTGAACTGGGCAGCGCAATACCAGGGCGCGGCCTTCGTCGCCTACGGTCACATGGCAGTCAAGGAAGCCGCGTGGGCCAATAATACGGTGTGCCTCGACACCGGCTGCGTTTTCGGCGGCAGGCTGAGTGCACTCAAGTGGCCAGAAAAGGAACTCGTGCAGGTCAAAGCGCACAAGGTGCATTGGGCATCACGCAAGCCGCTGGGGTAGCCTTTTGCAAGATCCACAAACGCGCGGCTCTCACGCAAACAACCCGACGCCGAGCGCGGCTGCGATGTCGCGCATGGCCAGTGCTCCGCGCACGCTCGTGCCCTTGGAGTCCACGGGCGGCGAGAACGCGGCAATGGCGAAACGACCCGGCACAACGCCTACCAACCCGCCAGAGATTCCGCTTTTGGCGGGGATGCCTACGTCAAAGGCGAACTGGCCCGAGCCATCATGCAGCCCGCACATATACATGAGCGCGAGCACATGCTTCACATGCGCGTTGTCCAGCGCCACTGCTCCGCTCACGGGATTGGCGCCGCCTGCCGCCAGAGTGGCACCCATGCGCGCAAGCTGTTTGCAGGTCATGCTCACGGAGCACTGCTGGAAATAAAGCTCAAGCGCGGCTTCTTCATCTTCGATCACGTTGAAATTGCGCAGCAGGCAGGCGATGGCCTTGTTGCGCTCCCCGGCCGCGCGCTCGGCGAGCAATACCTGTAAATCGACGCGCAGGCTGTGCTCGCCGGCAAAGCGGCTCAAGCCCGCAAGCACGCGATTGAGCCGCTCTGTCGCACCATGGCCGGGAATCATGGAGCAGGCGGCAATCGCGCCCGCGTTCGACAACGGGTTGAACGGCAGGTTCGTGTGCGCATCCAGCACGATGGCGTTGAATGGGTTGCCGCTGGGCTCAAAGCCCACTTTGGAATGCAGCGCAATTACGCCGTGCGCCTGCAACGCCAGGCCATAGGTAAAAGGATTGGCTGCGGCCTGAAGCGTGAAGGGCACGGCAGCGTCGCCAACGCTTAGTTCGTCTCCGTCAACGGTGCAGATTGAAAGTCCGAACAAAGTGGAATTCACCCGTGCCAGTTCAGGGATGTACTTGGCCACGGTGCCGGCCGATTCATTGCGGCGCTTTCGATGTGTTTCATCCAGCAGTTTGCTCAATGTGCCGGTGCCGATGGACGCTCGCACAGCCGCGCGTCGCGTCGAAACGGCGGCGCTCCTGCCGGAAATGGAAGCCTTGCGCAGAGGCGCGTTGAATGCATGCAGGTTCAGCTTTTCGGATATCTCACGCAGCGCGTGCATGGCGCGCAGAGAATTGCCTCGTTCGTCTAGCGGCGGAGAGAACGCGGCGAGGCCCGCCTTGCCTTGCGCCACGGCGATAATGCCGCCGCATACGCCGCTCTTGGCGGGGATACCGGCTTCAAATGCAAATCGCCCGGCGGAGTCGTATAGGCCACAGGTCAGCATCAGGTTGAGCGCGTGAGTCACCGCTTCTTCCGGAAGCACGCGCGCGCCACTGACCGGGTTGATGCCTTTGTTCGCGAGTGTCGCAGCCATCACGGCGAGATCGCGGCAGCTCACCAGCACGGAACACTGCTGGAAATAGAGATCGAGCGTGCGCTGCACGTCGCCCTGCAACATGCCGAAGTGCTTCATCAAATGCGCAATGGCCCGATTGCGGTGGCCAGACGCGGCCTCTGAGAGATACACGGGCAAGTCCACGTGAACGCGTTCACGGCCTGAAGCCTGGGCGAACAGCTCCAGCAGCCGCTCCAGCGGCGCCTTGCCGCTTTTGGCCGCGATCATGCTCGTGACGGCGATCGCGCCGGCATTGATCATCGGGTTGTGAGGCCGGTTGGTGTTCTGCTCGAGACGGATGATCGAGTTGAAGGCATCACCCGTAGGTTCAACGCCAACGCGCTTGTGCACAGCTTCCACGCCATGGTCGGCCAGCGCCAGCGCGTACACGAAGGGCTTCGATATGGATTGAATCGAGAATTCAAGGGCGCTGCTTCCCAGCGTCACGATTTCGCCGCGAGAGGTGCAGGCCGCCACCGCAAAGGTGCTTGCGTCAGCCTTTGCAAGTTCGGGAATGTAATCAGCCACGCGCCCGCCGCTGAGCTTGCGGGCGTGGCTGTATGCTTCGGTGAGTGCCTGCTTGAGCGCGAGGTTCGCCACGCTTAGCCCTCTTCGCCGGCGCTGGTCAGCTCAGCGAGATCCGCGTCGTTGGCAACAGACACTTTTACATCGACGCTCAGCGCTTCCGGGCCGCCGCCGGCGTAGATCGTTCCGCTGGTGGGCGTGGCATCAAGATAATTGCGGCCGCAGGCAACGCGCATGTGGTCGCTGCCGACTACGCAGCCGTTGGTCGGGTCAAAGCCGCGCCAGCCCACCCAGGGCAAATACAGTTCGGCCCAGGCGTGGCTGGCTTCACTCTGAACTTTGTTCTGGTAGTTGGCGCCGGTGTAGATGTATCCGACGCGATAGCGCGCAGGAATACCCAGCAGGCGAGCGAGGCAGATGAACAGGTTCGCGAAATCCTGGCACACGCCTTTGCGCTGCGTGTAAACCTCGAACGGCGTTGTTTCGTTTCGCGTGCTGCCGCTGACGTAATGGAAGTCGCGGTAAATGGTCAGGTTCATGTCCACGAGCGTTTCGAGCAGGTCGAAATCCTGGCGCTCGACAAAGCTCATCGCGAAATCCGAAAGTTCCGAAAGCTGCGTCTCCGGCAGCTCCGGCGGCAGAAGGTACGGGTTCATCATCTGGCGCTGCCAGGGCATCCAGACGAGGGGAATCGTCAATCTGCGCGCAGGCGAGCGATGCAGCGAGCAGCCGGCACTATCAACGCGCACCAGCGACTTTGAAATGATGCGCATCTCCTTGAACGGTGTTTCCACTTCAAGGCGTGTAGCCGCGTTGCCGAATACGTCTTCAAAATCGCGCCGCAGCCCATCAACATTAATCGTGAGCTTGTGGCTGAGCAGTTGCTGCGTGGCATCCACCACAGGCTTGAGCCTGAACAGGTGTGTGGAGCGCTCGACCGGGCTCATGTATTCATAGCGCGTTTCATGCAGCACGTTGAACACGCGCACCGTGGACGCCACAGCGCGCATGCGGCCCGAGTGCGAACGGCGGTGCGGGTGCGTCTTGCGTGCGGCCGTTTGCTCTCCCACCGCAACCTGCACGCGTCCCGTGTGCTTCTGCACGCGCATGGAAGTGTCGCCCGTGGCGCCCACCACGGCGCTCGTGATGGCCGCACCCTGACTGTTCCAGACAATCGCGCCGCGGCGCAGCACCAGCATCTGTGCGCCCTCAAAGGGCACCCAGTAGTCGTCTCCCTTGAGCGTTGTCGTGCTGATCACGCACACCGTGCGGTTGGTGTCCAATTCGTCGGAGAGGTCGAGCGCGACTTCGTCGTTATCGAGCTTGGTCGTCTTGTGCGGCGGCAGGCGGCGTGTCCAGTGCAGGCCATTGAAGCGGTCTTTGTCGTGATAGACGACCAGGTCCTGGCCGTCGCTGAGCAGGAAATTGCTCGTGCCGTGCTTGTTCAATTCCAGGAACATCGCGTAGAGTTTGTGCCAGCCCACGTCAGCGAGGCAGCGCGCACCCATGCCGCGGATCTGTTCAAGCAGCCAGCAGAACACATGCTCGGTGTCGGTCAGGCCGATGGGCTCAAAGGTTGGATTTGCGCCCAACGGGAAAGCTGCTTCAAGGTCGCCTTCGAGATCGCCATTGTGGGCGATAATCCAGTCGCGCCCGGCGTAACTTCTCTCGAACGGGTGCGTATCCTGCTGCGTGATGCGCTGTGCTGCGCCGCGAATGTGGCACAGAAAAATGCAGCTCTGGAACCGCTCCCAGTCGCGCAGCACCTTGGTCATGGCGTTTTCGCCGATGCTCGTGGGATCTTTGATGACCACAGCCGCGTTGTCGCCGCGCGGATACCACGCAAAGCCCCAGCCAAAGGGCTGGTCGCTGCTGTGCCGCTGCGCGGGTTTCAAGGTGATCGACGGCGATGCTAGACCGTCAAATGACATCGCGAGAAGTTGACTCAATGCTGCTCCGAAGTTTTCGACACGACTCTACAAACGAAATGCGCGCTTGTTTATTCAACCTTGCCGCTGCGACATTTCGCCTTTTGTCATCAATGCTGTCATGCGTGGCAGCGGCGGCTCAAAGAAATCAATCCTGATCGCATCGCAGATCGCAGCCGTTTCTTCCACGATGCGCGTGCATTCCTTGTGGATGCCCGCTTCCACTCCGACCAGCCTTGGCAAGGTCAAAGCGGCAAGGCGGTCGTTGAGCGAACGCAGCACCTTGTCCGAGCGCTCGCCAATCGGGCCCTTGCCGCGCACGCGATTCATGAAATTCACAGCGCGGCTTACGCAATACAACACGCTGCGCGGAAAGTCGGGCTCCAGCAGCAGGAATGCCGCGATGGCCGGACCCGCCAGTTGCGCGCCGGGCTGCTTGAAAAAACTCTCATAGCCTGAGCACGAGCGCAACAACGCCAGCCACTCGGCACTTTCCGCGAGCGATTCTTTGTCAGCGCTGGTGGGGCCCATGGCGTGGTACTTCACGTCAAGCACGCGCGCCGTCTGGTTGGCGCGCTCCAGCAGCATGCCCAGGCGCATGAAGTTGAAAGGCTCGTTGTGCATCACGGTGTTGTGCGTCAGCCCGTGGAAGAGCGCGCATTGCTCTTTCACGCGCGAATAGAAATCGTGTTTGTCGCTGCCAAAGCGGCGTTTGCCCGTTTCGCCAAGCCAGAGCCAGAACGAGTTGAGCGCCTCCCACATCTCAAGGCTGAGGGCCTCGCGGATGCCGCGCGCGTTTTCGCGCGCCCAGCGCAGCGAACTCATGATCGAAACGGGATTCTGCTCGTCAAAGGTCATGTATTCCTGCACGCGATCGGCGTTGTCGGCGGCCTTCGCTGAGTGCAGTTCGACAAAGCGCGGCTCCTCGCCGGCCACGATCAGGACAGGCCGCCAGCGCTCTTGATCTTTCAGGTGCGCATCAAGAACGAGCAGCAGGTTAACGTCGAGCAGGCGCGCGACGTTCTCCACACGCTCCATGTAGCGATAGAGCCAGAAGCAGGATTCGGCGACTCGTGAGATCATCCCATCACCCATGTGTCCTTGCTTCCCCCGCCCTGGGAGGAATTGACCACATAACTGCCCTCAACCAGCGCCACGCGCGTCAGCCCGCCGGGCAGAGCCCAGGTGGTTTTCCCGGACACGATATACGGGCGCAAGTCCACACGGCGCGGCCCCACGGCTTTGTCCACCCAGGTGGGACAGGTGCTGAGTTCAATGCGCGGCTGCGCGATGTAGCCCCGCGGGTTTTTCTGTATGCGCTCGGCAAAATCCTCGAGTTGTTTCTTGTTGGCCTGCGGGCCCATGAGCATGCCGTAGCCGCCGCTTTCATCGACGGCCTTGACGACCATCTTTGAAAGGTTCTCAAGCACGTGCTGGCAGTCTTTTTCGCGCGCGCAGATATAGGTCTCGACCTGGGCCAGCAGCGGCTCTTCCTTTAAGTAAAAGCGAATCATGTCCGGCACGTAAGGATAAACAGCTTTGTCGTCGGCCACGCCGTTGCCGATGGCGTTGGCCAGCGCGACGTTGCCCTTGGCGTAGGCGCCCATGATGCCGGGCACGCCCAGCATGGAATCCTCGCGGA
>Ga0154020_10004945_pt1 | contig 15822 bp, 12 predicted proteins | sample Klosneuvirus_201_FD_109709 | JGI IMG/M metagenome (GOLD analysis project Ga0154020, IMG submission 109709) | Active sludge microbial communities from wastewater, Klosterneuburg, Austria - Klosneuvirus_20160825_MG | ecosystem: Engineered > WWTP > Aerobic digester > Activated sludge | place...
CACTGCAAAAATTAGTGCCGCCCCGTTGGGGCTGGAAATCATCGCGTGGAAGATTTCCCAGGGCGTTGCCCTGGGCTGACATAGAGTCGTCCCGTTGGGCCTGAAAACAGGACGCCAAGTCCGACTGATCGGACACTTATTGATCGTGCGATCCTAAGGGTACTTATTTGTTAAAGTAGAATGTCCCCTTTTGCAATTTTCTGTGAGGTCGATTTTTCCAGATCAGCGGCAAAACTCGGCTGAGGGTGATTTTTTCACATTCTCGGAGCGAAAGGCGACTCTAAAAAGCCGCACGATGCTAAGTAAACCACGGGGGAAGAGGGACGGGGTGTGGGGTGGGGGGAATTATGTGACTTTAGTTCGCGGCCCAACCGGCTTCCAGACTTGATCAGCACCTTTGTGGTCTTTTTGTGTCCCCACTGTCACGAACGTCCGTTTTTGGTGAAGTCGTACAGAGCGTCGCCGACACAGTACTCACAATCTGAACATTTTCAACAACTCAACCCCCAACTCATCGAACACTGCAAACGGTGTCCTGCGCCCGGCGACGGCCACAAATTTTTTTCTTGCAGCTTGCGTAGCACCTCTGGCCCCCGGATAATCCGCTGTCGGCCATTTTCTTGGTTTTCCGTAATCTCTGCACTCGACGGGTCTCTGCAGCCGCGAGCATCTTCGCACTTGGTTTCACGGGGATGACGTACGCGCCCTGAGGACGCTTCGCCAGGTGCGGAACAACTCCCGGGAGTGCTTTAGATGTCTGCGCACCATTTTGAAAGCGTTCTGAATCGGTTATGGAATTGGGGGACAGCCGCTCTGGCCCGTCCCGGCATCACGCATCGACGGCGGCAGCGGTGGAACGGTGTGGAGATGCTGGAAGACCGCTGGCTGCTGTCAGGAATTGTGTCGTCCACGTTTGTGAATGGTTCGCTGGCGCTGAAAGGTGATGCGGCGGCGAATGACATCTCGTTGCAGTTCGAGGCGGGACGGGTGCGGATCACCGGCAACGCGGGAACGAAAATTCAGGGGCGGACACTCGTTCCGGTCACGGGCAACATTTCGATGAATCTGGGGAGCGGCTCCGACATCGTCACGCTCTCGGAGGATCTGAACATCGGATATGCGGTCGGGAGCATTAGGATTGTCGATGGGGCGGGGTTCAATAAGGTGGAAATGAACGGGATTCGCGCCCGCGGGGCAGTCTGGATCACCACAGGTTCCGGCCAGGACCAGATTCGTTTGAATGACATCAAGGCCGGTTCGATTTCGATCAACACCGGCGACGGCAACGACAAAGTCTCCTTTGGCGGGCTGCAAAGCGAAAATGATCTGCATCTCATGTCCGTTCGCGGCAATTTCATGATCGATACCGGTGCCGGTCAGGACAAGGTGGATTCCTATGGCAATCCGCTGATTGGCGGCCTGACCCAGATCCGCACCGGCGCGGGCGGGGACATTGTGGATTTGACAGGGGGCGGCAGCGATGAACTCACCCCCTTCAACCGGCTGGTCATCGACACCGGCTCTGAAGACGACACTGTAACACTGGAGGGCGTGCAACCGAGAGCGACGACAATCAACACGGGAACCGGCAATGACATCATCAATTTTGGCGGTGCCAATGACGGCCCGGTGGCGATTCGGGGGGCGCTCACGGTGAACGCCGGAGCGGGCAACGACAGCATTAACGTCGGCGGGCTGAGAACCCCCCCGATTTATGGCCAGGTTCCTGGCGACATCGGGGAGTTCCTGGGACCGGTCACGTTTAACATGGGAGACGGCAGCGACTTTGTCATCATGGACAGCTCCAGTTTTGCCGGATCGGTGACGCTGAATATGGGCCAGGGCCGGGACACGGTGATCATGGGCAAATACACCGGCGGTCTCTCGATCGACGGACCATTGCTGCTGAATATGGGGGGCAATAACGACGTCGTGTCGATCGGGCTTCCGGGGCTGGTGCATCCGGACAAGACGGGCGATATAGACTTACTTGCCTGGACCCATTTGAATGGTCCGACCCGAATCATCGGCGGAGCGGGGCCGACGCAAGTGATCTGGCATTCCGGAACCGCCAGCTTCAATGGTGGGCTGAAACTGACGAGTGCCAAACTCATCAAGAAGACTGTGAACAAAACTCAGACGGTCGAGTCGACGAAACTCACGATCAATAATGGCAGCGTTGGGACATTCAGCAACCTGCGAAATCAGACGTTCGTGACGAACTATGCGCTGAGCAGGGACAAAAATGGAACGGTGACGATGACGCCGGTGCTGACCACCCTATCGACCGGCCTTCGACTCGACATCGGAGTGAAGATCTCGGCCGATCTCCGGTCGGTCACGCTGGACGTGAACTTCCTCAAAACGCTGATTGATTCCGTCGGAAGCGTGCCGATCATGACCCCTTTTGGCAAACAGAACATCCAAGTTCCAGTGGTCAGCACCATCAGCGCGCATTCGAAAGTGACCGCGTTCGACGGCGGGACAGTTGTCATAGGCGGCCTGAGCCGGAACACTTCAACCGTTACTAACAATCAGGGGCGCGAACAAGATTCGAATCTGCAGCTGCAGCTCACGCCCCGGATCATCATTGATGAGGACAACCATGCGTTATCCGTGACGGTCGGTGTGCAGTTGATCGAAACAATCGATCCCGACGTCGCGCAGTTTTAGGTCGCGGCAGGAGGAATCAGTGGAGCAGGCTGGATTGAGTGGAGCGAAACTCAGCCGTCGCTTTCATGACTACGACGCTGCCGAAGGATCTGCAGCTGTGCTCAACTTGTATCTTAGCGATTATGTGATCTCGCAGTTCACATAATCTTATGACCCTCACGGGAACCGCACGTGGGAAATGCGTGCGGATGGGGATCTGAGAATCTGTACGTCGCTCCCTATGAACCAACTCGTAAGCAAGCAGCGGACACATGACTAAACCGCTCCTGACACTTTTTGTGCCCCGAGGCAGACTGCATGGCGTCAATCAGCAGCATGTTCCTTCTAAAACAATGAGTACAGCGGCTGTCCGGCGTCCAGCAGATTGAAGGGGCGGCCCTGTTCGTCGGTGGCCTGAAGGTCGCGGATTCCCATCGCATGGTAGACCGTATGTGCCACGTCGGCAGGCGTGATTGGATTGTCCTTTGGATATTCTCCCAATCGATCGCTGGAACCATAGGTCTGACCGCCGCGTACTCCGCCGCCCGCCAGCAAATCGGTCAGGCAGTGCGTCCAGTGGTCTCGGCCCGCGCCGTTGATGCCGCCAGATCGCGGGTCGCCGATTTTTGGAGTGCGTCCCATTTCGCTGGTGACCATGACCAGTGTTTCATCCAGCAGGCCCTTTTGGGCGAGATCTTCAATCAATGCCGAAAAGGCACGATCGAATTCCGGCAGCAAGTCTTCCTTAAGGCAGTGAAAGTTGTTGCCGTGGGTGTCCCAGCCGCCTGCACTGGCGCACTTCTTGGCGAGACGTTTTTCGTCTTCCATCCAGAATACCGTGATAAACGGCACGTCCGCTTCCACAAGACGACGCGCCAGTAGCAGACTCATGCCGTTCACCGTTTCGCCATATCGCTGCCGCAGGAACAACGGCTCCTGAGCGATATCAAAGGCGGAAGCTGTGTTTGATGCCGTCAACAGTGAGAACGCCCGCTCTTGTTGTCGATTCCACCGACCGGCTTTTTGAGCCGACTCAAATTCATACCGCGCGGCATCAATGGACTTCAGCAGTTCACGACGAGCATCGACTCGACTCAGAGTCATCCCAGCAGACAATTCGAGTGACGGTGCCTGAAATCGAAGCGGCTCTTCGCGGCTACCCTGCAGGTACAGCGGATCGTGCTCAATGCCGATTCGAGCCGCAAACTGCCCCGGTCGAGTGTACGGTGCCTTGCTGGGTTTGTGAGGCAGCGTTATCGCGTTCGGCAGATCGCCGTTGCGTTCTCGTTTCGAGGCAACGACAGATCCAATGAACGGCCAGTCGTTCGGCATCGGAGTTCGATTGTTGGCGAGTGTCAAAAACGTCGCGTCCGGAACGTGCCCGGTCAGATTGTAGTAGTAACCCGCGTGATGATCATTGGTGTTGACGGACCCACCAACGGAATTGAGCACCGCCAGGTGATGAGCCTGCTGAGCCAGCAGCGGCAGGTGTTCGGAAAGCCTGACATCTTTTGAGGTTGTGGCGATCGGCGAAAACGGTCCGCGATACTCCAGCGGCGCACTGGGTTTCATGTCCCACATGTCGAGATGCGATGCGCCGCCGCAGAGGAAAAACAAGATCGTCGATTTGGCTTTGCCCGTGCGCCCCTCACTGGAGTTTTCGCGTTGTTCCGCGAGGATTCGCGAGAGACCAGATCCTGGCAAGGCCGCCAATCCTGTTGCTGAGGCAGTCAACATTGTGCGTCGTGATACTGCATGTCGAATCATCATCGTCTTTCTGAATGCCGTTGGCGGGCGGGCATATGCGGACTTTTTGGGGGATGATTACAATATCGGCTATGGTGTTGATTGCAACGTAATTACCTGGGTGGCCGAGGCTGGACTGAGCGGAGCGAAGGAAGCCCCGGGGTTTCGAGCTGCGCTCTCCAACCCCGGCCACCCATCAACCACTCCTGATTTCTTGCGCTAAGTACCCGCGCACAAGTTAAATGGCATAATCATTGGATTCACAATCAGTGGAGTGACGTCTCCGGTCGCCGCAAACCCGGCGAGCGGAGTGGCGTAAGCCCTCCGAGTCAAATGCGGACAACTCGGTGGGCTGACACCCACCGCTCGCCAAGTTATATCCCAAGACTTACGCATGGGTGCTTAATACGGCAACTCGCGAATGTACATGTTCTTGAAGAACAGTTCACTGCCATGATGCTGCAGTTCGATCTGATCAGCGCGAACGAGTGGCGTCAGGCCGGTTTGATCCCAGTAGTTTTCCAGAGCGACGCGATCCACAACTAATTGGTCGTTGAGCCAGATCGTGACTTTGTCGCCGACCATCCGGATCAGAAATTGGTTCCATTCGCCGGGTTTCTTGTCCGCCAGCTTTGTGGGAGCGTTTCTCCAGCGGCGATTGTTCCAGAGTCCCCCGGAGCCAAGGTTGCGACCGTTGGCGTACTGAGCGACCCATTGTTCAGGATCCGTCGGATTGGGTTCACCAGCTTTCATCCGCGCGTCCCACGGATCCCAGATCTGGACCTGAGGTGTTCCGCGAAGATAGATGCCTGAGTCCGCTCCGGGAGGAATCTTCCAGTCGATGTAAAACTCAAAATCGCCGTAGTCCTTTGACGTACACAGGCTCTGACCTTTGCCGTCATAGATCAACACGCCGTCCGTGACTTTCCAGTGGGCGTTCATGACTTCGTCAGCTTTTGCCTGAGCCTCTTCCCGTGCTGAGCCGGTCATCGCGTGGCGGTCGTTGGCATTGCCATGAGCCAGGCCCTTCCAGCCAGTGAGATCTGTGCCGTTGAAGAAAGCGGAAAAACCTTCTGGTGGCGTGTTGTCGGCAGTGGTTTTGGGTTTTGTCGGCGACGGTGAATAATCGGCAAGTTTCAGATTCCGGAACTCAACGCGATCCGAATGGCCTGCCAGCATGATGTGTCCCGTCTTGTTTTTCATTCCTTTGTGAACGCCTCCATCGACTGGTGTGACGTTGTCGAGAAAGACATCGACGATGACAGCGCCGTTGAGAATGACCATGATGTGATCTTCGAGGGCGATGATGGTTTCGGAATTCCATTCACCCACAGGTTTCAAGTAGCCTGTTCTGGCGGGATAGATACCGTAGATCGATCCGTGATACTGCCACGGTTTTAGCCAGCTGAGTTTCTGGGTCTTGCCATTTTCCATCACTGCGTCGCCGTGGTAAAGCTTGCCATCGTGGTCCAGAATCTGGATCTCCATCCCGTCACCGGATGGATGTCCACCTTGGGAGACGCGAATACCAATCCCGTTGTTGCCGCTTTCTTCGAGGCGAAATTCGAAGTTCAACGCAAAGTCGCTGTATTCTTTCTCAGTCGCCAGTACCTTGCCGCCCTTCTTGCAGACCAAGACGCCGTCCTCTACGACGTAGCCGGCCGTGTCGCCGGTCCAGCCGGACAGATCCTTGCCGTTAAACAGATCGGACCATGTCGCCGAATCCAGAATTTGAATCGCAGACTTCGCGGCAGCGACACTTTGATCCAGCGGCTTGTCCTGAGCCATAATCGTGGCGACAGACGTCGCCCAGATGAGTACGGCGGTTTGAACGAGAAGAGTTTTCATGAGGCGGGGTCTCGGCGGGAATTTGAGGGCGGAAAATGCACGGGCAGTACAGAATATGCCTGGAAAGCCGGGCAAATGCTACCGAGCCACGCGATTCGCAACTCGAAATAATCAATCTGAGGCATGTTGAGCATCAACGATGCCTGCGTCAGTGGGCCTCAAATGTTGTAGAATCCTGGCTGTTGACCAAAATAGAGAAACTGTTGTTCTCCGCCGCTGAGTGGATTCGGCACAGGATTCGCTGGATTGGTACTTGGACAGAACTAGAGATTTGGGCTGTCAACCTGGCATGATGATTCAGTCGAGAATCCCCAAATACCTTTGATTCAGTTTTTTCTAGGATCGTCTAACTCGGGAATCATGGGTGTCCAGTGGCGTGGGAACTCGCGGAATCGAGGCAAAAAACAGAATTTATTTAGTTTGTCAGCTAAAACTGGTACAGAATCCGCTCAGTTTTTGATCACTGGGCGCTACACTTAGACGAGATCGCCGGTTTTCGGCGTTTTAAGATTGATTGATTTTTCGTAGCGTACGTTGCTGGGCAACGGCCGGACACGGGAACAGATGCTTTCCGAGAACGGTTTTCAAAAAGTCATGCAACGGGCACGGCTGCAAAGTACGCCACAAATTTGTAGGCAGATTCGAAACGAGGAAGTCGAATGTACGAACGATTCACAGATCGTGCTCGGAAAGTGATGCAGCTGGCCAATCAGGAGGCTCAGCGATTCAACCATGAGTACATTGGCACAGAACATATTCTGCTGGGACTGGTGAAGGAAGGCTCGGGCGTCGCCGCCAACGTCCTGAAAAATCTGGATGTTGATCTTCGCAAGATTCGCATCGAGGTTGAGAAGATTGTCCAGACCGGACCGGACATGGTGACGATGGGCAAACTGCCTCAAACACCACGTGCGAAAAAAGTCATCGAGTACGCGATGGATGAAGCGCGTAATCTCAACCACAACTATGTCGGGACCGAACACCTCTTGCTGGGACTGCTCCGCGAACAGGAAGGCGTGGCAGCTCAGGTATTGATGAATCTCGGCATGAAGCTGGAAGATGTCCGTGACGAAGTTCTGAACCTCCTCGGACACGGAATGGAGTCTGCCGAATCAGGATCCGAAGAACGTGGTGGAGCTGGAACTGGTGGAGCCCCGCAAAAAGGTGCCAGTCGCAGTAAGACTCCGGCACTCGACAGCTTCGGTCGCGACCTGACCGAGCTTGCCAAGCAGAAAAAGCTTGATCCGGTCATTGGCCGCGAACGTGAAATCGAGCGCGTGATTCAGATCTTGTGTCGTCGCCAGAAAAACAATCCGGTTCTCCTGGGTGAAGCCGGCGTCGGCAAGACAGCCATCGTCGAAGGTTTTGCCCAGATGGTTGTCGATGGATCGGTTCCCGACATTCTGGCAGATCGTCGCATCATCGTGCTCGACCTGGCGATGATGGTCGCCGGAACGAAGTACCGTGGTCAGTTTGAAGAGCGTATCAAAGCGGTAATGAACGAAGTTCGTCGGGCACGCAACACGATTCTGTTTATCGACGAGTTGCACACACTTGTCGGTGCTGGCGGCGCGGAAGGCGCGATTGATGCATCCAACGTGCTGAAGCCAGCTTTGAGCCGTGGCGAAATTCAGTGCATCGGTGCGACGACGCTGGACGAATACCGCAAGTACATCGAAAAAGACGCGGCTCTCGAACGACGCTTCCAGACTGTGATGGTCGAGCCACCGACAGCGAAGCAGGCCGTGGAGATTCTGCGAGGTTTGCGTGAGCGGTACGAAGAGCACCATCGTGTGCAGATCACCGATGACGCTTTGGAAACGGCTGTTGAAATGTCGAACCGTTACATTACGGCACGATGTCTGCCGGACAAGGCGATCGACGTCATCGACGAAGCTGGTGCTCGCGTGCGTCTGAAATCCATGGTCCGTCCACCGGACCTGAAAGAGCTGGAAGAAGAAATCCAGCGTCTAAATACGGCGAAGGAAGAAGCCGTGGCCGAGCAGAAGTTCGAAAAGGCGGCCTCTTTCCGCGATCAGGCGGACAAGCTTCGCAAGAAAAAGGATCAGCTCACTGAAGAATGGCGAGAAAAGTCCCGCCAGACTGATGGCGTGGTTGATGCCGAGGTCGTTGCCGAAGTTGTTGCCAAAATGACCGGTATTCCGCTGACTCGACTGTCCAGCGAAGATGCTGTGCGTCTGCTGCAGATGGAAGACGAACTGCACAAGCGCGTGATCAGTCAGGATCAGGCGATCACGCAGGTGTGCAAAGCCGTCCGACGCAGCCGCAGCGGTTTGAAGGATCCGAAACGCCCGACTGGCGTGTTCCTGTTTTCCGGCCCCACCGGGGTTGGCAAGACGCTGCTGGCGAAGACGCTCGCTGAGTTCATGTTCGGCGACCAGGACGCATTGATTCAGATTGATATGTCCGAGTACATGGAGAAGCACAACGTCAGTCGTCTGATCGGCGCGCCTCCAGGTTACGTCGGATACGAAGAGGGTGGTCAGCTGACGGAGAAGATTCGCCGTCGACCATATGCCGTGGTGCTGCTTGACGAAATCGAAAAAGCGCATCCGGACGTTTTCAACATGCTGCTGCAGATCATGGAAGAGGGTCATCTGACCGACAGCTTCGGTCGCCGAGTGGATTTCAAGAACGTGATTCTGATCATGACGACCAATGCCGGTGCCAGCAAGATGGCTCACGGCGGAAGCATGGGGCTGCACACGCTGCGTGAACGTGATCAGCAAAAATCTTATGACGACATGAAGATCAACCTGATGCATGAACTGCAGCGACAGTTCAAGCCGGAGTTTTTGGGACGACTGGACGAGGTTGTTGTCTTCCGCAAGCTGACTCGCGACGAACTGATGAAGATCGTCGATATCGAACTGGCCAAAGTCTACGATCGACTCAAGGAACGTGGCAAGCGACTGGAACTCAGCGATGAAGCCCGTGGGTTTATCATCGACAAGGGTGAGGTCGATGACGGGCTGGATTACGGGGCTCGCCCGCTGCGTCGCAGTGTGGAACGATTCATTGAAGATCCGCTGTCCGAAGAATTGCTGCGAGGCACGTTCGACGGACAAAATGTGATTCGCGTCACACTGATTGAAGTCGCCGAGCAGAAGCAACTCTCATTCAACGGCGGAACCGATGAGACTCCCACCGAGGAAAATGCTGAGGCTGCTTCATCGGCTTCGTGACCGATTGACGCCCCTCGACCTCTTGGTCGGGGGGGCATTCGCTTTTGACAAAAACAGAGTGATTGAAGATGACGGGCTATACTGTTCACACTGGAACAAGCAAGAAATTCGTTTCCGGCTGGGATCGTGTCTTCGCGGCCCGTACCGAAGCAAAGTCGGGCGCGACTTCGGACAAGAAAAAGAAATCTGCGAACAAGGAAAAGAAAAAATAGCTCCGTCTGATGTCGCCGAAGTCCTGAGACTTTCGGGTCGCACCAGGTGACGTTTGATGAAATAAGCCCGGCCTCTTCTGCAAAGTGGGCCGGGCTTTTTGTTTTTCAAGCGGCCTTCAACTCAGTCCTGGCGACCGCGCCATTTGGCCAGTGTCGTTCCCTGTTGTTGTTGCTGCGCCTCTGGTGCCGGAGTCGTGTTGCTGGCCTGGTCGGCAGCCCCTTTCCATTGCGGTAGCTGGCTTTTTCGAGGACTCACAGGCTCGGAATCATTTGGGGAAACCGAATGTGATATGGTTTGGATCGGATTATAGTCGGGCAGATTGCCCGAGGACGGGCTTCCCGTATTCGCCATACCGTACTGCACAGGTCTTGGATTCACAGGGGGCAGCAGCGTCCCCCGGTCTGGTCCCGGATTTACGTTGCTGGCAACAAACGGCAAGGCCTGATCGGAAGGCTCCGTCCGCATTGTCGTTGCTGCACGAATGACCGGAGCCTCGAAGCTCCGCGGTTCATACTGATCCAAATTGTTTTGCTTCAAACGCGCTGCGAGAAATTCCGTCGAAGGCTGCTCGGAAGGATAGGTCGGAGCGGACTTGAGATCCCGGGAATTTTTGGGGGAGATCTGAGCCAGCAATGCGTGAGTCCTCTGGACCGTTTGGGTGTCGGGATGAGTCTGCAGAGCGTTACGAAGCCACTCGGCAGCATCAACATCCTTTCCCTGTTCGTGCATGATGTAGCCGATGTTGTAATGGGCGGCAGATTCGCCCACAGCGTACGTCAAATGCGACAACGCCTGATCAAATCTGTGACTTCGCGCGAACGCGATGCCCAGTTCGTAGCGGCATATCTGATTCTCCGGATCCACTGCGGACGCCTCTTCAAAGGCGGCGATTGCTTTCGGCCAGTCTTCCTGTTGAGTGTACAATCGCCCCAGTTCCAGCCGCACGGGCGTATTTTTGGGACGATGCTTTGCAACTCCCAGCAGAATGTCTTCAGCCTGTTTCACACGACCGCAGGAGAGTTCGATGCGTGCAAGTCCCAACTCTGCCTCGATGTTGTCAGGGTAGGCGATGAGCAGTTCGCGATATCTCTTTCGGGCTTCCCCGTATTCACCGATGTCTTCCTGCCAGCGCGCCCAGGCGAGCAGCGATCCTTCCGGATCTTTCTTGAACACTTTTTGAGCTTCGCGAAACTCGGAGCTGAGTTCGTCTTTGCTGCCTGGACCGCCGGCGGATTCCTTCCCGAATGTTCCCAGCGACGTGAACTTGTCGCTCAGCGGCATTTTGAATCCGTCACTTGCACAGCCGGAACTAAATCCAAGCCCCGCAAGAATCAGCATTGTGTTGAGTTTTCTGCGTAACATCGAGCACCTCCTTGTGCGTATGGTCCCTTGTCCAATTCGTCACGAATGGAATTGCGACTTCAGCAGCAACTGTGCCTGCGATCGAATCCCGATTTGTCACCCGTGCCCCCTCGGGCGTTCCGGCAGAAACGGGCCGTTTCTGTGTTGCAGCAGGAACCAAAAGAAACGCAATGACCGGAAGCCACCGCATTTATGCGGCGAACTACGCAACTTTGAGTGGATCGTTTACGGGGTGCTGGATGAGGCACCGCTTGATCCCGCAGATGAAAGCCGAGGTGAAGGAATGCTGCTGTTGTACATCTCGTTGATCGCCTTGACTTCCGATGCCGCGCGGCTGAGTTCCTGACAATCGCGGAGCGATACCGGAACGCAGTTCCCGCTGCTCCGGGACGCCACGGCGGCATTCACTGTCTCCATGCGGACGTCATCCAGGACCGGATCCAGGGTGGACTGCACATACACGGCGCGACGTTCAGGAGGGATGACTCGCACAATGCGGTCCAGATGCAGTTCACCCGCTCGAGTCAACTGATTTGTGATTGGATCGAAATGGCGCTCATAAAGCGTTGTTTCTTCCTGCCAGCCCAGAGCGGTCTGCATTTCCATCATCGAGTAAACGGCTGCCCGATCCTGGCAGACATACGGCAGGGGCCAGTAGTGCTCGCTGTGATAGATGTGTTTAAGCTGCTGCTCAGGCTCTGGCGAACGCGGACGCGCTGGCCAGATTTTGCCCTTGTGGCACCTCTGACGTTCTCCGGGCAACCGCAGTGCTTTTTCCGCCCACCATTCGTCCGAACCAGGTTCGTGGCAACTGGTCGGGTCAGTATGCTGGAAGAAATGTGGGCCCGTTGCACAACCCTGGATCGCTCCGGCGATCAACAAGGCGAACGGAAGAGTTAGCTTCCTCATGATACCATCCACTCGTCACGCTGAGGTTCGTTTCTTCTCGCTGACCTCCGAGTCAGCCACCACAGTGATCGGCAGATTCCGCATATTTTTCGGTAACTGCGCACGAGTCCACTGAGGATTCATCATGGTGTTTCGGCGCTTCAGAATGCACAGTGACAGGAAATTCTGGTTTGCTGAACCATTCGAAGGTTTACAAATCCACAGAAGTGGTACGCCCCCACTAGAACGCTCAACTTGCCGCAATCGGACCAGTGTCATAATTCAGTCAGCTTGCCGCAGAATGGCGCGAGCCGTCCGGGGCCGACCTGGATCCTTGCAAATTACTGAAAACAGACCGAACCGGGTCTCAACAAACAGTCTCCTACCGCCTCCGACGGCTGCACATTTCAACGGCGGGCTGCTATTCTTCGTTTCGTCCGTTTCACATTTCATGCGTTCAGAAGACTGCGATGATTTTCCTGCTCGATAACTACGATTCGTTTACCTTTAATCTTGTGCAGCGGATCGGCGAGATTGATCCGACGGCGGAGATTCGCGTCGAACGCAATGACCAGATTTCGATCGATGAGATTGAAGCTCTGAAGCCCGAACGAATCATCATTTCGCCGGGGCCCTGCACACCGGCTGAGGCAGGACTCTCACGGGATCTTATTGCTCACTTCGGGCCAAAGATGCCAGTCCTGGGAGTTTGCCTGGGGCATCAGTGTCTGGCGGAAGTCTATGGAGCAAAAGTCGTGCGAGCCGACCGGCTGATGCACGGCAAGACATCTATGATTTCGCATACAGGAAAAGGCGTCTTCGCAAACCTGCCCAATCCCTTTCAGGCGACGCGGTATCACAGCCTGATTGTGCCAAAGGATACCGTCCCCGACTGTCTGGAAATCACCGCGTGGGTCAACGACGACGGACAGTCGTTCGAAGTCATGGGACTGCAGCACAAGACGTATCCGGTCCATGGAGTCCAGTTCCATCCGGAGAGTTTTCTCACTGAAGACGGCTACACGCTGCTGGGAAACTTTCTGAAACTGTGACCGGGCACTACAACGACTCAATAAACGCCGCCGTCTGTGCCGACGCCATGCACCTCTTATTCGAACAGGATTCCAACGCAAGTCGATTCTATAGTCGTCGTTCGCTCCGCGAACGAATCGGTCCGCGCGACGGGGCTTGCGTTTCGTTCGCGGAGCGAACGACGACTATTTCCGTGCATTTCCGCGAACGCGGTTCACAATGTCACGCGCCTCGCGGGACGTCTGTGTAATCTCATCCCACCGCGCCGATTCAATCGCTTCCTTCTTTGCCAGCCACGATCCACCCACGGCCAACACATCCGGGTCTGTTAACCATGCCGAAAGATTGCCGGTCGTCACGCCGCCCAACGGAATATACTGCAGCCCCAGATGGGCGTACGGAGCTTTGATGCTGGCGAGCATATTCAGGCCACCACTCGGCTCAGCAGGGAAGAATTTCAGGAGACGGCATCCCGACTGCACGGCCAAATCGATATCCGTTGGCGTGGCAACTCCCGGAGCAAACGGCAGGTTGAGCTGATCGGCTCGCCGAATGACAGCAGGATTTGTTCCCGGTGCGACACCAAACGCGGCACCTGCCGCCACGACCTGATCAACATGCTCGGGAAACAGAATCGTGCCCGCCCCCGCCAGCATCTCCGGGACTTGCTTGACGATGGCCGAAAGACACTCCAGCGCCTTCGGTGTGCGGAGCGTCAGTTCCATGATGTCCACACCGCCATCCAGCAGCGACTTTGCAAGCTGCACCGCACACGAAGGGTCATCCACGATCATTACGGAAATCAGACCAGTGCGGTGGAATCGTTCCTGTTGTAAATCGCTCAGTTGTAAAGTCATGTTTTCTCCGTGCGGCTGGCGGATTTTCGGGGGGAGGCAGAAATCCCACACCTTGGGTCGTTCTGAAGTCGATGCCATTTATACTTCACGCGGTCAGAAATGACGCTGAGGATTTTTTCGCGATTGTCCCCTCTCCCCCGCAATTAGTTTTCCAAATGGTACACGTTTTCCACGGGGGGAGAGGGCTAGGGTGAGGGGGAAAATCAGCTGTTTTCTGGTTGATCGTATTAACTCCAGGTCAACCCCCTCATCCGGCCTGTCGGCCACCTTCTCCCCCTTGCCAGGGGGAGAAGGGACATGGAAACCGTTGCCTTTGATAGTATTTCAGTCTGTACCGCGTGAAGTATAATTAGCGGCAGAAGCGAAGATCTTAGTCTGCTGCTCCGTGAATGTCACCGCTCAGCCGGGGGCATGTTCAAATACGTGCCGCGCCGCACGACCGCTGATCGATTTTTTTTCCAGCAGGTCTGCCGCAATTTGTTCGACAGCGTTCCAGTGTTGTGCCTTCTGAAGCAGATGCTCGGTCTTGGCCAGCAGCCGACGAGTCAGTTTGTCCGCCTGCGACTTGCCGCTCCGCATCAGAGCCAGCCGTCGAACGGATTGCATGTCAAGCGCGGCCCCTGTCCAGTTGTACGCACCGGAATGCAGAGCCTCCGCGACGACGCCCGCGAGCAATATCAAAATGTCAGCCTCCAGACGATCCTGTGACGCCCGCGAAACGCCTTTGCGAAATTCGCAGTGACCAAGGCGACGCTGATCCGGCAGGATACTGACTTTCTGCACGGGCCGATCAAACACGAGGGCCATGACGGCATGGCCGGCTTCATGAAACGCGGTGCGTGATTCCGGCGATCGATCCTCACCGTTCTGACTGATCACACGTAATCTCGCTTCAGACAGAATTCCGGATGCGTCTTGAGCCAGGCATCAATCCGATCCTGTCGTGACAGCGCGACGGGAATAAAGTCCAGTGCCTGCTGCAGCCGTTCGTTTGGTTCCGCACAGCTGAATCGCATAAATCCGCCGCCCGCCTCACCGAAACACTCGCCACCAAGGCAAGCGACGCCAAACTTATCGTCGGCAGCTTCCAGAAAATACAACGCCAACCCATGGCTGGTGATCTTCAGGCGATTGCAGATCGGTTTGACGCTTGGAAACACATAAAAGGTCGCCGTGGGATCAAGCGTCGAAAATCCTTCAATCTGATTCAGGCCGTGCGTCAGCAGCATCACTTTATCGCGAAACTTCAGCATCGTTTCGTCTCGCTCTTTCGAGTCACGCTCCAGGGCGGCTCGGCCAGCAAGTTGCACGATCGGAGGCGTGCAGGACAGCGTTGTGTTGATCATCTTGCCGATGGCATCAATGATCGATTTCGACGACGCGCAGAAACCCAGTCGCCAGCCGCTCATTGAATAGGACTTGCTGAAGGTATACGCGGCCACACACTGATTCATCATCCCCGGCTGCGCGAGCAACGAATCGTGCTTGCCCTTCCAGATCATGTGGCAATACGGTTCATCGCTGAAGACGGCCACGTTGCGACCACGAATCAAATCGGCGATGTCTCGCAAGTCCTGCTCAGTCGTGACGCCACCGGTCGGGTTGTGCGGTGAATTCAAGAAGATAGCCCGCGGCGCGGGATCGTTGTTTAGAAAATCTTCGATGTCGGAAATCTGAGGACGAAACTCCGTTTCCTGTCGCAGCGGCTTCAACACCGTCCGCGCCCCGCGTCTTTGGATGTTGGGAATGTACGTGGGAAAGTGCGGACTGAAGACGAGACAACCGTCACCCGGCCCGAGAAACGCTTCACAGAAGAACTGTTCGAAGACTTTGGCCCCCGGCCCGACGGCGATATTTTCGGCAGCCACCGGAATCGAAAATTCGGTCTTTAGAAATCTCGCCGCCGCTTCACGGAACTCGGGAATTCCCGGCGACGGACAGTAGTGCGACTGATTGTCATGAATCGCCTGCAGGCCCGACTGAATGGCAGAGGCCGTGCTGTTAAAGGGACTGTCACC
>Ga0154020_10004946_pt1 | contig 15819 bp, 15 predicted proteins | sample Klosneuvirus_201_FD_109709 | JGI IMG/M metagenome (GOLD analysis project Ga0154020, IMG submission 109709) | Active sludge microbial communities from wastewater, Klosterneuburg, Austria - Klosneuvirus_20160825_MG | ecosystem: Engineered > WWTP > Aerobic digester > Activated sludge | place...
AAATAGAATTGCCAAACAAACGTAAATGATAGCTTCGGTTTTCTGTCCTTGTTCATTTGCTTTATAAGCAAGTATTGCAAAGCCAATCAGTGCCACAAAACGAACCAATTGGTAATAGCCGTAAGGCATATCTGCCAAACAGAGAAAAAACAATATTGCTAAAACTATTTTGATTGCGTTATTCATCCTTTTTCAAGCCATCTAATGAACTGGTGTCAATGCTGATTAACTCAAACTGGGGTAATTCAGCAGCTTCTAAATATTGGCTTGTAATTTTGTCAAGAAAAGATTCAGTAACAATATCTTCTTCTAAAAATTGTTCAATGTCAGGGAAAACGGCTAATACCTTTTCATCACTTACTTTCAGTCTGTGTCGGATATTCTTAAAGAATTTGATTTCAGAATACTCGATTTGCTCGTCTGCTTTTATCGTCTGAATTGCAAAATCAATTAAAGCTAATTCTTCTTTTTCCGTAAGTGAAGATTTCCCTAACAAGTCAAAGTAGTAGGATATAAATTCCTTTCCTCTTGTGTTTATCTTGTTTACAAGGGAATTAATTTCCTCTTGAAAATTGAAGTCTTTGAACAATGGCGAATTTTCACACATTGTTTTGATTAGGGCAATTTCTCTATTGTCAATATGCCCGTCTGATGCCATACAGCAAAATGCTGATTTAAGCAATAATTTGTCAAAGCTAATTGTGTCCATATTATTTTGTATTAAGGTTTAAAACCGATTCTTGGCCGGTCATTATTTTTATCAATATTTTCTCCATTCATTTTTGCCTTTATCAATTCGTATTTTCTTAACTCTTCTTTCGGAAATGGTTTAAATGACTTAATTACCGTTTCCAACAAAGTCATTGATATTCTTGAATCATCAGCCATTGCCATTGATGTCGCTTCATTTACAATAGATTCAATATCAGAACTAACATAATGTTCAGTTAGATTCGATAATTTGTCAAAGTCAATTCCAAAATCTAAAACCCTCTTCCTGCTATTTAAACTCATTTCAAAAAGTGCTTTTCTTAATTTAAAGTCAGGCGGTGGCAAATAAAATTTCTTTTCTAAACGACCAGACCTTAACATAGCAGGGTCTATCATATCGGGATAATTGGTAGCACCAACGATGAAAATTCCTTTTTCACCTGTTCTGTCCATTTGTGCCAACATTTCATTTACTGCACTCTTTGCCATTTCATGGGAATCACTATCACGATTAGGTAATAGCTCGTTTATTTCATCAATGAAAATGATTGTCGGTGCATTTTTCTCTGCATCCTCAAACATTTTTGCAATATTTTCTTGGGTGGCATTTATGTAACGGCTTTTTAAAGTGGAAGGTGTAGCAAGTATAAAATTGAAGCCAACTTCTTCTGCAAAGTGTTTGGCAAAAAATGTTTTTCCACATCCTGGAGGCCCATATAAAACCATTCCATTCGGTATTTTCGCACCATATTTTTCGGCTTTCTCAGGATTTTGCAAAACGTCAATTACCAATTTTTTCATTTCTGCTTTCAATTCATCTAATCCTGCAATTGCATCAAAACCCTTTCCTTTAGCTTTCTGCGTTTTTATTTTTTTCTCGTCCTTATCATCCGACTTAACTATTTGAATGGTATCAACATCCTCAATTTCGATTTCACCATTTAAAGCCTGTGCAAATTCATTAGCAGATTGAAAACGGTTTTCGGGGTCTTGCTGCAATGCTTTCTTTAAAACTTTTAAAACAGATTCATCAAAGTCAACTATGTCGCTTGAAACTTTCGGAAACGAAAGTGGCTTTTTACGTTCCTCAATAATTACATCTTCTGCCTTTGTTCTGTCGGCTTTGAATTTTGAAACATCTTTAAACCAAGGTGGCATTCCGAAAAGCAAATGATACATCAATGCACCAACCGAAAATAAATCTGATTGTGGGGAATAAAAACTATTGAAGCATTCAGAAGCTACATAGTTTAAATTCAGTCCTTCTTTTGAAAATGCTTTTGAGGATTGATGAAATGAACGGGCATAACCAAAGTCTATAAGTTTTGCTTGTGGAATGTCGCCAGATAAATCAAGCATTACATTTTGTGGCGTAATTTCATTATGAATTATCGGGTCGGGCAAACTATGTAAATAATTCAGTCCGTTTAAAACAGATGAAATAATTTGTTTCAAGTCGTAAAGAGATGAAATTTGCTCTCTGCTTATTCTTTCTGCCAAAGTTTCCCCGGCTATAAACTTAAGAACTAAGAAACCGAATTTCTTTCCTTCGAAAATTAACTCACCGCTGTCCTTGTAAGTAACAATGTTGGGGTGACTAATTGTTTTCAGAAATACTATTTCAAGCAAATTATTTTCACTGTCAAATGCAGACCGGTGAAGTTTTGCATAGTTAAAAAGTTTAAGAAAATACAGTTTACTGTCTTTCCCTTTTACTCTATATGTTTCAGCGTTGTTACCATGCCTGATAAACATCAATACATTGTAGCTTTCATTTACTGAAAAATTCTTTGGTAATATGCCTTGCTTTATATTGTCCATTTAGTTCTGGTCAAATTCGCTTTTAGAAATAGTTTGCCCTGTGGATGCCGGAACCGCTGATTCCTTGATAGTAAAAGTTAATCTTAAAACACTGTATCCTTCGGAGCTGTTAATAACTTTAAATGATTTCCCTTTTTTGTAAACAGGGTCTTTACCATTCAAGATTGCTTTTGACTTGGTAAAATAATAGCCTGTTTCAGTGAAATAGATAGTTTCACTGCTGTATGCTGTAATGGTTACAGATTCATGTAGAGTGCCTTTTCCCGAAGAACCCTTCATTACCTTTACAGTCATTTGACGCATTGAATTATTTTCAATTGTTAGCCTTGCTTGTGCATTACCTGCAAAAGAAACGAGCAATAGAAATGCTGAACAGAGTGTTGTTTTAAATATTGCTTTCATATTTTTAATTTTAGCCTAACGTATCCCTATCACCATCTGGGTCAATTCGTAAATCCCATATTAGATGTAATAATGGTTTCAACTGGCTTGTTTTACCCTCAGTAATTAATTTTAATCCTTGGTTAACTAATTGCCTTGCTTTGTTTTTATCTTTCCATTGCAGATTGTTAAATTCCCTATCGTGGTATTCAAGCCTTTGTTTATCAATTGCACCGCCAGTAACTGTATTTCTTAATTCCCTATCAAGACCTTCCATTTCCTCTGTTAGTTCCTTTGCTGCTTTGGTGTCTTTATGTTGAATGATATGCTCAATAGCTTTTTTATATTCTTGGATATGTGCTTCAATTTTATCAATATTTAAATCTTCATCATGGCTATGGGTTTTTATCTTTTCAATTAAATCCTCTAACTCATAGAAAGCATCTTTCAAATCTTGTTCAACCTTAGGCCATTCGGCTGTTTTCTCTGCGCTATCCAGTTTTAATAATTCTTTACGCAAGCCATCAAGGATTTTCATTTTGCCATCAGCACTTCCTTTTTCATTTTCTAATTGCCCTTCAAGGGAATTTAAGTTTTTGGAAACATCTTCAGCATTCACTTTTTCTGCTGTACGTTTTGCTTTGGAAATTTCTTTGGCTAACAATTCTTCTGTTGGCGGTTCGGTTTGCTTTATTTCAATTTCTAATTCTTCTGTGTGGTTTAATAAAGGAAAATAAGCAGAGAATTTCATTAATTGAGAATTATCAACCTTAATAGTAATATCAACATCACTATCCACCGGAAGTAATCCGGGCATTGTTTCTCCTGTGATAATTACATCAGTTACCCAATTATTTAAGACTGGATTTGTTCCCTCAGCATTATAATCGCCTTGATAAATAGGAATGCGAATAACATCTTTAATCATACCCGGTCTAATGGCACTTCTTGTTTTAAGCCCATTTCGTACACCAGTAACTGGCATTGACTTATTCTTTTCAAGACCTTTAACATGAGCAAATAAGTCTTTATTGAATTCAGAAAAATATTTACCAATACCAATATGATATGATAATACCTGCATTTTATCAAGACCGCCAATTCCTTGTAGGATGGTAAATTGATGTGGTTGGCATTCTAATTTATTTCCTTGTTCATCATAAACATTTATTTCAAAGGAATTTGACTTTCCTTCAATCAAAAGTACATCCACAATTGTTGCCTTTTCTCCAATTAGTTTTTTACCACTTGACCAGGCACCATCAAATCGAACAACATCAGCATAAACCTTTTCTGGAAAAGTTCCTATAGTTTTTGCTTTAAGAACTTTCAAGTTCACCATTTCATCTAATTCAACAGTTGTCGCTTCATATTTTATATCTAATTGAAGTTTGGTTTTATCTCTTGTTGTTTCTTTAATTTCCTCGGATACTGAAATTGTAGAGGCAAACAAAGCAGCACCTTTGGCAACTACTGTCATTGGGTCAACAGAAGTGTCAACTTTATCTGTAATTTGCTCTTTCAACATTCTTCGTAAAATTGGCGAATAGGTTGGGCCGCCCACAAGAATTAATGCACCAAGGTCGGAGCCTTTCAAATTGTTTCGTTTTAATAATTGTTTGGTGATGTCAATTGCTTTTTGAAAAATTGGACTCAGAACAATTTCCATATCTTTTTGCGTGACCTCAATATCTATTTCTGGCTCTACTCCGTTTTCATCTTCAAAGGGCAAACCGTCTAATGGAGATAGAATATGATGCTTGTCTTTGAAAGACATTTGATTTTTGGCTTCCTCCGCATAAAACTTAACTGCAGCTCTTAAAAGTTCTTTTTTATCAGGGTCATCTAAAACAAAATCAATAGCAAAATTTTCCTGCAAATTTGGAATAATAATTTGGTCAACAATTGCTTCATCCAAATTTTTACCACCAAGCCAATTATCACCATCGGTATCTTTTACTGATAAAATACCTTCTTCAGCTTTTACTATGGCCGCATCAAAAGTCCCTCCGCCGAAATCAAATACTAACCAAAAACCATCTTTTGTATTTGAACTAAGACCATAAGCAGTTGCCGCTGCAACTGGCTCTTGCAATAATTGAACTTGTTTAAACCCGAGAAGCTTTGCAGCATTTATTGTTGCTTCATTTTGCGGATTGAGAAATTTTGCTGGAACGGTAACTACAATTGATGAGATATTTTCATCACTAACTACTGATTTTAAAGTTTTTAAAATTTCGGCAGATAGTTCTTCCGACGTGAAACTCCTTTTCATATTGGAACTTTCATAGGAATGAGTAGTTCCCATTGTTCGCTTGAACTCAATAAAAGTATTTGTCTTCCCTTTTTCAAAAGTTTTTAATGCTCTTGCACTATCTGTTTTCATTACATTAAAAGCAGTATCACCAACAAGCACATCTTGTCTTTTATTAAAATGAATGCAAGAAGGGAAAGTATCTTTTAATGTGTCCGATTTCTTAATAGTAGGAACGCCACTTTCCATTCGAGCAATTGCCGAATTCGTTGTTCCTAAGTCAATACCGTAGTCAATTTTATTTCTCATACTTTGAAAATTGTTTTATTGTTTAGTAGCCAACAGATACTTCTATTTGTGCCGTTTGAATCATTTTGTCGTTATAGTTTACTTGTGGAATCAAGACTTTTGAAATTATCTCCGAATCCTTTTCAAGATTTTCATCTGGAATAGAACTTGTAACAATAACCTTCATCCCTTGATGAAATTGTTTGCCCAAAAGTTCAGGCATTTCATAACCATTGGCTGAAAGGTTGTCCTTTAATTTACCAACGGATGCTTGCAATTGTTTTAATCCTTTGGTTTTTGCGTCCATTAAATTAATGTTTCTTTCAATTAGATTGATTTCGCTTGCAACTTTCAAAGCCAAAGAGTGGTCAGGTTCTGCATTTGGTATTGCTTGAATTGTGGTTTTCTGTTTTTCTATTAAATGCAATTGAGCATCCATTAAATCTGTTTGTTTACCAAACTCTTTTACCAAACTTTCTTCAATAGATGATTTGGTTTTGCTTAGTTGGTCTATAAAATCAGTTTTATCAGTTTTTTGTCTTTTGCTCAATAGCCAATATAAAAGCCCTGAAAGCAGGATTGCCGAAAGAACTCCGATTATTCCGTAAAGAGAATTTTTACTCAATGACTGGTCAACGGCAGTGATTTTTTCTTCACTTGTTTTTCCAGTTTGCTGAATTTTTATTCCCAGTTCATTGCTCGATTGAGTTATTGCACTGCTATTTGCTTCCGTTTGCTTTTGCAGACTGTCTACTCTTGCATTTGAATTGAAAAGTTTTGTATTAAGGTTTCCAATATCGGTTTTTAGTTTACTGTTTTCTGATTGAAGCATTTTTACTTTTTCGGCCAAAGGTTTGATTTGCCTTTCCAAATCTTCTTTGGTTACATTTTGAGCAAAAGAATCAAATGAAGTAATTAGAAGAATTGCGATTGTTACTTTTTTCATTCCGCTTATATTTAATTACAGGTTTTTATTAAAATTATTAATAAGATTATTCCACCAACCCATTTTACCCAATCAGGTATTTTTTCTATATCACCAGCAGTCGGCATCGATGGTCCTGGCCCTTCCCAATAACAGATATATTTAATTTTGTTTTTTCGCAAATAGCTTAGTTTATTCATTACGAATGTTACCAAATTTCGATATTCATTAATTTTAGTTTGATTGTTTATATTTTTGATTTTATCAACATTTTTCTGTGGTATTACTTCTTGAATGAGACTTACTACTTTATCCCAATCAAGAGAATTTTCTATCATTTCATTTACTTTGCTCCAATTGATAGATTGATTGTAGCCTAAAGGCATTGCACGAACTTCTGCTGTTATCTTTGTTTTGTTAGTTTCGTAGGCCTCTTTAATAGATTGTAATACTTGTATCGCTTGTGAAATTTCTTTGTCTTTCATTTCTTCAAGCGTACTTAAGCTATCAATAATTCTATCTTTCGTTAGTTTACCAATAGCAATTGCTTCTGTAGATTTTGCCAATTTCCAAGCAGGTTCAAAGTAATTGATATCACTTTCGTTTTCTTGGTAATAGTTGAAATAGTCAATACTACATTGCAAAATTTCATTAGCAATTTTATCAGATATGGAAGCGTATTTTACGTTTGATGCTCCTAAAATGGATTTGAGTTGCTTTAAGTTTTCAGCAGTTTGCTCATACAATGCTTTTCCAATATCTACAGCATTGGTTTTATTCGCCTTGCGTTTAGTTTTAGAATCTTCAATTTTCTTTTCAATTTGTTCAATTGGTTTTTGAACAAAGCCTTTCAAAAAATCTTCTTTTGCAGAAAACTCTTGAATGGTAAGAATTTCGAGAAGCTTATTTGAACTGATTCCTCCGTTTTTCTCAATTTCAGTCTGCACCTGATTGAGAAATAAAAGTTGAAGTTCTTTCTTAGTCGTCTTGTAAGTTTCGTCTGTTGCAAGAGCTTTGAAATCTTTTATAAAGTCGCTTTCAAGGAATTTTAATTTTAATGAAATGCCTTGTTCTAATACGCTTGCATCAATTGAAGAAGTATTAAAAGCATTGCAAAGTAATAGTGTTGAAAGATTTTGAAATGCCGAGCTGTTCCTTTGAGTTACTTCGCCAGTTCCGGTGAGTTTTGTCCAAATGTCTGTGCTATTTTGTTGGTCTGCTTCTTTTAAGGCATCAAGAGCCGGTTCATCAGTTATGGCGTTGCCTTTGTAAAACCAAAACAAGGCGGCATTCATTTTGTCGCTGTCAAGATTAAGTTTTGAGGCTGCATCAGAAACGCTGTTAACTGTCCTGTCTAATTTACCAAGTGCCGGAAAACTATAATCGTCTTGTAGCTCTTGTTCGGCCTCAATTAATTGTTTCAGTCGTTTGACCTGTCGTTCTTGTTCTCTTGCTGTTGCTCCAACAAGCAAACCCACTGTCCGATATGGATTGTTTTTAATTAGCTGCATTTTGGAATGAGATTTTATTTGTCAAGAGGGATTTGTGTGTCGGGGCAAAAACAAATGTGCTGCAATTGTGTGTCGGCTTTTGTGTGTTGGCTTTGCAGCTCTTTTGTTTTTGCGAAGCGTTGGCTTGTGTTGTCATGTTGGTTGTTTTGGTTTCCTTGAAGTTACGAACTGTCGCCATAGCATGACGCCTTACGGAAAACAATATGCGTATGTTGCGGGATTTCAAGGCACTATTATTTCAAAGTTGCACAAATGTTTCTTTCTTGCACAATGTTTCAACCTACCACAAAAGCCCGCAATTATCGCATATTGTATGTTAGCAGTATTTGTTTCATTTTTAAAAATTTACGTGCCAATCCCAATTTCTTTTATCATTATCAATTTTTTGTAATGCAATAGCGTGTGAATTTATACCTAATTCAAAATCTGTTTTAAGAATTTCTTCTTTCAATAATTTCTCAGGATGTGGTAATAATTTTAATAATTTAGCAAGTTTTCTTGATTTTGATTGCTCATAATTTATTGGAAATTGAGAATATACTTTATAATTAGGGAATTGAGATAAATATCTGAGTAATTTCCTTATTCCAGGGAAAATAACATCATCAAATACAATAATTCCGTTTACATCTAAGATTTTATCAAGATAAAAAAAATCTACGAGCAACCAATCTAACTGTTTTGTAGAGTCAATGTATGCAAAATCAAATTTTCTTCCTTTTTCTAATAAAGATGGCAAAATAATGTAACAAAATTCTTCAAAAAACTCTACTTTTTCAGAATAACCTGCTTGTTTAATTAAATCTATTCCATTCCCACCCCAACCTGTATTTTGAAATTTATCTATTACAAGATGTTGTCCACCGTTATTAACAATTTCTTCTGTTATTGCTAATGTGGACATACCATATGCAAATCCGATTTCAATTGAATTTTTAAATTTGTTTTTTTTGATAATATCTTGTAGAAAAATACATTGTTCTTTTCTTGTTTCAGAATGAATATCAATTATTTGGTTCTTACTATTTGTGAATTTTTTTGTATCAAAAATTTTTTCAAGTATCTTATTCATATCATTTAATTATTTGTTTTATTTTGTTACTGCTAACGTTCAGGGCTTGGCGTTGTTGGGGGATTTGAAAAACGTCCGACCGGAACTGAAGCCCAATTGAAAAACTGATGATGAAGATAACAACTAAAAGACAAATTGAAAAACGTCAAGACCGAACTGAAGATGCCATGTTGCTGAAGTTGAAGTTACAACGTCCTGCCCCAATAACGCCAAACCCCATGTTGTACGCATACCCTTTCTACTCGGTCGTCTATAATGTGGGTCTGCTCGTAGTCGTAGGGTGGTTGTGGTGCGTTGGGCAAGGTAGGCTCTTGGGCAGGTTGGCTTCTGTGCTTGGGTTTTGTGTGTCTGACCATGTGCCTGACTTGCAGCGTTAGCTTTTTAGGGTCGTTATGTAGCTGGGTTTGTCTGTCTGATTGCTAAAAGTATCGGTCTGTGTCTAACAATTACTTGTCTGTATGGTAATATTGGCAGTCTGTAAGTAAAAAGCGTTTGCCTGTACGGCAATATTGTCAAGCTGTAAGCAAATAGTGTGTGTCTGTAAGCAAATACTGAGAGTCGGGGTATTAATAATTAAAATTACTCTTATCAGGCATTTTAAAACCATAATGAGCTTCTAAATAAGCACAGGCTGATGCTTGATTCCCATAAAAGTATTTGGCTGATAAAATAACTGTTGTAATTACCTGTGAATTCGTTAGTTTTCGACGTTTATCTAATTCTTTGCCATCAATTTTTAATAATAAATCATCCAAAAAACAGTAAATTGCGATTGTAAAATCTTTCATTTAAAAGGAATTTTAAGTTTGGAAACTAAAATTACCCTATTTTGAAGGATTTTACATTTATTCTACTACGCAACTTGCATTAATATTATAAACCTGTGTCAAAAAATATACAGTCGGGTAGGTAGGTTTGAGTTTTAGCTCTTTATCCACCTGCCCAACTGTTAAAAATACCACGAAATCAGCCATAATCATTGCAGTGTCTATACTTCTTCAATTTTAAACCCTGCCTCTTTAACTTTTAGGATAACTTGTTCTGTAGTTATTCCTTCGGATTGAACAGATAAAATTTTGTCTTTGTTAGTTGTATCAACTTCCCATTTACCTATGCCTTCTGTGTCGTTTAAAAATGGGGTGACTTTTGCCACACATCCACCACAGTTGATGTTGGTCTTGAACTTTAATGTTTGATTTTCCGAATTCATTTTTTTGAAATTTTAATTGTTATTGTATTTTTTTAATTTTTAATAATAAACTGTTACTTACTACACTTACACTGCTTAAAGCCATTGCTGCACCGGCTATCATTGGGTTGAGCAAAAAACCATTAATAGGATATAAAATACCTGCTGCGATAGGGATGCCAATTAAGTTATAAATAAATGCCCAAAACAAATTTTGCTTTATAGTAGCTACTGTTTGTTTAGATAGTTTTATAGCTTGTGAAATTTTGCTGAGGTCTGAAGATATAATAGTCATTTTGGCAACATCCATTGCTATATCACTGCCTTTGCCCATTGCAATACTTACATCGGCAGTTGCTAAAGCTGTGCTATCATTTATACCATCACCTACCATTGCCACTGTTTTACCTTTGCTTTGAAGTTCTTTAATAAAATCGGCTTTGTGTTGTGGTAATACTTCTGCTTTGTAATTATCAATCCCTGTTTGTTTAGCAATGGCTTTTGCAGTGGCTTCATTATCGCCAGTAAGCATATATAATTCAATGCCCATTTTTTGCAATTCGTTTATAGCTGTTACCGAAGTTTGCTTTATTTTATCGGCTATTGCAATAACAGCTATTGCAGTTTTAGTATTTGCAAACCAAATAACTGTTTTAGATTCTTTGCCCCATTCCTCACTCTGCTGCAATAGTGTATCAGGTATGGCAATATTATTTTCAAGTAGTAATTTTTTGTTGCCTACTAAATAACTTTCATTTTCAAAAAATGCTTTTGCTCCCTTGCCTGTAATACTTTCAAATGAAATTGTACTGGTGGCAACAATTTTTTCAGTTTCTAAAAATTTGACCACAGCTTCTGCTAATGGATGCTCCGAGTGTTTTTCAATACTAAGAAGTATTTGTTTAGAAAGAAGATGATTATCAGTTGCCCATTTTATACCTGTTACCTCTGGTTTGCCTTCAGTAATTGTACCTGTTTTATCTAATACAATTGCATTCACCTTTTTTGCTAATTCAAGGCTTTCTGCATCTTTTATCAGAATACCATTTTCGGCAGCTTTACCAACGCCAACCATAATAGCTGTAGGTGTAGCCAAACCCAATGCACAAGGACAAGCGATAACTAAAACCGTAACTGCTGCCATTAAACCTTGCACCAAACCATTATTGCCACCAAGTAAGAACCATAGAATAAAAGTAATTATAGAAATAGTTATAACCACTGGTACAAAAATGCCTGCAATTTTATCTACTAACTTTTGCACTGGGGCTTTACTACCTTGTGCATCTTGCACCATTTTAATTATTTGGGCAAGCATAGTTTCTTTACCAACTTTTATGGCTTTAAATTGAAAACTGCCTTTTTGATTTATGGCACCTGCAAATACTTTTTCATTTTCAACTTTCAAAACTGGTATTGGCTCACCACTCAACATACTTTCATCAACATAGGAATTACCTTTGGTAACCAAACCATCCACAGCTATTTTTTCTCCTGGCTTAACTAAAATAGTATCGCCAACATTCACATCTTCAATAGCCACTTGTTTTTCTGTGCCATCGGCTACTAAAACATTTACTGTTTTAGGCTGCAAACCCATTAGTTTTTTTATAGCCGTAGATGTGTTGCCCTTTGCTTTTTCTTCTAATAATTTGCCCAATAAAATAAATGCTATTACAACGGCTGCTGCTTCAAAATATACATGTGAATGAAGTCCCCTTTTGTGCCAAAAATCGGGGAATAGCATATTGAACACACTAAAAATATATGCGATGCCCGTACTTAATGCAACCAATGTATCCATATTGGCTGAACGGTGTTTTGCCTGCTTCCAAGCATTTGCAAAAAAATCTTTACCAAACCATAGTACAACAGGCGTAGCAAAGAGCCACATTATTTCGTTGGCATAAGGTATGTTCATAAAAAACATTCCAATTGTCACAACAGGCATTGAAAGTAGTACAGACCAAAATGTTTTTTGTTTTAGTGCTTTAAACTTTTTTTCATGTATTGCCTCAAGTGTTTCCTGCTGCTTATTTTCATCTTCAATTAACAAATCATAACCTACCGATTGAATAGCTTTTTGTAATAAAGTAGCGTTTGTTATATTAGGCAGATACTCTACAGTAAGTGTGGCTGTGGCATAGTTTACCGATGCACTTAACACACCTTCAACAGACTTAGCCATACTTTCCGCACTGTTAGCACAAGAGGCACAAGTCATGTGTAACACAGGAAAAGAAGCTTTAACGGTGGTAACACCATAGCCTAAATCTTTAATAGTTTTTATTGCTTCAACAATTGTGTTTGTATCGTTTACTGTAATTTCTGCCCTATTGTTGTTTAGTTCTACTTTATGTTTTTCAATTCCTTTTACTTGCGAAAGTCCTTTATCAACTATTAAAGCACAATGTTCACTTTCAACATCTTCTAAAGGCAGAAAAACTGTTTGTTTGTTGTTTGCCATAATTTTATTTTCTTTAGATTCTTATAATTCATATTTAAGCATTACGCCATACTGATTTGATATTGACTATTTATTCCTCCTATGGCATCTTGCAAGGATTCTATGGAAGTATGTTTAATCATGGAAATGGTTACCGTTTCATTATCATTTGAAATTGCCACTTCTATAATATTGGGCAACATTAGTAAGCTGCTTTTTACTTTAGCTTCGCAGCCACCACAGGTTATGCCTGTAATTTTGTATGTATGTGTCATTGTTTTTTGTTTGACACAAAGGTAATTTGAGTATTAGCGTTAGCTGTTGTAGAATTTTGTATAAGAGTTATAAGATTTACAGTTCCTCTATGTTTTTGCGTTTGTGTTCTTTCAACGATTTAAAATGGCTGGGTGTAAATCCTGTTACTTTTTTAAATTGGTTTGATAAATACGCAACGCTGCTGTAGCCTAATTGGTCGGCAATTTCTGATAAAGTGAGTTCGTCATACACTATTAATTCTTTTACTTTTTCTATTCGTTGAGCAATAAAATATTTTTCAATAGTAGTGCCTTCTACGTCTGAAAATAAGTTGCTTAAATAGTTGTAGTCTTGATGAAGTTGGGAATTAATAAAGGCAGAAAGGTTTGTTTTTAATGTTTTGTCTGAATGATGGACTAATGTAACAATGGCGTTTTTTATTTTTTCAATGGTCTGGCTTTTTTTGTCGTCAATTAATTCAAAGCCCAATGATTTTAAAGATGTGTCCAACTGTGATAATTGTTCTTTTGATAAGTCGCCTTTAACTTCTACTTCGCCCAAATTGACAGATAAGGGGTGGAGCCCCTTACTTTTCATTTGGGCTTCTACTACCATTTTGCATCTGCTGCAAACCATGTTTTTGATATAGAGTTTCATGTTGTCTGTCCACCGTGTGGTGGTTTGCAAATTTAAAGAAAGGTTGTGGTTATCTGTCGCACCGAGGAATGTTTGCCGTGTGTTGGCGATTGCAGCTCTTTTGCAAGGTTGGCTTTGTGCGGTGGGTTTTGTGTGCCTTGCAAATGTGCTGCAATGTGGCGTGGGCAGTTAGGGACTTTGCTTTGAATGTCTTGTTACTTTGAGGGGAACGGAATTTTAAAATAGGGTTGCGTACAACGTTCAGGGCTTGCCGAAGTGGGGGCAATAGAATTCCGTCCGCCCGGTTAACTGAAGCTAAATTTATAAATAAAAGTTGATGATATGCACATAGCTAAATTAATAACGTCAAGCTGGATATGAAGCCAAATTGAAAAACAAAAAGTTGAAACACGGCTTACGTCCGCCCCCATTTTGGCAAACCCCATGTAAGGCGTTCGTGCTTCTATTCTGTCTGTCTGTGTCGCCACGAATGGTAGGGTGTGTCCCGTGTGTGGGAAAGCAAGCTCTTTTGCAAGGTTGGCTTTGTGTCTGGCTTTGTGTGCCTTGCAAATGTGCTTGCTTTAGCGTGGGTTATTAGATGGTCGAATAAAAATAGAAACGATTAATCCTATGCCAACGACTACGTCAATAATATTCCACAATTGTCTACCCAAAGCGATTTTAACCAACGGTTGAAATAAGATTGCTAAACAAACATAAATAATAACTTCAGTCTTATGTCCTTGCTCATTTGAATTATATGCAAGAAGAGCAAAGCCAATCAATGCTGAAAATCGAACTAATTGATAATATCCATATGGCATTTCTAAAAGACATAAGAAAAATAATACAGTCAGTATAATTTTTATTAAGGTAGCCATTTTAATACCGAGTTGTGCTTATGTAAAAAGTAGAACCATATTCTCCCTGTAGACTTTCTGTGCCTGCATAGTTTGCACCACATGCGGAAGCAGCTATTTTATAACTTCCGCTTGATAAGCTCACTGACCTTGTACTGCCTACTGGTATTAAAATCATTTCGACATCTGGTCCGCTATATCTTACTGTCAATTCGCAACCTGTGTTGTTTGTTATCCGCACAGTTGAACTGGATGAATAGCTTGAACCATACTGATTAAATGTGGGCATTTGTCCCGTTTCTTTGTCACCTGAAATTTCATCAACTTCTAACCTGATAATCCGTTTTCTAATAGCGGATGCATCATTATGATTTGGGTAATCATCTAAAAACTTTTTCCATGAATAAGAAGTGTTTTGACTTGATGCTGCATCGTAAGCTTTTTGCATATTCAATATCCTTAATTCACTTCGCCTTCCATTAGCTTTAGAAATGTATTTACCTCTTGGGTATTTATTAATATAGCTTTCTGAAATTGTAATATCTTCTGAAGAGCTTGCGTTGTTCCATAGTTCTTCTTCATCAATATTTGAAAGATATTTCTTTGCCTCGATAGATTGTGGCATATCAGGATGTTTGTCAACAAGCATTTGAAATTTCTGCTTTGATTGTGTGAAGTCTTTTGCTTCGTAAAATTTCTTGCCATCAGCTAATAAATTTGGAGCCCCAAATTTTATATCCTCTAATTCCTGCTTGAGTTTGTCCCGTTCTTGTGCAATAACATCCTTTTCGGAAATTATTTTATCATGTTCAGATTGGGAGACACAAGAGCATAGCAGTACTGATGCTGCAAGTGCCATAAAAAGAATTTTTCTCATAAAGTTTGAGTTTAATGGTAAAAGGGAATTTGAACATTAGGCATAAATGTTCTCAGAATAATTTCAAAAACAGGTAAGAGGCATAGAATAAATCCGATAATTAAAACCCCTTTAATTAAAAAGTATGAAACATTATCTGCCTCAATTTCGTTTTGGTCGTTTCTTTTACCAACAATTGTTACGGACAGTAAGTTGGCTACAAAATACCAAACTATAAACCAAACTGCAGATAAGCCAATAAACAGTGAAGCAGTTTTTGCAACCTCCCCGATTACATTAGCTGAAACATTTTTATAGACATTATCTACCGCTTCGCTTAAGATACTAATGGCTTTTGTTGCAGTGATTGAAGCTGCTACAAAAAGGGTTGTAAACCACACGCCATACGAAAACTTTAATCTGCCTTCTTGTTCAGATTTGACTTTTAGTTTTCGCAAAAGCAATTGAATAATCAGAAGCATAATTGCAATGGCAATAATTGCAGAAACTGTAAGTGTGATAGTTTTCGATGTGTTCATGCTATTTTGATTTTAATGATATTCTCCAATAATTGATATTTGAAATTTCATTTGGCAAAATTCCGGGTTTAATAT
>Ga0154020_10004948_pt1 | contig 15815 bp, 12 predicted proteins | sample Klosneuvirus_201_FD_109709 | JGI IMG/M metagenome (GOLD analysis project Ga0154020, IMG submission 109709) | Active sludge microbial communities from wastewater, Klosterneuburg, Austria - Klosneuvirus_20160825_MG | ecosystem: Engineered > WWTP > Aerobic digester > Activated sludge | place...
TACGCGATCGTGATACGGCTCGACGGGATCGTTCGTCCGCGTGCCGCCCGTGCGCACGAGCGATGTCGCGCGCAATGCACCGAGCAGCTTCGTGAGCCGCGGTGGCTCCATGTCGAGCGCTTGCCGGATCACGCCTTGCGGCAGCGGCGCACCCGCGACGGCGATCAGCTCGAGCACACGGCGTGCGCGATGATCCATGCGCAGGATGCGCGCCCACAACGCGTCCTCGAACCGCTGCCCGGTGAGCGGCGCCGCCGCGTGGCGGACGAGCTCGTGCATGAACATCGGGTGGCCACCCGCATCGTCGACGAGTGCATCGGCCTCCGCTTCGCGGCCCGGCGCGATCAGTGCGATCAGCGCGCGGCCCTCTTCCGCCGTCAGGCGTCCGAGCGTCAGCACGCGCACGTGGTTCGGCAGATCGGGGCGCTCGCCTGTGTTGCTGCGGCGAGTGATCACGACGAGGATGCGCGGCGCATCCGGTGGATGCAGGATCTCGCGAAGGAGCGCGATCGAGTCCGTGTCCGCCCACTGCAGATCGTCGAGGACGATCACGATCGTCTGCACCGCAGCCAACGACGCGAGCAACGCACGCAGCCCGCGGAACGCGCGCGCACGCAGCTCGACGGGCGACGCGGGCCGCGGAACACTGAGCCGCGCGATCGCCGACACCCGCCGCAATACGGGGAACACGCGCGCGAGCGCCTCGACGTCGTTTGTCAGGTGCAGCGCGACATCCACGGGGTGGCGGCGCATCAGCTCGTGCGCGAGGGCGTCGACGATGTTGTCGATGCCCTTGAACGGCACGGACTCGCGCTCGTAGCAGCGCCCCGACAACACGAGCGCGCTCGGATGCCGCTGATGCACGCGCCCGATGAAGCTGCGCACGAGCGAGCTCTTGCCGATGCCGGACTCGCCCTCGACGAACACGGTGCTCGCGCCGCCGCCTTCCGCGATCTCGTCGAGCGCGGCGTCGAGGACCGCCAGCTCTCCCGCGCGGCCCACGAACGGAGGTGGCCGCTCGTCCGGCACGTCGCGAGAGCCGAGCCGGGCGACGATCGCCGCGGAGCTCGGCCGATCCTGCGGCCGCCGGCGGAGCAACTCCATGCACAGCGTCGACAGATCCGTCGGTGGCTGGCCGACGTTCGGCGGTAGCGGATCCTCGTTCTGCTTGCGCGTGATGATCTCGAGCGGCGCGCCATCGAACGGCAGCTTCCCCGACAACGCCTCGTACATCATGACGCCGACGGAGTACGAGTCCGCCGACGGAGCGACCGATGACGAGCGCGCTTGCTCGGGGGCCATGTACGCAGCGGTGCCGAGCACCTCGAGCCCCGCGCTTCCGCGACTCGGCGACGTTTGCCCGACAAGACCGAAATCGAGGACGACGACGCGACCCTTGCGCGTGACGACGACGTTCGATGGCTTGAGATCTCGGTGAACCGCGCCCGATCGATGCAGCGCATCGAGTCCCGACGCGAGCTGGCGCACGGCATCGCGCAAACGCATCTCCGGCGTCGTGGGATCGTCCTGCTCGCCCGCACCGTCGCGCACCCAATCGAGGAACGGCCAACCCTCGACGAGCTCCATCGTGAAGAACCAGTGGCCGTCGTCGTGCAGCAGCTCGCCGAGGCGCACGAGGTTGCGATGCTCGAGATCCACGCGTGCGCGAAACTCGGTCTTCAAGCGATACAGCGTCTGCGCATCGAGTTGCCGCACGGTCTTGAGCGCGACCAGCATGCCGCGCTCGTGATCGAACGCTTCGTAGACAATGCCCATCGATCCCTCGCCGAGAATGCGGCGGAGCTCGAAGCGACCATTGCCGGCGAAGTGCTGCTCTGGAAGCTGAGCCGCATACGCCAGGCCTCGCGGCGTGGACATCACGACCACTCTGCCCGACGAACCTGATTTCGCGACCGAGTAAGGTTTGTGCGTGCGCTGACGTGCCGTTCAGCTCGGTAAGTACGAGTCGTACACTCGTGACTAGCGCGGGACGTACCAGTCGGGAATCGGCGTTGCACTGGGAACGCGAAACGCGAGCGTCCACGCGTAGTACATCATCACGAGAACCACGAACGCGATCGCCCACGCCGCGAGCAGCGACGCGAGCTTGGCCGACAGCCTCTCGGTCTTCAGACGTGCCGTCACGACGAGGGTTACCGCGATGACGACCGCTGCGACGAGGCTGCCTTGCAGGAGCCGCCCGTAGAAGTCCATCGCCAGGCCGGCGGGCTTCGCGGTCAGCTCCCAGGCGCGCTCGAGCGGGAAGTACTGCAACACCGCTTGTCCCGTGAACTGCGGCACCACGAACGCGATGCAGAACGCGATGGTTCCGAGGCACGCGGCCGCGTAGAGCGAGTCCTGGCGCTTCACGGCACGCCTCGCACGTTCGTGATCACGAGGCCACTGATCACGTCGAACCACACGATGAACGCCGTCGTCCACGCGAGCGCGACGTAGCCGCCGACGAGGTGGCGATCATCCTTGCTGCTCAGCGCGCGAGAGAGCAGGAGCATGCCGAGCACGAGCGGCAGGCCGAGCGCGGCGAAGTTCTCCTTCATGTCGAACAGGTTCGACGCCCAGCGATCGTAGCGATCGAGGAACAGCGCGCGCGTGTGATAGCGAAACGTCGGGTACACGAGCAGGCCGAAGCCGAACGTGATCACGTACGTGATGGCGATCGTCGCGGCGTAGATCCGTCCGAGCCGCTGCTTGTGCCGTCCGCGCAGATACCCCCACGCGATGATCGCGTGATGGGTGGTCGCTCCGATCAGGACGATCGCGGCGCAGGCGTGAAGCACGAGGAGGAGACGCGCGCTTCCGTCGAGGAAGATGTCCGGCATTGGGTGCAGCGCTATGCGCCCTTAGAAGTCGTCCGGAATTCCTTCCGGGTCGGTGTCCTTCTCGGTCTCGTCCTTCGGGGCGGGGCGGATGTAGATGTCATCGACACGCCACTCGTCGTCTTCTTTGCGCAGCACGATGCGGTAGCGGATGCCGTTCTCGTCCCAGCGCAGCTCGGCGCGGTCGGTGCCGTACTCGTCGATACGATCGTTGATGCGCTTGCCGATGCCCGCGACGAAGCCTTCGACCTGCTTCATCAGCCCATCGCGGCGGCGTTGCGTGAGCACACCGAGTGCGCCGTTGATGTCGCGCTGTGCGATCGCATCGGCGAACAACCGGATCGCGTCGCGCGGGCGCTTCGCTCGCGAGCGCGAGACGAGCTCGGACTCGAGGCGCCACGTGCGGCCTTCGCGCTCGAGCTGCACGAGCTTGCCATCGGGGAAGCTGATCAGCGCGCGCTCGCCGACATCCGGGTTGCCCTTGAGGCTCTCTTCGAGAACCTTGATCTGCCACTGCCGCTCTTTGTCGCTGCTCTTCCAGGCCAGCGCGAACTCGTCGTAGCTGATCCGCTTCCGCGTGTCGCTCGACAGCATCTCGTACGCGTCGCGGGGATCGTTGGACTTGAGCGCGTTCAAGTAGACGCGAACACCATCGGCGGCCGGTGACGACGGCCCGGCCGCCCCACCGCACGCGGCGGTGAACAGGAGCAGCGTCAACAGACGGCGCATTGCCAGACAGTAGCAGTGCGCGGAAGGGTCTCCAGTGCGAGGACCGAAAATAGCAAACCCACCGAAGCACCATGCTTCGGTGGGCCCCCTTGCTGCGTGGCCGTCCGTCAAGATCCGGCAGCGAGGAGTATGCAGATGGGTACTGCTAGGTCGGTGCCAGCCCGCAAGTGCTCGCAGGATGGTCCCCGTGCACCTGGCATGTGAACGCCGGTTGATAGAGCCGTGTGAAACCGGCGGGACTTCGCGTAGTTGAATGTTTCGGTCAGTGAATCAGCCGCGGGGGCCGTTCGTCAACTGCAGCTCCGAATGGCGAACCTCGGGCAGCTTCTCGGGATAGTCGAGCGAGCTGTGGAGGCCGCGCGATTCCTTCCGGCGGCGAGCGCTCTCGATCACCAGGTGCGCCGTGAGCGCGAGGTTGCGCAGCTCGATGAGGTCGCTCGTGATCTTGAAGTCCATGTAGTACTCGCGGATCTCGTCGCGCAGCACGTCGATGCGATGGCGGGCGCGCTCGATGCGCTTGTTCGAGCGAACGATGCCCAAGTACGACCACATGAACCGGCGGATCTCTTCCCAGTTCAGGGTCACGACGATCGCGTCGTTGGAGTCGGTCGCGTCGCCGCTCGACCACGGCGCGACCTGGGTCGGGCGGTGGCGCGGAGCATCCTTGACCGCGGCCGCGGCGTGCGCCGAGTACACCATGCCCTCGAGCAGCGAGTTCGATGCGAGTCGATTCGCGCCGTGGAGCCCCGTGAACGCGCACTCGCCGATCGCGTACAGCCCCGCGATCGTCGTCGCGCCCGTCTTGTCCGTCTTCACGCCGCCGCACATGTAGTGCGCCGCGGGCACGACGGGGATCGGCTGCTTCGTCATGTCGATGCCGAGGCCGAGGCAGCGCTCGTAGATATTCGGGAAGCGACCGCGGACGAACGCCGGATCGAGATGCGTCATGTCGAGGAACACGCAGTCCGCGCCGGACTTCTTGAGCTCGTTGTCGATCGCGCGCGCGACGATGTCGCGAGACGCGAGGGACTTCATCTCGCTGTAGTTCTCCATGAAGGTCTCGCCGGTCGCGAGCTTCAGGATGCCGCCTTCACCACGCAGCGCCTCGGAGATGAGGAAGTTGCGCGCGTGCGGATGGAACAGCACGGTCGGGTGGAACTGCACGAACTCCAGGTCGCAGACGGCCGCGCCGATGCGATACGCCATCGCGACGCCATCGCCGGTCGCGACGTCGGGGTTCGACGTGTAGAGGAACACCTTGCCGGTGCCGCCACTCGCGAGCACGGTCGCGCGCGCACACAGCGTCTTGACCATGCCGCTCTTCGCGTCGAGAACGTAGGCGCCGAAGCACGCCGGATCGCCGCCGTACTTCGCCATCGACAACAAGTCGACCGCGATGTGGTCCTCGAGGATCGTGATGTTCGCGTGCGCCTTCGCGGCGGCGAGCAGCGCGCGCTGGATCTCGCGACCCGTGACGTCCTGCCAGTGAACGACGCGGTTCTTCGTGTGAGCGCCTTCGCGGCCGAGGTTCAAGCTGCCATCGGGCGCGCGATCGAGGCGCACGCCGATGTCGAGCAGGCGCTGGACCTGCGCGGGGCCCTCGGAGACGCACATCTCGACCACGTCGCGGTCGCACAGGCCATCGCCGGCCTTGAGCGTGTCTTCTATATGCAGCGCGAACGAGTCGTCGGACGACAGCGCAGCGGCGACGCCGCCTTGGGCCCAGTTGGTGTTCGTGTCGTCGGGGCGCTTCTTCGTGACCACGACCACGCGACCGTGCTCGGCAGCGAGCAGCGCGAAGTTGAGGCCTGCGATTCCCGTTCCGATGACCAGATAATCGGTGTCGAGGACCTCATTCATTGCGAGGCGGACCATACACCGCTACGATTTCGGGCGTGAAGCGCATCACTGCCGCTTCGATGCTCGTTTGCCTCCTCGGGCTTCTCGGAGGGGTCGCGAGCGCCGACATCTACTCGTGGACCGACGAGGAGGGTGTCCAGCATTTCACGAATGTGAAGCCGCGGGGCGGGGACGCCGGGAAGTACAAGAAGGTGCTGTCCTCGCAGCCCGAAAAGGGCAGCAAGGCGGCCGCGCAGCGTGGCTCGTGCCCGCGCTGCGACAAGATCACGTCGAACGATCGCTCGCCGGAGCGGTTCCATCGCTACGACGAGTACATCTACGAAGCGTCGCAGCTGTACAAGATTCCGGTCCCGCTGATCCGCGCGGTGATCAAGGTCGAGAGCGACTACGATCCTCGCGTCGTCTCGGCGATGGACTGCAAGGGGCTCATGCAGGTGCACCCCGCTGTCGAGGTCGACATGGGCGTCGTCGGTGACGTCTTCGATCCGCGGACGAACATCATGACGGGCACGCGCCTGTTGCGCTGGCTGGCGAATCGCGTCGACGGCGATCTCGTGCTGACGATCGCGGGCTATCACGCGGGCCTCGGTTCGCTCGCGAAGTACGGCTACACCGTCCCGCCATACGAGTACACGCGGCAGTACTTGAAGATGGTCCTCGAGCGCTATTACCAGTACAAGACCGAAGAAGCGCGCGCGCGGCTGCGGTGAAGTCGATCCTGCGCGTGGAGGTGAGTGAGGTCGGGCAGCCCGCGCTGCCGGCGATCGATGTCGCGGGCGGCATGGTGATCGGCAGCGGAGCGACCGCGCAGATCCGCTTGCCGGCGAAGGCGGCGCAGGCCGCGGTGGTGCGCATCGAGGACGGTACGTGGACCGCGCTCGCGAGCGTCTCCGTCGACGGTGCCGCGAAGAAGCAAGGCGAGACCGGTGCGATCGCGGATGGCACCACGTTCGAGAGCGGCGGCTACACCGTGCGCGTGGCTCCCGCACCCGAGGGTGTTCCGCCATCGCCGCCGCAGCGCACCGAGAGCCTCGCTCGCGAGCTCGTGCGCGGCATGCTCGGTGGAGCGGCGCCGACGCTCGTGATCGAGCGCGGGCCCGGCGCGGGTGCGAAGCGCAACCTGCCGCCGACCGATGTGACGATGGTGATCGGCCGCGGTGACGAAGCGACGTGGCCGATCGCCGACGAGGATCTGTCTCGCACGCACGCGGAGCTGCGGCGCGGATGGGATGGCACCGTGCTGCGCGATCTGGGCTCGAAGAACGGCACGCGCGTCGATGGCGTGCGAGTGCGCGAATCGGTCGTGCTCCACGATGGCGCGCTGATCGAGCTCGGCAACGTCGCTCTGCGCTACGAGGATCCCGCCGAGCGCCACATGCGTCCGACTCCAGCGGCCGGCGTGCCCGCACTGCCACCCACGCGCGCGGCGAGCTCGGCCGCGTTCGTGATCGCGATGGTGATCGCGGCGATCTCGATCGCGGGTCTCGTGTGGATCCTCAATTCCTGAACGGCGGGACGAGCACGCGATAGTCCGCGCGACCCGCGTCGGTATCGGCCAGCCACGCATCGTTGCCGGGCCAGCTCCCGAGCAGCGTGGTGCGCGCGCTGCTCTGGTCGTCGACGGCGATCGTCGCGAGCTGCGTCACCCACGCATCCGCCGCCGGGCGAAGATCTCGGTCGGGCAGGACGGGATAGCGAACGATCGCGGCGTCCGTGCGCGGCGACAGTACCTTCCAGATCCGCGACTGCGAACCGGGTGGCCACCACGACATCTCGAGCATCACGAGGTCGCCGATGCCGCCCGTGGGCTCCTCGGTCCACTGCACGCTCGACGCGTTCGCGACGATCTGCGGGCGCGTGGTGTACGAGCGCAGTGCTTGCTCGCCGAGCGCGATCTCGGTCTCGCTGCCCGACGGCCCCCACACGAGCGTCGTCTGCCCCGAGAGGCCGAGCGCTTGCGGCGTCACGCGCGTCAACGTCATGCCGTCCTCGGGCGCAAACATCTTCGCGATGCGTCCGCTCGCCGCGTCGCCGACAACGTCGACGGTGATCGATCGCGACTGTCCGAGCTCGCGTCGATCGCGTACGAGCTGCTGCGTGAACACCACGCGCGGCGCGGGATCGTGCAACGCCGTGGCGATCACGTCGGAGTCGATCTGCGGCACGAACTCGCTCTCGAACGTGGTCACCGCAGACGGATCGAGCGCGACGTCCTTGCGATACAGGTACCGGTAGTTGCTCCCGAATGGTTGCGGCTCCGTCGAGCTCGCGGTGATGACGACATCGCTGATCGGGCCGCACCCGATCAGCAGCACCTGCTGTGGCATGCCTTGCTCGATCGGGTCGCGATCGAGGCGACTGGCGCCGCAGTTCGTCCACATCGTGTACACGTTCGCGCTCGGGCTCGGCGGCAACGCCACCTGGATCTCCTTGCGCTCGGTGTTGTTGTCGGCTTCGTTCACCACGAGCGTGTCGCCGCCGCGAACGTCGACGTACGTGTACATGCGCCCGCTGGGGAGCGCGATCGTCACGAAGCCACCGGGGAGCATGCGTGCACGCGCGCGACCGTCGCTGTCCGTGCGCGTCGCCATCACGAGCGAGCTATCGGCGTTCTGGAAGTAGACGGCGAAGCCCGCGAGATCGACCGCGTCCGCGTAGAACTGCAACGTCACGACCTCGCGCGGGTCCTCGATCGCGCCGGCATCGGGCGGCGCGTCTGCCTGATCGCCGTAACACGCGGCGCACATCGCGAGGACCACTGGCCACCCACGCATCGTCGACCATGATACGCGCCTAGTGCAGGCTGCGGTAGCTCGCGCGTCCGCTCGGTTCGGTCATCGGCCACCACATGCCGTCCGACGGGTTCCAGTGTCCGAGAAGGTAGGGACGCAAACGATCGTAGCCACCCTCTGCCGCGACCAGCGCGAAGTTGCTGACAAAGAACGTCTCGCTCCGAAGTCGCACGTCGTCGCGCGGCAGGACGGGCAGTCGCAGCCGTGTCTCGTCGGTCCGCCGGCCGATCACCTTCCACTGGAACGAACCGATACCGAAGGCCGCCCACACCACGTCGCCGCGGGCGCCGTCGTCCAGTTCCGTCCAGTGCAGCGAGGAGCTCGTCGGATCCAGCTCGAGCTCGCTCGTGATGCCACGCAGCACCGGCGTCGTGAGATCCACGGTCGTCATCGCGCTCGCAGGCCCCCACACGATCGTCCCGCTCTCCGTGGTCACCGTGCCGCCATCTTCCTCGGGGAATGACGAGCTGAACGTGCGCGCTACCGTCTGCACGCGCACTCCCGGAATCACCGGCATCTGCGTCGGCACGACAACGTGCGTATCGGGCACCTGTGTCGATGTATCGGCCGTGAACTTCACGTTCGCGAGCTTCTGCCGGACGCTGATAAAGCGATCACTCGGACCGATGACGTCGACGCTCGCGCCGATCGGCTGATACGGCCCGCGCATGTCGATCGTTCCACCGGACGCGAGGTTCGCGTTCGCGGCAAACCGATAGCCCGCCGCTCCCGAATTGTCCCACGCGACCACGAGCAGGTCCGAGGTCGCCGCGCACGGCGTGAAGAACGGCACGATCGCCGCCTCGATCGCCGCCGACACGTCGCGGAATGATTCGCAGCGCGAGAACAGGTAGTAGGACACCGCGCCGTCCATCGGATCGATCCGCACGGCCGACGTCGGTGTCACCTCGCCGAACTCTTCGAACGACAGATCGAGCGTGAGCTCGTCGCCTGGCTGCACGTCGGTCCACGTGTAGATGATCGATTCATCGAGCACCGACACGAACCCGCCGGGCACCATCAGCGCCGATGCATCGCCACTCGCGTTGGTCTTCGTCGCGAGCGCGATCGACGAGTCCGCGTTCTGGAAGTAGACGTCCTCGAACCCTTTGCTCGGCCCCTCGACGTGGACGGTCACGCGCCCGCGCTCGATCCCGTCGCTGCCGAGCATCGCGTCCGGCACGCTGGCGCCGTCGCCGCACGCGGCCACCAGCATACCGACGGCGACGAGACGGCCACGCATGGCGGCACTCTAGCCGATCAGAACAGCGACAACTGCGGCGTTCGCGGGGCCGGACGCCGAAACGTGACGCGGTCGTCATACGCCGCCTCGTCTCGTCGATGGAGGCCGAGTCGCGTGCACGTGGTCTCGAACATCATCGCGAGCGTCTCCGCATACGGCCCTTCACCACGCCCGCGTGTCCCGAACCGCGCGTCGTACAGCTTCTCGCCCCCGCGCGTCTCGCGAATGCGATGCAGCACCTTGTCCGCGGCGAGCGGCATCACTGCACGTATACGTTCTTCGAACACCTGCTTCACTGCACCCGGCAAGCGCAATAGCGTCCAGCCCGCGCTCACCGCGCCTGCCTCGGCCGCCCGCTCGAGCACCGTCACCATCTGGCTATCGTTCACGCCCGGGATCACCGGAGCGATCATCACGCTCACCGGAATTCCAGCCGCGGCGAGCCGTTCGATCACCTTGAACCGCCGCTCGGGCGACGCGGCCCACGGCTCGATCATGCGCGACATCTCGTTGTCACTGAACGCGAGTGACACGGCGATGTGAAACCGCGCTCGATCGCGCAGCGCTTTGAACAGCTCGATGTCTCGCTCGACGAGCGCGCTCTTGGAGATCACGCTGACCGGATTGCGATACTCGAGGCAGACCTCCAAGCACCGCTTCGTGATCTCGAGGTCCTTCTCGATCGCCTGGTAGCAATCGGTGACGCCCGAGAACATGACGAGCTCGCCTTGCCAGCTCGGCTTGTCGAACGCAGCGCGCAGCAGCTCGGGCGCGTCGCGCTTCACGACGATCTTCGTGTCGAAGTCGGTGCCCGCGCCGAGATCGAGATACTCGTGCGTCGGACGGGCGTAGCAGTAATTGCAGGCGTGAAGACATCCACGATAGGGATTCGCGCTCCAGCGAAATCCGAGGTCGGGCGAGTCGTTGTGACTCAGCAGCGACTTCGAGTTGTCCTCGAGCAGCGTGACCTTCGTGGGCGGAGGTCCCTCGCCCTCGTCATACGTGATGGCGACGTCGCGAAAGCGATTGAGCGGGTTCGAGACGTCCCTCGACTTCACGAGCTCAGTATACTGAACGCGCGAGCAGTGTCATGGTTTCTCGTCGAGAATCCACGCGATCGCCTGCTCCGGAAGCGGAGCGGCGGTCATGGCGATCAGCGCATCGGTCACCAGCGTGTGGCGGTGCAAGCGCGGCAGCGCGACCGCGCCGCGATCGATCACGTAGCGCAGTGCGAGCTCTGCGAGCGAGACGGCGCCGACGTGCTCGTGCTTCTTCGTACGCTCGACAACGCCGCGCGATGCTTTGGTCGCGGTCGCGGCGGGCGGCATCGTGCGGACGAGCGCCGAGAGCCGCGCGACCTCGAGCGCGATCCGATCGAGCGTGGCATCGTCGATCGCGTTGCGATCATCCCGCGGCGAGAGCTTCACGCCAGGGCCGATCGTGCCGGCAAGCGTCCCGCCCGCGAGCGGCTGGCGCGCGAACACGGCGAGCGGTGCGGTGCGGCGGCCCGGTCTGGGCGATGTCGTCGGTGGTGGCGCGGTGATCTCGAACGGCGAGAGGATCAGCGACGACGCCAGTGATGCCGGCGCGAGCGGCGGCGCTTCGGGGCCGAGCGGAACCGGGGCGGTCGCCGCGGCGAGCAGCGGCTCGCTATCGCGTGCGCACATGTTGTACGGGATGGAGAGCGACACGAACCACGACACCGCGAGGAGCGCGCGAAGCTCGTCGGAGATCTCGCGTGTAGGGACCGGCTCGTCGCGATCGCGTTTGCGCGCGCGCGACTCGCGCGACACGAACGCGCCGCTGATCGCGGGTTCCGGGTCCTCGATCGTGTCGTCGTGCTCGGGATCGACGCCGTCGAGGCGCGTGCCCCATGCGATCACCTTGCCTTCGCGGACGAGCCGCGCCGCGGTGCCTTCGATCTCGGGCCACGCTTTCGAGCCGAGCCACGACGGGCGCAGCGGCAGTTGCACGAGCGGAAGCGCGTCGAGCTTCGTGTTGCGCAGCGCGGTCTCGACGCGCGCCTGGATGTAGGCGGGCGGTAGACGATCGATCGGCGTGTCGCGTCCGTCGAGGAGCGGCAGCGTGACCGCGGCGATCACCGAGTCGCGCAGGCGCAGCGAACGGATCACATCACCGGCGAGTCGCTCCGCGTCGTCCTCGCCGGGGTGAATGTCCGCGATCGAGAGGCCCAGCTCGCAGGCGATGGTGAGAGCACGCTCCACATCGCGACGGTCGACGCCACGCGAGGCCGCGATCGCGAGCGAGAGATCGCCGCAGCCGATCGCCGTGATGGTTCTCTCGCCGAGGCGGACGGTGCGCACGGCGGCATTGTAAGCGGTGCGTGGTCCTCGGTACGATGGGGAGACATGAGGTTCAAAGCGGTATTGATCTGTCTCGCGTCCGGCGCAGCGGCGGCGGTGGTCGCGTGTGGCGACGACGGCGGCGCGAACAAGCTTCCGGATGCGCCACGGAGCGATGGCGCCACACCGGATACGCCGGATCCGACGACACCGGCGCGCCTGACGATCACGCGCGACGGCGCTGGCGTGGAAGGCGTGGACGTGTACTTCCAGAATGCGGACTACTCGCTGGTCGCGAAGGTCCCGACGGATGTGAACGGCGTGGCGGAGGCGAGGGTGATGCCGGGCGCGTTTGTCACCGTGCGCGATCCATTCGTGGTCGCGACGGGAATTCGCCAGGACGATCTGCGAACGATCGCGGGGGTGCAGCCGGGCGATCGCCTCGTGCTGGCGCAGAACTTCGCGCCGAAGCCCGTGACGTTCATGAACGTGATCGCGGATGCAGATCCGAACGGCTCGCAGTACAGCCTGTGGACGAACTGCCTCGAGCTGAATACGAAAGGCGGCGCGCCGTTCGGGATGAGTGTCGGCTCCGGCAGCTTGGATCGCCCGCAGGTCAGCCTGGACTTCCAGTGCACGACCACCGCGGACGTGTTGATCGAGTCGAACAACGGCAGCGGGAGCGTGGGGTGGGTGTTCGTCGACAACGCACCGCTCACGCCGGACGGAACGATCGACATCGCGACGGCGTACTTGGCGACGGCGCAAGTGAATGCGGCGTTCAGCGACATCCCGTCGGAGGTCACGACGGTCGCATCGTCGACGTACATCGCGACGACCGATGGCCTCTTGTGGAACGCGAACAACGGGCTCGGCGTGGGTAGCAGCTCCGCGTCGTGGAGCTTTCCGCGCCCTGCACCCGCAGGCTCGACGCAGATCTGGGTCGACTCGATGTTCGGAGGAGGGTCGTACGGCGAGCAGCAGGTGGTCGATTGGAAGCCGATCGCGGATCCGCCGACGTTCTCGTTCGCGAACACGCTGCTGCGCAGCTTCACGGACGGGCCGCAGTTCGACATCCCGTCGCACGCGGTGACCTGGGGTGAAACGGCGACCGGCGTCGCGCCCGATGTCGCGATCGTCGCGATGACCGCGTATCGCGAGGTGCCGGCCCCGCTCGCGTGGAAGTGGACGATCGCCGCGGTGCCGACCGGCGCGAGCATCGTCTATCCCGTGTTGCCGCCCGACCTCGCGGGCTACAACGCGATCGCAGGCGACATCTCGAACGTGTTCTCGCTGAAGACGGCGAAGGTGCCCGGTGGCTACGACGCGATCCGGCCGGTCGCGCTGTCGTACGAGAACGTCGTGTCGCTCGTCGCCGGAGCCGCTGGACGCGTCGTCGTCCAGACGTACGTGGGTGCCATCCTTGCGGCCGCGCCGAAGCCGACGCTCGGGCAGCGCGCGACGACGCGATCGCGCTGAGGCGGCGTTTACTCCCGACGGGGGACGCGGTTAGATCCGCCGATGGATCCGGTCGTTGTTCCTCCCGTGGGCGCGTCGGTGCCGCGTGTCGACGGCATCGCCAAGGTCACGGGGCGCGCACGCTACCTGGATGACCTCGAAGCGCCGGGCGCGTGGCACGGCGCGACCGTGCGCTCGAAGATCGCGCATGGAGTCCTCGAGGCGATCGATCTCGATCCCGCGTTCGATTGGAGCCAGGTCGTCGTGGCAACCGCGGCCGACATCCCGGGCAAGAACGCGATCTATCTGATCGAAGAAGATCAGCCCGCGCTCGTCGAGATCGGCGCGCACGTCATGCACGTCGACGAAGCGATCGCCATCGTGGCCGCGCCGACGCGCAAGCTCGCGTTCGAAGCCGCGAAGCACGTGACGCCGCGCATCCGCGCACTGACGCCGGTGTTCGATGTCCGCGACTCGATCGCGGCGTCGACGAAGCTGTACAAGGACGACAACGTCTTCAAACAGTTCTTGATCCGCAAGGGCCACGCGACCGACGCCGAATTCGACGCCGTGTTCGCGAAGGCAGCGCGCGTGATCGAGGGCGACTACTACACGTCGCCGCAGGAGCAGATGTACATCGAGCCGCAGGCGATGATGGCCGAGTGGGCGGATGGTCGCGCGTACATCGTCGGGTCGATGCAGTGCCCGTACTACGTGCACAAAGCGATGAAGCCGCTGCTCGGCGTCGACGGTGACGGCGTGGTGATCACGCAGTCGGTGACCGGCGGCGGGTTCGGCGGCAAGGAAGAGTATCCGTCGATGCTCGCGGCGCACGTCGCCGTCGTCGCGCACAAGGCGAAGCACGCCGTCAAGATGACCTACGACCGCGACGAGGACATCGCCGCGACGACGAAGCGGCATCCCGCGTGGACGCGCCATCGCATGGCGATCGACGAGCGCGGCGACATCCTCGCGATCGATATCGATTGCGTGATGGACGGCGGCGCGTATCTGACGTTGTCGCCGGTCGTGTTGTCGCGTGGCGTGTTGCACGCAGCGGGGCCGTACAAGTGCGCCACCACGCGCGTGCGCGGCCGGGTGATGGCAACGAACCATCCGCCGCACGGCGCGTTCCGCGGCTTCGGTGCACCGCAGACCACGTTCCCGTACGAGCGACAGATGCAGAAGCTCGCGCTCGCCCTCGGCGAGGATCCGCTCGCGATTCGCCGGCGACTCGCGCTGCGCGCCGGCGACACCACGTCGACGGGACAGCTCCTCGGCGAGAGCGTCGGCACCGACGAGGTGCTCGATGCGATCGAGAACTGCGCGGGTGCGCCGCCGGTGCGCGATGGCGTGGGACCGACCGGCGCGCCGATCAAGCGCGGCCGCGGCGTGATCTTCTATTTCCATGGCGCGGGCTTCACCGGCTCCGGCGAACAGCGGCTTGCGGGGAAAGCGACGATCGCGCTGACCACCGACGGACACTTCGAGGTGCGCTCGAGCTCCACGGATATCGGCCAAGGCGCGATCACGATGTTCACGCAGATCTGCGCGGCGACGCTCGACGTGCCGCACGAAATCGTCGGTGTCGTCGATCCGTCGACGGCGCTCGTGCCGGACTCGGGACCCACGGTCGCGAGCCGGACGTGCATGGTCGTGGGTGGCCTCGTGCAGACCGCGTCGCTCGCGCTGAAGAAGTCGATCCTCGCGTGGGGCGAAGAGAACGGCATGACGGGCAAGCCGTTCGTCGACATCGCGAAGGCGAGGGCGGCGCGCGGCGAGCTCGCCGAGACGATGCAGTACGTGCCGCCGCCGGGCATTCACTTCGACGACGCCACGTACACCGGCGCCGCGTATCCCTGTTACGGCTGGGGCGCGTGCCTCGTCGACGTGTCGGTCGATCTCGATACGTACGAGGTCACGATCGATCGCTGCGTGCAGGCGATCGATGTCGGCAAGGCGATCAACCCGAGCGTCGTGAAGGGACAGATCGAGGGCGGCACGCTGCAAGCGCTCGGCTGGGCCGTGCTCGAGAACGTGATCTACAAGGACGGTCGCGTCGCGAACGCGAACATGACCAACTGCATCGTGCCGACGTTCGCCGATGCGCCGGAGCTCGAGACGATCATCGTCGAGTGCCCGTACCCGTTCGGTCCGAACGGCGCGAAGGGTGTCGGCGAGATTCCGATGGATGGTCCCGCCGCCGCGGTCGCGAATGCCGTCGAGAACGCGCTCGGGATCGCGTTCGACGCGCTGCCGATCTCACCGGAAGCCGTCCGCGCGGCGATTCGAGGTGCTTCGTGAAGGTAACGCTCGAGGTCAACGGCACGTCGCACACTCTCGAGGATGTCTCGCCGTGGAAGCGCTTGCTCGACGTGCTACGCGAGGACCTGCGCCTCACCGGCACCAAGGAAGGTTGCGGCGAAGGCGAGTGCGGTGCGTGCACCGTCATGATGGACGGCGAAGCGGTGAACTCGTGCCTCGTCGCGGTCGGTCAGTGCCACGAGCGATCGCTGGTCACCGTCGAGGGGCTCGCGAACGGCGAGATGCTGCATGCCGTGCAGAAGGCGCTCGTCCGTTGTGGCGGTGCGCA
>Ga0154020_10004949_pt1 | contig 15815 bp, 15 predicted proteins | sample Klosneuvirus_201_FD_109709 | JGI IMG/M metagenome (GOLD analysis project Ga0154020, IMG submission 109709) | Active sludge microbial communities from wastewater, Klosterneuburg, Austria - Klosneuvirus_20160825_MG | ecosystem: Engineered > WWTP > Aerobic digester > Activated sludge | place...
CGGATTTCTGGTCGGCACTGAAAATGCCCATAATCTACGCATGATTCGGCTTGAAACCCTTGGGACTTCCCGTTATAAGCTAAGCCTCCATTTTTGAACGCAGTTTAACAGGAAGAAATCGGGTATGACCAGCGAAGCACTTATTACAATCGAAGCAACCAAACGCGAACAATCCGGCACGAGTTTCTGCACGAAGCTGCGCAAATCAGGAAAAGTTCCGGCGGTATTGAACAACAAGGGCAAGTCGGTTTCCCTAACTCTGGATCCGAAATCTCTCTCTAAAGCCTGGAAAGCTGGTAAGACCTTCAATCTTTCGTTTGAGGGAAAGACAGCGCCGGTTTTGATTACTGAATTGCAAATTGATCATGTCAAGCGTTTGCCACTGCATGTCGATTTGACTTACGCAAAGTAAATCTTTGCGGCGGGAGCCCGGTTGATGCGCCTGCTGGTTGGGCTTGGTAATCCGGGACCGAAATACGATCTAACCCGCCATAACGCCGGGTTTATTGTATTGGATAAAATCGCGGAGCAGTTCGGCATCACGCTGAATCATGACGCGAAGACCGGTGGCGATGTTGGCCGCGGTCGCGTGCTTGATGAAGACTGTATTTTGTTAAAGCCGTTGCAGTTCATGAATTTGAGCGGACGTGCGACGGCCCGGATGATGCAGTTCTATAAGTTGACTCCCGCAGATGTTGTGGTGATACACGACGACATCGATGTTCCGAGCGGGAAGGTCAAAGCCCGCGAGGGCGGTGGTCCTGGTGGCCACAACGGAATAAGGAGTCTGATCCAGGAAACGGGATCGGGTGACTTTGCCCGGATCAAGCTGGGTGTAGGTAAGCCGCCAGTAGTTCCTGAATTGGGGCGGCCAGTGATCGAAGTGCATGATTGGGTTCTGCAGAGATTCAGCGACGCGGAACTCGATTGTTTAATAAAAGTGATGTTTCCGGAAGCAATGCAACGGCTAACCGGTATTTTTCAAAGTCGAAAGTCGACTTAAACCCTTGCTTGTCCGCAGGTGGACAGGCCTTTAAGACCATGAGGGAGAATCTCAGTGCTCAGTGAATATGAAATGACAGTTATCGCCAAGGGAGACTTGCCAGAGTCGGATCTGAACAATCTGTTCGCCAAGTATGAAAAATACATGACGGCGGACGGCGGACAGATCCTGCGGAAAGACATCTGGGGAAATCGCAAGCTTCAGTTTGGCATCAAGAAGCAGTACCGCGGCCATTACGTGAACTACGATTTTGTTGGCGCGTCTGCAAACCTGACCGAGATGGAGCGCTTGATGCGCATTGACGATAACGTTCTTCGTTATCTGTCTATCGCAATTGGCAAGAATGTTGATATCGACACCCGTCGTGCAGAGTTGGCTAAAGAGGCCGCCGCAGCGTTAGCTCGCCGCGAGTACGAAGATGACCGTGACGATCGCCCCGAGCGTGGTGATCGCCCTGATCGGGGTGAGCGTGATTTCAGAGACCGTCCTGATCGGGGTGATCGGGGTGATCGTGACTTCAGAGACCGTGAATAAAGCAGCCGGGGAAAAGGAAATTACAAATGAAAGTTATTCTGAATCACGATGTCGAAGCTCTGGGTGCTATTGGTGAAGTGTTAAACGTGCGCGATGGCTATGCGCGCAACTACCTCGTGCCTCGTGGTCTCGCGGTACCTGCGAACGAATCAAATCAGGCGCAGCTTGCACACCAAAAACGCGTTCTTGAGAAGCGTCGGTCAAAATTGCTGGGCGAAGCGAAGCAACTTGCAGCAGCGATTGAAAAGACCTCAGTGACCGTCACTAAGCAGGTGGGTGAAGACGAACGTATTTTTGGTACAGTAACCAACGGTGAGCTGGAAGAGCTTCTTGCTCAAGAAAACATCAAGGTGTCCCGGAAAGACATTTCGATTCTGGAAGACATTAAAAAAGTTGGTGTTTATACAGCTCAGGTTAAATTGCACGCAGATGTCGTTGCGAAATTCAAAGTTTGGGTTGTTGCACAGTAGTCTGGCTCCAAATTAGTATTACGAAGAACCCCGTCAATTCTCCGGTCTCGGGACGTGAGTTGGAGGGGTTTTTTATCGAGTCCCGTCGGTGGAATCAGCATAGGGAAGCGAATGGACCAGCAGTTTGCTACAAGCGCACCACCCCACTCAGCAGACGCTGAACGGGCTGTTCTGGGCACCATATTGCGTGACCCGGCTTCGCTAAATCAGGTTTCTGACAAACTTACCGCAGAGCATTTCTTTATAGATGTGCATCGCAATGTTTTCCAGGCCATCGTTGATTTGGATGCTTTCAACGAACCCACCGACATTGTCAGCGTCTCCGATAAATTGACCAGGAGTGGCTATTCAGCGACGGAATATACCGGTGCTACATTCCTTATCGAGCTTACTGAGAGAGCGCCAGTTTCGCAGAATGTCGACTACTATGCGGCCTTGGTGCGTGACTATTATTACCTCCGCAAGATCATCGGAGCCTGCCAGCAGACTATGGTGAAAGCCATGGCGTGTCAGGGCAAAGCCAGTGGATTTATTGAAGAGGTTGAGAAGGAATTCCTGACCATTACTAATGAGCAGGATCGTAAGGGCGGTCTGGTTCCTCACCTCGAAGTTCTGAACAGCACGATTGTCGAACTTGAGGCCAAGCTCGCCCAGGAAGGCGTTCTGGCAGGAGTCCCATCGGGGTTTACGGATCTGGATAACCTTACCGGTGGCTGGAATAAATCCGACCTGATCATCATCGCCGCGCGCCCTGGCATGGGGAAGACCGCATTCATGTTGAATTGCGCTATGAACGCAGTCAAAGCTGGAGTCCCGACAGCGGTGTTTACTCTCGAAATGTCGCGAAATCAGCTGATGCAGCGCCTTCTCGCATCCGAGGCCAGAGTAGACTCCCAAAGTCTGCGTAAAGGCGAGACCACTGAGGATGGCCGGAACCGCCTTATGCAGGGCGCCAGAGTTATTGCAACGTTGCCGGCACAGCTTGGAATTGATGAGACCAGTGGTATCAGTCTGGTTGAGCTTCGATCCCGATGCCGACGTTTTAAGAAAGAGCACGGCCTGGGCCTCATTATGATCGACTACCTTCAGCTTATGGTGTCTTCGTCAACACGGCGCAATGAGAGCCGGGAACGTGAAATTGCCGAAATTTCCGGAGGGTTAAAGGGTCTGGCAAAAGAACTCAACGTTCCAGTTGTAGCCGCTGCTCAGCTTAACCGAGAAGCGGACAAGAGGGTAGACAAGCGACCTAAAATATCTGATCTGCGCGAGTCCGGCTCGATAGAGATGGATGCTGACCAGATCCTGTTTCTGTATCGGGATGACTATTACAATAAGAACTCGGAGGATGTCGGCAAGGCTGAAGTTATCCTTGGAAAGAACAGGCACGGTTCAGTTGAAACCGTCATGCTGGCATACCAGTCTGCCTTTGTTTCCTTCCACAATCTGATGAAGAATTCCTAGGGGGCAAACCCGTGAATCTTCATCTTCTTACGGAGAGTATTCCGGTTGATTCCCAGCACGCGTGCAGCGTGAACCTGATTCCCCGCCGTGCGTCGCAAAACCTGACCGAGTAGGGGCTTTTCAACTTTTGCCATAATCAGATCGTATAGATCATTTGCTTCCGGAGTCCGAAAGTTTCCAAAATGATCCAATACCCGTGAGATTTTTAGCTCAACGATGGATTCGAGGGAGTAAGAATCCAAACGCGCACCCAGATCCGGATCGATGACCTGTGTCGAAGGATCGATAGACGCACCGGAAATTTTTCCAGCGACCAGGTTTGCGTTAGCCGTGTTTGTAATCGGGGTACCCATTGCAGTGTGCATTTCCACTTTGACTGACTCCACAAATTCCAACTGCACCGAGGCAAGAAGTGAGAGAAAAAAATCATTAGGCACTTTGGATAGACTTAACTAACAAGGTGAGTCCCCTGTGTCAACTGCCCATTGCCTAAAATTCTTTGTGTTATTGGACGTCTTGAGTATCAAGCCTTTCAGGCAAAAATACGACGTATTTGCTTGTGGCACAGGCCGTGCAACTTCTGCCCACTTTAAATTTTGATGAAGTAATTTTAAGATAGTAATTGACGGACTGATCAGATGCATTTCCAGAATTTTTCTCGGGGCGCGTCCGCGCCGGACAAAAATCCCTGATGAAAACCCGGAAGAATTCGTTGACAGCCTCTTGATTCAATTATTGTGCTGGTTATATTACCACTACTTAATTGCATGAGAAGGCGCACTGATGACCGACGCAAATGTTACTGAACCAATGGATTCAGACTCCAACAAAGAAACGACCGATACCCCGGCATCTGCAGCGGGTGACCTGACCCCCGAAGCATTTGAGTCGATGGCTCGGGAGGTCGCGGAACTCCGTGATCGATGCGACAAGTATCTTCGATCGGTTGCAGAGTTGGAGAATATCAGACGGCGCCTTGAGCGGGAAAAGACGGACGCCTTGAAATATGGCGGAGAACCCGTGATTCGAGAGTTGCTGCCGGTGCTTGATGGGCTGGACAAGGCTTTTGCGTCGGCGGCGGCCACGCCCTCCGGCGCTGGTGCAGGCAGCATCGCTGGTAAAGATGCAGGCGCTTATCTGGATGGGTTTCAGATGGTTCGCAAGCAACTGATGGACATGCTAAGTCGTCAGGGTCTCGAGGAGGTTAAGGCCGTTGGGTTGCCCTTTGACCCCCATGTTCATCAGGCAATTCAACGTATTGAAATGCCCGATCTTAAAGAAGACACCGTTCACGAAGAATATGCAAAGGGCTATCTGCTTCATGGTCGGCTCATTCGCCCGGCAATAGTAAGCGTACAGGTGCCTGCAGGAAACTGAGAAGCCCGGGAAGTCCGGGCGTATTTTGCCAGAAGTTTGGTTTTTTCAGATTACCGGTTTTGTCCACTGGCGACCGCCCTGTCTAAGGTTCCGGTCGCTCCCGCCGATACGTAAATCGAAGCCAATGTCGAGAGAGTGAACTAGATGTGTCGCTTGCGGTTACGCCGCAGCGCATGAGCACAGAAGCTTAGGAGACTTCGGATGACTGGTCCCAAGGACGTTCAGCTGATCGAGGCGAACCCTGAATTACCCCTTCTCCCGCTAAAGGACATCGTTGTTTTTCCACACATGATTGTTCCGGTCTTCATCAATGAGGACTTGTGTATCAACGCCGTTGAAAGCGCGCTTGCCGGCCAGCGGAAGATATTCCTCTCCGCTTTTAAGGTTGCGGGTGAAGAGGGGAACGGTCTGGAATCAACCCTCGAGGCCCCCTTCGATGTATACGACGTCGGGACCGTGTGCTCGATCATGCGGACGAGAAAATTGCCTGATGGCCGAATGAAGGTGCTGGTACAGGGCCTGCACAAGGCGAGAGTTGAAAAGCTCCTGTCGACTGATGGTCACCCAACAGTTCGATTGATGAATATGCAGGAACCGACTCTGGCCGTAAACCCTTCGGAAGTGGAAGCTTTGATTCGGGTCGTGCGGGAAAGCCTCGAAAAGGTCGTGAGCCTTGGAAAAGTTCTTTCTCCGGACATTCTCATGATTCTCGAAGATGTCGCGGATCCTGGCCGGTTATCTGATCTTGTTGCTTCCAATCTGGGCCTAAAAGTTCATGAAGCACAAAGCATCCTGTCGGTATCTAATCCCATCGAGCGTTTGAAAAGAGTTCATAGCTATCTCTCAAGAGAGATCGAAGTCTATCAAATGCAGGTACGCATTCAGTCCCAGGCCAAAGAAGAAATCGGACGGATGCAGCGGGAGCACTACCTGCGGGAGCAGATGCGGGCGATCAAGAGCGAACTCGGTGACACCGACGGTAAAGATGAACTTGAAGCGCTATGGAAAAGAGTCGAAGAGGTGGCTCTGACTGCGGAAGCAAAAGAAGAGGTCACCCGCCAGCTTCGGCGCCTTGAACGCATGCACTCCGATACCAGCGAAGCGGCCCTGACCCGCACGCATGTAGAAACTCTCCTTTCGCTCCCCTGGGAGAAGAAATCCGCAGACAACCTCGATATCAAAGGCGTCAAAAAAGTCCTGGACGACGACCACTATGGATTGGATCAGGTGAAAGACCGGATCATCGAATATTTAGCCGTAAAGAAGCTTAACCCGCAGGCAAAAAGTCCAATCGTCTGTTTCGTTGGTCCTCCGGGAGTTGGGAAAACGTCACTTGGCAGGTCGATTGCGCGATCGATGGGGCGAAATTTCAGCCGTATTTCCCTTGGCGGCGTTCGGGACGAAGCCGACATTCGCGGGCATCGGAAGACCTATGTCGGAGCGTTCCCTGGTCGTGTCATAAACAGTATTAAACAAGCGGGCTCATGTAATCCGGTGATCATGCTGGATGAGATTGACAAACTGGGCTCAGATCATCGCGGAGATCCATCTTCGGCACTGCTTGAGGTGCTGGATCCAGAGCAAAACAAGACTTTCGTTGATCACTACCTGGGTGTTGCCTTTGATCTCTCCGACGTCATGTTTATCGCGAACGCCAACACCCTTGATACAATTCCTGCTCCCTTGCGGGATCGTCTCGAGATCATCGAGGTGTCCGGGTATTCGGAGGAAGAGAAGGTCGCTATCGCCAATCAGTTTCTGATTCCAAAACAGATCCGGGAATCCGGACTGGCAGAGGCAAATGTCGAGTTTTCGAAGTCCTCGGTATCCACGATCATCAACGGTTACACCCGTGAGAGCGGCCTGCGTGGGTTGGAAAAACAGATCGCGTCGGTATGCCGCAAGATTGCTCGCCAGCAAGCGGAGAACGATGAAAGCGAATCGACTGACGGCAAAAAACTTGTTGTTAAAATGACACCAAATCTTGTTCAAAGGCATCTTGGTGCCGGCCGATTCCAGGGCGAGTTCTTCCATCAGGAGTCCGTGGTAGGAGTTGCCGTCGGCATGGCCTACACCCAATATGGTGGCGAAGTGCTAGCTATCGAAACCAATTTGCTGCCAACGGCAAAGCCTCGCCTTGTGTTGACCGATCAACTGGACAATGTCATGAAAGAATCCGCTCACGCGGCTCTGAGCTTTTTGAGATCGCGTGCCGCAGAATTCGGCTACAGTCCTGAAATCATCGCGAAGAATGAGATCCACGTCCACATTCCTGCTGGCGCAGTCCCCAAAGACGGACCTTCTGCAGGGATCACGATGGCGACCTCCATACTCTCAGCCCTGCTTGGACGAGCTCCAACTTCCAAGACGGCGATGACTGGGGAGATTACCCTTCATGGCAAGGTTTTGCCGATCGGTGGCCTTCGTGAAAAAATTCTTGCCGCTCTGCGGGAAGGAATTACGAATGTCATCGTTCCCGAGAACAACCGGGTCACCTTCGAAAGTCTTCCGGCGAACATTCGCAGGCGAATCAGTGTCCACTTCGTAAAAGACTATGCGGAGGTGTTTGCAGTGATGTTTGGTGAGGTTGAGGGTGTACAACGCCTACCGGTCAGACCGGCAGTTGGCGCGCGCCGCAATAATCTCGCAAGTTAGTCGCAATCTCAGGAGCTTCTCGGAGACCGGGTGGCAAGCCTGGGCAGTACCTAGAGAGCGATGGAATACCGACCCCCCCTTTATAAAGGGGGGGTTTTTGTTTTAGTGCAGTCGAGCGGTACAATGGAGGTATCAGAAATTTAATCCATGAATAGGGGGATCGTTATGCGTGAGCATCTGAAAAAGCTCGGAAAACTGACTTTGACCGCGATCTTATGGGTGTTTATTCTGTCGATCCGTGTAGATGGCAGGACTCTGTTTTCCCATGCCAATGAAGTGCTTGTTCAAAATTCCATCGTACGAGCAGTTGACGGCGAACTCGCCAATCTGTGGTACCGCATCACTGAAACTGCAAAAGTCACCTTCGAAAAAGTGACTCACCGCGAGGAAAAAGCATAAAATATCCTATTATTGCGGTATGTTGGGATAAATCCGGCGAGTTGTCGCGGACCCAATTGATCCTGTGATATAGTCGCCGCCTCTTTTTTGAACAGATCGTCCGGGAGATGTGTTTTGGCAGTCCTTGAAGTGCTTGTTTGGCCACACAAAGTTCTAGAAACCAAATCCACCGAAGTGACGATTTTTGATGCGGAGTTCAAGAAGTTCGTCGCTTCCATGCATGAAACGATGCATGCCTCAGGTGGAATAGGGCTGGCGGCTAATCAGGTGGGGGACTTGCGCCGGGTGCTAACGATAGAGATCCCCTGGTCGAAAAACCGCTACGAGGAGCAGGAAGAGAAGCAAGAGTGGTGGCACAACAAATCCTTCACTTTCGTAAATCCTGTCATCACCAAGAAAGAAGGCAAAATCAAGTGGCAGGAAGGCTGTTTAAGCTTTCCAGAGGTATATGATTTTGTTGGCCGTGCCGCGGAAGTTTGGGTCAAGGCACAGGATGAAAATGGCAAGGATTTCGATGTGCATGCGACCGGATTACTTGCCGTGTGTTTGCAGCATGAGATCGACCATATCGATGGCATCGTGTTTTTTAAACGCATGAGTCGCCTGAAGGCCGAAGTGATTAAGAAAAAAATGATGCGCAGGGGGAGTGTTAGTGCCATTGAAGCAAGTAAAGTCGAAAAGCCCGAAATCGAGCGCAGTAAAGTCTGACGTTGTTCTCGTTTCTCCCTCGCTACTTTCCGCCAATCCCCTCGCCTTTGGTGCTGAAGCCGCAGAGATGGAGCGACTTGGTGCCGACTGGCATCATGTCGATGTGATGGACGGGCATTTCGTGCCTAATTTGACCTTCGGCCTTCCGCTTATTCGCGAGCTTAAAAAAGTGAGCAAAATCCCGCTCGATGTTCACATTATGGTCTCAAACCCGGATGAAACGGCAACCGAATATGTCGCTGCCGGGGCCGACCTTCTGACGTTTCACCTGGAGGCAGCACGGCACCCTCATCGCCTGGCGCAGATCATTCGTGCGGGTGGTGCCCGTGCGGGAATTTCCATTAATCCCGGGACCCCTGTGGAGTCCGTTTTTCCATTATTGGGAACGATCGATTTGGTTTTGATCATGTCCGTAAATCCTGGATTTGGTGGACAAAGCTTCATTCGCGAGTCGGTGGAGCGAGTCCGAAAACTACGACGTGAAATCGATAGCAGTGGTTCCGGCAAAAACATCGTCATAAACGTAGACGGTGGTATCAATGCTGAAACGGGGGCACTGATTGCCGGTGCGGGGGCGAACGCGGTCGTCGCTGGTAACTACCTATACGGTGCTGTTGATCGCAAAAAAGCGATGGCTTCGTTGCGGGATTCCTTATCGCGGTCTGCGACTCCCTCAAAGCTGAAGGCGTCAAAATAAAATTTAGTTGTTTGAGGAACGGTCTGTGGGTTCAAAAGCATTTTCACTTGGTGAAGACAGATTGACACCAGCGCGACTGGTTGAGTTGGCTTCCAGGCCGTCGCCGCAAGTTACCGTATCTGCAAAGTCCTGGGAACGTCTCGAGATTTTTCGAGGGATCGTGGATGAAGCCATTGAAAAAAACGAAACAATTTACGGAATTAATACGGGGTTTGGCTTTCTCTCAGACGTCAAAATCGACAATGCCAAACTTGGTCAGTTGCAATTGAATTTAGTTCGTTCTCATGCCTGTGGAGTTGGCGAACATTTGCCGCTGGAGCAGGTGCGGGCATTGCTGATCCTTCGGGCGCACACGTTTCTATTGGGACACAGCGGTGTTACTCGTTCCACTGTCGAGAAAATTCTGGAATTTCTTTCCCATGACATTTTGCCTGTAATTCCCTCTCAGGGGAGTGTTGGTGCGTCTGGTGATCTCGCTCCGTTAGCCCATTTGGCTCTTGGTTTGATCGGCGAGGGCGATGTCTTGGTTGATGGGGACTGCCTCCTTGCGAGAGAAGCCCTAAAGCGCCTCAAGGTGAAACCTCTGACTCTTCATCCCAAGGAGGGGCTTTCACTGATCAACGGCACACAATTTATGGCTGTCATCAGCGCATTCGCCGTTGAGACTGCCAGAACCTTGGCTAAATCCGCAGATATTTTCGCAGCGATGAGCTTAGATGCGATCAGAGGTACTCTGAGGGCTTTTGACGACCGGATTCACAGTATTCGCAAGCAGTCGGGGCAAAGTGTCGTTGCCACGAATATTCGTCGACTTTTTGAAGGCGGCGACGGGATCGTCAAGAGTCATGCTGAGTGCAGAAAAGTACAGGATCCATACAGTTTTCGTTGTGTTCCTCAGGTTCATGGTGCGACGCGGGATGCTGTTCGCTATGTGGCCGACATCGTTGAAAGAGAGCTCAACTCGGTTACAGACAATCCCTTGGTTTTCGAGGGGGGGGATGTCATCAGCGGTGGGAACTTCCATGGGCAGCCTTTAGCTCTGGCTATGGATTTCCTGGGGATCGCCGTTGCCGAAATTGGCAGCATTGCGGAGCGACGTATCGAAAAACTTACCAACCCAAATTTAAGCGGGTTGCCGGCGTTTGTTACGAGAAATAGCGGTTTAAATTCGGGGTTTATGATTCCCCACGTGGTAGCTGCGGCGCTTGTATCCGAAAACAAAGTCCTGGCCCATCCTGCCAGTGTTGACAGTATTCCTACCTCTGCAGACAAGGAAGATCATGTTTCAATGGGGCCGATTGCAGCGCGCAAAGCGATCACCATTTGCCGGCACGTTCGTGATATTCTGGCGATCGAAGCACTAACTGCAGCTCAAGGCCTGGATTTACTAAAACCCCTTAAGCCTTCACGGGCTTTGGGGGAGGTCCATGCGGCAATCAGGGAACTTTCGCCGCCGATGGATGATGATCGATCGTTGCATAAAGACATCGGACTCGTTGGTGCCTGGATCACTGCTGGCAAGGCAATCACGAGCACCGGGATACACTTAGATTAGTCACATCAGGAGTTATTATGACAAAGTTACTATTATTCGTTTTCCTTGGTACAGCAGCCACACATTTGCACGCTGAGGAATCAATCAACGCAGTGCCGGCTCCTTCGGGTAAAAGCAGGCTGATACTTCCCCATGGCGCTCCGGCGTCGGAAAGTCCGCGGCCAACTCACAATGTGGAGCGGGTTGGCGGGACATACGTTGTCAGTGCCATCGATAGAGTTGATGCTGGTTTTCGCGTGAAGTTTAATGCAGTGGCACCCTCTGGCAATTTTGACGAAATCACACTCGACAGCCCTCACGTTCACGTGGGAGTTAAAGTCGGCCAACAATTGCGCATTTCCGCAGAAGTGATCGGTGGTGATTTAAAGGTAGCGGAAGCGACTCAGGTTCTGATTTTTCTGCCAACCCAAAGGGGAGAGGTTCCCGTCTGGATGTTGTCAAGTAAGCAAAATGCTGGTGACTTGGGTGGCGCGCGATATCTCGAAATGCATGCACCTCAAACGGATTATACGATCCTTTAGACACCTATCGATGATGAAGTGATGGCGGGCCCCCAGAATTGGATCCATCGGACGAGATTTACGAAGGACCTGTACTTCCGCCGGTTCGGCAACCGAAGGGAGTGCGCTACTACCTGGGGACATGGTCCGGACGTTTGATCGTTGCTAACTCCTTAGTGATGCTGGTCATGATTTTCATGGATCGGTCCCTCCTACTGCCTAGCATGGAAGTATTGAATACAGTGGGCGCAAAGGACCCGGTTGCACTCGCGCAGGGTCAATGGTGGCGGTTTGCTACACCCATATTCGTTCACATCGGGTTGATTCATTTTTTATTCAACACTCTTGGTTTGTTTTACATAGGTTATCAACTAGAGCGAGTCCTGGGTGCAAGATGGTTTCTGGCTATCTATTTACTCGCCGGGATTGCCGGTAATATTTCCAGCTCGGTCTTTACCGTCGCCATGAGCGCAGGAGCTTCGGGAGCTCTTTTTGGGCTTTTAGGGGCCGGCTACTTCCTCGAAAGAACCATTGGGGATCACATAGAGTCTTTGACAGGCCACCGTCCGCGCCAGCGGGTTTACTCAGGGATGGTTTTTATAAACGTTATTTTGGGGTTGCTAATACCCGGGATAGACAACGCGGCTCACATTGGCGGTTTGGCGGTTGGGGCCGGACTGACGTTTATGATGGTTCATGTTAGGCCGAATCAGCTGCACAGGGTCAACAAAAAGAAGGCGTGGCTCGTAGGAACGTTGTTGGTGGTTGTTGCTGCGATGGGAGTGTTTCTGGGAACCAACAAGCAGTATGTATCTTCCCGACTAGAAGCCGCAGCCGAAAAAGCCGAGGAAAGTCGTGATGGCCTGGCACAGCGATATCATTATTATACTGAAGTCCTGAGGCTAACGCCCCGCAATGCACCAGTGCTGCTTAAACGAGCGCGCATTTTATTGATGAACGGTGAAGATGTAGCTGGTCTTGAAGACGTGAGGCAAGCCATTGCCGCTATGGTACCGGATGCGGACGTACAGCGTCTGATATCAGAGCTTCGTTTAGCGGGTTACTTCGATACCGCCAAAGAAGTTGAGATTCTTCTGGCGCAAAATCCAGTGCAAGACCTGTAGAATCCTCGCCTAAAAGAGGGAGAGCCTGCGTGGGCAGGCTCTCCCCTGTTGGACAGTTTGAATAATCCCAGGTCAATAACGAATCAACTGATTCAACCGAATAAGGGTATCTAGCGGACCCTGACTCGGACCTGGAGGACGTGAATGGCGCGTCCACCATCGTCAAGTTGAATCAGAATCCAACCTTCTTTTCCACTCAACGATGGAGGAACGTTGAAGGCAAAGTTGATCGGTGTAGTCGTTGTTCCTGGAGACCAGCTGCCGTAATTCACGCTTATCGTAGAGTTATTGGCAGGGCGCATCGCCGGGTCGCTGGACTGTGTATAGCGTACGACAAATGGCCCTGGCTGTCTTACCGGGCTCAGGAAATTGAATTTCACCTTGAACTGAACAATCGAGCCGGCAACAGCATCGATGATTCCGCTGGGAGCAGGGTTGCCCAATCGATCCTGAAGGAGCAGGGAAGCGTTGCGATCGATATTGATCATCTGCGGGAATTGTTGGACGACTTCAGTAAGTCCGCCGATGTCGGCAACCGTTCCTAAAACGTTGACCGGAACACCGTCCCCTACCCAGATACCTGGTTTTACCTTCACATCAACCTCTGTCGATGCCCCTGGTGCAAGGGCTGGAACAATAGCTGGAGTATTCGGAAATGCGACGATATTTGGTGCTGAAGACAAAGTAACTTTCGTCTCCGGCAATTCCGCTCCGGTATTATTTACCACCTTCAGTTTTGCGCTGACCTCTTCGTCTACCCGTGGCTTTTTAGACAGTGCCAGAGCCTGGATTTCAAGTGGGAACTTAATAGTCGCTGCTGGAGCGATTTTTTCAAGTTCCGCATAAGTGCCGTCGGCACGGCGGAACTCGACGACTCCATCCAAACCGACTTTTGCTCCTGCAACTGCCGGGGAAATTTTGGCAGCTACGACACCCTGTAGAGTTGTTCGGGTGTTGCCGGCGAGAGCGGGAAGATCCCGGATTTCAAAAGTCAGCGTATCGGCATTTGTACGTCCGGTAATGCGAACCCGGACCTTCGTTCGGGGGCTGGCTTTGCTTCCATAGTTGTCCAGGACGAGTTGCAATTTAGCGCGATCACCAGAGGAGAAGAGACCGTCGCCAGACTCTTCGGTCAATGAAACCTGGCGCACAATAATCAGGTGTCCGGAAGCGAGGAGATCCCTGGCACTCTGTTGCCCAGCTGCGTATTGGCGTGACATTGCGGTCGCCAGGCTGCTGGCGAATCCGTCCAGAACGCCCTGCTCTTTGGCCCCTGATTGCCGCCCGGTCTGAAGGCTGACGTCATAGGTACGGCCTAAGGCGGCATCGTAATGGGCTACAACATCTGCATTAAAGACGGTTTGATAGGTTTGGGTGTAGATACCACGGTATTCGCTACCAAAAGAACTTGCATACGTTGCATCGTAGCGTTCGCGGCAGCGGGGCTCAAATTCAGGCAAAGGCAGGCCTGAACACGGGTAGCTGCGGTAGCGAAAATCAGCGGCGGGTGCCGTAAACGATGGTTGTCCTGCGACAGGAACGCTGTAGACAGGATCCTGAGGCATACCGAAGTTGGGGGGCGGAACGTTACCGATCGCCTTTTTGCGCGGGTCAATATCTTGTCCGTTTTCTCCAGGCTCGTCTGAAATTTGGTCGGTAATGTCTACAATAGTGCTCTGATCAGGAGCCTGGCTGAGGCGATGATCGAGTAAATCGTTGTAGCCCTTTGGGAATGATTCGGCCAGAGCCTTGGTGTCTGCTTGTCGATCACCTTCTGCCTTACCAGACCGGTACGAATTCTCCAGGGAAGGCGCCGTCGATGCATTTTGCCTTCCATCGCGGTAGCCCCTTGCGAATTCACGGGCCTGTCCATCTCGTGAACCGCGATCGTCACCAATAGCTTGTGCATCTTTTTTGCCATGGGTTGTGCCGGCTTGTGGGGCCCGGTCACCAGCCTCACGATCGGAGTGTTGGGATGCCGCAGCATCGGCTTGGGCCAATACCCGATTCAATGCAGCGTTGTAATTTGCAATAACCTGCTGAAGATAATTGAAGGCTGTCTGGGCTTCCGATTCTTCACGTTGCCAATCGAAACGTGCGCTATCAAGAACGCCTTGATGGCGTTGCAGAGCAGTTTGTGCATCGCGAGTGTCGTTTTGGCGATCACGATAGGTACGCTCAAGGCTGGTTATTCGTGTTTGGAGGTCAGCCTTATCGTCGCGGAGCGATGCAAGTGAGCTCTGCTTGGTTACGATTTGGCGTTCAGTCTGAGTAATCTTGTTGTCGAGATCCCGGACTTCGTTTTCTTTTGCCGCGAGCAGGTTCTGCGCGGACTGAAGGTCTCTCTCTGTGTTGTTCAATTCTCTTTGTAAGTCATCCCGCTGGCGCTTTAGTTGGGCTAGCTCCGGAGGTTCGGGTTGGTTGCAGCTGGATAAACGACACTCGCCATGGACTGCGAGGCAATCAGCATTTGCCGCTTGCTCGGCCGCGGTCTTCTCCCGATCGGTACTGCAGTGACCACTGGGGTGTTCCTCATGGCCCCTGTCCCGATAGCAGCAGGTCCAGGGCCCGTCTCCAGGACTGTTCTGCAGGCGGTCGATTTCCCGCTGTATTTCACGAATCGCGCGCTCCAGATCTGTTTTTTCATTGGCTAAATTATCGCGCTTACGACGGAGGTCAGGAATTTCCCGAGCCGCGTCAGCACGTTGCCGGGCGAACCGGTCACGGTCAAAACGCAATTCGCTGATTTCAGCTTCGGTGTTAGAAATCTCGCGTTCAACACTTGAAAGGCGGTCATTGGCGTTGTCGAGTTCGCGGCGTGCTGACTCCTCCCGAGAGCGTGCGTCTGCGAAATCAGACTTAAGGCCGTTATCAATCTGAACCTCGCGGTCGTAGATTACCTTAGCCCGGTCTGCCTCAGTCCTGGCGCGACTATAGGCATCCCTTGCGCGCGGAACATCGAGGTCTTCAGCAAATAGTTTTCCTGGAAATACAAAGAACAGCGAGAAAAGCAATGCGGATCCGACGAAAGTTAGTCGTGGCCGCAATAAAACTGAAATCATGAGCGGTGTCCTCCTAGGTGTGGCCCCAAAATTCGGAATGCATTTGGGAAGTGGGACAATTTTGTGCAAGGACTATGCCTTTGAAGCGGGTCAAAATGACATGGGGCAGGAGCTGAAATATGGCTTGTTCAGCAAGAACCCGGTGGCGTTCCCTGGTTTGTGTGGTTCGTTTTTGTCAAAGTGGTCTCAATTCTTCACTAGAACTGCCCCAGCTAACTTCACCTCTTGGTTGGCCCCCACCAGTGGTCCCGCCGACGCCACCTCACCTCC
>Ga0154020_10004950_pt1 | contig 15813 bp, 10 predicted proteins | sample Klosneuvirus_201_FD_109709 | JGI IMG/M metagenome (GOLD analysis project Ga0154020, IMG submission 109709) | Active sludge microbial communities from wastewater, Klosterneuburg, Austria - Klosneuvirus_20160825_MG | ecosystem: Engineered > WWTP > Aerobic digester > Activated sludge | place...
AATGCCCCGGGAACGGGTATCGACCGTCACATTGGCCAATTCCTTGCCGTCGGTGGTTTCGCTCCGCCCGGCGATGGTGATGTCGCCCGCGTGACTGAAGATGGCGAAGCCGACCTTGTAGGTGAGTTTCTCGCCGTCACCGATGGCCGTGAAAGGCGCGGCGGCGGCGAGCAAGGGTAGGCAGAAAAGCAGGAGGGCGGAATATTTCACAGGGATGCTGACACCACGAATGGGCGAAGGTGCGCCGGGCGTCGAGTTTTTGGTGGGAGCCAAAGCTGCCCGCCAATCACGCAAATCCGCGCGAAAAACGACTCAAGCAGCAGCGGTAGCGCCTCTGGCCAGCCGTGTTGCCACGGCTGCTACTTTCAGCCTTTCGCATCTATTCGCGACATTCGCGGGCAACCGGCATGGTCGTCAAAGCTTCAGGTCCATCTGGTTCTGCTGGCCGATGGCCCAGGCCTCGACGCCGCGGGCCCGCAAGGTGGCGGCGAACTCCTTGGCGAAACCATGGAGCGTGTAGACGACCTTTGGTTGCACCTTATCCACGAAGGCGAGCAGGTCGGGAAAATCGGCGTGGTCGGACAGCGGGAAGGCCGCGTCGCACCGGTTCTGGTAGATGGCGCCGCTGTCCATGGCCCAGCCCGAGGCGATGGCGGTGCGCTTGGGATTGATCCACGTCAGCGGCGCGAGGTGGTTCTGCATGGGCGGGGCGATGACGACGTGGCCGGCGTGGTTGCGGGGATCGAGCAGTCCGAAGGGTGGCAGTTTCATGCCGAGCTCGGCGTAGCGTTTGGTCATCTTGAGGCTGTTGGCGTGCAGCATGACGGGCAGGCCGGCGCCTCCGACGATCTGCAGGAGCTCCTGCGTCTTGCCGAGGCTGTAGGCATAGAGGACAGGGGTGACTTTGTCGGCCAGCGCCTGCCGGCAGAAGGCGACGATGTCTGCCTCGATTTTCTCCTGCGGCGGGAACACGTAGCGCGGCAGGCCGAAGGTCGTCTCCATGATGAGCACGTCGGCGCGCGGTGTGGCGCACGGCTCGGCGGCGAGGCTCGGCCGGAGCTTGAAGTCGCCCGTGTAGAGCAGGGTGCCGTGTTCCGTCGTGGCGTGAAACATGGCGGAGCCAAGGATGTGGCCCGCCGGGTAAAGCCGGACCTCGCAACCAAAGTCCGCTGCAAAGGGTTCGTCGAAACCGAGGATATGCTCCTCGCGCCTGCCGCCCACCCGCAGCCGCATGAGGCTGGCCGTCTCGCGGGTGGCGATGATCTCCCGGTGAGACGCGATATGGTCGGAGTGGGCGTGGGAGACAAAGGAGCGGCTCTGGGATTTCTGCGCGTCCAGCCACCAGCCGATCTGCGGCAGGTTGACCCCGTGTTGATGCTGCACTTCCCAAGGCATGTTTTCAGCAAGGTGCGCGCATGGGGCGAAGTCAAAGTCGCGGAACGGTCCTGCTGACAGCCCGGTGTCAGGAGAGTGGTAGGATCGCCGACACGGCTACCGCATCCCGGGCACCGTTACGCGGCAAAATATTTCCGCCGGACGAAGCGCCAGGCGGTCACGAAGAAGGCCGTCAGCGGCACGGCCAGCATCATGCCGAGCACGCCGCCCAGCGCCTGGCCCCAGAAGAAGATGGCGACGATGATGGCGACGGGATGCAGGCCGGTCTGCCGGCCCATGATGCGGGGCGTCAGGAACCAGCCCTCGAAGGCCTGCACCGCAGCGAAGACCCCCACGCAGATGCCGACAAGGGCCAGGCCGCCGTCCGGCTGCAGGTAGGCCAGCGGCAGGGCGATACTCAGGCCAAGGATGCTGCCGAGATAGGGCACGATATTGAGGAGTCCGGTAAGCAGACCGATCGCCAGGCCGAACTTCAGGCCGCCGATCGAGAACCCGATGGCGTAAAGCATCCCCATGATCAGCCCGATCAGCAGCTGGCCGCGGAAGAAAGCCACCAGAATGCCGAGAAACTCGCGGATGAGGAACACGATGTCGTCGCGGTGTTCCTTCTGCAGGAAAGGCAGGTGGTCGGGCAGCGACCTGGTCGGGTCGTTGTTCGAGAGCAGGAAGAAAAACAGATAGACGGGTATGACCGCCAGTGACGCCACGACGCCGAAAATTCCAAAAAGGCCGGCGCCGGCCGACTTGAGCGTCGGGGCGATGTGACCGAGGAGATCCTGTGCCTGCTGTGCCAGGCCGTCGAGGGCCGCCTTGACGGTGGGATGATCGAGATAGGGACGGATGATGGCCAACCACTCTGGGAAATGGGCCTCGCTCCACACCACCGTCTTGTGCCACAGCGTGGGCAGGTAGGCGATGAACTCGAGCAACTGCGAAACCAGGGCCGGCAGGAAGGTGACCAACAGGCTGGCGACCAGCAGCAGGAAGACAACATACAGCAGCACCACGGCCAGCGGGCGTTTCAGCTTCAACCGTTTTTCAAAAAAAGTGACCACCGGCCGCATGAGCAGGGCCAGGATGCCGGCGACGGCGAGCGGCCAGATGACGCCCGAGAAGGTGCTGATGAACCGCGCCACGCCGGCCAGCAACACATAGAGCAGGAAGCCGATGGCGCAGATCGCGGCAAACCCGAGGGCAAAGCCGACGAGCTTGCGCTGGGCTGGGGTCAAGAGCGGCGAGGATTCGGCAGGCATCGGAGGAACGGGAGCAATGATTTATGCGCGCCTCAGGCCGTAGGCGAGGGCGGGCAGGGACTGAGGTGGTGGGCGAGCTTGTCGCGAAAGAGCCAGCGGCCGAGGGCGGGCATCAGCAGCATCGCGCCGAGCATGTTGAAGAAAAACAGGAAACTGAGCAGAATGCCCATGTCGGCCTGGAACTTCAGGGCGGACCACGCCCAAGTGCCGACGCCCGCCGCGAGTGCGCTGCCGGTGAACATCACGGAGGTGCCCATGGTGGCGAAGGCGAAGCACAGCGCGTCCTCGAAGGTCTCACCCGCCTCCAGGCGCTCCTGGATGGCCGAGAAAAGATAGATGCCGTAGTCCACGCCGATGCCGACGCCGAGAGCGATGACGGGCAGGGTGGAGGTCTTCAGGCCGATGTTGAGGTAGTATTTCAGCGCGTAGCCGAGATAGGAAACGACGACGAGCGGCACAATGACGCACAGCGCCCCGCGCCAGGAACGGAAGGAGATCAGGCAGAGCACGATCACGGCGGCATAGACCCACATGATCATCGGATTCTGCGCGGCGGAGACGACCTCGTTGGTGGCGGCCATGACGCCGACGTTGCCGGTGGCGAGCTGGAACTTGGCGCGGTCGGTGCCGTAGAGGGCGCGGAACTCCTTCACGGCGGCGACGACGCGCTTGATGGTCTCGGCCTTGTGGTCGCGCAGGTAGATCATCACGGGGATGACGCTGCCGTCGTCGTTGAGCAGGCCGGTGGCGGTCTCGACCGGTGAGACGGCCTGGGCGAGCGCGGCCGGGTTGCGCGGGATGATGCGCCACTTGAGGCTGCCCTCGTTCCAGCCGGAGTTGATGGTCTTGGCGACGTCGGTCAGCGCCATGGTGGACTGCACGCCCTCGATGTTGCGCATGTGCCAGCCGAAGCGGTCGACCAGTGCCATGATGTCGTGGTCGATGACGCCGTTGGGCACGGTCTCGACGAGCACCGTGATGACGTCGACGCCGATGCTGAATTCCTTGGTCACGACGGCCGTATCCTTGTTGTAGCGGGAATCCTGCCGGAGCTCGGGGACGCCGGCGTGGAGATCGCCGATCTTGACCTGGGAGGACTTGATCCAGCCGAAGACCAGCAACGCGAGGGAGACGAGGATGATGACGATCGAGCTGACGGGACCGGTGGTGAGGTTGGTCAGCCGGCGCCAGTAGGGCTGCAGGGCGAAGCGGCGGAAATTCACCCGCTTGCGGAAGCCCGCACTCATTTTCGTGTAGGAGATCAGCACCGGCAGCAGGAAGCGGTCGGTGAAGATGATGAGAAACACGCCGAGGCTGGCCGTGATCGCCAGCTCCTGGATGGTCGGCACGGCGACGAGGTAGATGGTGCTGAAGCCTACGGTGCCGGTCAGGATGGCCACGCAGCCCGGGACAAACAGGTTGCTGAACGAGGCGCGCGCGGCCGCCGGCTCGTCCTTGCCCATGTTGACTTCAAATCGAAACGAACGGAGCATCTGCGTGGCGTGGCTCAGCGCGATGGCGAAGATCAGGAACGGCACGAGAATCGAGAGCGGGTCGATGCCGAAGCCCAGGAGGTTGAGTATGCCGAACTGCCAGATGACGGCGCAGAACGAGGTGAGCAGCGGCAGCACCGTGAGCATCAGCGACTGCGAAAAGTAGTAGAGCAGCACCGCGGAGATCACGAGGGCGATGCCGAAGAAGACCAGCACGCCCTTGGCGCCGTCGGTGATGTCGCCGATGACCTTGGCGAAGCCGATGATGTGGATGCTGACCTGGTCGCTCTGGTATTTCTCCCGGATGTTATGCTCGAGCGCGGCAGCCACCTTGGCGTAATCGAGCCTTTCCCCTGTGGCGGGATCGACCTCGAGCAGCGAGGCGATGACGGCCGCGCCAGTGAAATCGTTGGCCACGAGCATGCCGACCCGGCCGGACTTGATGACATTTTGGCGGACTCGCTCCAGACCGGCGGCGTCAGCGGTGAAATCCGCCGGGATGACATTGCCGCCCGCCAGGCCGTCCTCGACGACCTCGATGTAGCGGACGTTGGGCGTGTAGATGGAGGTGACCTGCGCCCGGTCCACACCGGGCAGATAGTAAGTCTCGTCAGTGACGGCCTTGAGGGTCTTGAAAAATTCCGGGGTGAAGATGTCGCCGTGCTTCGCCACGAGGGCGATGACCACGCGGTTGGCACCGCCGAACTGGGTGCGGTGCTTCTTGAAGTTCTCGATGTATTCGTGGCCGGTGGGCAGTTGCTTGTCGAAGCTGGCATCGATGCGGGTCTTGGACGCGAACCAGCCCAGCACCACGGTGATGACCACGAAGACCGCCAGGGTGACCGGGCGGTAGCGGAAGACGAGTTCCTCAAGGCGCTTGATCATGGTATCCGGTTTGTCATCGCGAGCCCGGCAACTCCGGGCGTGGCGATCCAGATGGATTGCTTCGTCGCTCCGCTCCTCGCAATGACGGCCTCGGATATCATTGAGAGGGCAGGGTGACGCGCACGGCGCCGGCTTCGCCGACGGTTAGCAGGGTGCCGTCGCCGGCATCGATCACGGCGGCGACACTGGTGCCGAAGTCGGCGGGCTTCCAGTGGGTGAAAGTGATGCCGGCATCGCGGCTCACGAAGAAGTTGCCTCCCTGGCCGGCCAGCACCACCGGGCCGGTGGCGAGGCGGGTGCTGCCCATGATGAGCACCTCGACCGGGTTCCTGTCCTCGGTCCATTCCGTTCCGCAATCATCCGAGCGCAGGATGTGACCGCGCAGGCCGTAGAGCAGAACACGGCTGCCATTGAGCGGCAGGGCGCCGAAGAAGGAGCCATCATAGGGCACCTCGGGCCGGATCCAATTCTTGCCACCGTCCCGCGAGACCAGCAGCAGGCCGCCTTCGCCAGCGAGATAGAGGGTGCCGTCGGCACCTGCGGTCAGGCGGTTGAAGTGAACCTCATCGGGGGCGGGGTGGGCAGGCGTCCAGACCTTGCCGCCGTCAGTCGTGACCATGAATTTGCCATAAGCACCGACGGCGAAGCCGTGTTGAGCGTCGCGGAAGAGCACGTCGAGATAAACGGTTTCCAGATCCCGGCCGGTGTCCTGCCGACGCCAAGTCAGGCCGCCATCGGCCGTCGCCAGGATGACTCCGTCGTGGCCGACAGCCCAACCGTGCTGGGCATCAGTGAACGAGACTCCGGTCAGCAAGGCCTGAGTCGGCGCGAGGCTTTGGGTCCAGGTGCGCCCTTGATCTGAGGAGAGGAGCACATGGCCGCGGTCGCCGACCGCGACCAAGCGGTCACCGGCCTTGGCAACGGCCAGCAAGAGGGATTTCGGCGCGAGGGGCGCGGGTTCGGAGGATTCGGCGGCGAGGGCGGTCGAATACATCAATAACCCTAACAGCCATCCACCGCATCGCCATGTCATCCTGAGCGAAGCGAAGGATCCAGCGCAGTGTTTGCTGGCAATCATGCGACTGGATTCTTCGCTGCGCTCCGAATGACAGGCAAGACAAAGCATGGGCGGCAAGAAAAAGGGCGGCCGTTGCAGGCCGCCCTTGGTTGCGAAGCGAATCAGCGGACGCCTTCCTGGCGCAGGGTGGAGGGCGTGTAGTCCTGCGGGGTGCGCACGAGGCTGAAGTCATACATCTTGCCCTCGTTATCCAGGCCGATGGCCAGGTAGCGGCCGGCGAGCAAATCGGTGTGAGTTTCGAGCGTGCTCCAGAAGGTCTGGGCATCGTAATAGTTGATGCAGTGCGCCTCGGAGACGCGCCAGAGCTGTCCGCGGCCGTCGTATTGGTCCACGGCGAGGATCTGCCAGCTGTCCTCGTCCACATAGAAGGTGCGGCGGGAATAGACGTGGCTGGTGCCGGCCTTGAGGGTGGCGTCCACAACCCACACGCGGTGCAGTTCATAGCGGGTGAGCCCCTGGTTGATGTGCAGCGGGGTGAGGATGTCCTTATACTTCACCGAGCCGCTGTGCAGCTTGTAGGAGTTGTAGGGGACATACATTTCCTTTTTGCCGACGAGCTTCCAGTCATAGCGGTCGGGGGCGCCGTTGAACATGTCGAACTGGTCGGAGGTGCGCATGCCGTCGGCGGCGGTGCCGGGGTTGTCGTAGGCGACATTCGGCGCGCGGCGGACGCGGCGCTGGCCGGTGTTGTAAAGCCAGGCGCGGCGGGGTTCCTTCACCTGATCCATAGTTTCCTGCACGACGAGAATCGAGCCGGCCAGACGTGCGGGCGCGGTGACGGCCTGCTTGAAGTAGATGAGGACGTTATCAAGATCCTTCTCCGTGATGCCTTCGCGGACATAGTTGAAGAGGAACTCGTCGTCGAAATCCACGAGGTTGTAGCTGCCGTTGCGCTGCGGGGCCGCCTGGCTGATATGGCGGCTGGCGGCGACGCCGCGGTAGCGGGTCAGGTGGTTCCAGATGACCTCGAGACCGTTCTGCGGGATGGGAAACGGCGTGCCAATGACGGAGCCGGTGATGCCATTGCCGCCCTCGGTGAGGGAGGCGGTGGTGGCATTGGCCTTGGTGGCGTCGTAGATGCGCTGCGGGTTCGAGGCGCTGCGGTGCGAGGCGTAGACCGGCATGGTGTAGCTCGGGTAGGCCTTGAGCAGCGCAAGGTGGCCGGCGCTGAGCTTGTCGGCATGCTGATCGGCATTGGCGCCCGTGATGGTGAACTTCAGAGCGTCGGCCGCGAACGGGTCAGGGTGGTGCTGACCGACCTGGTATCCGGCCGGGGCGGTGGTGATGCCGCCGGTCCAAGCCGGGATGGAGCCGTCGGCATTGCCGGCTTTCTCGCCGCCGAGCGGGGTGAGGTCGTTGCCGAGGCGGCTGGCGTCGGCGGAGGAGAGCGCGGCGGACGCCGCAACGGAGGACAGAAGGCAGAGGACGGAGGACAGAAGGAGTTTCGTTTTCATGGAGGGAAGTAGTGGGCGCTGGAGTTAGAACGAATACTTCAGGTTGCAGGACACGTAATCGCGATCGGCGAGCAGGTTGTAGCGGCCGGCCCCGAAGAAGTTCACATAGCGGAGATCCAGCGCCCAGGCGTTCTGGAAGGTGAACTCGGCGCCGACGGTGAGCGATTTGCGACCGTGGAGGAAGTTGCCCAGGGGGAGCGGCGTGTTGCCGCCGACGTCATGGGAATACACGAGCAGGGGCGACACGTTCACGCCCCGGAAGGCGTTGTTGTAGTCGAGGCGGCCGACCACTTGGTAACCCCAGGAGAAATCGTCGGCGAAGGCGGAAGCGGGCTCCGAGAGCGGGGCGATGTTCGAGGCGTTGCTGCCGGAGTTGGTCATGTAGGCGAGGTTGCCGCCGACAAAAGTGCCGGGACCGTCGAAGCGCAGCGTGTCTTTGGAAGGAAGATCCACGCTGACAAAGCCGGCCTCGGCGAGCAGGGTGGTCTGGTCGGCACCGAGGAAACCGCGCATGACCTTGGTGGCGGTCATCTGGCCGGTCCACACCTTGACACGGCGGAAACCGGGGATGTAGGTGTTGAGGGCGTAGGCCCCGAGCTGGTTGTTGCCCGCGAACCGGGCGCTGAGCGGGGAGAGAGCCGCGAAGAGCAGTTCGACGTCGTCAACCTGCACCGGCTGGCTGTTGCGGTAGCTCAGCTCACCCTGTAGGGCGATGCCGTTCAGGCTGGTGTTGAAGCTGGCGCCGACGAGGTGGATGTCCTCGGGAAACTCAATGAGGTAGCGACCGGTGGCGGCTCGCGTGAGCAGCTCAAGCTGGGAAAACTGGCCGCTGGCGCCGGCGACGGTCGGCAACAATCCCTGGAGCGGGGTGAGGGCATTGAGTGTGGCGGTGGCCGTCGGATCGCCCAAGGAGGCCCCTATCAGCACAGTGAGAGCGGTGCTGGGCGGCACGCTGGCAGCAGACGATGCGGCGACTAGGCCGGCCATGAACGTGGCATTGGCCTGCAGCGCGGCGGCGGTGTTGCCGGTGATGTTGCTGACGACGATGCCCTGAGTCGGCGTGATGGCCGAAATGACCGGCAGGCGGCTGTGGTAGTTCATGTAGAACAAACCGAATTCCGTGTCCGCCAGGCCGTGAGCCAGCCAGCGGAGGTTGAGGCCGTATTGGCCGCCGGTGCCGGGCTCCCGGTCGGAACCGCGCGAGATCGCCCCGAGGGTCGAGGTGTCAGCGATGGCCCCGAAACCGAGATAGACCTTCTTGCCGCCCTTGGCGACGAAGTCATTCGTGCTGAAATAGGTGCCCGGCGGGTCCACCCGGGTGCGCTCCCAATCCATGAGGACAAAGGCTTCAAGGCTGAGCGACTCGGTCATGTTCAGCGAGCCGGACACCATCATGAGGGGCCGGAGGGCTTCCTTGAGTTCCGAGCCGGGCGTGCGGAGCTTGGCGACATCGATGGGGTTGATGGAATTGACGCCGTTGGGGATGAAGGTGCTTTCGCCCCAGCTCAACACCTGCCGGCCAACCCGGATCGTGGCGGGCATGCCGGCGACGGTCTCGTTGAAATACACGTAGGCATCGAGTAGTTCGGCGCCTTCGGCGACGATCTTGCGGGCCTCGTCGCTGAGCGGGGTGCGGTCGCGGGTGCCGTTGGAGTTGACGAAATCGTTGAAGTAGAAGCCCCGGACAAAGACGCCGCTATTTTTGTATTTGAGGAACAGATCGTGATTGGCCTTGGCGAGGAAAGAAACCATCCCGCTGCGGTAGTTCAGGTTGCCATCGTCCGCATTGACGGAGCGCTGCAGGCCGCCGGCGGAAAGGCCGTATAAGTCGCGGTCCGCGTCCTTCACGCGATAAAGCCCGCCTATGGAAATGGTGGTGTCGAAGCTGCCTTTCGCGCCGGCGAAATCGAACAGGAAGGCTTGGGCGACAGGTGTGAATCCGAGGGCAAGGACGAGACCGGCGACAGCCTGCAGCCGCAGACTGGGAGGGAGAGCAATACGTAGGTTCATATTACGGGTTACTGACAACGTCTCACCGTGAGACGCGATTGGGGTAGGGTGGTGAACAAGCCGGAGCTTGGAGTTTGCTGGCGGCATAAAGCTGATTTCTGACGGTGACTTCAAGTGCTAAACCACAGTCTGGCAGGGGCTTTCTTTTCGATTAGCTTTTGACGCCCGCCGCAAAACGCCAACTTTGCCGCCATGGACGCGACCGCGCACATCCACATCAAAGGAGCCCGGGAACACAATCTCCGGAACTTGGAACTGCGCATCCCGCGGGGCAAGCTGATCGTGATCACCGGCCCCAGTGGCTCCGGCAAGTCCTCGCTGGCCTTCGACACGATCTATGCTGAGGGCTACCGGAAATACATGGAAAGCCTATCAGCCTCGGCGCGCCAGGTGTTGGAGCAGCTCAAGCGGCCGGATGTCGATTTCATCCACGGCCTCTCCCCCGTGCTGGCCATCGAACAGCGCACCGGCGGCGGCTCGCCGCGCAGCACCGTGGCCACCGTCACCGAGGTGGCGGACTACGCGCGCCTGTTGTGGGCCCTGTGCGGCGAACAGCGTTGCCCCAAGGATGGGGGACGCGTCGAGAAGCGGTCGCTCGACGACTGTCTCAACCAGCTTTTCCGCGATGCCCCGGGCGAGCGCGTCATCATCCTCGCGCCGTGGATGAAGGCCAAGCCCTCCGTGCTGCGCGAGGAATTGCCGCGACTCAGGCAGCGGGGCTTTCAACGCGTGCGGCTGGCCGGCGAGATCAAGTCCCTTGAGGATCCGAAGCTCCTCCCCAACGGCGCCGAGGAATTGGTGGTGGAAATCGTGGTGGATCGCCTGCTGGTCACGGCTGAGCAACGCAGCCGGCTGGCCGACTCGCTCGAGCTGGCTTTCCGCGAGGGGCAGAACCGGGTCATCGTGCTTGCGCAGAAGGTCCCGGAGGCGGCGTGGCGCGAGCTAAACCTGAGCCAAAGCCTGAGCTGCGCCATTTGTGGCGACGTGTTCGACGCGCGCACGCCGCGGCATTTTTCCTTCAACCACGCCGAGGGGGCCTGCGAGACCTGCGGCGGGCTCGGCCGGCAAATGACGTTCAGCGAGGGCCTGATCGTGCCCAAGCCCGAGAAGTCCGTGCGCGAAGGTGCCATCAAACCCTGGCGCATCGGCGGGCGGAACCTCATCATCAGGCACAGCTCCATCCTCAAGCAGCTCGCCGAGCAGCTGCCATTCGACGCCGAGACACCCTGGCAGGATCTGCCGGTCGAAACGCGCCACACGCTCCTGCACGGCGCAGGGGAAAGGCTTTTTAGTTTCCGGGTGCGCAAGACCCAAAAGGCCGAGGCGAAGCCGTTTCCGGGGGTGATTGCCCTGCTTGAGTCCGGTCGGCGGGAGACCCGCAGCGATGGCTACCGCGCCCGACTCGCCACCTTCATGGCGAGCGGCGAATGCCCGTCGTGTCACGGCCTGCGACTCAATGCGCGCAGTGCGGCGGTGCGCGTGGGGGCGTCACTTGCGGAAGCCCGTCCGGCCTCAAGTGCCGCGCATGCGGGATTGGGCTTCGCGGAGTTCATGGCCCTCGACATCCGGCAGGCCCTGAAATTCATGCAAACGCTGCGCGGCTTCCTGCCGACGACCGATACGATGGGCGAGGTGTTGGATGGCGTGACCCAGCGCCTGCATTTTCTCAGCGAGACCGGCCTCGGCTACCTGACCCTCGACCGGGAATACCCCACGCTCTCCGGTGGCGAGGCCCAGCGCGTCAGGCTGGCGACGCAGCTTGGCATGGGGTTGGTCGGCGTGATCTACGTGCTCGACGAACCGAGCATCGGCCTGCACCCACACGACAACCAGCGGCTGCTGGCCACGCTCCGCGAGCTACGTGATCGCGGCAACACGGTGCTGGTAGTCGAACACGACGCCGACACGATGCGCATTGCCGACGAGCTAATCGAGCTCGGGCCCGGCGCCGGCACGGAGGGCGGGCAGATTCTTTTTCACGGGTCTCCGGCGGATTGTGCGCGGCTGCCTGCATCCGCTTCCCGCACCGGGGCCTACCTGGCTGGCAAGCTCGGCGTCGTGAAAGACGGCAAGGCGCGAACGCCCGATGATCGCTGGTTGATCGCCAAAGGAGCCACCGAACACAACTTGAAGGGCATGGACGCGTGTTTCCCGGTGGGCCTGTTGACCTGTGTCACGGGCGTGTCCGGCTCGGGCAAGAGTTCGCTCGTGAACGACATCCTTGCCACGGCGGCGGCGCGCAAGCTCAACGGCGCGAAAACCCTGCCCGGGCGGCATCGAGGCATGACCGGGCTGGAGCATTTCGAAAAGGCCGTGATCATGGATCAGGAACCCATCGGGCGCAGCCCGCGCTCGAATCCCGCCAGCTACGTCGGCCTGCTCGACCTGTTGCGCGACCTTTTCGCCAAGCTCCCCCTCGCCAAGGTGCGCGGCTACAAGGCGAACCGTTTCAGCTTCAATGTCCGTGGCGGCCGCTGCGAGCGCTGCCAGGGTGACGGCCAGATCAAGCTGGACATGCAATTTATGGCTGACGCCTACACGCCGTGCCCGAGTTGCGACGGTCGGCGCTTCAACCGCGAGACGCTCGAGGTGCGTTTTCATGGCAAGAGCATCGCCGACGTGCTGGCCATGACGGTGGCCGAGGCCATGACACTGTTCCGCGCCGTGCCGCGGATCATCGAGAAATTGGCGACACTGGAAGCGGTCGGCCTCGGCTACCTGCAACTCGGTCAGTCCGCCACGACGCTCTCCGGCGGCGAGGCGCAGCGCATTAAACTCTCGCTGGAGCTCAGCAAGCGCGAGCAGGGGACAACGCTCTACATTCTCGACGAGCCGACGACCGGCCTGCACTGGACGGACATCCAGCGGCTCATGGACCTGCTCTTCAAGCTGCGCGACACCGGCAACACGCTGGTCGTCATCGAGCACAATCTCGATGTTATCCGGCTGGCCGACTGGGTCATTGATCTCGGCCCCGGCGGCGGCCCGGACGGCGGCGAGGTCATTTATGCCGGCACCGTTGAGGGTCTCGCCAAGGAGAGCCGGTCGCTGACAGGGCAGGCGCTACGCGGGTAGGGCGCGTCGCCAGACGAACGGCGGCCCTCCGACGAGCCGGGGGCCGGACTTTCCCAAGCGGTTAAGCCGGAGAATTCGCACTGCCGAAGAACCCTGCAACTTTCGGACGCCGGGCGGTGTGCTTGGGATGTCCTCAGGTTCTCCAACCCCATCCCCATGAAAAACCACCTCCGTTCCGCATTCGCTGCCGCGACCCTGTCGCTGGCTTTGACCACGTTCGCCTCCGCCGCCGAAGCCCAGTCCGGCGCCATCGACATCGGCCAGCTGATGCCCTCCGCCAAGGGCGAGTTCGTCGAGATCAACCTTTCCTCCGCCATGCTCAAGTTCGCCGCCCGCATCGCGGCCCGCCAGGAGCCCGAGGCCGCCGAGCTCATTCGCAACCTGAAGAGCATCCGCGTCAACGTCGTCGGCCTGGATGACTCCAACCGCGACAGCACCATCGAGCAGATCGAGGGCGTCCGCCGCAAGCTCGAGGCCCAGGGCTGGACGAAGATGGTCACCGTCCGTGAGAAAAACGGCGGCGACAACGTCGACGTCCACGTCATGCAGCGCGGCGAGGAGTCCATCGACGGCCTGGTCGTCACCGTCCTCGACAAGAAGGGCGAGGCCGTCTTCGTGAACATCGTCGGCAACATCAACGCCGACCAGATCGCGCAGATCGCCGAGAAGTTCGACCTCGAGCCACTCCGCAAGGTGCACCTGAAGATCGAGGGCAAGAGGAAGAAAGAAGTCTGAAACAGTTGTAGGAGGGGCTTTATGCCCCGAGCAGGACAAGCATCGGGGCATAAAGCCCCTCCTACAGTTCAAACAATCGAACAACCCCTCCCATGACTCCCGCTCCTTCAGCCACTCCCACGCCCCGTCGCCACGTCTGGCGGTGGGTGCTGCTCGGTGCCGGCCTCTGCCTGACACCCTTTGTCCTCCTGGCGGTGGCCGTGGTCAGCTACGTGACCCTCGATCGCGATGTGCGCGTGCTGCGCAATCACGTCATGGAGGCCACCGACGCGACCTGGAACACCAAGGTCCAGATGAGCGTCGGCCGGTTGACCCTTGGCGCGATCGGGCAGGGCCTGCGTTTCGTCGATCACAAGGACATGGCCGATGCCCGCATGGCGCTCCGTTCCGTGAAGCACGCCAGTGTCGGCGTCTATGAGCGTCGCTCCGGCGGCAAGGATTGGTCGCGCGAACAGCTCTTCGTCGAGACCGATCGCGCCATGCAGAAGCGCGGCTGGACGCGGATGGTCGGGGTCGCGGAAAAGAAGGAGACCGTGCTGGTCTACGTGCAGGAAGACCTGGACGAGGACGAGCCGTTCGAGATCTGCGTGGCCGTGGTCAACGGCAAGGAGATGGTCGTCGCCTCCACCACGATCGACGCCGAGGCGCTGGGCGACCTGATCGCCCGGCACACCGGCGACGACGTGAAACGCCACCTGCGGTCCGCGAAGTTTAAATTTTGAGGTGGAACCCGCGCTCCGCGCGGGTTTTGTCCGGTCTTTTGTGGTAGGGCGCGGACTCCGTTCCGCGCCTCGGCGGGCAAGGGACTGCCCGCCCTACCTTGATATCCGCGCCGTTCCGTGTAATCCGTGGCGGCGATGTCCCGCCTGCCACTCATCGCCCACCTCGACGCCGACGCGTTCTTCGTGTCGTGCGAGCTGTCGATGAAGCCGGAATTGCGCGGCACCAAGTGCGCCGTCGGTGGCCGGGAGCGCGGCATCATTTCCTCCGCCAGCTACGAAGCCCGGGCCTGCGGGGTCTACACGCCGATGCCGACCAAGCTGGCGTTGAAGGTGTGCCCGGACCTGATCCTGCTGCCGCACACCTCGGGCATCTACAGCAAGAAGTCGCGGGAGATGTTCGATCTGTGCGAGACGATCACGCCGGTCGTGCAGCGCAATTCCATCGACGAGGGCTACCTCGACCTCAGGCCCTGCGGCTTCAAGACCGCCGCCGAGATTGAGCGCCGGATGCGCGCCCTGCAGCAACGCATCTGGGACGACCTGCAGATCCCGACGTCCTTTGGTATAGCCGCCAACAAGCTGGTATCCGCCATCGCCAGCAAGGCGCGCAAACCCCGCGGTTTCACGGTGGTGCCGCCGGGCGACGAGGCGGCTTTCCTGGCGCCCTTGAAGATCAGCGTGATTCCGGGCGTGGGCAAAAAGAGCGAGGAGCGGCTGGCCGCGCAGGGCATCAGGCTCGTCAGCGACCTGTTCACGCGTTCGGAATCCGAATTGAAGGCCCTGTTCGGCAGCGGCTGGCAGGAGATGCTGGTGATGGCCCGCGGCGAGGACGACCGGCCGGTGCATACGGACCACGAGGACGCCAAATCCTATTCGGTGCAGGAAACCTTCGGGGAGGACATCCGTGATTTCGCCGAGATCGAGCGTTTCGCCAAGGGGATGATCGATGAATTGATGCCCGCCATCCGGGCCGACGGTAAACGGGTGAAGACGATGACCGTGAAGGTGCGTTATCCCGGCATGGAGAACAGCACGGCCGGCCGCAGCCTGACCGAAGCCACCGACCTGGAGGCGCCGTTTTATCCATTGGTGCAGCCGCTGCTGAAGGCTGCTTGGACGCAAAGACGGCCCCTGCGGCTGGTCAGCGTGAGGTTTTCCGGCGTGGAAGAGAAGGGTGCCCAGTTCGAAATGTTTGGTCAGACCGACGAGAAGAAACGCCGGCTGGCCGCGGTCCTGGACAAATTAAATACCCAGGGGAAGAAGAGCATTGTCCGTCACGGGCATCAGTTGGGGTCCGGAACAACCACAGATGAACACTTATAGTCACAGATTCGGAGGTTAAACGCGGAGGCCGCAGAGGACGCGGAGAATTGGCCGGTCAGTGGCTTAGACTCCGCGTTCTCTGCGCTCTCCGCGTTTATCCCGGCCTGTTTAGTTCTGGCTTGTGGCTATCTGCGTTCATCTGTGTTCATCTGTGGTTCATGAGTGCTTCCGAGATCGAACAGCGCATCACCACCGCCAAGCAGGCCGTCCTCGCCGAGACGGCGCTGATGCATCGGGAATTCGGCCACGCCAAGCCGGTCATCAAGCACGACGGCACCAAAGTGACACCGGTGGACATCGCCATCTCGCAGCACCTGCAGGATGCCATCACGCAGGCATTCCCGTCCGACCAGTTCTTCAGCGAGGAGCTCGCGCCGACCGCCGAGCCCG
>Ga0154020_10004952_pt1 | contig 15812 bp, 12 predicted proteins | sample Klosneuvirus_201_FD_109709 | JGI IMG/M metagenome (GOLD analysis project Ga0154020, IMG submission 109709) | Active sludge microbial communities from wastewater, Klosterneuburg, Austria - Klosneuvirus_20160825_MG | ecosystem: Engineered > WWTP > Aerobic digester > Activated sludge | place...
GAACAAACGAGAAACAAAAAGAATATCAATATTGCAACTGAAAAAGCTACAGAGTGTTTCATTTTCGTTTCTTAAGAATCTCCCGCAAAATAAAACAAGCAATACCTAGTACCACTACCACTACTCCTTCAGTGTACTTTCCAGACGATACAACAGTAACGCCGGTACTTGTTAAAATTACACCAGTAGAAAGCAAACTACCGGATTCAGTAGGTTTTTTCATTACTTCTTATTAATTATGTATAAGTAAAGCTTACGAGCCAAGGCAAACCCCTCTACTCTTGTCATTGTATCCCGTGGGCGATCTCCTTTTGAAATATCAGTATCTTGTACAAATTTGATTGCTTCCTTCTCCCAGTCTTCTAGTTCAACTTCAGACATAGTTCTTTTAGTTAGGTATGATAAAATATCAGTTGGAAGTTTATTTCCCCAACATGATTTAGGTGCATAATGCCGGTGTGGCACGACGTTAGCGTCTAGTATGGTATATTCGGTCTGTTTTCTTCGTATAAGATCTTGTAACGCAATACACTGCTCTTTTGTAGGTTCTTCTATGTCAAAATCACCCGTAAGGCATATACCCAAAGATAAATAGTTCATATTCTTTTGAGAAGTATGCGCCCCCGGCTCATTATCTGCACGTCCTTGTTTTACCGTCCCGTCTGGTTCAATTAAATAATGGTATCCTATCCCACCCCATCCTTTAGATTTATGGTAGTTGTCTGTAGCCTCAAACTGGTTACTGTTCTTTTCTCTTGAGACTGCTGTATGATGTACAATGATGTTTTTAGGGACGTTCATAGAGTGTATAGTTATGAAACAATTCTATTATCTTCTATATAAAATAGAAGGAAAGGTTTTGTTTAATGTTTTTCGCATTTTAACCTTCAAAAACATTTTACGGAAAACCTCTTGTACAAGGCAACACCACGTGTTATACTTGCGCATATACGCTTATAAGAAAATATGCAATTAGTCCAAATACACAAAGATGAGCCAGTGACAACAACTTTAATTATTGCCGATGGAATGAAAATTAAACATAGGGCAATAATGGAACTAGTGAATAAGTACAAAAGTGAATTAAAAGAGTTCGGACTTTTCACGGTTGAAACGTTAAAAATAGACAGGACTAAGAAAGGTCGTCCAGTAAAGTTTGCATGGGTCAACGAGGGGCAGGCAACTTTTCTTGTCACACTTATGAAGAACTCTGAGATAGTTGTTTCATTTAAGAAAACACTATCTTTAGAATTTATCAAACAAAGAAAAATCCTTGCTCAGTTACTTTCCCAGAAACAAAATCAAGAATGGATAGAAAACAGAGAGCAAGGCAAAATAGCACGCAAAGAATCTACCGACACTATGCAGAGATTTGTAGAGTACGCTAAATCACAAGGAAGTGAGCATTCCGAGAAGTACTACGTACATTTTACTAAAATGGAGAACAAGGCTTTATTTGTTGTAGAGCAGAAATTCCCGAATCTTAGAGACGTACTTAATGGACAACAACTTAATATACTACAAACTGCTGATATCGCAGTAGCCAAAGCAATACAGGATGGAATGGATAAGAAACTACATTACACTGATATATACCAATTAGCGAAAGAGCGTATCTTAGCATTTACAGAAATTGTAGGGAAGTCTTTAGTGCCAATAATGCGCGTGGGACTTGACACCCAAAAATCACTAGAGCTTCAGAGAGACGAAAACGCTCTACAGGAAACAGTATTCTAATTCAGTAGAATTATATATGTTTTTAAATAATAAAACTTTTTATGAAAACAGACTCGTTTACAATTGTAAAACAGGGAATAGAAGAATACCATTTTGTTATGCTTGCCGAGCCTAAAATGGTACAACCTGAGGATGTTCCAGTAATGGACGCTAAAATGTATAAGCTTATTCAGGAAGCGGGACTTGCTACTAATAATATATGCAAAACAGAAGTAGAATATTTTAAAAAAAAGAAGTTCCCACCACGAACTACAGTTCGCAGAGTTTGGGATGATCTTAGCGCACAGAGAAGGTATTCTATCATCATGATACTACCGAAGAAACAACCGAAGATATATCAAAAACACTTCAAACAAGTATATAAGGTATTCGTAACCGAATTAGAACGGGTGTTTTCAAAAGAATCAGTACGTTTTTCGGTTGATAGAGGAATAATACAGTTGACAAATGACATTAGTCTAGTATAATACAATTTAATTCACTTACTCACACACTATGGATGTCGTGTTTAGAATACTATTTATATTTGTACTGGTTATGTTTACATTACCTAGTATAGTATTGCTTTATGTACTGCTACAACATATGGGAATAGCAGCACTATTTATACTATTAGCATTTATATTTGGGTATCAAATGAAACGCTAGAACATAGCTTTATTACGTTTTTCTTGCTCTGTTATTTGTCCCCCTGCTAATTGTCGTATTTTCTCCAGCGCATTCTCTCCGCCTTTTGCTAACTTCTTCAATGGTTCTGGTATAGTTGGTAATTGTTTTTTTACTTGTGCTGCTTTTGTAGCTGTATCTTTAAAGTATTCACCTGTAGCAACCTTCTTCCCAAATTCAGACGTTAAAAACTTATTTACCCCATAATCTGTAGCAAGACCAGTCAAAGCCATTGCTATAGGACGAACGTCACCATAGACAAGAGCAGCTACTGGACTAGCGGCTGTAAGTCCTTGATAAGCCATACCACTAGCACTAGAGGCCCTATTTAGGAAACCAGTTTGACTTCCTTCCATAACCTTCTGCAATGGCTGTGTACGCTCTCCAATTGTCTTTAAGTTATTGAGGAGGTAGTACCCTTTGTCATCAAATAAAGCTCTGATTGTTTCATCACCGTATTTATTTATTTCTTTTGCGAACTTAACTGGTGAAAATTCTCCCGTGTTTAAATCAGTGGCGGTTTTCATAACTTTGGAAAGAAATCCAGCTTGTACAAATTCCATTCCAGCCTCGCCAAGCATATTTTTGACAGCTGGTAACTGAGAATAATTCCCAGGCTTTACAAGCGTACTAATGATATTTTCAAATGATTTTCCATCTTTTAAATTTGCTGCGTTTTCAATAGTAGACCCAAAATGACTGTTAAACTCTTTTAATTTTCCAGCATAGTACCTATTCATTGTTTGCAGCTGTGTTCCTGCTTGTTTATCAACCGCGTTTACTGTGTCGATCATATCGTCAGTCAAAGCTGTATAAACCTTTTGTGCAAGTCCTGCGTTTGGCCCTAAAATGGGGTCAGGAGTGTTTCCTTTTAGACTATCCAACCTTTGTCTCCACGCAGTACGAGTTGCTTGTATATTCTCAAACGTAGCCCCTTTTTGAAAGTTGTTGTACATAGTAGTTAACTCTTTTGTCATTGGGTTTTCTTTTCCTAGGTTTTTTGACGTCTGATCTAAGACGCTTTTAATACTATTTTCTAGGTGATACGTAGATGCAGGTGTTGCACCATAATTATTTTTAAACTCCGTAAACATAGTATCCATTAATTCCTGGTGTTGTTTCTTGTTGGTTTCATAAATTCCGTATATTCTATTCCCTATTTCTGCTTCATTAAGACTAGGTGCTTTTTCATTAATAGTACGCTCAACATTTATTTTCATCTGTTCACCAACTTCTTTTATCTTATTTGTAAGCTTACTACCAAAGAAACCTTTTGCGGCCAACGCTTCAACCTGTGTAAGTACAGGACTCTTTGAGATCATAGAAGGAGTAGGATCAATTCCCGTCTCTTGAAACGCCTGTTGCGCACGTTGCGCACGCTGATCAAGTAACTGAGGAAATTCCGGAATAACACCTGGTTCTTTAGGCCCGTTCATACCTTTACGCGCTCCAACACCCATGGCCGCCGTGTTTATAGCATTCTGTGATGCTTGGCGGATAAAACTATTAAGCTGTGATCCTTCAGGAACTCCAAACGCGTTTAATAATGCGTTTTCTCCTGAGTCAACCGCACCCATAGCTGCTCCGTACGCATGCGTTACAGGCTTTTCTATAAAATCTGGCAAAAGAGGCAGTGGCGACCCTAAAATTTCTAACGCTCCACTCCATGCTTCATTTATTCCTTGCATTCCCGTACCAAAACTCTGTAAACCTTCGTTAAAACGAGTGTCTTGTTCTTGTGGTAAACTTCCGTTAAACATACCCCCAGCCATAGAAGCAGCATTACCAGCTAAGCCAGCTACACCTTGCGCAAATTGACCAACTCCACCAGCAACTTTTTCAACACCCTTTACCGCATTAGCTGCTACTGCAGGTATTTCTTGCGTAACCCAACCTAATGGATTTTGTATACCAGATAAAACATTCCAGTCTTTTTTAGCTTCTGTGTTTTGTTGCACAGTTTGATCAGCCCACTGACTAACAGGGTTTTGTGAGGGTTGAGTTTGCTGAAACGCTTGCTGTCCTGCTTGTGATGCAGTGTCTGGAGTAGTGTATTGGTTAAAGTCAAATTCTTCTTTTGGCTTCTTTGTATACAAATCAAAATTGAATGACATAGTGTTTTGGGTGTTAAGATCGTTTAGCGCCTGCTTTAAGTGCGGCATCTACCTGATCAGAAGGGATATAAACAGTCCGACCGTCTGGCGCTACCATAGTAACCGTCTTTGATTGAGCAGTAGAAGTGTTTGAAGTAACACCCATTGCTCTATTAGTAATAGAATCCATTGTGTCCTGTGAAAATTTCGCCATATTCCCAACCTTCCACATAACGTCCGCCACTTTATCCTCTGGATTAATAAAGAACATTTTCCCTGCCTCCGCCTCTCCTGGAGTGACTGACGTACCAGATAGCGCCTTTCTATATTGTGCTTGTGCTTGCATAACCTGTCCAAACAAATCTCTATATGAAGAATCTTGATCTAAACCAGCCCATTTCCTCTGATCGTTTGCTAGCTTAGCGTATAAGCCACTAGACGAATCCATATTAATTGTTTTCTGTAGTCTTCCCATGTTGTCTGCTACAGATCCAAAATCATAGTAATCGGTTTGTTTTGCAGACGGTAGTGTATCAATTGCAAGTTGTTTTACATATGATTTTAGACCTTCTGTGTCACCATTATTAGCAAGTCTACTAATTTCAGTAGTAACAGCCTTTCTCTTATCTTTTGTAAGGTTTGTTGTGAGTCTCCCTACAGTGTTTTGAACTTCAGACGGTAACGCGTTTGTAGTACCTGTTGCATCAGTATTTTTTGTGAGTGTCATATTCCCCATCTGAATAGTCTGTGGTTGTGCCTTCTTTGTCTCTTGTATCTTCGCTGCGTCTATAACTCCTTCTGCGGGTTGTGGGCCAAATGCCGCATTTTGTCCACGAGGCTGTTCGATTGTTTTGTTTGGGAGAATACCATCAGTGAAACCAACGACATTCACAGGCTTACCGTCTCTTTTGACACTTGCGTTACCCTGCGCATCGTATGATACAGTCATCACTCCACGGCGTATCCTTCCATCTCCATCTTTACTGTAATTACTATCTACGAATCCCAGCTCAGTAGGTCGCCCCTGTGCATCGAACTTACCAGTTGATTCTATAATGCCAACATGTCCCCACTTAGAGCCGGTGTCTTGTACAAAAGCTGAGCCGGGAGTAGCAATTTGTGTAGATACTTTACTAGATTTTTCTCCAATAGTATTTGTGAATTTTTCCCCTCCTGATAAACCAAGAGCATCATTAACAAACTCGCCACATTCGTTTCTATCAGTAGATGATTTTGTTCCAGACTTAACGTTAAATTGTACACCACCATCAGGAGTAGCTACAGGATTATATTTCGCTTTAGCACCATTGAAAGAACTAGATGTTGCATCTTTTAACGAAACATTCCAATAATTTCCGTTCTCATCCGGTGTAGCTGCTTTCATAATGAATTCTGCATTAGCCCTATTATTAGAATCTTGAGATATTCCAAATGTTTTATTAAACTGATCAGCGCTCTGAGTAAAAGTTCTATTAGACTCAAACACACCTCTATTAAACGTTTTATTCCACTGATCACCTTGTCTCTCAAATTCTTTCACATTCTGATCAAATGTCTTTCCTGGTAATGCACGCAGTCCTGTATCTTGACCGTTAATATAAAGGTTTCCAGTGTCATTTGTCATTTGTGCATCTAGCGCTCTATTTTCTTGTTTTTCTTGTAATCCAAATGTTTTCTCAAACTGTTGGCCGCTTCGATCAAACGTCTTTGTCCATTGATCTTGCTGTATAAGATCTTGTACTTGTTGATACGCAAATTTAGCCTCATCCATAGAAGCATTGTGAATTTGCATCAATTCATTAAATGATTTTGATTGTATATCAATACGAGAATTGTTGTAGTCTTTAATTGCAGTGTAAGAATCACTAAGTTGCTTAGAAGATGCAGAAAATTTATTATTCTCAATACTCAATAGTTTGTCTGTTGTTTCACTTTGCAACTTATTTGTAGCATCTATTCTTTGCGCCTCGATCTGCCACATACTTTTAGCGCTCTCACTCATAATCTGTGTACCTTTTGTGATGTACATGAGTGCTGTATTTTGCGCCTCTTGTCCTAGGGCGTTAATTGCCATCTGACCCGCTGCAAGATACTTTCCAGTTAATTGTAGCGCTGCACTTCCACCCGTCATTCCTGCGGCCGCAAATTGCCCTGTAAGATATCCTAAGTATCGACTCTGATTATCTTGAGCCATTTCTATCTGGTTTGCGTAATTTGACGCGCTTTGTTTAGACGCAATGTCGTTTTGAGCAAGCGCCAGTTTTTTATCATCTAAAGCAAACTGCGTAAGTGTATCCGCATTCTTTTGCGCGGCAGCTATACTTGCGTTCTGCTGAGATACCATTGACTCCGACAACTTGTTTAAGTTCGTCACGTACTGTTCAGTCATTGTTTTTTGCGCCCCTATAGATGTTTCCATCAATGCACGCATATCATTACTCAATGACGTGTAGGCGTTTGTCTGGTTATCCATGAAGTCTTTCATGGTGCCAGAAAAGTTTTTAGTAAAGTCATTGAGTTGTGTTCCAAATGATCGCGCGGCTTCTACAATTGTAGATGTATTTTGCGTAGTTGCCGCAATATCATTTACTATAGGCATTTGCGCAGGTTCTGTAGTTTTTGCTGTTGTTGGTTCTGTCGGTGTTGGCGTTTCTATTGGTGCAGGCGTGTTTTGATCAACTATAGTTCCCGTTCCTGTAGTTGTAGCGGATGTGCCTCCTGGTGTTCCCTGGTCTCCTACGTTTTGGAAACTTCCTATAATATCTTTATTACGCACACCCTGTGCGTATTCTCCACCAATAGTCTGTGGTACTGCGTTCATTGCTCCAAACTGTTCTGCTGTAGGTGCTGCATAATTTGGTTCTGCTACTGTTGGCGCTGTGTTTTGTACTCCTGCTGCTGTTTTATTCACTAACCCCGGTAATGAGTTACCAAACTCCACAGGGAATTGAGAATTACTTGCTCCCACTGTAGTAGTAGCAGGATTCATTTGAGTAGGTGTTTTTGCAGCTGCAGCCTCATTTGCTGCGCGTGCTGCCACCATGTTTGCCGGTAAATTTTCAGCCATAGAAGTAGTGTTATAATTTTTCGTAAGCAATACCAACGTAATCAATATTGTCTCCTGCAGTTGTCCAGCTCACCATTGTCCATGTTATTATAATGTCTGTACCGCTCGCTGCAATAGTAGCTTTCGCAGTTCCACCTCCTCCGTCACTCTCCGTAAGTGTGACACACACAGTTGAATCATTATTTGTATAATTTGTTCCTGATATTAAATCAGCAAACCCATTAGAAACACTATATGTATTAGTAATATTTGGCTTACGTGCGTCTATTTCCACTAATGCACAAGCAAACCCTATAGAAATTGTTTGTGTCCCTGACCCGTCCGCCCCCAACCGCTGTCCTTTAAATAATCCGTATCTTTGTAACCGCTGAATATCAAGAATAAGTTTTGTAGTACCTGACGCAATACCAAGCTTCACCGGTATAACACTGCTATTCATTGCCGGATGCGCCTCTGTTTTCGCACCACCTGTAGAAAGATATTGTCCAGCTCCGTCTGTTAAACCGGATGTCGTCCATATTCCATCAAATTGATACACAATTGTTGCGTTTGCAGCGCCTCCTGTGATTATCACACCTATTACATTTGCAGTTTCTGCACTTGTATTTGTAGCTTTGTAAATCTTTGCGTCACTTGCTTTCAGATATACCCAGTCCCCAGCGGCCAATATCTCTCCTGCTGTTCCGCTTCTATAATAAAGACCTGACGTTACAGTTGTATAGGTAGGCGTTGCACTAAGCACCGTAGAATCAACCACTCCGGAACTATTTGCACGAACGTATTTACCACTGTCTCCAGCACCAGCTCCCGTAATTACAGAGGCGTCACTAAGGTACTTCGGATTTACTGCTAATTCTGCCCCTGTTGCTCCCGTTTGCGTGTTAGCTATTATTTCCGCTGCAGTCGCTTCCTCTGCCTTCCCAGCGACGGTAAGGCTCATATTTGGCGTTGTGCTTGTGCCTTCGTCTGTCCAGGAACCAGCAACATACCCCTGGAATACTCCGTCAGCAGTGTTGTAAATCTTCATTCCGTTTACGGGACTTGTGATGGCTGCGTCTCTCGCTGCTGCATTTGCATACGTAGGTATAAATGAACCGTACCATTTACCATTGATATAGACATACATTGTTTTTGTACCTGTCACCGCACAGAACTGACCGGCTGTAGGTGTAGGAAGTGCTATATCTCTTGCGGCTTCTGTAGCATAAACAGCCATTGCTACATTTGCGCTACCATCAAATATATTTGCAACGTCCTCTGTGAGAAGATTCCACAAATAGTGCATATCTACAGTTCCTATTTCTGCATTTGCAATATGTAGATTCCCAGTCCCTCCTGTAAGACTAGTACCATAGAACAACAAACCACGTTCACAGTTCGTAAGTGTAGTAATGTCATTTGTTGTAGATGGTACGTCTGCTGTATAAATCAGTTCATAATTCGGGTTTGGATTAGATGGACTTCCTTTGTCTATGACATAAAGACGTGTTGTGCCTTGCGGCGCTCTTGCGTCTCCGCTTATCCTGTCGCGAAAACGTGCCGTAATAGTTGTCGCAACTTCAGTTATCGGAGCGGTGAGCTGACCGACAAGATTCGTTTCTGTGTACTGTGAGAGTTGAGCCATGGGAAAAAATTAGTTAGTATCTGTAGAAGCGTAAGTAGGGTCATCCGGGTTCATTTCGTATGTTAGTTTATTACGTGTCATTTTCCATCCTTCATTGTTTCCGTTATTTCGTACTTGGTAATACATTGCATATCCTTCACAGACATTCAAAGGAAAACGTATGCGCGCACGGAATTGATACATAGGGATAGCGTCTGCTCCGTAAAACCCACCACCTATAAATGAGTCACCGATGTAATTGTCACCAATATATCCAGACCCTGTTGTTGAAGTAGTAAAATTATTATCATCTATAATTATGTTATTCACTTCTATGCCGTCCGTAACAATATCAACATATATTTTTGTGCCAACTGGTTTGCTACCTTCTATATCAAGATAAATAAAGCGAGTACGCTCTCCAAATTGGAATGTCTTTGATCTCCATAACCGTTCAAATCCGAATCCGTTATCACTAAACGTCGTATTGAATTTATAAACTACCGGCTCTGTATTAGACGCAAAATACAGCTGATTCCTTAGGTTAACATCTCTAAATAATGCAAATTGACGTATTGGTATACCTTTATAAAGAACCCAGTTATCACTACCATAACGGGATTTTACAACTTGATTGTATACAAACGTGTAATCATTTGTTTGACTTGATCCAAGAGGAGCTGCACACAAATATCTTCCTGTAAATAACGCACTTGTTATTTCGTTTTTAAACAAGTAGTTAATATTCTTTACTGTATTGTCAATGATAAACGACAAAGGAAGAGGCATACTTTGCGCAACGCCTGCGGACTGATTACCGTAGTTCTGGAATCCTAATTCTGAAAGAAAATAGAGAAAGTTATAGACCGCTTGTGTAGAACCAGGCGCATATGCTCCGCCTTGTCCTGATATAATTGGCTGTTCTTTTAGGGTTGTCATATTATAACTCGCGTCAAATCCAAAATTTGCAGCATGTACAGAGTTTTCTTTTAGTATCTGTAGTTGGTTATTAGAAGAGCTAAACCCGGTGACTATCGTACCATCTCCTAATCCTATAGGAAGAAAATTAGTAGTAAGACCTGTGTCTACAGTGCTTGCATCACCAAAATAAATCGTGGAAGGAGCAGTAGATCCAGAAACAATAGTTCTATTGTTATACGTCCCAAAATATTGAGGATAAATTGAGCTGCTACTTAACGTACTTAACGCAAAAGCATTCCAGTATCTCCCTTGGTTTCCTGCGTGTCCGTCATTGAATATTGCAACATTATTACTTACGACGCCGTTTACTTGTCCGTTATCTTCTCCTACAGGCCCAAATGTTCCTATCGAAGCAGGAGTAGTATTATCATTCGTCACTTGATACGCTGTACCTTTGTGAAATAGCAATAAATAGTCTCCAATCGTAGAGTATGTCTCTATAAAAGATGCAGTACTAAGATCTCCAGCAACGTTTGTCTTTACTGTTCCGTCTGCCACTGTGGAAGTAATGTGAAAATGTAACGGCCCAGATGTAACCGTGTAGTACATGTAGAAGTAATTAAATGCCCCATTTACTAGATCAGCGTTTAATATTGTTGCAGTTCCCAATACATTATTTGAAGCGTCGTGTAACGTCATATCCCAAGAGCCTGTACCTTTTGCGACCACGTATACCGCTATAGATAACACTTTTGACTTTGTGGGTGTGAACGTAAGTTTATTTGTAGCTGTTTCAGAAATAGGCGTCACGGGTACTGTATATGTATTCGCATATGAATGGCTCTGGTCTGCACTTTGATCAATTGCGCTATTATCATCATATGTCCTATAATATGGTAATAAGCCACTTAATCCGCCAGTGACAGCGGGAATAGTAGCAAATTCCTCATACCCAAACCTACTTTGCACAGACCCAGTACTTGTGATATCCATATTCACCATCAAAGGGGAATATGCAGGGTTTAAGCTTTTAGGGTCATCAAGAGTATTCAAACCTAGAAACTGGTCTATTTGTATTGCCTTTGTCTTTGGTGTTGGGTTTGCCATGGCTATAATGCGTTAAGTAGTGCAAGTTCTCTGTCTAAAATCGCCAGATCTTTGTTCCTGGTTACTGCATTCCATCCACGTTCGTATATCGCATCATATTCAGATCCTTTTGAAAAATGATTGTGGACTATTACAGCATCTTCAGCGTGATACGCTTGGTTTACTTTATCCGCTTGCGCCCATAAGAAGTTGTCTACCCCACAATGTGTGATTTCAGTGAAGAATATTTCTTTATTTTTTAATTTCGGGAGAAAATCCTTTCGTATAATGAAATGTTCACAAATATTTCCTTTATCTTCTGTGACTGGGCCACTGTGAAAACTCACAAGAGATTTTTGTAATGCAAGAGAATGTTTCACCGCTGTAGTAAGTGCTGAAGGTGAAAACTCCATATCATTAGCCGCATAGCATATATATTCACCGGTGCTTTTTTCCACCCCAAGTTTTACTTTTTCTGGTACAGTAAGCGTTTCCCCGTCAAATACAAGCACCTCAATATTTTCTCTTGGATACTCAAGGGCCTGTATAGAAGCAAGGCATCTTTCAAGCCCTTCTGGTCGTCCAAGTGTTGGTATAATTATTGAAACAGTGGGAAGAGCGACGTCAAAATAATATTTTCGATCTTCAAGATAATTTTTATTGTTAGGTTGGTATGAAAGAGCTTTCTGGAGATGATGCTTTGCACTTTCTATATCTCCAAGCCATCCTTTCGCCCAGTACAGTACTGCATGAGGGCCGTCTTCGTAATCTTCTTTATGATTAGCGTAAAATCCATGCCACGGGATCTCTAATGCTGCAGTAGCATAGCAGGCTGCCGCTTGGTGGTTGTTATTTGCTTTATAGAAGTATGCAAGCTTCATAAGTGGCGCTCTTCGTGTGCTGTCTATCATAAATGCAGAACTATATGCAGCTACCTGATTCACAGGGTCATTTAATTGACCATAAATATCACCTATGAATATGAGTGATTGCGCTTTTTCCGCTGGCCATTTATCCATAGAAACATGCCGTTCAAACTCTTTTAATGCTGATATAATTTGTCCATTCCACAATAATTCTCTAGCGAAATAATGTGAGTTTCTATCTTTTTCAGGGTGTAGGAAACAATCTACAGCAAGCCCAGTTAAGTATGAATGTCTATTCGTCTCAAAATTTTGATAATGATCCAACTGGAAGCAATCAAGATATTTGATAACTCCTTTCCCTTGCAGCATTTCATGCACTGTTCCTTCCCATTGCAACATACGACGATCAAAAAACTTTGATTGTGTGAATTCCATAGATGGGCTGCCGTCTTCACGGTGAGCAAACACAAAATTATATTCAAACTGCGTATATCCCTGTTCTATATATGAATTTATTTGATCATACTCTATTTTTGAGACTACCTCATCGCAATCAATAGAAGAAACCATATCAGTAGGACATAGCGACGCTGCATAATTTCGAGCAGAAGCAAAATCAAAATATGTTTCTCCTTCCTTTATACACGTCCCTTCATTCTCCACAATAAACTGAGCATTTATCTGATCTGCTAGTTCTTTTGTAATAACTGTGCGGAATCTATCACCCACCTCCTCTACAATATAACCCGCTTCACGTGCTAGTATAGCAGTATTATCTGTAGATCCTGTGTCGACAAGCACCACAACACCGCCCTTGTTTTGAAACTCTTTGAGAGATTCAATCATTCGCGGTAGTGTCTTTTCTTCGTTACGTGCAATGGCGCAAAAGGAAAAATTCATTTTTTTAAATTATGCTTTTTTAATATCTAGCAAAGCGATCATTGTATCTTGTGCTTCTGTCTTATTCAAACCAGCACATGCAAAGTTATCATGCGACTTTAAATGTGCGTCTGTTTTATTTAGAATTTCCACATCACTATCTTCGTATAAAAACACTTCCATTTTTCCATCAGAACTAACGTTTACATGTCCATGTATTGGTGCTGTATCGTCTACACTATGTTTCATAAGATGCACCCCTAATTCTGTTTCTATATCAATAATGTGCGACTCTAGTGTGTCGGTTATATCTGTGTCGAATTTGTACGTTATTATTTTCATAAGTAGTGTAATATTATATAGATTCTGCTGTAACTTCCATTCCTGGCATAAGAAAGAAACCGGTACCAGAAATAGCTGTTGCATAACATCCAATACCTGTCGTGTATGTTTTTTTCGTAGGTGTTCTTGTAATAACAGTTCCATGTGCCGACTCTGTAAAGGTAGTGCCAATATTTAAAAGAGTTGCTCCTGACGTATTACCCCCAAAAAAGTGAGCATATTGCAGAGTTCCTGTATTTGTACTAAAAAGCTTTAATACAGCGATTTTTGCATTCGTAGAATATCCACCAATAGGTTGGTGGGAAACTAGAGAATATGTAGAAGTAATTGGTGAGACGCCAACATCTCCACATATCATACCGCCGCAGTCAATAGTGACTGTATTACCTACGCCACTATTTTTGACACGAATAGTAATAGCGTCACCATTATTTGTGATTACTTGGCTATTCAATGCAGCAAGTGCCGTCTCTGAAGTAGCTGTAGTTGTTGCAGTAGCTAAACTTGTAGAATCAGTAAAATTATATAACTCAAATGTGCCAGTTCCTGCATTTACATGTCCGGAAATTCTTGCGGCACAAAATATAGGCAATGTTCGAAGATTAGTTAATGTCATTCGTGTCTGCCCTGCAGGTTCTTGGTATGTATTTCCAACCGTATCAGTTGTTGTCACGCCTTGGCTAGAAATATTTACTTGCGGATCTATCATGGCTTGCACAACCGAAGAAGAAGCACCGCCAGCGGGGCCAGTATACCCTGTATAACCAGTGTAGCCAGTTGCGCCGGCACCAGTATATCCGGTGTATCCAGTATAGCCCGTGAAGTTTCCAGATCCCGTGTAGCCAGTATATCCAGTGTACCCAGTAGCACCTATAGAACCAGCAGTTCCCGCAGGGCCAGTATATCCAGTGTATCCAGTGAAATTTCCAGCTCCAGTGTATCCAGTGAACCCTGTATGACCTGTGTAGCCCGTAAAACCAGTATACCCTGTGAAATTTCCAGGCCCAGTATATCCGGTAGCACCGTTGAGTCCGTTTTCTCCAGCAGGCCCGGTATATCCAGTATACCCTGTGAATCCAGTATACCCTGTAAAGTTACCAGCACCGGTAAATCCAGTGTACCCTGTGCTTCCTTGGTTACCTTGAGGCCCAGTATATCCGGTGTATCCAGTATGACCGGTGTAGCCAGTGTAGCCCGTTGGCCCCGTCTCTCCTCTGTCTCCAGTATATCCGGTAGTACCTGTGTATCCTGTGTAGCCTGTTGCACCATGATTACCTACTATTCCTTGAGGCCCAGTGTACCCAGTGTAGCCTGTTGGCCCCATCATACCGGAAGTATTATTAATAGCGTTCTGTGTAGCCATATTTAAACAATAGTTATGTTGCCAATAGCACCAGGTAAAACTTGAAAACTCTCATCGCCTCTATATACAAGAGTGAGGGCGTCTCCTGCTAAAGTAGACCCAATATACCCACCTATTCCTACAGTAGTAGTTTGATCTCCAAAAACAATTGACTGCCCCGCATTCTGCTGAATAATCCAGGGAGCAGAACTATATGCTATACCGATGACATCCCCTTCGTTGATATCTGCACTTTCTGGTAGTGTAACGGATCGAGTTCCCGTTCCCTCAGTAAAGTATCCATAATTAGGAAGAGCTGTTGAATTAGCTGTGATAGTTTGCCACGTCATTGTGGTACAAGGCGCTCCACTCATAGAGAAATTTGTAAAATATGTATTCCCAAACATAGGTACTCGATCATAGATACTCTGTAGTCGAGTCAACGCTCGCCCCTGTAGTGTAGGGCGGTCGTTTTGATACGCATCATCGAGCATTTTCTTTGCGCTTGCATCTTTGTCTTGCGCTACATCATAACTGCGCGTCTGCCGTAAAAGAATAGCAGCGGACATTTCAGCAATACCTTGATCCCAGTAATCACCAAGACGTATCGTGTCGGCGCTATCTACTAATACTTCTGGTGCTTGTACATAGGTAAATGTAAAAGATGCGGTATTTGCAGGCCATGTATGAATCCTTTTTCTACTTGTTGCAGCGTCATACTTGATTGTGTAGATATTATAATTATGAGAGTTAAACGTCTCAAAATCTACAAGAGCATACTCTTGATTATAAAGGGATGTACTTATGAGCAAGTTAGGACGCATACAGTCTAGTGGTACATTTCCCACGCCGGATGTACACGTAATAGTAGTACTTTGAATATACTCATCCAGATCGTACATCATGACAATCGTCTTCATAGCACGATTTATTGCAGAAACACGCATAGATTCGGTATATAGGTTTGTCTCTGCCGTACCTAGTGTATAGTTTTGGAGAACGCGAAGATCTCCAAGTGATGTTGCCATAATATACGAAATTAGTAGTTATCTATGATTAAGATTCTGCATTCATAAGCCTAAGTATTTCTGTGACAATTCGAGCGTTTGAACTTGGCATGTCTTCTTCAAAAATATCAGTCAAATATTTTTTCTCTTGTGGATTAAATTCCACTTCTCCTTCTATAAACATAGTTCCGCTCTCATCTACA
>Ga0154020_10004953_pt1 | contig 15811 bp, 17 predicted proteins | sample Klosneuvirus_201_FD_109709 | JGI IMG/M metagenome (GOLD analysis project Ga0154020, IMG submission 109709) | Active sludge microbial communities from wastewater, Klosterneuburg, Austria - Klosneuvirus_20160825_MG | ecosystem: Engineered > WWTP > Aerobic digester > Activated sludge | place...
AACGCTAAGTTTGTAAACTTGGATATGTCATACGAATCTAACCCAACAGAACTTCATTTAAAAACATATTTTGAATACGCAGGAGTTCCCGAAGAAGAATACAAAGACTATATTAAAAACCCACAACTTAATTTAGGGTTCTCTCTTAATAAAGATACCAAACTTTTTAAAAAGTATTGTGTGCTTCATGTAGATAATAGACCGCAGCCCGGAAGGAATATCTATGGGGTTGTATGGGAAAAGGTAGTTGAATATTTACAAGAAAAAGGATACACCGCTATACAAGTAGGCAGGGATGATAACGCAGTTATAAAAAATGCTATCCAGATAAATTGCACAAACGAAAACTTTTTATCTTACGTTGTTGGCGGAGCAGATTTAATGATTGGAATTGATAGTGGGATTTCTCATATTGCATCGGGATTCAAAGTGCCTTCAATTATATTATTTGGGAGTGTTGACCCAAAAGTAATTCATGCGGACTTATCCGATAAGGTTGTTATACATTTGCATGATAAAAAAGTATGTGATAAACCGTTTTGTTGGGGCAGCATAATAGGAACGGAAGGTATTGAATGTTATATTGATAAAAAACAGCCGCCATGCACAAAATTTAAAACAGAACAATTAATTAACGCAATAAATAAAATAAATTGCAAATAATAATAGATAAGGTAGGTAGTGGAGAATTATACTTGCAGATAATGAAAGCTATTTGTGGAGAAACAAAAGGGAAGCGTATGGCAGACCTAATGTGCCATAAAGCACCATACACATCGCAATTGGGATTTGAAAGAAGAACTTATGTGGATATACAAGATAGGCTATTGGATTCTGAAGAAGAAAATGAAAATTTTATTTGTGCAGACGCTATAATTTTTTTATCAGCAGAAGAAGCTTGGTTTGATGTTACTATTTGTTCAGATGGGATTGAGCATTTATCAAACCCAGACGGGGATAAATTAAAATCACTGATGATTTTAAAATCCAACAAACAAATAATATTCACTCCGCTTGGTGAGTATATGATAACAAATGACAATAATCCTGATAGCCATCGTTCAGGATGGTATCCAAAATACTTTGAAGGGTGGGCAAGTATAGTTCTGCCTAATTTTCACCCATCATTAAATACAGGGGCTTTTTTCGTTTGGCATTGCGATGATATACAGAAAGATTTTGAACGAGTAAAAAATGAATTAAATTCAATTATATGAGTACAGAAGAAAAAATAGAAGCAATTGAACTGGCTATTTCAAAAGCAGATCAATTACAATCTAAACTTACAGATGAAGTACGTAATGTCCCATTTTTAGGAAGTTTAAAGATAAGGGCATTATTAAATAATATTGGAGAACTTGGTACTCATTACGCAGATTTTGGTTGCCATAAAGCCGGGTCTATGTGTTCTGCAATTTATGGTAATGATAACCTGAAATATATAACCGCTATTGATAGTTGGGAATCAGACCATATGCAAGGAGATAAGGCTTATCCTGTATTTATAGAAAACGTAAATAAATACATCCCTAAACGGGCAGACTTAAATATTATTATAGAGGATGTGTTTAAAGTAGATTTAAGCCACATAAAAGCTCCAATTGATATTTATTCATACGATTGCGGACATTCATACTTAGATCAGAAAATGGCATTGACTTATTACAGGGGAGCTTTGGCAGATGAATTTATTTACCTATGCGATGATTGGACTTATGGAGAAGTAAAAGAAGGGACTATGGCAGGAATTGAAGAAGGCGGGTACGAAATTTTATTTGAAAAAGAACTATTGAACACAACGCAAGGGGAAGACCTGCATTTGAATACAGAGTGGTGGCGTGGGTACTACGTTGCATTATTAAAAAAGAAATAAATGAGTAAAAAATTAGCAGGTACACTATTTGTCTGCAATGGCATTAAATACGACTATTGCTTTATGGAAGCGATACAATGCTTACTTGATTTTTGTGACCATGTTTTTGTTTGTGATGCAGGTAGTACTGATGGCACAAAAGATATGTTATTATCTATTAACTCCCCCAAAATAACATTGATATTTAGAAATGATTGGGATGATTATGCTGGGCAAGAAAAGCTGAATTTTTTCACCAATATAGCAATTAAAAGAGCAGAAAAAGAAGGGTATGAATATCAGTTTAATTTACAAGCTGACGAATGCGTAAGTGAGCGTAGTTATTCAAGTATTCGCAAGGCAATAGATCATGGATGCGAAGCATATATGTGCAGAAGAATAAACTTATGGGAGGATTGTTATCATCAGTTAGTAGTACCATTAAACAGGATGCCTTGTTCAACTTCAATTATAAGACTTGCTAAAACATATTGCAGGTCAGTTGGAGATGCTGAAAGTTTAGGAACAAGTCTTGTGGATACATACTATGAGAATAGCATTGCAATATGGCACTATGGATTTGTTCGTAAAAAAGAAGTAATGAAATCCAAAATAATAAATATGCAATGTGACGTATTTGGCATGGAACATTACGATCAAAAATTAAATGACTGCGAAGTATTCAATCCTAAACTATGGTTTGATGGGGAAGACTTAGCAATTATAGATTCACCACACCCTAAAATAATGAAAGAATGGATAAAGGACAGACCGTAGCCGCAAAGCCTATACGAGGCAATATTATAATTAAAATTGATACCCGTCAAAAAGAAAAATACAATTTGACAGATGATGTCACTATAACCATTTTTAAAGGTTACGACTTTAATCTTAGGCAAGATAGAAGTTCAATGGGGTATATTATATCTTCCGAAAAAATACCTGCGGAATCAGAGGTATTGGTAAATTATCTTGCGCTTGAACCTACTTATGAAGTGCCATATTTAGAATTATTTTTAACAGAAGAAGAAATAAGAGAAGGGTACAAAGTGTTTTCAATACCGCAGGATATGGCGTTTTGTTATAAAAAAGATAATGAATGGAATCCATGTGAAGGATACTTGATAGTCAAAAGAGTATTTAAAAAGTATGAAGGTGTATTAGAAGGTATGCCAAACGAACAAATAAAAGACAGAATATATATTGAGAAAGGGATGTTGTATGATGAAGATATAACCAGTAAGCCTGACAAATCTGATTTAATTGATTTAAGCGGTAAGGTTTGTATTTGTTTACCTGATTGCGAATATGAAATAATATGGCACAATAAAAACAACAGGGAGGAAAGGATAATAAGAAGCAGACATAGGGAAATTTTAGCGGTAGATGAAGGGATGACTTCCAAATTAAAAAAAGGTTTGTTATATTTGGGGTTAAATGCAATTGATTGCAAACCGTTAAATAATGAAAAATGCCAGACCCAACAAAAAAAGAAGAACCAAAACCAGTCGTTAATCCAAGATTAAAACAGGATTGGAATGATTTTTTATCTTACTTAGATAAGAAAGGGGTAAGAGGGAAACCAGACTTAGACAAGTTTGGAGCAGGATACAAACTATTTGATGAGTACGTCAAAAACAATCCCGGCACATCTTTAAGCAGACAAACGATACCTGCAATCAGAAAAGAAATATTAAATTATAGAACATGGGTTTTAGATGAAAATAGAAAACCTATGGGAGCAAGAAAAGCCAGTTTAGGCAGTGGCGTAACCGAAGATAATTTTATGCGCCATGTGGTAGCAAACGAAAAAACATCAGACCCAAATTACCCCGGAACACACCTTACTACAACATCATTCCCACTTTCTTACTTAAATACATTTGTTTCTGATAAACTGATAAAAACAGAAAATCAGGGATTTGCTATACCTAAAAAATAATTCATGGCTGAAACAGTTGACCAATTACAAAATAAAATATCCCAATTACAAGCAGATTTAAAGGCAGAAAAAGAAAAAAGTTCAGTATTAGAGAAGAAGTTTAATGATTTGGGATTAAGAGGGAAAGCTAAACTATACTATAGCCTTAACAGAAATATGAGTGATATATCTGAAATGTTAGATAAAATAAAGTTTGCGGATATAAACTTAAATGATAAAGATGATAAGACTATGGAACGTCTTAAAATGTTATGGGCATCAGCAAAGCCATTAGTTGAAACATTAAGCATATTGGAAACATCGGCTAAAATAACAGGTGATGAAGAAAAGGATACCGCTGTAAAAAATGTTTTAGAGTTTGCAGAAGTAAGAAAATAAAAATATGGATTTAATAGAGAAAATATTCAATGCTGATATTCGCATCCCAAAAATAACGGGGGAAGATTATGTAGAAAAATGGGATGGGTACGAAAAACAAAAATGGCATAGGAAAGAAATCCCAGATATATTTGATGGAGTTATTGCGGAGAAGGACGGCAAGCCGATTACACCAGTATTAAATGAAGCTCACTCTAACTATATAAAAGAAGAAGTAAGGAGATGCAAAGAAGGGTTTCATTTTATTAATAACGGTATGCTTACCTATATAACAGGTAAGCATTATTTTTATATTCAATGGTGGAAATTAGAGGATGATATTTATCCTGAATACAGAGATGTTGATAGAAGGTATTTTTTGTTTCTTAACTATTGGGAAAAGATAATGTGGTGTTTGGGGATTGTGCGAGGCAAAAAAAGGAGAGAAGGTGCAAGCTCACAAGCCACTTGCAATCTTATATATGAGTGTATATTTTTTAAAAATACAAATAGTGGGTTAGTATCAAAATCAGAAAAAGATAGCAAGGAAACTTTTACAGAAATGGTGGCAAAGGGTTATAGGGAATTGCCTTTTTTCTTAAAACCTAAATTACTTAATAGAGAAAATAGCGTAACCGAACTTGTATTTGAATATATAACATCAGACCCTAAAGAGAAATCAGCAAGGTCTAAGGCTAATTATCGTGCGCCAGTATTAAATGCGTATGATCGGGGAAGGTTAAGTAGGGTACTTCTTGATGAATTTGGTAAGTTAGAAGCTGATATTCCAGCTTCTGTTTTATTTGCTATACTTAAAAAGGTTTTGGTAAAAGGGGTTAAGAGGGTTGGGTTTGCAGAAATGCCATCAACGGTAAATAGTTGGAAGAAGGGCGGTGCAGAATTTAAAAAAATATGGGATGGGGCTAACCAATTCCAAAAAATAGGCAATGTTACCGCTAATAGGCTTGTAAAGTATTTAAGTGCCGCATGGGATGGGTACGAGGGATTTATTGACGAATACGGGATGAGCGTCACTGATACTCCAACAGAAGAACAATTCAGGTATTTAGTAGATAAATGGGTAGTAATAGACGAATTTACAGGAGAAACAACAAGTGAACTTACGGAAGAAGATATTAAACTTGGTTCTAAGCAATATGTTTTAGTAAAAAGAAGGGCTGGGTTAACAGGCACTGATTTAGAAGAAGAAATAAGGCAGAATCCATGTGATGAAGATGAAATGTTCATGGCTGCTAATGTGGATTGCGCTTTTGATGGGTATGCAATTAATAAAAGAATTAGCGAATTAAAAGATAGCCCTGTATTTAAAAGAAATATACTTTTTTATAAAGATGCGGAAGGTATTGTAAAATGGAGGGATGCTAAAAAAGGGGAAGAAAGTTTTTGTTGGAAGATAACATGGTTCCCTCCCGATGGGCAAGAAAATAAAGTTCAAGGGAATGGTGGTTTACCAATACCCGGCAGGCAAACAGATGGCGCAATTTCTGTAGATAGCTATTCAAATAGTCAGGGTGGTAGAAAATACGGTTCAAAAGCATCGGCTTTAATAGGTAGAAAATTTGACACATTAGACCCTAATAATTCAGGAAAAGTAATTGGACAACTATACGGCAGACCAGCAGAAAAAGACGAATTACATCTTCAAGTGATGCTTGCTGGTATTTTTTATGGGTATAAAGTTTGGTATGAGCATACAGCAGATGATTATGACGGATATTTTAAGGATAATGGCTATCGTGGGTACTTAGGGGTATATCCAATGAATTTAATTGACCCAAAGAAAAAGGATGACGATACCGAAAGGCATAGGGGGACACCATTAACTCCATTTAGTTTAAGTAAACAAATGGATTATGGGGTTTGGTATTTTAAACACTATAGCCATTTGATAGATTTTGAAACTATTTTAGAAAATGCCTTGATATTTGATCCATATAAAAGAACAGAGTATGATACAATGGTTTCTTTTCTGATATTGCTTGCGTGTTTGTTGCAGCCGGTTTATATTCCACCGCCACCCAAAGACCCATTAATCCAAATGTATGGAGATAAAACAGGCAATAAAATATTACATCCTTCGGATGCAAGGTTTTAAAATTTTAGTAGTATTGGATAAAAAATATTAATTTTATTTTTATTAACGACATTTTTTTATTATGCAAACACCAAATAAAATATCCGAAACCCTTAATCCTAATGGTGCAGGATCAGGGGCTAATGCCTTAAAAGAATTCCAACTTTCAGGTAATATACAGGATAAAACAGATGAAAAGTTTGGAGAAAAAATAATATTACAGGTAGAGCAGATTATCAATAGCAGCTACTTTACTGAAAGGAATATAAGGTTTGTTTTAAATGAATCTATGGCGGCAGGAAGAATGAATATGACAAAGTTCATGGACTTCTTTAATATGAATGGTAAGACAAACTACATGAATATTTCATGGAAATCAATAATGATAGTCAATACCATTATTTCAAGATTAGTTGGGAGATGGATGACGAAAAGAGAGAAAGCGGTAGTAGAAGCCGTTGACGATATTTCTATTGGGGAAAAAAACTTAGAAAAAGACAAAGCTGAATTTTTGCTTTATAATAAAGATATGCTGATTGAGTTGCAAAATCAATCAGGGGTCAAGATGATTGAGGAGGAGGCTTTTGTTCCAGACGACAAAGACCACTTAGATTTATGGGCAGAAGAAGAACAGCGTATCCCAGAAGAAATATTAATGGAGAAAGGGATTAATAATGTATTTAATGAAAATGGGTGGGGAGATATGGGGGTTAATACAAGAAAGACAAAACACAACAGCGCAACATTTGGATTAATCGGGGCAGAAACAATAGCAGATAAAAATGGTAAAATATGGGTAAATATTTGTAACCCAAAGAATAGCTTTTATTCGTATTCTGATTATGATGATTTTAGAGACAGTGATATTAAAGGAGAAATAGTATCATATACACTTAGTGAAATAAGGGAGATGTTTCCTAAGTTAACTATCAAAGAACTTTATGATATTGCAAAAGTATCTAAACAATGGGTAGTAAATAATAAAATAACTTTTGATTCAGGATGGAATACAAATATGTATTTACCATTTGATGATTGGAATGTAGATGTAGTTAGGTTTACTTTATCTACATTAGATATTGATAAGACGCTTATAAAAACAGCAAAAGATGGTAGCCTTTATGTTGATAAGCCAAAGAAAAGAATCGAAGAAGTTTACCCCGGCAATGAGTACGTAGAGAAAACAATGACAAATATTTACAGGGGTATATATGTTAGAGATACAAAAAAAATACTGTATTGGGGATTGGAAAAAAATATGATTCGCCCACAAGACTACTCTAAAATAAGTGCAGCGAAATCACCGTATTGCTTTTATATGTATCAGAATACGCAAATGCGAAACCTTGCGATACCTGAAAAAATAGAAGAACCTGTAGAGCAAATGATTTTAGCAAGGTTGAAGATACAGCAACTTGTAGCTAAGATGCACCCATCAGGATATAAGTATGATATAGATGGGTTGCAGGAAATGGATTTAGGTAATGGCATTATGAAGCCATTAGAACTTCAAAAAGTAACAGATCAAACTGGTAATGTTTATTACAGAAGTAAAGATGCAGAAGGGAATAGAATCGAAAATCCAATAACAGAAAACCCAAATGCGGGCAGCGTACCTCAACTGCAAGCATTAATAGAAGTATATAATTATCATTTACAGGTTTTAAGGGATGAGATAGGCAGTAACGAGTTTTCGGAAGGACAAACAATTAAGCCAAGAGTGGGAGTACAAAATGTACAAACCGCAATGGAGACAAGTTTTAATGCCACAGATTATATTAATGATGCGTGTAGAAATCTTAATGACCAAATAGCAGAAAACGTAGCTTGTTTATTACACGATTCAGTAGAATTTGGGAGTGAAGAATATAGAAGTTTGATGAATGAAAAAGACGTAAGAAAAAGGAATTTTAAAACAAATATTGAAATACTGCCAACAACAGAAGATATAACCAATTTTGAAATATCAATGAATACGGTATTGCAAGCACAACCAGATTTAATATTGTATCTGAATCCTGAAAAAATAAAAAGAATAGCAAGGGAGAATATAAAACTAGCAGAGCAATACTGGAAGCAGGGGCAGCGCAGAGCAATAAAAGGCAGAGCAGAACAAGCGCAAAGACAAATAGAAGATAATGGGAGAATACAAACAGAGAGTGCAGTTGCATCTGAAAAAGAAAAACAAAAGACCTTGCAAATGGAGATTGAGATGAAGTCGCAGTTAGATATGGCATTATCTAAGAATAAACAAAAGGAATCCTTACTTGAAATGTTTACTAATATATATTCAAAAGGACTGCAAGTACCCCCAGAATGGAAAGGGATAGAATCCGCAGTAGCACAAAATATAGGTATGAGTTTATTCGCTGAAAATAAAGCAAGTGAACAGGCTATAGAAGAAGGTATGCAGGAAGAAAATGAAATGCAGGAGGAGCAACCTCAACAAGAAATGCAGGAGCAAGCTATGTAATTAATTAGTCTATTATTTTTTTTCTTAAATAATTAGCTACTAAGTGTGCTACGCTTTTGCATAAACATCGCTGCCTTAAAATGTAAATCTTCTTATTTAATGTATATTTAGATATATTTTTTTCTTTTGCTATTTCGGCAATTTTATATCCATTTGAAAGCATTTGTACTATTTCTGTATTACTCATAGGTATAAAATTATACGATATTTTCTAAACAACAAAATTTTGCGTAGCATAAAATATAACTTTGGTTAAAAGAATATTTTATGGCAGAAACTGAAACTATTATAGTTGAAGAAAAAGCAGCAGAAGTTGTAATACAAAGCCCATTTTCTACAGACAATTGGAAAACAGCCCCGACTGAAAAAGAAGTTGTTGCTGATGTAGTTAAGGAAGCGGCTGTAGAAGAAAAGCCCATAGTGGAGGATAAGCCTGTTGTAGAAGCAGAAAAGGTTGTTGTAGAAGAAAAGCCTATAGTTGAAACTACTGCTATTGAAACACCAAAATTTGCCAACGAAGAAAGCGAAAAGGTTTTTAACCTTATAAAAGAAGGGAAGTTGGATGATGCTATGAGTATTTATTCAGAGCAGCAGAAGTTAGCAAATGCAAGTAAATTGCCTCCCGCAGAAATAATCAAATTAAATCTTCAATATCAAAACAAAGACTTTACTCCAGCAGAAATACAAGACCTTTTTGATGAAAATTATCCACTCCCAGAAAAGCCAGTTCAGGCTATCACAGAGGATGATGAAGATTTTAAAATAAGGGAGGAAAAGTATGAAAAAGATGTTCAAAGGGTAGAGAATAGAATTTCCCGTGATGCAAAACCCGCAACAGCAGAACTTCTTAAATTATCAAAAGAAATAGTTTTCCCTGATATTATAAAAGAAAGTCCAGTACGTACAGAGCTTACCCAAGAGGAATTGGAAGGGCAAAAGAAAGCGATGGAACTTTTTTTTAAAGATGTGGAGGAAGGTTCAAAAGGCTTCAATGGTTACAATACTACTTTTAAAGACGAGGAAGTTGAAATAAAAGTATTATATCCGGTAACAGCAGAAGATAAAAAAGCCCTTACCCCATTATTTGAAAGCCTATACAAAGATTTCCCTAAATTCCTTTCAGAACTCGGATGGACTGATGCAGATGGTAAAATAACACCAAAAGTTACAGAAGATTTGCATTTGTTACAAAACAGGGATAAGGTGTTCGCAAAATTAGTAAGCGAGGTAGGGAATCAGAGATTAGCTGAAAAAATAAAATCTCAAAAAAACATTGACTACAGCGGAAAAACAAAAAGCAATGGAGATTTAGGGGCAACCCCACAAGCAAAGGAGAAGGCTATGGTAACACATTTCTTTTCAAGGTAACAATTTTTTAAAACAATTTAATTTTTTATATCATGGCAGGGATAAATACATCCAACATCGCTTCGCCTAACGTCATATCGTTACCGGCAGCGAATTACGAGCTGATAGCAGATCAGCAACTACTTGCTCCCCATTATTGGACGGAGTTTGTAAATAATTTTGGCGCACAAAACTTCACTACTTGGCTATCAACTTTTGGTGGCATGGAATTAGTTGAAGGACGCGAGTGGTTTCACTTTGAAGATACAGGTAAACTAATGGCGGCTGTGACAAATAAAACAGCCGTAGTTGCACCAGCAGCAGGAGCAACAGTTACTGTAGCTATTGCAGTTGCAGACCACTGGGATTCAGGAACAAAATCACCTATTCGTGTAGGTGAAACAGTAAGGTTAGCATCAAACGGTTATGAAGGAAAGGTTCTTTCTATAAATAAAACTGTTGATAATGCTCACACAATGACAGTTCGCCCATTGAAATCAACACTTGCATTTGTATCAGCAGGTAGTGCAAACTTACTTGCAGGGGAAATCATTAAATTGGGTTCTAATACAGAAGCGGGAGAAGCATCTACTAACATTAATCCGCAGATGCCAATTGATGAAAGAATCACAAATACTACAACTGAAATTCGTGAAGATTGGACTGCTACAGACAGGGCAGAGATGGAGAAGATTTATTACGATTATCAGGAAGATGCAGGGTTTGGTTCAGCAGGTATCAAAAGGGGTATGCAGGGAGCATATACCTATCGTGGGTTGGTATTAGCAAATAGGCGTTTCCTTAATAATGTTGATTTTAAATTAACCTACGGAGGCGTCCAAACCAATACAGGGTTAAATGCTGGAACAGTAGGAACAAAGGGATGGGTTCCCGAAGTTGTTGACAGGGGTAACGCAGTTACTTATTCATTGGGCAGTTTAGGTATTTCAAAACTTCATGCTATCACAGCACAGATGTTAGTTAATGGAAATCCTATGCAAAATCAATGGATAATGGATATTTTCCAACGTCAGGAATTTGATGACACCTTATTTGCACAGTATCCAGCAGGTGCTTTTGTTTGGGGTAATGGTTCTGCATCTCAAGAAGCAAGTGTAGCTTATGGTTTTGATAACTTCAAGATTGATAACTTCATGCTGCAATTGGGGCTTAACTCATCCTTTAATACAGAGGTTACGCATGGTAAAACACCTGATAATGACCAATACAGAAACTTCGGTATAATCATACCACAAGGGACTGTAAACACTAAGTCAAATAACGGTGGTGTGACTAAGCCAAGCAAACTTAAAAACTTACAAGTAATGTATCAACAGCCTTTGGGCGGAGGTACAATTTCAAACGGAGTTAAAGTTTGGGAATTTGGTGGTAACGCTGATGTAAACATGACAGGAACTTTGGATCATACAGTTAGTATGGTGACATACAAAGGTGTTCGTGCAGCCGGGTTAAACCAGTTCTTCACTGTATCTGGAAGTTAATTAGGTTTTTAAATAATAAACGGGAGGTCGCTTTTGCGGCTTCCCTATTTTTCAAAAAAAGTAACCAATAATTAAAATATAATGGCGACACAACCAGCGGACAAAATAAGCGACACAAAATCGCAAGCCCCGCAACAAACAGCAGTGGACACTTTAAGTAAAGCAGAATCTTTACAAGCCCCACATGAAGGAGTAGTAATGGATAGTAATGGTAATAATTTTTTGCCTATTAGTAAAGCCGAAAACAGAATCTTTATCTTATCTAACGACAAAAGAAGGGGAACAGTACAGTTAGATGTAGAAGAAGATGTAATTGACCCCACAACAGGAAATACAAGGCGAATGAGGTTATTGCGTGGCGCACAAAGCATTTGGTTTGATGAACAGCCACCTACAGTTTTTCCACAAAAATATGTAGATAAAAATGTATTAACATTAGACTTTAATAAAGGTGTTTGTATTATCCCATTAAGGGATAAATTAAAATTGAAAGCGGCTGAATTGACAAATCGCAATATTGCAGTTAAAAAGAAACTTGGAGATTTAGCAATACCAAAGGATATTTATTTTTACGAATGGAATCCAGTAGAAATAAATCAAAAAGCATTGGAAGATCAAAACGATATTATTAAAGCTATGCAGCTTGCCGCTACAGCACCAATGGCAGAAATGGTTGCCCACGCTAATTACTTGAATGTTCCTTTTGCAGATGAAATGGGAGTGCCTTTTACAGAAGAGACATTAAGGACGGCTTATTCAAGAAAAGCCATGACCGATGCAAAAAAGTTCTTAACCAGCATACATTCACCAACAGTTAAATTAGCCTTTATGGTTAAAAAAGCTATTGACGGTGGTAAGATTGATTTGGGTAAACAGCCGGGAGCAGCATATTGGGTAGATGGAGGTTTTATTTCAGCAATACCACAAGGGAGAGATGCTGTAAACTTCTTAATTGAATTTGCAGGAACACCGGGGGATGCAAATGTGGCATTTCAAAATCAGCTAAGGGAATTTGATAAATAAATTATAAAGGGGGTAAAAATTGGACGTAAATGAATTATACATATTGTATTTGTTTATTCTCGGCAAGAATAAGCAACAAGGTTACGCATCCCCTTCTGATTTTAATACTAACATTAATGCTGCGGCTAAACAGTACGCATCTTATTTATTAGGCTCTGTGGGGCAATACACTCCGGGTCGACCAGTTGCAAAAGTTGAATTAGGGCAAAACTCTGTTGTAAGGCAGAATCTTGCCCCAATTATTTATGGGTACAATCTAAATGTTGATTCGACAGGATTCTCTCCTTACCCGACAGACTATGTTCAAACAGATGCTATGTGGAGCATATACGGGTATCAAAGGATAAGGTATGCTGACCAACATAAATTCGTGTCTATTTATAATAGCAGGATTGATCCTATAGCAACTAATCCAATTTATATTTTAGAAGATGCAGGGTTTAGATTCTTTCCTCAAAATACAGCTAACGCAAAATTGCATTACGTTAAAGACCCCCCAAATATGATATGGGGTTACGATGAAGATATAAATGGCATACCCGTTTATAATGCGGCAAGAAGTTCTCAACCAGTATGGGATTCACTCGCATTAATGGAGATTATGTCAAGAGCTATGTCAATATGTGGCATTCGTTTGCAGTCAAGTGCTGTTTTAGCTTATAGTAAAGAGATGCAAAATAATGATAAATAAAAAAAAGTAATAATGGCAACTACGATAGATTTTACAAAACAAGGCAATCAAGTACAGGTAACTACAACAGTGGATAGCGTAGCGGGTGCAATAGAGTGTTATGTTGGATTCCCAGTTAAGTACTCATTCAATGCAGCAGGTGATACTATTAATGTTTTAATTGGTACTTATGGTAGTTACTCATGTGCTTTAGCAGATTTGAGGGTAGCAGGTTCTGGTACTGCTCCAGCAAGTGTAGCAGCAGCATTAACAGCTTTGAGTGCTGTATTTGGGGTATTCCCATAATAAATTAAACCTTAACAGATGCTACGCATTGAGTTGATAGAACAATTAAGGAGGCAGGTATACGGAGATTTTCCTTCGGACGAAGCGACAATCACTAATGGGTTAGTCAATCAGTACATAACTCAAGGATGTGGCATTGCTGCAAAACAAAACTATAAAGAGAATTATCAACTTGAAGGTGTCGGGTTTGTAAATAATTCCTTTCATACTACTTTTAAAGGATTGCAAATAACTAAAGATGAGCAGTTCCTTTATAAATTTTCATTGCCTGAAATACCATTAGGGATTGGCAATGTTGATGGGATAGCAAGGGTGTTATTTAAGGATGATAATAAAAATGTCAGTTTGCCGGGTGTAATATTGAGCGAAAATCAGGTTGGCATACAAAGGCAAATGAGACCGATACCAAATAAAGTTCTATGTTATCCAGAGGGTATATTTTGCTATGCGATAACACCAATAATAATGTTTGATTATACTGCATCTGTTACAATGGTAAGTGGTGGGGATAGCACAAATTTAGATAGCGTATTAAATGTTCCGAGCGACTATATAAATATAATTGTAGAATATGTGAAGGCACAAGTAGCATTTCAGAGAGCGCAACCAGTTGATGCAGCTTCGGATGGATTGGACGCAGTTAGAACAACATAAATATTATGGCACAACATCAAAATTGGATAACACTTGATTCGGTTATATATGATTATATAAACTCTGCCGAATTATCTAATAATAAATATTTCAAGCTATTCCATTTAGCTTTTGAATTTTTAGAGGATGTTGGGCTTGACTTTTTTTATCAAATAAAAAGTGTCAAGTTACCTAAAAATGCAAATAATACAGTAACACTACCGCCTGACTTTTTACAATATACAAAGTTTGGTATTTTAAATGGCGTTGGAGAAATAGTTCCATTAAAATACAATGACAAGCTAACGACATTTAAAGATTTAAGTCCAGACAGGCTTACGAATGTAACATCTGAAAATTTTGTAAACTTCTATTCTTTTAGTTCCCCTGTATTTTTCAATTTTTGGGATGGGGATTCTTATGCTAATCTATACGGGGTTTCTTATTCTGGATTATATGGAGGGGGGTTTAAGGTTGACCAAGCAAATGGAGTTATTTTACTTGACCCTAATTTTGGGTACAATGAAACAGTTTTAGAGTATGTGGCAAGTCCACAAGAAGGACAAGATTATTATATTCCAATGCAATTCAGATCAGCACTTAAATGTTGGTTGGCATGGCAGGATATAGCCAATATGCCAACATCCCGTAAAGGACAATTAGGTGACAAAAGAGATAGAAGGCATGAATATTTTGAAGCACGCAGAAAAGGAATAGCTAAGTATCGTCCTTTTTATCTTGACCAAGCATATATTAATAACCAAGATAGCATGAGACTTGTAGTAAAAAGTTAATATTATGTCATTGCCAGTACGATTATCACCGGGGTTGGTTTCTATTTATGGGAATGGTAGTATTCAAGGTATTTTTAGTACTGAAAATACATCTAAAATAAGATTTGGTATTGTAGATCAAAGGTATGACGAGTTCAGTACAGTAGCTTTAGGCGATTCAGTAATGTATAATATAGATGATGTTAAAGCACCTGTATTTTATATTGATACAGCATTTTATATTTTGCCAGAAGATAAAATAATTTCCGTTGAAAACCCAATAATACCTCCGCCATAATGATTGATATTAAGAAATTTAGTGGGATACTCAATAAAGATGATAGGGAAGAAAACATCCTGCCACATCAGCATATTGATGCCCTAAATTTAAGATTCTACGGGGGAAGTAATGGGTTAACAGCAGAAAATATTGTAGGCAATACACTTGTAGCTAATCCGCTTTTACCAGCAGGAACAAATGAAGCTATCGGAGGTTATTATGATGGGAAGCATCAGCGGATTATTTGGGGTAATTGGAACAGTGATGCAAAGCATGGTATCTATATGTACGACATTAGTACCGAGGCAATAACAGCTTTACTCGTTTGTTTTACAGATTCGCAAACAGATATATTAGGGTTTGATTTGGATTACCCAATGGCTGACCCTAAAATAATTTACACTACAGATATTGATGGGGATATATTTATTTGGCTTACCAGAAATAAAAGACCAAAAGGGCTAAATATTCTACAGGCACAAAATAATTTATATGGTTCAAATTGGTTAGAAGAATACTTAGATATTGCCAAACAGCCGCCCACAATACCGATTAAAT
>Ga0154020_10004954_pt1 | contig 15811 bp, 14 predicted proteins | sample Klosneuvirus_201_FD_109709 | JGI IMG/M metagenome (GOLD analysis project Ga0154020, IMG submission 109709) | Active sludge microbial communities from wastewater, Klosterneuburg, Austria - Klosneuvirus_20160825_MG | ecosystem: Engineered > WWTP > Aerobic digester > Activated sludge | place...
ACTCCATTCAAACGTTCTATCTTTTGAATCCAATCACGAAAAAAATCATTTCTCTTCTGCAGATCTTTGAAATAGGAGGTAGCGTGGATTTTCATAACTTTGTGTCTTCATTGAAGGCTGCAATTTGAATAAAAAATTGCTTTTTTATTAAGCTAAGAAAATAAAATTTTATGACGGACTGGATTTCCAGACTCAAAGAATCGAGTCCATCGACACTTGCTGAGATCATCAATAATCTCGCATTGGTCATTGATTCTATTCGCCCGGCTCATTTATCCGATTTTCATAGATCGGAAGAGAAAATCATTGAACTCACTCTGGCATTGAAAGAAGATGAGGCACTGAGTAAAAAGATGAGCGGATGGTTGAATGCAGTAATTGAGCAAGGTGATTTTACAAGTCTGTTTGTTCACGGAGGAATTTCAGCGGATGATACTTTTTTCGGAGAAATTTCCCGTAAATTAAAGCATAAGATTTTGCCTCCATTGGAAGAGGAAAACTCGCTACAATTTATTCTTGGCGTTCTTTTCAAAAAGAAGGATGATTTCAAATGGGTGGATTCTGTTTCGGATTCAATTTGGATTGATTTGTTTTCAACCTTTACTATTCATCGTAATCCTGTGTATTCAAATCTTCAACCACAGGTATTGAATGCCTTGTTGTATCTGAGTTACCGGATCGGATATCTTGGAACTGACAAAGTCATTCACCGTATGGTTTCCGGTGATGAAGCACTCCTGACACCTTTTCTGGAGCAAAATCGGGAGATGGTAAATTTTGTGGCACAGTTTCGGGAAAATCAACATTCTGAAATAGACTTCAGGCACACGAAAGTTTTATTGACACAATGTTCGGATGCCATTAAAACTATGGTTAAAGACAGTCAGGAAAATGGAACCAGTTTACGTCAAAACTTTGTTATTCGTCAGTTGGATACCCTGGTACAAAGGCTGCTGGTTCTCCTTGATTTCATAGACAATAATCACCATGTAGAAATCCCACGTTTTCTTCGTTTCCTTAGGAACAGTATTCGTCTCCGGAATACCCGGAACAGTGTGCGCAGATTTATTTATGATAATATTTCTCTTCTCTCCCTGCAAATAGTGGATCACAAAAGCAAGACAGGAGAACATTATATTACAACTACACGTTCAGAATTTTTTAGTTTTTTTTATTCTTCTCTGAAAGGCGGGATGATCGTGGCGGTGATGGTGTTGTTAAAAATCATTTTGCATAATCTTCACTTACCACTTTTCTGGGAGGCCATGTCGTATAGCCTCCTTTATGCGATTGGATTTGTTTTTATCCAGGTGATCGGTGCCACTCTTGCAACCAAGCAGCCTGCAATGACGGCTTCATCGATTGCAGCCACAATGGATCAGGAAGACAGTACACATACTTCACTTGCGATTATGATTAGTAAAATCTGGAGAAGCCAGTTTATTTCATTCGTCGGGAATCTCCTGGCCTCGTTTCCATTTGCAATGTTGCTGGCTTATGGATACAAAACTTTAACAGGTAATCCTGTTTGTGATAATTCAGCATCTCAGGAATTGTTGTCCAGTATTCATCCGGTAGAATCCTTGTGTTTGTGGTATGCATGTATCACGGGATTTTTTCTGTTTATCTCTGGAGTTTTCAGTGGTTGGGTAGATAATAAAATTGTGTTTAGTAATATTCCTGCCCGGATTTTAAATCTCTCGTCATTCAGAAAAAAATCGGGATCGCCCCGAATGCAGAAATTTGTAAATTACCTGGAACATTCGGGTGGAGCACTGGCAGGAAATGTACTTCTTGGTTTCCTGCTTGGTACAGCAGCATTTATCGGAAAAATTACTGCCCTGCCTTACGATATCCGGCACATTACATTTTCTGCCGGTAATTTAGCAGTTGGGTTCTTTAATCAGGACTTTGCTATTTCATCCTCTTATTTTATACAGTGTGTTCTCGGTGTTCTGGGTATTGGTTTTTTTAATTTCCTGATTAGTTTTTCGCTTGCATTAACAATAGCAATACGATCGAGGAGAATTGATATGAGTAAATATTTTTCTTTACGCAAAGTGATCTGGAGTTATTTCAGAAAACATCCTGTCAGTTTTTTCTGGCCACCAAAGGAGAAGAAAGAGCAAACTGAAATTTAAATATAGGAAAGCCAATTGTGATTTTGAGGTTTGTTTCCATAAACAAAGCGCCCCGAGCTTTTCAGTACGGGGCGCTTCGATCAACACATAAACCTAAAACAACCTTTGGGAACCGGATTGAATTATTTATTCAAAAATAGACCGGTTCAAAAAAAAAGATGTCATCCGGATGTCAGCCTTTGAATATCCGGGTTCATGAATGAATTTATTTGTCTGTTGATTGTAATATTTCAGCGCTTGTAACAATAAATGCTTCCATCGGTACTGCTTAATAGGAGATATTCTGAAGCAATCGCCGGAGTTGAATAAAAACCTCCGACTTTATATTCCGCTTCGATCAAATCTTCATTTGAATGAAGTATTGAATAAATATCATCACGGAAAGTATCGTCTTCTTTAAAATAATCCAGTCGGTGTGCGAGGTACGTTTCACTCGTATAAATTTTAAGTATCTCTCCGGTTTTTCTGTTGAACGCATAGCATTTTCCCATGAGTGTAGAGGTGTAACCGGTGTCACCATTAAATGTACAAGCTCCGAAAATATTGAACTTCAGATTTGCTTTCCACATTTCTCGCCCACTCAGACTATTCAAACAAAGTAGGAGGTAATCATCAGAGGTTCCTACATAGAGAAGGGAATCATCTTTTGGAGAAGGAGTAATCACCGGTGCCCAACCTCTCGTGAATACTTTGTTCCAATGTGAATATCCTTTTTCAGCGTCCAATGCATACAGGTTGTAATCTCTTCCACTTACGATGACAAGTCCATTGACGACCACCGGAGAAAACTGCATTTCTCCTTTTGGAAAATACCGGTGACCGACACTTTTGAATTTCCAGACGAGGCTTCCATCTTTCTTATTTAAAGCATATGTGTTTCCATCGAAAGAATTGGCGTAAATTTTTCCGGAATAGTGAGCAAGTGTAGAATGAACCTCTCCTTTAGTTGCGAATGACCAGGTTTGTTTGCCTGTAGTTGTGTTTAATGAATATATATTTCCGTCACCGGAGCCAAAATATACTTCTTCATCCAGAATCAAAGGACTGCTTTGATAATAGTCGAATGGATCATGCATTTTATCCTTTGTCTGAAAAGTCCATACAATGGTACCGCTGGTTTTTTCAAGAGCATACAATTTCCCGTCGCCACAGAAAAAGAGAACATTCTTTCCAGCAGATTTTGCTGTAGAACGGATCTGCCCATTGGTTTTCATTTTCCAAATCAACGTTCCATTAACGAGATCCAGGCAATAAAAATTACTGTCTAAACTTCCAATGAATACATGATTGTTCTCAACAAGCGGGCTCGAAAAGATCGGTGCCTTGGTGATAAATTTCCACTCGGCTCTTTGGTTTCTATCCTCTTGCCCGCATACTGCAATTGAGAACAAGATTGAGCTGATTAAAAGATAAAGTGAAAAATTAAAAAATTTCGTGTTCATCACAACGAAATTATTTGAAATTATCTTTCATGAAAGGTTTCAGGAAATTTTAAGAAAATATTAACCTTCTTACGATTTTAGTTGTTAGTTGTTAGTTGTTAGTGCTGTGTCAGTTGATAAAAGAGAGTTCGCTATTTATTAAGGTTTGCAGCCCTAATACCTAATACCTAATACCTAATACCATTTTAGTTGTTAGTGCTTTGTCCGATGATAAATGAGAGTTCGCTATTTACCAATGTTTGGATACCTTATACTTTATACTTAATACCTAATACCAAACTTCCAACTTCAATCCTTCACAAACTTCAAAGTCTGCCCATTCACACTTATAAAATACAAGTCTGGTTTAAAAGCGGAAATATCAATCGTAATTGCGCTTCCATTTTGATTAAATTCTTTTTCCATCATTTTCCTTCCTAATACATCAGTAATTGTGACACGGTTTTTCACGGAATTCTTTTTGAACCAGACAGTTAGATAATTCTTAGCAGGATTTGGAGAAATGAAAAAACTTTTTTCCATTTCGTTAGCGTCTGTAATTCCTGTAATAACAGGAGAGTCATCCGGATTTACCAGATTGCTTGCGGTATAATAAACAAGAACAGCAGATTCACCGGCAGGGAGTGAAGATCCCCAAGAGGGAACATTCGTAACCGGAATATCATTGCCATTTGCATTACCGGAAGTATCTGCAGTTTGCCGGCCAACTGCTACAATACCATTCATTGTTTTGAAGAGACCGAAGAGTTCGGTATTCGATCCACCTTGTTGGGTCAATGTATCCCATTGTCCCACTACCAATGAACTGTAATACGGAACAGATAAGTCAGAATCATACACACGAACAAAACTATTCCAGCAGCTTAGTCCGCCGAAAGCAGGCTTCACCATTTTCTGGTAAGCATTGGCTGTGGTAATGGTTCTCCGACCAACTGCAGCAATGCAAACCCAGCCCGCTGCTGTGACTTTCAGATTATTTTTTGCAATCCGTGTTGTATTAATATCCGGCCAGCCGGTATTCGGATCGGGCCATCCATCGAGGTTTGGATCCGGATGTGGAGTTCCCAGTCCGCCTGTTCCTTCGGCATATTCTGCTACATAAGTGCTGTGCAACAAGGTTCCATCACGAAGCATCAGTTTGCCCAACCAGCTTTCGTGGATGTTTCCATTTGTTCCTGTAAACTGATTTCTGAAACCATGGGCTGTAGGAATTGCTGTGATTGTATTTCCCTCCCAGAAATTTTCCACATTGTTGCCATGTGTGCGAGCACCAACAACCAATGTTGCTGAATCCGGATTTGTAGAATAATCAATTCCGAGTGCATCCACATATTGATCCGGAATGGATACCATTGTATCACCGGCCGGAGTGATTTCGTGATACAAGCGACTCCACCATTTTAAAGTACCGGAAGAGTCCATTGCAATCACAGCCGGTTCAAAATCCGGACTCCCTCCGGGAGCGACACTTTTCATATTCATTCCAATGAAGACATCATTGGTTCTCTTGTCAATGGCGATACAGGAACCCCCATATACCGGACAACAGGAAGCAGCGGAATAGCCTGTATAACCGGGGCTGTTTGCAGTCGGATTCGCCGGATCACAAGGGCCATCAAAAAGTATATCGATTGGCCATTTTCCTTTTTTCAAACCACCATTTCCATCCGAACTCATTTGATCGTAATCGTTTTGTGTCCAGGAACGGAGATCGCAACGTCCCCAGGTTTTCAAAACAATTCCGCTGTAGGCAACAGAATCCATTCCGCCAGGATAGGATGAAGCCGGTGTTCCTTTCCATTCGCTTCCACTGCTAAGCCAATGCGTTCTCCAGTTGTTCACGACACGTCTGTTTCCATCTGTGTCGAGACTGTAAATAGCAGACCAATCGTATGCATGTGATTGGCCAACGATATAAAACACATGACCATCGTTCGTGACATCCCAGGGTTGGTAATCTTTCGGACCAGTCTCTGCCCATATATTTCTAGCCCATGATAAATCTGAAGGAACACCATTCACAAAATTGTTGTTCAGTTTAGCAAGAAAGTAACCACCATCATTTGCATACGAATCATTCGTAGTTCCGCTGATGTATAAATCCCCGGTTGGCACCTCGGGCGGAGTATTGGTTTTGATGAAACGAATATCTTCTACAGCGCCCTGGGGAAATTTTACTACCTGAAGAATTGTTTGCAAATCAGACGATAGTTGTAAGATATATCCAACTTTATTTGTTCCCAATGCATTGTGGATACCATGGACTCCAAGAGTAGTTTGAGGTACTGCTGCATCCACCCAGCTGAAAGCTTCAGAGTATCCGCACACGAGAAATGTGCCATCGGAAATTTGGAGGACATCGTAGAAATTGTCCTTGGCATTATTGCCGGCATAGGTTACAAGGTTAGCTTGCGCGTGACTTTTAGTGCCAATTAATATTACAAAGACCAAAAGAGTATAGAATGTTTTCATAAAATTATTGCTTTAAGCTTAACTTAATTGTTACGAAGGTAATGTTAAAATTATTTATTAAATGATCTATCGGACCAGTTTAAATCTACCAGAAGGGCACTGACCCATTTCAATGTAACAATGGGATTTAATGTTGCATTGAATTTCGTAGTTCTTTAGTATCACTATGGACTGAGGTTCTTTCAATAAGTTGGGATCAAGAATTTAAATTTAGATTAATGGATTTGATTTTTATTTCTATATTTGAACCAGAATAGCTTCGTTGGTGAAACACTTTGTGCAATTTTTACTTATTTCTGGCATTCTGCTGCAATCATTCAGCAGTGTTTTTGTAATTGCCGGATACGAATTGAATAAGGACTATATCACCAAGACCTACTGTGTAAACAAGGCTAAACCCATACTACATTGTAATGGTATGTGTCATCTTCAGAAGGAATTAAAGACCCAAGAAAAAAAGGAACAATCTCAGAACTCTTCTAGTAAGGAAAAGCAGGAATGTTTTCAGTTTTTTCAATTTGCTGAAATTTTCGCTTTCATTGACCATTCGATAGCGGACCATCATTTTCCTGTTTATATTCTTTCTTCATTCCCAGAGGTATCCTTTTCTGTTTTTCATCCGCCGATTTCCTAAAGTTTAATTAAGTCAATTTTATACTTCAACCTTGCGTCTTATTTATTTGGACGTTTTGGCTAATTCTTATGGTATTTGTTAATACCTTGAATTGTACCTGAAGTATTATTGACCCTTTCCAATTTTAATATTTTACCTTAAAATTTCTTCACATGAAGTCGAAGTGTTATTTGATAATACTCCTGACTTTCATTCACCCACTGATTTCCATTGGTCAGGGACAGGACAATAGTCCTGCTGGTGTAATGATTAGTCATGGCCATCCGAAAGGAGGATGGATGCTGTCTTATTCCTTTATGCACATGAAGATGAAAGATAATCTTATGGGTAGCACAAAGGTATCTGATGAGAAAGTTTTTGTGGATTACCTGATGTCGCCCCAGTCCATGAGGATGGACATGCACATGATCATGTTTATGTATGGTTTAACGGGACGACTTAGCTTGATGGCGATGGGATCCTATATAAATTCTTCCATGGACATGAATATGTTGCCGGGAACAATGCATATGCATGGTGGTTCCATGGAAATGGCATCAAATTCTACGAACATGAACATGACTTCTTCCGGTTTCGGGGACACGAAACTTTGGTCGATTTACAAATTGCTCAACGGTGAATCATCTTCTCTGGTAATTAGCCTGGGAGTAAATATGCCCACCGGTTCAATTTCTGTGGATGGAGGAAATGATCCTATGTTTCACGGGCAGCGTCTACCATACATGATGCAATTGGGAAGTGGTTCTGTTGATTTTATGCCAGGGTTAACATACCTGAAAAAAAGTAAAAAATTCGCCTGGAGTGTACAGGCATTGTCTGTATTGCGTCCGATGGATAATAAGTTCGGATATCACTATGGAAATGAAGTGAATTTAAATGCATGGACGGCTTACCAGATTCGTCCTTTCCTCAGCGCATCTTTAAGGGCAGAAGGTTTCAATTGCGGATCTGTCAGCGGGAGCGATAAAAAAATTTATTATGCCATGGAGCCGGATGCGGATCCCCGAAATTATGGTGGTACAAAGTTGAATCTTCATGCAGGCCTGAATTTTTATCTGGATAAAGGCATCTTTAAGGAAACGAAAATTGGTGTCGAATTCGGAGCGCCTGTGTACCAGAAAGTAAATGGAATTCAATTGGCATATTCTCACATGTTGAGTGCAGGCATCACAAAATCATTCTGAATAAATTAATCCAAAATTAATATGCACAAATAAATCTTAATTCAAATGAAAAAAACAAACGCAATCAAATTTCTTGCAGGATGTTCATTCCTATTTATGACCGTATTCAGTTCCTGTAAAAAAGACAAAGACGAAGATCCGACACCAGTTTCAACAACAGGTTCTCTAATGTTTCATCTTCACACAATGGCTGATTCCAATGAAGTGGAAGCTTATGGTGATACATTGATCATGTCGGATGGAAGACAGATCACTGTAAGTACTTCGCAGTTGTACATTTCCAACATTAAATTAATCAAAACCGATGGCACTGTGGTTGACGGACCCTCTGCAACCATCATCATGAAGCAAGGAGTTGAAGAATATGATCTTGGAAGTGCCCCGGTTGGTAATTACAAATCTATACGATTTGATGTTGGTTTGAGTGATGCAGCCAATTCTTCGACGCCTTCCTCTTCAGATGCAATTTTGTATCAACCTTCCATGTGGTTTGGTGCGTCAGCCCAGCCAGACGGTTTTGTGTTTGTTAATTTTGAAGGCACCATTGATACTACCGCTACAGCTACCGGAACAGATTTGATTCCATTTGTATATAAAATAGGAACAACTCCTAACCGTGTGACGATTACTATGCCAGATGAAAATTTCAGCATTTCACCTGATCAGCAATCTGCGATTCATATGTCTGCGGATTATGCCAAACTCTTCACAGGAATTCAATTAAATGGTGCCGGTAATTTAAATATTACAACAGCGGCACAGAATTCAAGTGGCCTGGCTGCTCAAATTATGGCGAATATTTCCGATTTGTTCGAATACGAATAAGAGTCCTCAATCATGAAATTATACAGGTCTCGAAAAGTAATATCGGCGGGTCTCATCATCATCGTCGGGATTACTTTTCATTCCTGTAAATATGATACATTCGAAAATGAACCATGTCAATTGAAGATTCCGGATGAGGTTTCTTTCCATGCGGATATTCTTCCTGTTCTCCGGGAAAATTGCAGCACTGTCGGTTGCCATTCCGGAGGTAATCCGACTGGTCACCTTAATCTGGATGATTCTCTTGCCTACGGAGAACTTAGTCGTGCCGGTAGCGGGTACATCAACACAAACATTCCAACACATAGCTTGTTTTACAGCCAGTTGATTTCTATATCACAACCAATGCCGCCGAATGGAAAATTGGATGACTGTACGATTGAGATGATTTTAAGATGGATTAAACAAGGAGCGTTGAATAATTAGCAAGTTGAAACAACTCATTTCAATATTTCTGATTTGTTGCTTAGTGCTGAACTCCTGCATTCAGCTGGTTATTTTAGGAGAATTTATTTCCAACAGAGCATACATCACCAAAACATATTGTGTCAATAAAAATAAACCCTCCATGCATTGCATGGGTATGTGTCACTTAAAAAAGATATTTAAGGACCATGGAAAAGAGCAGCAAGATCCGGGTTCACAGGGAAAAGTGTGGCAAGAAAGTATTGGGTTACCTGAATTGCTGCCCACAATTTATTTTATTCTTCCTTCGGAAAATTTCTTACAAGAAATATTTTACTTGAATAAGTTACCCCCTGGTTGTATTTTTTCGATTTTTCATCCGCCGTCTGGATTTTGAATTTTTCTTTTGCATTCCTGAATTGTTTCGGTTATGCTTTGACTTTCTTGATACATTAATCTGAAAATAAAATCAAAAATGAAAAATATTTACATTTCTATTATTGCATTATTCATTACAAGTTCAATGACACTTGCACAAATTCCCAATGCAGGATTTGAAAACTGGACATCAATGGGCAGTTATAGTATACCTGATTCCTGGTCCTGTTTGAATGCGATGACTTCACCAATGTCTGTTTATACCTGTTCACGAGGCACACCAGGGCATCCGGGTGCTTCCTATCTTAAGTTGGATAGCAAGACTGTTTCAGGAATGGGAGTTGTTCCCGGAATTGCTGTATGTGGAACCATTGATGAAATGACAATGCAGGCCACAAGCGGTTTTCCGTTTAATCAACGTCCGGCGAGTTTGGATGGCAGCTGGCAGCACATGGTCATGGGTATGGGTAGCAGTCAGGGTTTTGTGGATATTTTGCTTACACGATGGGACAATATGATGCAAATGCGAATGCCGGTTGCTTCCGCTCATGAAGTACTCACTGGGATGGCCATGACCTGGGAAACTTTTTCTATTCCTCTTTCCTATGTTGATTTTAATTTTCCCGATAGTTGCATGATTACCCTTTCTTCAAGCGGGAACAATCCAACGAACGATGATTTCTTGTATGTTGATGACTTGAGTTTCGTCGGATCTGTAAGTGGAATTGGTGAAGGATCAACTGGCAGTTTTATACGCTTACATCCCAATCCTGTTCGGTCCACATTGAAAATTGAGATTGCTGATATGGGTATGAAAAACATTCGTCTCCTCGTATTTGATCCACGGGGTGAAATTGTGAAGGAGAGAGAGGTGTCTGAAGATGCTATGCTTTCCGGAATCGATGTTTCTTCATTACCAAGCGGGCTCTACTTTCTGAGTGTGGTTGCGGATGGAAAATCTTACGGTGCTAAGTTTCTTGTTCAATAAATCAAATAAATTCCGAACAGGAACCGGCAGTGAGAGAAAAGTGTGGGATTCTTTTCCTGAAAAAAGGTAATATTCGCTGCAACTTTTCTTGGTCGCTGCCGTGTTATCAGGATCTTTTGAACCCATGAAACACTTACGACGAGTAAAAGTTTTGTCCTTCCTTTTAGTGCCAATTATTTGTTGCAATTCTTGCGAACCTCATTCGCAAAATTCAGTCAAGAATAATGGAGGACAAGAAAGTAAAAGCAGGCAAAACAGTAAACGAAATTTCCACCTGATTTCGGATACTGATGTCGTTTGCGGATATCCAGTTTACGATTATTGTTGTGATACAGTGGTGTATCGAAACAGGATATATGGATTTTGTTGTCACGGCTGCAAACATGAATTTAATCTGCATCCGATAAAATACGCATCAAACTACCAGTAATATTTTGCAGTTGGGGCTTAAAGTGGGGGAGATGTTCTCCCGCTTTTTTTAATAGCGATTTACAAAAAAAAATAGCGCTGTATGCCAATCATGTAGACAGGGTAAAATCGCGTGAAAGATTTATTGATAATAGGAACCCCTACGGAAAAATCGATCCGCATATTTGAATTAATAATTGCCTGAATGCCGGGATGAAACTCTACATAATGACTACCAAGTAACAATTCTGTCTGGGGTTTGATATCAATATCGTTTTGAATGACTTTGGCAGTCTGGTACGACTTGCCCATAAATTCCAAATAAACATTAATGTTTGTTTCAGAATAACTGCTGTACTCTGAAGGATAAATAAGGTATCCGAATGATAGATTGTATTTTAAAGCACGTCCGTACTGGAGAATTGTATGCAATTCACCTCCATAAAAATCTGGAGTTATTTCTGAATATTTGCCCGGTAGGATCAGGCCTGAAGTTATGGAGACAGCAAAATGTTTTTTCAGATAAGTTGCAATCAGACCAAAACCGCAACCTTTTGTGTCATCCAGTAAATTGGGCTCAGTTTCATCGTGGGCGGCAGAAATAAAGGAATATTCAGCATATGCTGCCATTCGGTAATGCGTGTTTTTTCCATCTTCCGTCAGGAAACGATATTTTCCGTAAAAGTATACGCCATTGAATCGGTAGGGATATTTTAATCCTCTGGGAAAGGATCCGGTTTGATAATTGGTATTTCCAGTAGAAGTATGCGTATGCGTAATTAAACTGGATGGAAGGTATTTTGAGTGATGATTGGAGAAGGTGCCTGTAGCCATCATAGATACCCGGGGTGTAAGTCCGTACATCAAACGCAAGGCAGCTAAATTTCTCTGAGTACCATTTTCGTTGTACGAATCACCAAAGGTTCTGATGCCAATTACATTTTTTGGAATGCTGCTAGCAGGTTCGTTATGCGGAAATAATTCCTGAGCGTTGGCTCCAAAGGAACAAAGAATAATAAGGAAGCCGAAAACTTTCATTTTAGTGTAACGTAATACACTTTTTGGTTTTTATCGGAACAGGTGTTCACCAGTGATTGTTTTATTTTGTTGAATTCACTTTTTGGTAAAAATTCCTGACCTAGAAAATTTATTTCCTTTTCGCCATCCAAGGTCTGATTCGAAATACTTACAAACTGCAAGTTGTATTTATTGTTCGGCAAACAGAAGCCATTGTTAATTGTGACATTTTTGAAGTCATAGAAGACAGAAAGATATCGAACAGAAAAGCCAGCATCTGTTACAGCTTTAGCGATTTTTGAAAAATCAACGTCTGCACCCTCCGGGAAAATTAATTTTCCTTCAGTGTTTTCCAAATTCATATCCACATCCTTGATGAAAAGTAATTTACGTAAACTCATCTCCACGGTCCGACTACAAGCGGAACAAGTAAGACCATTCACACCGAGCATAGCTGTTTTTGCTTGTGCTTGACAATGCTTCAATCCGAAAAAGGAAGTAAAAAAAATGATTGCTACCAACACAAAAGGTATTCGATTCTTCATTTTTGATTGCTTTGGATTTAACCTTATTGAGGTGTTCGCAGAATTATTCAAATTATACGATTGAAGCTTGAAAAAGTTAATAATTTTTGTCATTTTCTTACCAAAACGCCCTTTTCATAGCTCCAATTGTATATTTTTGAAAGTAAACCTGTAATTCATGGACCACATGAAAATAACCTTGTTCACTTTGCTAATTTCTTGCTTTTTAACCATGTTCAGTTGTAAGAAGGAGGGATGTGAAGCGGGCACAGGCGGTGAAGTTACTTTGAAGATATTACCTGAACATCACGGTTTGTCAATTTACAATAGTCAAAACTATCGTGATACCGTCTATATCAAGTTCAATGCGTCTGATTTTCCGGGTCCGGACCGATCTAATTTTGATCTTGTAATGTGGGGGAATGCAAATGAAAACTTTGTGAAAATACCAGGGTTGAAATGCGGACAGTACTATATTATGGTTTCTGGTTTTGATACAAGTGCCCAATGGAACATACGAGTAGTTGGGGGTTTACCCTTGAATTTTTCCGAATCTTCAGGAGAAAAAACAGTAACTGTTCCCGTTACAGAGTAATGCCGATATATTCCGAATTACTCCTCGTGTTCCGGTTGTCATTTGCTTGAAATCTCCTTATCTATTAATAATGCTTGGTGTTCAAACACTTTAATTATTCATGACTTTACTTCAATTTACGAATAATATGTGATTGCCTCGATTTCTTTCCTATTTTCTCGATCGTGCAGTGATTTGTTAAGAGGGACCATTTACCCTTTGCAAAATCCTTGAACATCACTGGGCATTAGTCTTTGTTTGACTAAATGAGGTCAGATTTAAAATGCTCTCGAATGAGTAAAAAAATAGAGGGCCTGTGACGAGATCTTCAGCTTGAACTGTGTGGGTGTTCTCAGGATAATCTTTAGAAGCATATCAAACATTTCTCTTTCCATCGGATTGATATGCTCAATAAATTCTACGAGCGATTTCATTCCTGAAAATAATTAAAAGTGATGATTGGATATGAAAATTGGCTAAGTACAAGTTAGATTGTCAAAGAAATGTGGTTTTATTGCCCCCAAAGCTGATTTATAAATTGAACCTTATTCATTACCTTTGTTCCAAGAGGTAAATCTAGAGAACACCCTTTCCGCTGCGGAAAATCATTTACAATCCAGTGAATTTTATCAAATGAAATTAACCAGATTAATTCTTGTTATCACAATCCTTTTTGTTCCTGGAAAAGGATTTTCCCAGAAATTTTTTGCAAAGGAAACACAACGTCCATTCTCATTCCAGGAAATGCAAAGACAATTCGATGCATGGAAGAATCGGGTGGATTTGAAATCAGAAAAAAACTGGAAGTATTTTAAGCGTTGGGAAATGGATATGCAGATGCATACTGATGCGAATGGAAATCCTGTTGACCCTGCGATTTATATTGATGCCATGACCAAGGCCTCAGGTGATAAACAAGATAAGTCAACATCGCGATTTTCTGCTGCAGGCTGGACTCCCAGTGGTCCGGATGCAGTACCCAATAACCTTACAGGGTATATGGAAAATGGAATCGGACGAATCAACTGCATAGCTTTTCATCCGAATGATCCCTCCACTTATTTTATTGGTGTTGCACAAGGTGGGGTTTGGAAAACGACGAACAATGGACAGTCCTGGACACCGATAACAGAGAATCTTCCGATTCAAAGAATCAGTGATATAGTGATTGACCCGAACAACACCGATGTCATGTATATTTCTGTTTGCGATTTCGAATATTTGGGATTTGGATTGAATCTGAATGGAAGAAAAAGAAATACCCATTATGGATTGGGTGTTTACAAAACCACGAATGGCGGACTTTCATGGCAGGCAACCGGTTTAAGTTTTCAGTTGACAAACGGTGATGCATCGTTGATTCGAAAAATTCTTGTGCGACAATCCAACAGCAATCATCTGGTTGCTTGCGGTACAAATGGAATGTATACCAGCACAGATGCCGGAGCAACCTGGACGAACCGGATGGATTCATTATTTTGGGATCTTGTTCAGGATCCTGTAAATCCGGATGTTTTGTACGCAGCAAGTGGTTGGGTATATAACGCGAATGACGGTAGCGCTGCCATTTACAAGTCGATTGATTTTGGAAACACGTGGACCTTGCTCAATACAGGAATTCCTCTCACAGGCTCTGTTCAGCGTATCAGGCTTGCAGTGGCACCTTCTGATCCGAACAGAATTTATGCTATCGCTGTAGATATTGATTTTGGTTTATTTGGAATCTATACTTCCAATGATGCAGGTGCTTCCTGGCAATTCAGCCATCCCGGAGTGAATATACTGGAAGGTGGAGATGGCACTAATTCAGGCGGGCAGGGGAATTACGATCTTGGATTATTGGTTGATGCAAATGATAAGGATTTGGTGTATGTTGGAGGGATAAATATCTGGGGCTCGAATGATGGTGCTCAAACATTCAATCCTGTCAGCCACTGGACACTTTCCTATGGCCCGACTGTGCATGCTGATATCCATTTCATGCAGCAACAACCTCAAACAGGAAATATTTTTGTATGCAATGACGGAGGTATTTACAGAACGCCGACTATTTTCATCCACAATTGGACCGATGCAAACAATGGAATTCCCTGGCCAACAGTCTGGACTAATCTGAGCAGTGGGATGCAGGTAACTTCTTTTTACAGACTCTCCAGTTCCAGAAATAGTACAGGCCGACTCATGGCTGGCGCACAGGACAACGGTTCATTTTATTTTGATGGATCCATGTGGAGTACAATTTTCGGTGGCGATGGAATGGATAATTACCTCGATCCGATTGATGACAATTCGATAATCGGATCAAGTCAATACGGATATTTTACCCAAAGTTTCGATGGGGGATTTTCTTCCAACGGAATTAATGCAAACATGAACGGAGAAGTAGCGGAATGGACGACGCCGATTGTAGCAGACTACAACAACTACGGAACATTTTATATTGGGTATTCGAATGTCATGAAAAGTACCGACAATGGATTTTCGTGGGCACCGATTTCCAGTTTTCCAATACCCGGTTTTGCTGATAATGAAATTTCTGCAATGGCTCTTTCCAATTCCGATCCCAATGTATTGTATGTAGGGAAAAGAGTGCGCTATGAATTCGGAATTCCCGGAGTCGTTTACAAGACAACGGATGGCGGACAAAACTGGAATGATGTCACACTTGGCGTGCCTGATTCATTGTATTATACATGCATTGAAATAAATTCTGATGATGCCGGAGTTGCATACATTAGTATGGCAGGATTTAGTGCAGGTAATAAAATATTCAGAACTACGGATGGTGGATTGAGTTGGCAGAATATTTCCTATAACCT
>Ga0154020_10004956_pt1 | contig 15810 bp, 5 predicted proteins | sample Klosneuvirus_201_FD_109709 | JGI IMG/M metagenome (GOLD analysis project Ga0154020, IMG submission 109709) | Active sludge microbial communities from wastewater, Klosterneuburg, Austria - Klosneuvirus_20160825_MG | ecosystem: Engineered > WWTP > Aerobic digester > Activated sludge | place...
CGGTCAGGAGCACGCTGTCCCTGCCGCCACCGCCGGCGAGCGAGGAAAAACCCGTGAAACCGATCCCCGAGGTGAGGAATGAACCCATTCCGTTGACCTGGACCACGTCGGTGCCTGCGGTGAGCGTGGCCGAATCCGTTCCCCCTCCCCCAATCACCGAATCGACTCCCGTGAAGTCAATTCCACCGGCGGTCATCCGGCCGATGGCGACAACGTCGACCTGATCCGAACCCGCCGTCAGGGTGAGCGTATCCGTCCCGCCTGCACTGTCGAAGGCTTCAAATTGCGTGAACGCGATGCCCGAGGCGGTTGCTGCGAGGGACCCGTCGAGAAAAATCGCGTCGGGCAAGCCAGTCAGCCGGACCGTGTCGAATCCGCCGGCCCCGGCGATGGCACCAAACTGCTGAAACGCGACGCCGGCAGCCGTGAAGGCAGCCTCGCCGGTGACCAACACCTCGTCCGCCCCTGATGTCAGGGTCACGCTATCCTTGCCTCCCCCTCCGGCAATCGTTTCGACATCCGCGAAATCGATGCTCCCGATCCGAATGACCTCGGAACCGCCGAGAGTGACATTGTCCGCCCCTCCCGTAAGCGTGAGGACGTCACTGCCTCCACCCGCATCCAGGCCCTCGATCTCGCTGAAAACGATCGCCCAGGTCGAAAGCGCACCCGGACCAATCAACTGAATGAAGTCCCCCACCGACGAAAGCACCAGAGAATCGTATCCCGCTCCTCCCACGACCGAGTCGATCCCAGAAAAGGCGATCCCAAGCGCATTCAGTCCATTGAGCCCAACGACATGGATCAGATCACCCGATCCCGTCAGGGTGAGATTATCACTCCCGGCACCTGCACTGACAGACTCGATGTTGGAGAAAGTCACGCCCCCGCTGGCAACGCTCCCCGAGGAGATTGCGGCGATCTGGTCTGGTCCGCCCGTGAGGGAAACCCCATCCGGTCCGCCTCCGCCATCCAGCGCCTGGAAGGCATTGAAATCGATTCCGGCCGTCGTGAGTGCATTCGGGCCGATCAGAGCAACCGTGTCACCCAACGGGCCTAGCGCGATACTATCGCTGCCGCCATTGCCGGCCACTTTCTCGATGTTCTTCAACGCCAGTCCCAGGACTTCGACCGAGCGAAATCCGGCGACCGCGACTGCGTTGTTTCCGGCTGTCAAGACAACCTCGTCGACTCCACCTGCGGCATCGATTGTCTCGATCTCGGTAAAGGAAATGCCCGACATTGCGGCAGCCTTCAGGCCGGTCAGCGTGATCGTTTCGGAGGCGGCGGAAAGGGAAACGACATCCATTCCGCCAGAACCGGAAACCGTGAAGATTTTACTGAAATTGATCGAGCTCCCGAGGAAACGATTGGTTCCTGTGATCGTGATCAGATCGGCGCTGGTGGTCATTGTCACCCCATCCGCCCCCCCGTTGCCATCCACGTGATCCACTCCCCCAAACGAAATATCTCCCGCCTTTACCCGATTGAGGCCTTCGACCGTGACGGCATCAACCAGAGCGGTGAGGGTCAGGGTATCCTCGCCACCAACCGCCTCGACCGCTTCAATCAACGAAAACGAAATCCCCCACGTCGATACAGCCTGGGTTCCCGTCAGCTCCATGCCATCATTGCCCGCGGATAAAAAAACCGTGTCCTTGCCCGCTCCACCCGAGACTTTGGCGAATTGACCAAAGACCATGCCGGCTCCCGTCAGCGTTTTCGCGGCGGAAACCTGCAGGGTGTCGTCACCCGTCGAGAACGTCACCGAGTCGACTCCGCCGCTCCCCAGGATGGTTTCGACATTGCTGAACGCGATGCCTGCGGTGGTCGCAGCTCCGGTCCCCGGAACGGTGACGCTGTCGTCGCCGGTGGTCAGAACGATGCTATCTCCACCGCCTGAGGCATCGACGGACTCGATCTGCTCAAAGGTAATCTTGGCCACCGACATCGCGTTCGCGCCGTCAATTCGGATGGATTCACCCGACGCGCCGAGCTTCACTGAATCCGAACCGCCTGCACCGAGCACGGTTTCAATGCTAGTGAAGGCGATTCCCGATACCGTCACCGCATTTTCCGCCGTCAAGGTAACGCTGTCATCACCGGCGGTCAGGGTCACCGCATCGGGGCCGTCCCATGCGTTCAGGGACTCAATCTGAAGAAATTTGATCCCCGCCGCTTTGACCGTATTGGCGCCCGTCACTTCGATCGCGTCGCCTCCCGTGGTCAGGACCAGATGATCGGCGCCACCCTGAGCGTTGACTTCGGAAAACGCCTCGAACCGGACGCCTCCCACGGTGAACTCGTTGGCTTTCGAGATCGTGATCAGATCCGCCCCGGTGGTCAGCGTCACCGCATCGGTGCCTCCCGATCCGGCAACCGTTTCGAAATTTGCGAACGCGATACCACTCGCGGTCACCGCGCCGGGACCGTCATAGTGTACGGAGTCGTCGCCCGTCGTCAGCGCCAGGCGGTCAATGCCACCCAGCGCATCCACCGTCAAAAGTCCCTGATATTTCGTCCCCCCAGCATTCCCCTTTCCGTTGCCGGTAAGTGTGAATACGTCGTCCGTCGTGTCCGACAGTGCCAAAGCCGGTGTGTCAATGGACTCGAAGCCCGAGAAGGCAATGCCCGCGAGGCTCGTGCTTCCGGTAACAAACGCGATCTTGGTATCGTTCGCCAACGTGTCGGCTCCTGCACCGCCATTGACCGATTCGACTCCCGTGAACTCGATCGCGTTGCTCGTTCCACTCAGCGCTGCCGTCACCGTAAAAGTGTCATCGCTCCCTGGCAGAATTACGCTGTCAGCACCACCGGCAGCGGCGTCAAGGATCTCGATCTGGGTAAAATCGATGCCCCAGGAGAAAACGGCCTGGTCTGCTTTGACGGTAACGCTGTCATCGCCTGACGTGAGCGTGACGGTATCCTTTCCTCCGGCACCCGCGACCGCAGGAATCGCCCTAAAGTCGACCCCGCCCACCGTGAAAGCTTCGGTACCGGTGACCAGAACGCCGTCGGTTCCACCCGTCAGTGTCAGCGAATCCCCTCCGCCGCCGCCCTCCACGCCTTCGATGTTACTGAAGGTGATCGACGCCGCCATCACTTCGCCAGTCCCGTTCAGGACCAGGGTCTCGGGCGAACCCGTGAACAGGATCGTATCCGTATCTCCCAGCGCATCGACCGAGCTGAGCCCGCTGTACGCGACACTGCCAATCGTACCTTTTCCCGGACCGGTGACGGTAAACGTGTCCGTCCCAGCACTGAGGTTCAAAGCCGCGGTGCTGATCGATTCGAAGTTGCTGTAGGAAATCCCACCGACAACCGCCGTGCCCGCGGTCAGAGCACTGCCGGTCGCATTGGCCAAGGTATCGGCACCTCCTTTTCCATCAAGCGTTTCAATGTTCGTGAACGAGATCCCCGCTGCATTTCCGGCACCCGACCCGGTAACGGAGAACGAGTTGTCTCCGGCGGTGAGATTGACCGTGTCGATCCCGCCTGCGGCATCGACACTGGTCAGCCCGAGATATTCCACACCGGCATGCACTCCGGTGCCGGAACCAGTCACATCGAAGACGTCATCCGAGCCCGTCAGCTTCAACGAGGGAGTGCTGACCTTCTCGAAATTGCTGAAACTGATATCCCCGAGCGCCGTTCCGCCGGGGGTGTACTCCGATCCCGTTCCATTTGCCAGCGTATCGGATCCACCCGCACCATCAACTGCCTCAATTGCGGTCAGGATGATGCCGCTGACGGAGCCTTGGTTCTTTGCGGAAACGGAGAACGTGTCCGGATTGCCGGTCAGTGTCACCGTATCCGCACCTCCGCCCCCCGCGTCAATCGCCTCAATCTGCGAAAAGTCGATGCCGGCCATCGTCGCCGCGTTGGCACCCGTGATCTGCAGGGCGTTGTTCCCATTGGGCAGCGTGACCTCGTCGGTGCCGCCCCCCGCCTCGAGCTTCTCGATCGAGCCGAAGTCAACGGTGCCAACGCTGAAGGTGTTGTCGGCCGTCACGTCCACCGTCTGCGCACCGGAACCACCAAAGGTGACCGTGTCGACTCCGCTCCCTCCCGCAAGCGTGGCGTCGTCGAGCACCAGCGTGTTCAAGACGAACTGGTCGGCTCCAGTTCCTCCCGTAGCGGTAAACTTTCCGGGCGCCTCCACCTTGCCGCCGATCGTCAGGATTCCCGGGCCCGAGGTGCCGAATACCACAGTCGCCGCGCCCTTGGAATCGATGCCTCCCGTCAGCGTGACGTTTGTCGTGGCACCAAGGCTCACTGGACCGACCGTGGTGGTCAGCTCTCCAGTGGCCGTGACACTGCTTCCCGTGAGAACGATCGTGCCCGCGGTGAGTCCCTCCACCCTGACCGAGAGTGGCTCGGAATCCACAGTCGCTCCATCGCGCGAAAGCAAGTCGATGGTCGCCCCGGTCGAGGATCCGCCGACCGAGAATCCGCCACTGCGCCGGTTGTCGATGAAGACCGAGCCGCCCGACTTTGCCAGGTCAAGACTCGCCGTGGAAAGGCTGATCCGGCCTGCCGCACTGGTCCCGAAACTTCCTCCGCCTTCGAGTTTCACGCTCGCCGCCGTGACCCGTCCTCCCGTCTGCGTCACCGCCCCGCCGCTTTCCAAAAGGATCGCTCCCGACGTGATGAGATTGGCACCGAGGGCAATTCCACCGGCACCGGCATCGAGCGTGACTCCGCCGGCACCGGAATTCTTGATTTCGGCGGCGAGGGTAATCTTGTTTCCGGCAGTGAGGGTCAGTCCGAAACCGCTGTTCCACGAAACCGGGTCGTTGACCGTGATGTCGTTGCTCGCGGCCAGGGTGAGTGCAGTCGTATTCAACAATCCGGACACCGCCTTGCCGGTGATGAGACTGTTCTTTCCAGCGAAATCGAGCGAGGCGCTGTCCAGGTCCGTGACAAGCGCAATGTCGTCTCCGGTCGTGGCATCGCCGTTGAGATCCGGACCGCCTGACTGAATGGTGATGTTGGTGGGATCCAACAGCAGCGAACCGCGAGAACCGTCGACCGCGGTCAAGTCCACCTCACCGGCAAAACCGAGATGCTCCTTGCCGGAGATCTCGGCGAAGCCTCCCTCTCCTCCCTCACGTCCTCCGCGTGCGGTCAGTTCCCCCGCGAAGATCGTGGTCTGGTCTGACCAGATGATGATCCGGCCGCCATCCCCTTCCCCAATCGCATCCGCATGCAAGCTCGCGTCGCTCGAAATCAGCGTTGTCCGGGCATTTCGCACCTCGACGTTCGCCCCCTGGAAGTCACCGCCGACTCGAATCTCTCCACCCCCGGCTTCGCCGGAGGCATCCACAATTGAGCCTGCCAAAAGGCCGACCCGGTCCCCCGTAATTGTGATCCGACCACCGGACTGATCCGTCCCCGCCGAACTCGCATCGATCGTGCCCGAGATTCGTACGTCGCCGCCTCCCTGCCCCTCAAGCCTCACGTCCCGGGCTGAAAGGAGTCCTTCGTGACTGATGGCAACCGAGTAGAGATCCCCGGCGGCCAGCACCGCGGATCCCTGTCCCGCAGAAATAATCCCCGTGTTTGATACGCCTGGCGAACTGAGTTCCGGAACCGTAGTCCGTCCCGCTTCCACCAGAATCCGGCTGCCTTCAGTTTGCAGGAGAACAGTTTCGCCGGCGACGAGCCCGGCGAAGCCGTCCGGAGCGACAATGCTTCCCGAATTGGCGATCGAGCGTCCGATCAAGGCAACTGTCTGGCCGTGAAGGCTGCCTTCATTGTGGACGGAGCCCGACAAGGAAGTGAATCGATTGATACCTGCGAGAAAATCCTCCCGGGAAATCGAACCGCCAACCGCGAAAAGCCCTCCGACGTCAACCACGGCGGTCCTTCCGAAATAGATCCCTGACGGATTCACCAAATACACCTGCCCGTTGGAACGAAGGGATCCGTCAATTTGGGAAGGAGAGAGGCCGCCGATCAGGTTGAGAATCCTCGAAGCCGCGCCCGGCTGGATGAATTGGACTGTTTCCGCCGGGCCGACATCAAATCCGCTCCAACGAACAATGGCGTTATTTCCCGCCGTCACGCTGGTCAGTGCGCCTTGCACGGCCACCGTGGCTTCACCGGAAACCACCTGTGCCCCAGCCGGCGCCCCTTCCATCCGGGCGTTGGCCAGCATCAGCGCGAGCACGCGCGTTCCCCAGCGACGGACCTGACGAAAGAAGCGACGGCGTGTTTTCATCACGGCAAGACCATCACCAGCTGAAACTCGCCATCACATGGGCGCGAACATCTCCCACGGCCGCGACGGTTCGATCCTCATCCCGGAGGGATTGCAAAACCATCCCCAGATCGCAGCGAAGGGAGAAGGATTGTTTGACGACGATTTCAACCCCGGCGCCGGCTCCGAGAAGATCCACATCGCGCTCAGTCAAAGGGATCTCTCCCTCCACCGGTGCCTCTCCGACCAAGGTTTCCGGGGTGACCTTCCGGCGCGCGTAGTCGACGAACGTCCTGAGAACAAGGTCCCAATCGGTCGATCGCGACGCCTGTGGCGGACGCCAATGAAAGGGCCGACCCCAAAGGCTGCCAACGGGGCCCGGCCGCAGCCACCGCGGAAGATGAAACGCATACTCCGCGGTAAAGAGCATCATTTCATCCGCCGATACGACCGATTCCTGATAACCGCGCACGGAAAATGCACCCCCAAGAAGGTCCTGTTCCTGCGGAATCAAACGACCGTCTCCCAGCAGGATGCGCCCCCGGGCGCGCAGGTTCACCTCGTGGGCTCTCCGATTGTTTTCGGCCACTCGATCGAAAATCGTTTCCAAGTGGGTTTGGTAAGCGAACGACCAGCGCAGAGATGTCCAGTTGGCCGTGGCTCCGGTGCGCCCGAGGGATTCAAAACCCCGGCCAGGCTCCGTGTTGACGACACTGTCGACGCTGTGCTCAACCCGGAGCCCCGCGGTCACGGATCCCGAATCCCCTGCCCGGCTGACGACGGCATTGACGAAAGGCACCAGAAACGGGGATTCGCCTTCCGTGATACTCGTTCCGCTGACGGTCGTGGCGACGGAATAAACGGTGTAGCTCGCGCCTGCGCCCAGCCCGAGCTCCCACGCGCGACCCAGGTCCTGGCGATAGGACAGCTCGCCGCCCGCCAACCAGTTGTCGCCGACGAACCGCAGGTTTTCAAACGCCCGTCCGTCGGCCGCAAAGTCACCAAAAGATCCATACAGCCGGGCGACCAGCTTTCCCGGACGGAGAATCGGCCGCCGGTAGGAAACGAAGGCGGCACGGTTGCCGAAGTCCGGGGTGCTCAGCACGTCGACGTTCACCACGTCGTCATAATTCGTCAGCTGGTTGTGCTGGAACCCCAGCCGTGCGCGCCAGACGTTGGTGGCGGCGGTGCCGGTGTTCGAGATTTGGGAATAAACCTGCCACGACTTCGCTTCGGTCACGAGGTAGTCGAGCACAATCAATCCCGGTTCACCCGCGGAAGCGATCGAGGCTTCAACCCTCCGGCTGGGCTCGGCACTCAACGCACGGAGATAGCGCTCCAGTGCGTCACGCCGAAAGAGCCCGCCCGGATTCCCCGGTGCGGACGGGGGCTGCAGGGGGGAACGCTCGACGATCCAGCGATGGCGCGGATGATTGTTTGCCACCGCCGCTGACATCCGCCGGCCGCGACCCAGTGTACGGGCTTCCGCCACCTGGCTGGCCCAAATTACGACCGAGAGTTCCCGGTTGCCGGCCGGCCGCAGATCAATCAGCCCGACGGAAGAAACCTCGAGCCCTTCGAACGCAACCCAAACGCCATACTGCCCCTGACGATTAAAGTGCGAAACCACCGTCTCCGCGATCAGGCGAAGCGCGGCAGCATCAAACCGGCTGTCAGGAACAATCTTGCCGAGCATCAGTCCCGTTTCGCCACTGTTCGGCGCCACCGTGTACGCACCGTCTTGACGGACCAGCGGAACCCGAATCGCGCCCAGGGTCGTCAACGCCGGAAGTTCCGGGTGCTCCCGACCGTACCGGAAACTAAACCGCTCGACCGGGACTCCGGTCGGAACCGCCAGAGCGACGGGCGTGGATCCAGCGGCTTGGGCGAAGAGGGAGCCTCCGCCTAAAGAGACAGAAACCACGATCCCGGTTATCCACCGGGCAATACGATGTCGCGACGGAAACTTTAAGGTAGGCACGGGCTACACGAGGCGATTCGTCGGAGACCCCCTCATCGAGGGGATTCAACTCACCTTAAGATCAAAACGCGAGCCGGTTCGGGTTCCACCGGTGGGGATGAGGCTCCGGAGAAAGCCCGACCGGGACGCGCCGCGGAACCGGGCCAGCCAGCGATCGGCGGCTTCGCGATTCTCTGCAAGGGACTCCCCATTCAGCAGAGAGGCACTCGGCAATCGGCGACGACGCGTAATTTCGGAAAGCAAGGGTTCGATCCGCTGCCGACTTTCCGCGTCCAACTGATAGGGAACGTCCGTGACCAGCGGCGCCGCCGCAAGGTTCGCCCGGAGAGCGAAAAAATCGGCGCCTGTCGGTTCTCCCACGATCACGTCAATCCAGGTACCGGTGCGCGGGACGATTCCAAGCAGCGGCACGGCCGGGTCCACCTGCGTGGCGATGAAGGCCAACCACGCATTGAGCGTCTCGACCGGTGAGCTGCCGGGTACACGCGGGAGCCGCAGCACCTTTGAGCGAGCCGCACCTTCGCCACTGCACCAGGCGTTGCTGCCGGGCGCGAAGTTCGCGAAATTGACTCGTAAGTGGTGAAAGACCCGCTCCAGGTCCGTCCGGTCGAGACTGAAATAGGCCGTCCAGCCATCGACGCCGAGGGGCGAGTCGGCCACCGCGATCGAGTCCAGCGCACCACTGGCGCGAAGGCGAAGCCCACGCTGAGCTTCTGCCAAAGCCGAGAGCACCCCCACGGCGGCCGTGGCAGCGATGCACCCCGCTTCCGCCGTCTCCAACGCCGGGATCACTTCCGAAGCGATGAATTCAAAACGTTGCCCGATACAGTGCGCCACCGCCGCCATCGGAAAGAGCGAGCGTCCCACTCCATCACGTGACGACCAGATTCGCCCGGCGATCGATTCCCCACCCCGTCGCCACAGCAACGTGTGATCGAATGTCGGCAGGATCTTCTCTGCGCCGATTTTCTCCCACGCAGCCGCCTCAATCTGAGAGGCGATGCCGTTTCCGTAGAGCGACCGCCGCAGCATCACCAACGAAGCCGTCAGCAGTCCGATGTCGTCGAGGTGATCGTTCCATGCCGGATGCTTGCCGAACGCTCCGACGTACACACGGGGGGCCTGGGGAAGCAACTCCCAGTCTTCATTGAGAAAACGCTGCGCAAAATCACTCATGGTGCGGGCCTGCGAAAATCTCGCGGACGGTCATTCGAGTCGGTTCGGCAATAACAAGGAGAGTGTTCAACAATCATTTGGCTGAGACCGGCCAGCGATCCAAGGTGGGCAGTGGTTTTTCGAAGACGACGGTGACCCCGAGCGCGAGCTCGGTCTTATCTTCGCGCAGCCGCACCACCGTATCCCACTCCAAGCCATCTGCCCGGCGAATCGAGCTTTGCAAAATCAGCCTCAGCAGGCTCCATCCCGACTCAAACGCAATGGTCGCATCCGGCACCGGCTTCGGATCGGGCGTGGTGGAAAACTCGAGCTGCGGCGGCGTGGACGTCACCCCGAAACGGCCGATCTCCAAATTGTCGACCAATCCGCGGGCCCGCAGGTCGCGACCGGCGAGGCGGAAGGAGGGATAAACCCGGGCCAAGGGGACACGAGTCCCACCGGCGGCCCCGGCCACCCGCTCAATCGTGGTTGCCTGATCGCGATCCCGAATAAGAACCAGCTTGGCCTGCAGCGGTTCACCATCGGCTCCGGTAAGGCTGGCGGCAAAGGCGGCGCAACGCGCGGCGCGCTCGAACTGACTCTCCAAACCCCGACGGACCTCGGCCGGCACGGCCGGATCAGCTGCGTCCGACTTCACTTTATCCAGTGCCTTGACCGCAGCCTTGAATTGATCCGCATCGAGCGCGGGTCCCCGACCAAACGGAAATCCCGCGGACACCGCGCTGATTGCATCCAGCTCCGCCGTATAGAAACCCATCAGGCCTTGCACACTGATCGTGGTCGCACCGTCGAGCAGGTTCCGCACCCCAGCCGCGAACTCCACTCGCAAAGGTCCTTCATACTTCGCCACACTGTCGCGGGCGGCGGAAATCGCCGCGGTCTGGGTGCCGACGACGGAGCCGAGACGCCCGAGAAGGGACGCGCCGGCTTCCACCTTCAGGCCGAGCCGCTGCATGGCGTCGGCGTAGACCGCCGATCGTTGCAGGTACGCGGCGGAGGCGCCGGCAGCGGTCGCGCGCAGGGCCTGCTGGTCGAGGTCGGCCAGCTGCGCCTGCTCCGACGGCGGCAGCGCTTGCTCCAGGAGGGCGTTGACGCGGGTGTCGAGCGTGGTCAACCGACGCTGAACATCGCGATAAAGGGTAAATTCGCTCGCCGGACCCGTGGCCGCCTGGGCCGCGGCGTCCGCCGCCTGCTTTTGCTTCTGCAGCGACGCACGAATGCGTTGGGAGGCACGACCGGCTCCACCGCGGATCCGTTCAACCGCAGCCCGGTAGCCGCCATCGAGTGTGACTTCGCCCGTCACGCCGGTCTTGCGCTTGAGATTCTCCACCAACGTATCCACCGCAGCCCGTCGCGTGGCGAGGTCGCTCCACGCAGCCTCGACTTTTGCCTGCCAGCCGGCGCCGGAGCGTGGAGCCCCGGCCGCGGCCAGAAACGCCTTTTCCGAATCGAGAAAACGGATCACCGTGAGGCGTCCGTCCTGGACCACCTGGAAGGCGTCACGTTGAGCCGCCTGGGCGCTTTGCAGGTCCTTCTCCAGGCCGTCGAACGCCCGGGCCAGTGGCGGGTTGTCCCGCAACGTCTTTCCCCGTCCGAGCCAGTCCCCCGGCCATTTTCCACGACCTTCACCGCCTCCAAAATAGGTCCAGTCGAAGATTCGAATGAAACGATCGAGGTAAGCATCCCGCTCGGGCAGCGTCGCGATCGAAGGCGCCAGCAACGGGGTGATAAAATCTTCGCCGGGAAAATCCGCCACGTAACCCGGAAGTTTCTTCAAATGCACGGAGCCTTCCAGCTCCACCAACGTCGCCAGACGTTCGATATCGGCCGGAACCCAGGCGGCGTCGTTGAGGAAACGCTCGCGATTTGCCTCGACGAGTGGCCCGACCACACTGGCCTCGAACAGCACTCGCTGGGCGCGACGCCGACCCGGATTGGCCCGGACGGCGACGGTCTCGATCGGCTTGAAGATCCAGGGAATGTGCAGGTCGGTGCTGACCCGCTGCTGCAGCTTTTCGTGAAACTCGATGACCGGCCATTCCCGGTTTCCCTCGATCCGGACCGGATCGTTCCCCACAAAAACCAGCCCGTTGTCGACCACCGGATGCCAGCGGTTTCCCGCCCACTCCGTGGGATTTGCGCCGGCGCGCCACAAGGCCAGTTCTTCGCCCACACTGTTTCTCAGCGCGTTGCGCCCAATGATGCTGAGCACGACAAGAAACAGCAATCCGCAGCCGACCACGCTCGCGATGATCCACTGGCGTTGACGGACCAGTTTGCCGGTATTCGTCGCCCGGGTGACCAAGCCCTGCTCCTTGAAAATCTTCTGGGTAAACAGATCTCGGAGGAAGAAGGAACGCTCCCTCTCCCAGGCCTTGCCGTCGGGAAGACTCTCCGGAGCCAGGCCAAGCGCGGACGCGAGTTCCGCATCCAGGGCAGACCCTTCCGTCAAGGCGGAGGTGAAATAGATGCCACGAAGGAAAAGCGGCCGTGCCGACCACTCGCTGGCGACGAAGATCGTTTCGAGATAGCGCCGCAGGCGGGGCCCGAGCGCGGCGATGCTGCCCGGGAGCGTGAAGAGTGCATCCACTTCATCCACCCGCCGGGCGCCGGGCTCGGAGGGGATCGGATCCTTCAGCAGACCCAGGCGGCGACGCCGGATCCGCTGGACCACCTGATCCAGATGCTGGTCGACGGCATCGGGACGAAACGGCGCGTCGAGGGACTCACCATTGGACCAACCTGTCATCTGATGCTGGAGCTGCGGATCCTTCAGGCCCGCGAAAAATTCGCGGAAGCCGTTGATCAAATCGCATTTCGTGATCAGGACGAACACCGGGAATCGGACATCGAGCCGCTTCTGGATAACATCAAGCTGCTGGGCGATTTTGCCCGCCTTGCGTTGAATATCCTCGAACGAGTCGCGAATCAGGCTCTCGACCGGGATGACCAGCAACAGCCCGTTGATCGGGCAATCCGGGCGCGTCTTGCGCAGAAGGTTGAGAAACTCCGTCCACTCGTTGGTGGTGCCGGGCAACGCCTCCTGGAAAAGCAGTTTGCCGGCGGTGTCGAGGAGCACGGCCTGATTGGTGAACCACCAGTGCATGTTCAGCGTGCCGCCAGCGCCCTGCATCTCATCCTGGAGCCCGGGAGGAAAACCGACATTGCAATGGCGGATGGCCTCGGTTTTGCCCGAGCCGGGCTCACCGCACACGACGTACCACGGCAATGAATACAGATCCTTGCCGGCGGAACGGAACTTTTCCACGCCCTTGCCGAAGTTCTGGCGGAGGTCATCCAGCTTCGCGCGCCGCGCCGGATCGCTGATCGAACTGGGCGCGGACGAGGAGTTCTCGCTGAGCTGGCTGGTCAGGGCCTGTGATCGCTTGTGGGCCTTCCACTTTAGATAGAATTTCCAGGCGACGACCGCCGCCGTCACCAACATCAGGCCCAGCGCGACAATCACGATTGCGCGCGGGTCGATCATGGCGGCCATCCCGAGGAGCGCGGCTCCGCTGAGCACCGCCATGAGAACCTGCATGCCTTTCGGCATTTGTTTGAATTGCTCGATCATGGCGGGAATCAGGGTGTGGGGACGGGGTTGGGCGTCTGCGCCGGACCTCGCTCAGCGATGGTCTCGAGCGCCTGGTTCAACTCGGCGGAGGCACTGCGGAAGGTGTAGATGTTGACCGCACTGACCACGAGGAAGAGACCTCCGAGGACGATCAGCAGCGGAACCAGGCTGGCCGAGATCGGCATGGGAAGGTTCGTCGTGTTCGTGTGCTGGTAGCTGTCAGGCGTGATCAGGCCGGTCTCATCGGCATCGACGTAAGCCTTCACCCTCGGCGAAATCTCCAGCATTTTCTTTCGCAGGTACTCGGGTTGCCCTGAATACCAACCGGAAAAACCGAGCCCCAAACAGGTGAAGAACACCGCCAGGCGCTCGTCCGTGCCATCCCGGGTCTCCCGGAGTGTCTCATCGAGCAAGTCGAAAAACTTTTCATCACCCGCCAGCTCGTTGCGCTCGTACGCCAGGCGATGACGGTTCCACTCGCCCGCGAATCGAAGCGTGCTCTCCGAGATCATCGAATCGACGAAGAACATCAGCGGCATCTCGACCTTGCGAAACTGCTCGCTGAGCGCGAGGTCGTTCTTCGCCATGAGGTTCATCTGCTCGAAGATCGTATTGATCTCCGACCGGGCGGTGGCGTAATCCGTCGACGAGCCTTTGCGTCCCATGCGATTGAGACGGCAGACAGCTTGAAAGAGGGGTTCACAAAGATCGAGCAACCGGACAGGCATGGTGGGAACGGGTTTGAAAGAAGGTGGGGCTCTCGAGGGCCAGGACGAGTGGAGTTGGGTGCTTGAAAACGCGCGACATCGTTCGGGTCGCGCGGCGAACAACGCGCCCCGCTAGGGCAGCGTCATGTACAGGGTGATCTGGAAATCGCTGGCGTCAGCATCCGGCCATCGCAGGATTCCGGACTTCTCCAGCTGGATCTGGGACCAAACCCGGCCGCTCTCCACGCGGTTGACGCGGAAATAATTCAGGCCGGTTTGCGCCGGAAACTGCAGCGGGGGGATGCGCTCCTCTTTCAGCACCACTCCGCGAATCGCCCGGGACGCGAGACTGCGGGGCATGAACTTGAACTGGTCATCGTCCTCGACGATCCGGGCGACCTCGCGCGGATCGAGCTTGGACTTGACCGCAAGAAAGTACTCCACCGGTTTGGTGAAGTGATCGTCGTTGAACACCGCGGCCTGCATGCCGGCTTCACGCACGAACTCGAGTTTGAGGTAGCTGGCGGTGACCACCCCGCGCAGCAGATCCCGGATCTTCTGGTCGAGCCGCTCGAAGATGGGATAGAGCCCTTCGTGATTGTAGTCCGGGAGATCAAAATCGTCCCGGGTCGGATTGAGCGCGGCAAGTTCCCCGTGTAGGTCACGCAATTCCAGATACCAATCAAAGGGCGAAACCCCGGGGGCTGCGAGCAGTGCTCCGAGACGCGCCGAAAAGCGGTTGAGGGTGCGCAGTCGCATCAGCTGCTCGAACTGCACCCCGCGCATGGCCTCGAGGCTGAAGCCACCGCGGCTGACCTGGACCACCAACTCCTTGCGGCTGGCCTGAACCTGGGACACCAGATCGCGCACCCGTTGAAAGAGAATCGTCGAGCCGGAGAGGAACATGCACGGCGGCACGTACTCGGGATCAACCCTCGGCAGCCCCAGCGCCTCGCCGGTGGCGCGGGCCAATCGCAGCAACGGCATGACTTCAAGATCGTCGCGATCGTCACCCGGGCTGAGAATGCGGGCGTTGATCCGACGAAGCACCACCGGCTTGGGATTATCGCCGGTGTTTTCATCCATCAGGGTCGCCTCGACCGGCTTGTAGAGCAGCTTGCTGCGCGAGTCGGCAGGCTGGCCGATTTCGAAGGCGTTGGCCCGCTTTGCCTGCCAGAGCGGCACCCCCAGGTGGAGGTCAAACGTTTGGCCGCCGGTGGCAAACAACGTCTTCAAATCCAGGGAAGGAAGATCGGCGTTCTCCGGAAAATCGACCACGACGCCGCTGGGCAAAACCACCAGGAGCCGCTCGAAACGCAGACGGAAATTGGCCAGCTCGTCGGGCGACAATTTCATCTCGACGACTCCCGCGGGGTACGAGCCCAGCAGACGACGGTTCCGGGAAGCCTCTTCGTGAACCGACCGTTGCAGGCGCTGGAGGTGATGGGGTTGGAGGAAGAGGCCCTCGTGCCAGTGAACGTGAAACGACATGGTGAAAGCGGTCAGTTATTCGGTGGGGGTTGTCCGGCAGTCCGATCGCTATCGGTTCGAGCCGCGAATCAGATCCTCGGCATACTTGACCACCGCCTCCTGGACGTCGCTTTCGATCGTCGCTTCGGTGATCTCAGCTGCGAGTTCGGTATATTTCTTCCAGCACTTTACCTCAATGTTGCCAAAGAGACCGCCGCCACCGCCTTCAGCTTTGACCGCCTCCCGGATGGCATCGGGCGTGTAGCGTTGCTGGTACCGACGCGAAAAGTTCTTTCCCGCGGGCCCAAGTCCCGCGAGCAATCCGGCAATCAATTGCCGGGTCGATTCCAACTGTTTCTGTACCTGCGCGGCGGATGCTTCCGCATCGCCTTCGATTGACCGACGCATCAGCATGCGCAGATCGCCCTGCGAGTTATCCCGCCGGATGGTGGATTTGGGAGCCGCGCTGCGCCAGAGGTTCCACGCGAGCTGGTCAAGGGTCAGCATCACGTCTGCCAACGCGGCGAAGAGTTTACCCAGACGCTGGGGGTCGATCGGGTCATCGGGTCCCAACTTCAGTTTCGCCTGCACGTCGGTGAGCGCGTCGCCGTCGATCGGTTTGTTGCTCGTGACGATAAATCCAAGCTCCGCGAGTTTCTGTTTCAGGCTCTCGCGTTGCTCGCCCGACATTTTCGGTGCC
>Ga0154020_10004957_pt1 | contig 15807 bp, 12 predicted proteins | sample Klosneuvirus_201_FD_109709 | JGI IMG/M metagenome (GOLD analysis project Ga0154020, IMG submission 109709) | Active sludge microbial communities from wastewater, Klosterneuburg, Austria - Klosneuvirus_20160825_MG | ecosystem: Engineered > WWTP > Aerobic digester > Activated sludge | place...
CCGAAGGTCTACCTGCCCAAGCTGGCAGCGGTGAGCTACCAGGGCGTGACGGCCAAGGTCGCCTTCGAGAAGGACGGCGAACTGAAAGACCCGGCCATGACCCTGTACATGTACAAGGATGGCCAGAAGGTGCCGATCAACTGATCGGGCGTTGCCACAGGTTGCGACAGGAGAGTTGAACGCACTCCCCAGGGCCGCCACGGCCGCCTGACCCAGACCGGCCGCGGCACATCAGGGTCCACTCGGAGTTTCGGGGCGCCATCTGGCGCCCCGTTTTTTTATCCAATCCCCCCCTTTGGGGTCACGGCGTGCCGGCACGCCGACCGGATCCCCAGCGGGCCTTGAGCACACCGCCGATGACGATCAGGCCGGGCACCATGATCATCGCCCAGATGATGATGTTCAGGTTGGCCTGCACCCATGGCACGTTGCCAAACAGATAGCCTGCCGTGACGATGCCCACCACCCACAGCAGCGCGCCTGCCACGTTGTAAAGCGTGAACTTGACTCGGTCCATCGCAGCCACGCCAGCGACAAAGGGCACGAACGTCCGAACGAACGGCATGAAGCGGGCGAGCACCAGCGTGATACCGCCATAACGTTCATAGAACGCGTGCGCCTGGTCGAACGCCCGGCGGTTGAACCAGCGCGACTGCTCCCACCCGAACACCTTGGGGCCGAAGTAGCGGCCAATGTGGTAGTTGGTCTGATCGCCGGCAATGGCCGCGATCACCAACACCGCCATTGCCAGGGGATAGCTCATCAGCCCCGCGCCAGCCAGTGCGCCAACGACGAACAGCAGCGAATCACCGGGCAGGAAGGGCATGACCACCAGCCCGGTCTCAACGAAGACGATCAAGAACAACAGCGCGTATACCCAGGCCCCGTAAAGGTCGACAAACGTGCGCAGGTGGTCATCGATATGCAGCACGAAGTCCAGTGCGAAAGCGATCAGGTCCATGGGGCGTGGATTATCCCGACCGATGCGCGCCGTGCACTGGTTCACTGAAATAAGTACATTCTTAGGGTATTCACGGTCCTACAACAGTAATACATCCGGAAGACTCACGCCCTGACATTTCAATTTGTTAACCATCGGCATCAGGAGAACGCCCATGGCCGACCGCCGCCAGTTGTTGCGCACTGCGCTTGCCTTGCCCTGGATCGCACGCACACCCGCGGCATTCGCCAACGATGCCGGCGTGAGCGAGCGCGAAATCGTGCTCGGCCAATCTGCCGTGCTCAGTGGCCCGCTGGGCACGGCACTGCAGGCATTCAACTCAGGCGCACGCCTGGTGTTCGACGCCATCAATGCCAGTGGCGGCGTGTACGGCCGGCGGCTGAAGCTGGTGTCGCTGGACGACGAGCTCAAGCCCGACCGGGCCGTGGCCAACTACAAGGCCCTGCTCTCCGAGCACCGGGTCTTCGCGTTCTTCGGCGGTGTCGGTTCGGGCACGATCGCCGCTGCGGCGCCGGTCCTGCGCGAGAGTCACGCACCGATGATCGGCAACTACGCGCTGGCCGACGCCACCCGCGACAAGGCCCAGGGTGCGGCGTACTTCGTTCGCGCCACCTACCGGCGTGAGGCCGAAAAACTGGTCCAGCACCTCTCCACCCTGGGCATGACCCGCATCGCAGTTGCCCACCTGGCCAACCCCGGGGGGGACGAGGTCCTGGCGCAGGTACGCAAGGCTGTGCAGGCCCACGGCCAGGCAGACGTCGCCGGCTCGGCGGCGGTGCAAAACGATGGCAACAACGTGGCCGAAGCCGCTCGCACACTGGCAGCAGCCCAGGCGCAGGTGGTCATCATGTTCCTTTCAGGCCCGCCCATTGCGCGCCTGATGCAGACCATGTGGGACAGCGGCGCCAGCCCTGCGTTCTACGGCATGTCGGTCGTGGCCGGCGATGTGGTGGCGCAAGCATTGGGCGGCCGGCTGCGTGGCTTGGCCACGTCGCAGGTCATGCCCTACCCCTGGAGCGAGTCCGATCCTACCGCCCGCGAATACCGTAACCGCTGCGGTGCAGCGCGCACACCGGTGGGCTATGCGTCGTTCGAGGGCTACGTCAACGCTCTGGTGATGATCGAGGCCTTGCGCGCTGCCGGCCGCGCACCCACGCGGGACAGCCTGCACCAAGGGATCCGCTCGCTGCGGGTGCGCGTGGCCGGCATCGAGGTCGACTTCACCGGCCAAAGCCACACGGGCTCGCGCTTCGTCGAACTCGCCCACGTCACGCCGGATGGCCGCTACCGCCGTTGACCGAACCCTGCGGTACGCCCGGGGTGCCGACCTCGTGATAATCCTGCGATGGCATCCGACCCCCGGCCACAGATTCGCGAGCTCCCCGACGAACTGATCAGCCAGATTGCCGCCGGGGAAGTGGTCGAGCGCCCCGCATCCGTGGTCCGCGAGCTGGTCGACAACGCGCTGGATGCCGGCGCCACCCAGGTAAGCGTGCGCCTGCAGGCCGCAGGCGTGCGTGCCATCGTGGTCGAGGACGACGGCAGCGGCATACCGGCCACGCAGCTGACCCTGGCGCTGCGGCGCCACGCGACCAGCAAGATTGCGAGCCTGTCCGACCTGGAATCGGTGGCGACCATGGGGTTCCGCGGCGAGGCGCTGGCCGCGATCGCCTCGGTGGCCGAACTCAGCCTCACGAGCCGCACGCAGGAGGCGCCACAGGCCAGCCGAATCGACGCCTGCAGCGGAGAGCTGCAGCCGGCGGCGCGCGGTGTGGGCACCACGGTCGAAGTGCGCGAGCTGTTCTTCGCGACACCCGCCCGGCGCAAGTTCCTCAAGACCGATGCCACCGAGTTCGCACACTGCCTGGAGGCCGTGCGTCGCCATGCGTTGGCGCGACCCGAAGTGGCCTTTGCGGTCTGGCACGATGGGCGACTGGTCGCCCAGTGGCGGCGGGCCGATTCGGCCCAGCGCGTGGCCGATGTGCTGGGCCCCAGCTTCGTCGAGCACAGCCGTGCGTTACCGCTGCCCAATCCTTCTGCCTCGGTGACGGTGCGCGGCCACATCGGCTTACCCGACGCGGCCCGCAGCCGGTCGGACATGCAGTACGCCTATGTCAACGGCCGCTTCGTCCGCGATCGGCTGGTGTCCCACGCGGCGCGTGCCGCCTACGAGGACGTGCTGCATGGCGCGCGCCAACCCTCCTACGTGCTCTTCATCGACATCGATCCGGCACGGGTGGATGTCAATGTGCATCCGACCAAGATCGAGGTGCGGTTTCGCGACGGACGCGAGGTACACCAGGCCGTGCATCGCACGGTCGAGGCCGCGCTGGGTGTATCCCGCGCGGGGTCGACTGCGCAGCCGGCACCAGTCGATGCGTTGACATCTGCAACGGCAGGGGCCAGCACCCCGCCCGAACGGACCACGCCGGCCACGCATCAAGACGCGTTTTCTTTGGGTCGTTGGCAAAGCCCCCCGCCCCGGCAGGCGGCACTGGTGCTGGCCGAAGCGGCGGCGTTGTATACCGCTGCAGATGCCGCCCCGACCGCCGCGGTGCACGCGCCTGGGCCCGCCGACGACAGGCCTCCGGTCGATTGGGCGCTGGGCCGGGCGCTGGGGCAGCTGGCCGGAGCCTACGTGCTCGCCGAGAACCGCCAGGGGCTGGTGATCGTGGACATGCATGCCGCGCACGAGCGCATCGTCTACGAGCGACTGAAGGCGGCCGACCGCGGTGCACGCCTGGCCATGCAGCCGCTGTTGATCCCCGCGACATTCGCGGCCACCGCCGCCGAGATAGCCACCGCGGAGGCGGCGACGGATATGTTGGCCAACCTCGGGATGGAGGTCGGTCCGTTGTCGCCCGGCGTTCTGGCCGTGCGCGCCTGTCCAGCCGCGCTGCCGGGCGCCGACCCGGTGGCACTGGCCCGCGCCGTGCTCGCCGACCTGACCGATCACGACAACTCGCGAACGGTGCAGCGCGCTCGCGACGACATCCTCGCCACGATGGCCTGCCACGGCTCGGTGCGCGCGCAGCGCCAACTCACGCTGCCCGAGATGAACGCATTGCTGCGCGACATGGAGCGCACCGACCGAGCCGACCAGTGCAACCACGGCCGCCCCACCTGGCGGCAGATCACGCTGCGTGAACTCGACACACTGTTCTTGCGTGGCCGCTGATTCACCTTTCCCTCCCCCGAGGGCCTGCAAGGGCAGGCAGCGCCGGCGACAATGCAACGAATGAACCCTCCCAACCCCAGCCACCCGGTCGATAGCGCCGAGACCGGCGTGCGGCTGTCGAAGGTAATGGCCGAGCGCGGGCTGGCCTCCCGCCGTGAGGCCGACGAGTGGATCGACGCCGGCTGGGTTCAGGTCAACGGCGCTGTGGCCGTGCTGGGCCAGCGCGTGCAGCCTGATGCTCGGATCGAGATCGACCCTGCGGCTCGCCAGGAGCAGGCGCAGCGCGTGACGGTGCTGCTGCACAAGCCGATGGGCTATGTGTCGGGCCAGGCGGAGGACGGTTATGCGCCCGCCGTCAGCCTGGTCACTGCCGCCAACCGCTGGCGCGACGACAAGCTGCCGCTGCGCTTCCAGCACGGGCACCTGCGCTCGCTGGCGCCTGCCGGGCGGCTGGACATCGATTCCACGGGCCTGCTCGTGCTGACCCAGGACGGCCGCATCGCCAAGCTGCTGATCGGCGAAGACAGCCGTGTCGAGAAGGAGTATCTCGTGCGCGTGCAGCACATGCATCCGGGGCCGCTGCCACCCGAGAAGATCGAGTTGCTGCGCCATGGACTGTCGCTCGACGACCGCCCGCTCAAACCCGCGCGCGTGAGCTGGGCCAACGAAGACCAGCTGCGCTTCGTGCTGCGCGAGGGCCGCAAGCGCCAGATCCGCCGCATGTGTGAACTGGTCGGCTTGCGGGTGATCGGCCTGAAGCGGGTGCGCATCGGCAGTGTCGTGCTCGGTCGGTTGCCAGCCGGCCAGTGGCGCTACCTGCGCCCGGACGAGCGCTTCGCGTGAGGAGCGAACCCGGCACCAGCGTGGCCACTGCACCCGCCCACGACCCCACCGGTAGCATGCCTGAGCGCCCGTCGGCGCGGCGGGCCGCCGTGGTGCTGGCCGTGCTGCTGGGCGTGCAGCCCGTAACCACCGACTTGATGTTGCCGGCCATGCCGCTGCTGGGCCGGCAGCTCGGCGCGTCGATGGCCGAGGTCCAGCTCACGATGTCGGCCATGATCCTGGCCTTCGGCGTCGCCCAGTTGGCATGGGGGCCATTGGCCGATCGCTGGGGGCGACGGCCAGTGCTGCTGGGCGGCCTGGGGTTGTATGTGCTCTCGGCGGTCGGCGCGGCCCTGGCCACCAGTGCCATCCAGGTCGTTGCCTGGCGCGCACTGCAGGGCGCCGCACTGGCAGTGCCGGTGGTCTGCGCCCGCGCCAGCCTGCGCGACCTTTACGCGCCGGCCGAAGGTGCGCTGGTGATGGCCCGTGCCATGTCCGGGCTAGGCTTCATCGCCATCTGCAGCCCGCCCGTTGCGGGGGTGTTGGTGTCGGTCTTCGGGTGGCGCGCATCGCTTTGGGCAATGGCGGCTGCAGGTGCAGGCGCGTGGGGCCTGATCGCCTGGTACTGGCCCGAAACCCGCCCCAAGGCCGGCCCTGGCACTGCGGCGAGCCCGCCGCTCGCGACCCAGGCAGGGCGCATCCTCACCCACCCGGTGTTCCTGACCTGGACGGCCCTGGTCACCTGCAGCTATGGCGGGCTCTTCGTCTTCCTGTCGGGCTCGGGCCATGTGCTCATTCGGGTGCTGGGCATGTCGCCGGCGCAGGCCGGCCTCGTCATGAGCACGAGCTCGCTGGCGTATATCGCCGGCACCCTGGTGTGCCGGTGGTGGCTGCCGCGGCACGGCCTGGTGGGCTCCGTCCTGCGCGGCAGTGGGTTCACCGTGGCGGCAGCGTTGTTGCTCGGCCTGCAGGCCTGGACCGATACGCGCTCGACCTGGGCGGTGATGGCTCCGGTATGGCTGTATGCGCTCGGTCATGGCGTGCACCAGCCTTGCGCGCAGGCGGGCAGCGTCGGTCCTTTCCCGCATGCGGCAGGCGTGGCCTCCGCGCTGGCCGGCTTCGTGCTCGCCGCAGGTGCGTTCGGCACCGGGTTGTGGCTGGGTACTGCACTGGACGACACCACCCGCGCGCTGGCTCTGGGCATGTCGATAGCCGCCATGTGCGCCTTGGGCGTCATCTGGGGCGCCGTGCAGCGACTGCGCGAGCCCTGGCATGGCTGATCCCGCCGATGGGCCGCCCCTGGTTGCGTTGGTCGGGCCCACGGCCAGCGGAAAGAGCGCCCTGGCCCTGGCGCTTGCCGAGCGCTGGCCGCTGGAGATCGTCAGCGTCGACTCGGCGCTGGTCTATCGCGACATGGACATCGGCACCGCCAAGCCCTCGGCCGCCGAACGTGCACGGGTGCCGCACCACCTCATCGACATCCTGGACCCGGCCCAGGCCTATTCGGCGGCGCAGTTCGCCACCGATGTCGCCCGGCTGCTGCCGCAGATCCGCGCGCGGGGTCGCATTCCGCTGCTGGTGGGGGGCACCATGCTCTACATCCGGGCGCTGCAGCAGGGGCTGGATCCGCTGCCGCCTGCAGACGCCGCCGTGCGCGCCGAGCTCGATGCCCGCGCCCGCTCGCTGGGTTGGCCGGCGATGCATGCGGAGCTGGCGCGCGTGGACCCCGCTACGGCGGCACGGCTGGCGCCCAACGACGCCCAGCGCGTTCAGCGCGCACTGGAAGTCTGGCACCTGACTGGCCGGCCGTTGTCGAGCCTGCACGGGCAACAGCCCGGCGCGTTGCAGCACCTGCGGCTGTTCGGGCTGGTGCCGCGGTCCCGCGCATGGCTGCACGAGCGCATCGCTCGGCGCTTCGACGCGATGGTCGCGGCCGGCTTCTTCGATGAGGTGAAGCGCCTGCGCGCCCGCGGCGACCTGAGCCTTCAACTGCCCTCGATGCGCTGCGTGGGATACCGGCAGGCCTGGGAGGCGCTGGACTGCGGCGACGCCCAGTCCTGGCAGGAACGCGCCATCGCCGCCACACGCCAGCTGGCCAAGCGCCAGTTGACCTGGCTGCGGTCGATGACACACGACGCCGTCGCCTGCGACGATCCTGGCGCCGAGGCGGCACTGGTCGACGGTATGGCCACCTGGATGCGCCAATCGTGAACTCCTGGCCCCCTCGTTCATGGGGCCGTCGTCAAATCTGAGGGTTACGCGCCGGGTGCCGAGCGGCTACGCTTGATACATCCGTTCACATGGCATGGCGTCCGCCACTCCAACCGATGCGCTCGAACCTCATTCCTCACTCGCTGGCCCTGTCGGCAGCACTGGTTGCGTGCGGCGCGAATGCCGCTCCCGCCGTCGACAGCATGACCACCGGTTTCGGCATGGCCGAGTACACCGGCAGCGCCGCTGTCGGTGCTGGCCTGGTGGGCGTGAATTCCACGCTCTTCTACGTCGATGAGCAGACGCAGGGCGGCGTGAAGTCGTGGTTCATCTTCTTCGATCCGGCCGGTACCCAGTCGATCGAAGCCACGCTCGACTTTGGCCAACCGATCCTCGGCGTGGTCACCACGCGCGCCGGACTGCAGGCCACGCAGGCGGCCTTCGCCATCGACATCGATGGGGACGGGTTGTTCAACGACTACAACCTCGGCCCCGCCGCGGTGGGCCTGGAAGCGGTCGACACCGTCAGCTACGTGGTGGGCGGCAGCACCCTCACCCTCGACTGGCGCGCGTCGAACCCTGGCGACCACATTCGCGTGTTGCTGTCCACGGTCCCTGAGCCTGGCAGCTTCGGTCTGGCCGCGCTGGGACTGGCTGGCCTGGCGGGGTTGCGACGCCCGCGTCGCACGGTTACTCAAGGCTGAGCCAGGACCGCCACCTCCCAGGCGAGCACCGTCGGCGGCGCCCGGCCGGCGACCACGGGTGCCGGGCTGCGGCATCATCGGCGCATGCTGATGATCCAGGCGCTGTCCAAGCGCTACCCCGAACAGCCCGTCTTCCAAGACGTGACGCTGCGCCTGCGGGAAGGTGAGTTCGTAGCCCTGCTGGGCGAGTCCGGCGTGGGCAAGTCGACGCTGCTGAACTGCATCGCCGGCCTGGACGAGGCCGACCACGGCGACATCCGGCTCGACGGCGTGGACCTGCGCGCGCTGGACGAGGCCGCTCGCGCAGGTCTGCGGCGACAGGCACTGGGGTTCGTGTTCCAGGCCTTCCACTTGTTGCCGCACCTGTCGGTTACAGAGAACATCGCCCTGCCGCTGCTGCTGCTGGGCCGCCCCGACTCGGCCCGCGTGCAGGCGATCCTGTCATCGGTGGGCCTGGGCGGCATGGGCGCAAGAGCTCCGGCGCAGTTGTCCGGCGGCCAGTTGCAGCGGGTCGCGCTGGCGCGTGCACTGGTGCATCGGCCGCGGCTCATCCTGGCCGACGAGCCGACCGGAAACCTCGACCCGGCCACGGCCGAGCGCATGCTTGAGCTCCTGCGCCAGCAGCTCCAGGCCGAGGGCAGTGCCTGCCTGCTCGTCACGCACTCCGCGCAGGCGGCCCGCCATGCCGACCGCGTGCTGCGCCTGACCCCCGGCGGCATCGAGCCGGTGTCCACGCCCTGACCAACCGACGATGTGGCGCGCCCTGATTGCCCTGTCGTGGGCGCACACCCGGCACCACGCGGGTCGGCAGGCGGTCGTGCTGCTGGCGGTGGCGCTCGGGGTGGCGTTGGCGTCGTCGGTGCAGATGATCAACCACTCGGCGCTGGGCGAGTTCACCCAGGCGGTACGCGCGACTCAGGGCGAGCCCGATGTGGTGCTGGTGCCCGACGGTGCCTCTACCCTGGACGACGCCGTGCTTGCACTCGTGGCGCGCGACGAGTCGGTGGTCGCGGCCAGTGCGGTGCTGGAGCTGGAGACCCATGCACGGGCGGACTCGGCGGCGACGCGCTGGCCGGTGCGCGTGATCGGCATCGACGCACTACAAGTGGCCACAGTGGCACCCTCGCTGTGGCCACAAACCGAGGGCGCGGGCGATGGCTCGCGCTGGCCGTTCCTCGCGCCCCGCGGCGCGTGGCTGAACGCGGCGACACGTGCGCGGCTCGGCCACTCGGCGGGGACCCCGTCGCTGCAGCTGCAGTCATCGACCGGCTGGCACACGCTCGAGGTGCATGGCCGCATCGCGGCAGCGGGATCACCCGTGATCGTGCTCGACATCGCATCCGCGCAGGCGCTCTTCGGGCGCATGGGGCAATTGAGCCGCATCGACGTCCGGCTGGTCCAGGGCGTGGACCATGAGGCCTGGAGCGCGGGCCTGGCGCTGCCGCCAGGCGTGCGCGTCACCGGCGCCGCCGAGGCCATGCAGCGCGTGTCGAACCTGTCGCGCGCCTACCGCGTGAACCTCACGGTGCTGGCGCTCGTGGCCCTGCTGGTGGGCGGCTTTCTCGTCTACTCGGTGACGATGCTTTCCGTGACGCAGCGCATGCCCGAACTGGCGCTGCTGGGCGTGCTGGGCATGCCCAGCGCCCTGCGCCGACGCCTGGTCCTCGTCGAGGCCACCTTGCTGGGCCTCTTGGGGTCTGCGCTGGGGCTGGTGGCGGGCGCCGGTTTGGCGATGGTGGCCCTGCGCCTCCTGGGCGGCGACCTGGGTGGGGGTTACTTCCCCGGCGTGCAACCCGCGCTGCGATGGCCGGTGACGTGGCTTGCGGCATCCGGACTGCTGGGGGTTGCCGCCGCGTGTGCTGGTGCGTGGTGGCCGGCGCGCGCCGCCGAGCGCGTGGCGCCGGCACAGGGACTCAAGGGGCTGGGCGCGATGGGCGTGGGGCCGACCCACATCGGCCGAGCGGCGGGCGTGCTGACCGCTGGCGCCGCACTGGCTCTGGCACCTCCGATCGCCGGGCTGCCGCTGGCTGCCTATGGCTCGGTGGCCCTGTTGCTGGCCGGCGGCGTGGCCATCGTCCCCGGTGTCGTCCAGGCGGTGCTGCAACAGGTGCCCGCACCGCGCACGGCGCTGCCGCTGCTGGCCGTGCGACGCGCCCGCTACGCTCGCCATGCCGCCAGCGCGGCCATGGCAGGTGTGGTGGCCAGCCTGGCGCTGGCGGTGGCCATCACCGTGATGGTCGGCAGCTTCCGACAGGCCGTCTCCACCTGGCTGGACCGCGTATTGCCAGCCGACCTCAACGCCCGCAGCGCCGGCACTGCAGCGGCCGCTGAACATGCACCGCTTCCGGCTGGCCTGGTGGCCGCGGCAGCGTCGGTGCCCGGCGTCGCGCAGGTTCGCGCCGGACGCACACTGCCGCTGCCCGCGACCCCGGGCTGGCCGCCTGTAACCCTGCTGGCGCGCCCGATCGATGACGCCGCCGGTTCGCTGCCTCTGGTGGGCGCCCTGCTGCCGCTGCCCCCGGGCGAAGTGGCGGCCTATGCCAGCGAAGCCGCCGCTGCGCTGCATGGCTGGACGGCGGGACAACGCATCGAAGTCGCGCTCGGTTCGGCTCGCACGCCGGTCTATGTTCGCGCCATCTTCCGCGACTACGCGCGCCAGCACGGCGCGCTGGCCATCGACCTCGACGACTATCAACGGCTCAGTGGCGACGCCCACCTCAGCGAGCTGGCGGTCTGGCTGCAGCCCGGGCACGCGGCAGAGGCTGTGGCCGTCCGCCTGCGCGAACTGGCCGGCCCCGACGCGCCGCTCGAGATCGCCAGTACCGCGGAGCTGCGCCGCGTATCGCTGGCCATCTTCGACCGCAGCTTCGCCGTCACCCGCTACCTGCAGGCAGTGGCCATCGGTGTGGGTCTGATCGGGGTGGCAGCGAGCCTGTCGGCGCAAGTGCTCGCCAGGCGCAAGGAATTCGCGCTGCTGGCACACCTGGGCCTGACCCGCGGCCAGACGGTGCGCCTGGTCACCGCCGAAACAGCCGTCTGGCTGGTGGCTGGCTGCGCTGTGGGCACGCTGCTCGGCCTGACCATGGCAGCGGTGCTGGTGCATGTCGTGAACCCGCAAAGCTTCCACTGGACGATGCCAATGACCTGGGATGTGTCCACCCTGGCCACGCTGGCTGCAGCCGTGGCGGGCGCTGGCATCGCCACCGCCGCCTGGACCGCACACCGAGCCACCGCTCACTACGCACCCCGTGCGGTTCGGGAGGACTGGTGAACCCGTGCCGCCGCGCATGGTTGGCGGCGTTGTGGGCGGCTGGCGCACCCGCCCGGACTGGCGCCAGCGGCGCCGGATCAGCGCCTGCGCCCGCCCCCGCATCGCAGCCGGGCGACCCCTTCGATGGCCCGATATCCAGCGGGCGCGTCCTGCGCTTCCCGCGGGATCATGGCGCCCATCCGCAACGCCGCTTGGAGTGGTGGTACGCCACCGGCTGGCTGCAGGGCCTGGACCGCGAACCCCTCCTGGGCTGGCAGGTCACCTTCTTCCGGTTGCGCACCGGCCTGGACGGGCTCGGCCGCTTCGCGCCACGGCAGTTGCTGGTCGCGCATGCGGCGGTGAGCGATCTGGTTGGCCGGCGCCACCACCGGGCCCAGCGGGTGGGGCGGTGGTCGGGCGACGACGGCCAGGCCGAAGCCCATGCCCGGCGCGACGACACGCACGTCGTGCTCGGAGCCTGGTCTTTGCTGCGCGGCGAGGCCGGGCAGCCCGCGCCGCCCGACGCGCCCTACCGCGCCCGGCTGGCGGCGCCCGAGTCCGGGTTCACGCTCGAACTGAGGCTGCAGCCGACGCAGCCGGTGCTGTTGCAGGGCCACCAAGGCTACTCGCGCAAGGGACCAGAGCCGGCACATGCAAGCCACTACTACACCCAGCCGCAGCTGGCTGCCCAGGCCGAAGTCCGCTTGGCCGGGCTGGTAGGCGGGCGGCCGACGCAACTGCACGGCCGCGGCTGGCTGGACCACGAGTGGAGCGATGCGCTGATGCCCCCGGGTGCGGTGGGTTGGGACTGGATCGGCATCAACCTGGACGACGGCGGCGCGCTCACGGCGTTCGTGATGCGCGACCGCGACGACCGGCCGCTGTGGGCCGCCGGCAGCCACCGCCCGGCAGGCGAAACGGTGCGCGCCTGGAGCGCCGAGGATGTGCGCTTCACGCCGCTGCGGCATTGGCGCAGTGCCGCCACCGGGGCGCTGTACCCGGTGCAGTGGCACATCGAGACGCCGCTGGGCGTGTTCGAGCTGAGCGCCCTGATGGACGATCAGGAACTGGACAGCCGTGCCAGCGTGGGGGCCGTGTATTGGGAGGGGCTGGCCGAACTGCGTGCGGCCGGCGGCCGCGGGCCGCGGTTGGGCCTGGGTTACCTGGAAATGACCGGCCGGTTCTCGCCGTTGCGCTTGGGCTGAATCGGGGCCGCCCGCACACAGTTGCGGCCGGCGGCCTTGGCCTCGCGCAGCGCGGCGCCGGCGTCGGCGATCACGGCATCGAGCGCGGCGTGGTCGGGACCGATCGAGGCCACGCCGATCGAGACCGTGGCACCGACCGCCTGGCCGTTCCACATCACCCGCAGGTTGGCCACCCGCTCGCGGATCCGCTCGGCCACATCGAGCGCGCCGATCGGGTCGGTGTGCGGAAGGTACACAACCAGCACTCCGCCACCGAAGCGCGCCATGAGGTCGTACTGCCGCAGCGTGGCAGACACCAGCCGCGTGATCTCGACCAGCACGGCGTCGCCGCACGTCTGGCCATGGCGCTCGTTGAGGGTGCGGAAGTGGTCGGCATCGACCATCAGCAAGGCCGCGTCCTCGCCATGGCGCCGGATGCGTGACCACTCCCGGTCAGCAGCGGCCACGAAGTGCCGTTGGGTGAAGGCGCCGGTGAGTGCGTCGCGGGTAGCGCCGGTATCGACCGGCGCCGGTGCCGGCACGGTGTCGCGCGCCAGACGCCAGGCCCAGGCAGCCACCGGCAGCGCCAGCGCCATGACCGCGACGCCCCCGCACAGGGCGCCGGCACCTGCCACCGGCAAGCCGAGCAGCCGCGCCACGCCCTCACCGACCGCAGCGCCCAGCAGCACGGGCAACGGCAACAGCCCGACAGCCAGCCACAGGGGCCCGATGCGGGTGCAGGCACGGGCCAGTGCGAGCCACCACGCATGAGGCCCCGGCGCTGGCCCCGCCGCCGGCGAACCGGCCATGCGGGCACCCTCGGGCGCGCTCGGGCCCGCAGCGGGCGGACGTGGCCGGTCAGACGGCATGTGCGACTCCATGAGGTATTCATTCGACCACAAACGGCTGAACTTGAGCAGGTCTAAGGCGACACCGCGGGCTTGTTTGCGGTCAAGGCATGCGGGACGGACCGGCGCGAGACTGTCGAGCTGTTCTAAAGGAGGAACGACATGACTGCTCCACAGGTGATCGATTCGATCGAGGCGGCCGTCGACGCGGTGCTCGATCGCGTCAACGGCGACATCGTGCTGGGCATCCCGCTGGCCATCGGCAAGCCCAATCCCTTTGTCAACGCCCTGTACCGGCGCATCAAGGCCAACCCGACGCGGCGCCTGACCATCGTCACGGCGCTGTCGCTCGAGAAGCCCGTGGGCAAGAGCGAACTGGAGCAGCACTTCCTTGAACCGCTGGTCGAGCGCGTGTTCGGTGACTACCCCGACCTCGACTACGTGAAGGACCTGCGCGGCCCCGGCCTGCCGCCGCACATCCAGGTGCGCGAGTTCTTCATGAAGACCGGCGACTACCTCGGCAACGAGGCGGCGCAACAAGGCTATATCTCCACCAACTACACGTTTGTCGCCCGCGACATGCTGCTGCAGGGCATGAACGTCATCGCGCAGGCGGTGGGATCCCGGGGCAAGGGGGCGGACTGGCGGCTGTCGCTGTCGAGCAACCCGGATGTCGCCTTCGAGGTGATCGAGCGCTATGTGGCCGCGGGCAAACCGTTGGTGAAAGTGGGCGTGGTCAACCAGCAAATGCCCTTCATGCCCAACGGCGCGGAGGTCACACCTGACTTCTACGACATCGTCGTCACGGATGCGGCGGCCACGCACCGTCCGTTCGGCCCACCCAATGGCAAGGTGAGCACCGCCGACTACGCCATCGGCCTGCATGCCTCCAGCCTGGTGGCCGACGGCGGCACCCTGCAGATCGGGATCGGCTCGCTGGGCGACGCCATCGCGCAGGCACTGATCGTGCGCGAGCGCCACGGCCCGGAGTACAAGCGCATCCTCGACAGCCTGTGCCCCGACGGGCTGGCCGAGCGCGAACTGGGTCGCTTCGACCGCGGCATCTACGGTTGCTCGGAGATGTTCGTCAACGGCTTTCTCAAGCTCATCGAAGCCGGCATCGTGCGCCGCGAGGTGTTCGGCGATGCCGCGCTGCAGCAGCTCATCAACGATGGGCGCATCGCCGACGAGAACGTCACGCCGCAGATGCTGCGCGCGCTGATGGAGGCCGGGCGCATCGGCACGCCACTGTCGCCATCGGACCTGGCCTTCCTCACCCACTACTCGATCTTCAAAGACGGTGTGAAGCGAGAGGGTGACGATCTCATATTGGGCGATGTGCGCGTGCGCAACGACCTGTCCACGCCATCGGCCTTCGATGCGGTGGCGCAAAACCTGCTGGACACGCGCCTGTCGCACGGCGTGTTCATGACCGGCGGCTTCTTCCTCGGGCCCAACGACTTCTACGAACGGCTGCGCACCATGCCGCCGCAGGACTTGGCGAAGATCGACATGACACGCATCGACTTCATCAACCAGGTCTACAGCAGCCGCCCGGGCGAAAGCGAGTTGAAGCGCGTCCAGCGTGCCAAGGCCCGCTTCATGAACACCACCATGAAGATGACGCTGCTGGGCGCAGCCGCCTCCGATGCGCTCGACTCAGGGCAGGTTGTCTCGGGCGTCGGCGGGCAATACAACTTCGTCGCAATGGCCCATGCCATACCCGACGCGCGCTCGATCCTGATGCTGCGCTCCACCCACGACAACAAAGATGGCTTCCACAGCAGCATCGTGTGGAGCTACGGCAACGTGACGATTCCCCGCCACTTGCGCGATATCGTCATCACCGAGTACGGCGTGGCCGACCTGCGCGGCCAGTCGGACGGCGAGGTGGTCAAGCGGCTGATTGCCATCGCCGACTCGCGCTTCCAGGGCGAGTTGATCACGCAGGCCAAGTCGCACGGCAAGCTCGAGGCCGGATACGAACTGCCGGAGCGCTACCGCCAGAACCTGCCCGAGGCGCTGGACGCGACGCTGCACCCCTGGAGCCAGGCGGGCCTGCTCCCGGCGTTCCCGTTCGGCACCGACCTCACCGCCGACGAGCTGCACATCGTCACCGCACTCAAGCGCCTGAAGCACGCCACGCAGCACCCGGTCGAGCTGGTGACGATGGCCGTCAAGAGCCTGTGGGAGACCAAGGAGGCACCGCACGCCTACCTGGAACGCCTGGGCCTTGACGACGCGCGCAGCTTCAAGGATCTGTTCATTCGTCGGTTATTCGCGGGGAATCTGTAGCCGCTTCGGGCAGGCATGCGGGGGCTTGTCTACACTGCCCCCGATGGTCACTCCTTCCGAGCGCGCGGCTGCCGCGCATCCGCGGTCGCTCTCCGGCCTGCTTCCCTTCCTGCGCCCGTACCGCGGGCGCATCGGCCTGGCCCTGATGTTCCTGGTGCTGGCCGCGGTCAGCACGCTGCTGTTCCCGGTGGCGCTGAAGTCACTGATCGACGAGGGAGTGATCGCCGCCGACCCCGGCGCGCGCGTGATGGCGTTGCGCGAGCACTTTCTCGCGCTGTTCGCGGTCGGCGCGGCGCTCGGACTGTTCTCGGCGCTGCGCTTCTACATGGTCACCTGGCTGGGCGAGCGCATCAC
>Ga0154020_10004958_pt1 | contig 15807 bp, 12 predicted proteins | sample Klosneuvirus_201_FD_109709 | JGI IMG/M metagenome (GOLD analysis project Ga0154020, IMG submission 109709) | Active sludge microbial communities from wastewater, Klosterneuburg, Austria - Klosneuvirus_20160825_MG | ecosystem: Engineered > WWTP > Aerobic digester > Activated sludge | place...
AGCGCCTTGGTGAGCGAAACGATGGCGCCCTTGGACGTAGCATAAGCACCCGCCCCGGGACCGCCCCCGTTCCAGGCGGCGAGCGACGACATGTTGATGATGGTCCCGCTCCTGCGCGCCACCATGGCCGGGCCCAGGGCGCGGGACATGAGGAAGGCGCTGGTGAGATTGACGTCCATCACCGAGCGGAAGAACTCCTCGCTCATCGAGAGGAGAGGCTGCCGCGCGATCAGGTCGCCCGCGTTGTTCACCAGGATGTCGATGGCCTCGAACCGCGCGGTCACCTCATCGACCAGGGCCTTCACCTCGTCGGCCCTTGTGAGGTCGGCCTGGAACGCGGCGGCCTCCGTCCCCGCGGCCTTGAGCGCCGCCACGACTTCGTCCGCACCCTCCCGGCTCTTCATGTAGTGGACCGCGACCCGGGCTCCCCTCCTGCCCAGGGTGAGAGCGCACGCGCGGCCGAGACCGGCGCCTCCCCCTGTTACCAGAGCCACACCGTGGATCGCTGTCATGGTCTTTACCTCTTGAAAGATCGAGCGGAGGGATGCGGTCTATCGACCGAGCCAGCCGCCATCCACGGCCAGGATCTGGCCGTTCACGTAGTTGGAAGCGGGCGAGGCCAGGAACACCGCGGCCCCCTCGAGGTCGACGGTCTCGCCCCAGCGCCCCGCGGGAATGCGCTCGAGGATCTGCCGGTTGCGCGTCTCGTCGTTCTGAAGGGCCTCGGTGTTGTCGGTGCGGAAATACCCGGGCGCGATCGCGTTGACGTTGATCCCCCGGCTCGCCCACTCGTTCGACAACTCGCGGGTGAGGCCGGCGATGGCGCTCTTCGACGCCGCGTAGGCGGGCACGTTCAGTCCGCCCTGAAAGGACAGGAGCGACGCGATGTTGATGATCTTCCCGCTTCGGCCGGTCGCGAGCAGGTACCGGCCCGCGGCGCGACACAACCGGAAGACGCCGTGGAGGTTCACGTCGATGACCGCGTGCCAGTCCGCATCGGTGGTGTCGACGGTGGGGCCGCGGCGGATGATGCCGGCGTTGTTCACCAGGATGTCGAGGCCGCCGAGGGAAGCCACGGTTTCACGGACCAGCCGGTCGGGCGCCCCGGCATCCGCCATGTCGGCGACCAGGGTCGCGGCCTTGCGGCCGAAGGCGCGAACCGCGTTCGCCGTCGCATCCGCGGGCGTCGCGTTCCCGTGGACGGCCACGTCGGCGCCCGCTTCGCCGAGCGCCTTCGCGATGGCCGCACCTATGCCGCGCGAGGCCCCGGTGACCAGAGCCACGCGACCTTCCAGAGAGAACATCCCTTTTGCCATGCCCGTGGTCTACACGCTCGGCTTCAGAAAGTCCTCGCGGATGGGCGAGAAGATGTCGATGAGCACCACTTCGTTGTCGAGCATGGTGGCGCCGTGCCAGAACCCGCTCGGGAAGAGGAGGACGTCGCCGGGCCCGAAGACCTTCTCCTCGGATCCGACCACGAAGCGCACGCGGCCCTTCTCGACCATCGTCATCTGTTCGTGGACGTGGTCGTGGGCGGTGGTGACGGTGTTCGGCGCGAAGGTCAGGCGACAGATCATCAGGGTGGCGCCGTAGATCATCTGGCGCGTCACGCCGGGAGCGATCGTTTCCTTCGGGATGGTCTCCCAGTTCCAGGTCTGGTGCGGCACCGTCGACGTCGCGAGCATGGTCACTTCGCCTTTCCCGCATCGAGGCCGGAGCCCGTTTGCCTGAAGTCGGGATGGACATTGACGACACCGAAGAGCCGGTCCTCGGTCTCGCGATTCGCGGCCATCATCCAGAGGAAGTTGATCGAACCCCCGGGCGCCGCCACGTTCGGGTGGTAGCCCTTTGGCATCAACACCACATCGCCCTCTCGAACCACCACGGCCAGCTCCGGTGTGGTCTTGTCGGTGTAGACCATCTGCAGGCCGAACGCTGGGGCGGGCATGTCGATATAGAGATAGGCCTCCTCGGCCAGCGCGGCGTGCTCGTGGGGCGGCCACGAGGTCCAGTTGCCGGGTGCGGAGAAGGTCACTCCGGCCATGATCCGGCCGGCCTGGATGTTCTTGCCGAACACCACGTTCAGCGTTCGTTCGGCCGAAGGGCCGCCGGCCTTGAAGTGGAGGCCGGGGTCCTTTTGAACCTCGGCGAAGGGCACGAACTGAACGGGATGGAGCTGGTCGACCGGCGCCGATACCTCGGCCAGGTCGCATCCGCCGGAAGCGGCGCGAATCTCGACCTGACAATCACGGGGCACGTACAGGCCGTCGTAGCGCACCATCTCGTAGGTCTTGCCTTCGGCGACAACCGAGGCAGCCCCGTTGAGAACGATGAAACCGGTCTCGTGCCCGGCGGTGGAGAAAGAGAGGGGGGCCTCGCCCTCTTCCATGATGATCCGGCCGTAGTGGAGGTGCTTCGCGGACGTCTCGCCCGGGCTGACCGTGCGCGTGCGCCCCTTGCGGGCCGCGGTATCTCGGACCACGCAGCTCGCCAGGGTGAGGGTCGGTTCGGCAATAGCGGTGCTCATTGTGGGTTCCTTTGCGATGAAGCGGAGGCGGAGAGAGAGATGTCCCAATGCTTCGACTGCGAGGTCTTGAGCTGGACATCGACCGCCTCGTAGGTGGGGTGAGAAGAGATCGCGCCGCGCGCGCCGCGTCCGAGGGGCTCGTCGGGGCTCGGCGTCCGGCGCGAGAGGGTCAGGGCGAGATCGCCGCCATGAGTCACTTCGAGGACCGCCTCTCGCGTGGTGGGAAGAACGAAGGTGATCTTCCGGATGGTGACATCGCGCAGGGCCTTGATGGTCTCGGTGCGCTTGAGGGTGGAGCCCACAAGGGCCCAGACGTTGGAGACCTCGAAGCCGGGTTCAACCCAGGTCCCGGTCTTGCCGCCCTTCACCACGAAGCGACGCCAGGTCGCGCGCACGGACCGGCCATCCGCGGAGGGGACGATCTCGTCGGCGCTGTCGCCCGCGATGAGGACCTGGCCGTCGGGCATTTCGAAATGAGACGCGCCGGCGGGAAAGACCTGCTCCACCGGAACCGCGAAACCGGGCAGGCCGTGCGGCGCCGGGAGATAGTCGGCGACCCCGGGTTTCGTTCCGGTGGTGAAGGGAAGCGCGAAGCGCACCGGACCCTGCCTCACGAGCCACACCCCCGACGGCCGATCCCCGTGACGGAAGAACTCGAACCGCGCGACCTTCGGGTACGCGGGAACCGCGGGGAAGGAGTCGACCTTCTCGGCCTCGAGCGCCTTCATGAGGTTGTCCTGGGCCATGATCGCCTTGCCGAAAAAGCCCACGGTCTGCTGCCACTCGCGGTCCCTCGAGATGTAGGCGTAGTTCCCGCGGCCGGGCGCGAACACCGAGAGGTGATGGGTATCGGGTTTGTAGTCGCGGCTCAGCCAGAGCCAGGCGAGCCGGTACTCGCTGGTCAGCTCCCGGATCGGCGCGGGGCGGAACGCGGGATGCCCGCCCAGGAACGCGACGATCTCGAGAGTGTCGAGATAACTCACGACTCCGAGGCTCCGGCCCCACGGATACCCGTAGCCGTCGGGCGAGACGAGGTCCCACCACAGTTTCATCTGCGCGGTCAGGGTCGGCTCGAGCGCCTTGAGAATGTCGGCGCGGCCCACGGTCTCAGCCGCCTCGTAGACGTAGCGCGCGTACTCGTTCGAGTAGCGGTCGTAGCGCCCGGTCGTCCCGGCATCGTCGGCGTAGAGAGCGCCTTTGGTGAACGGCTCGGCGGCGCGATCCAGCAGGGAGTCGACAAAACCGCGATCCTGGAGAACCCCCATCTGGAAGGCCAGGGTGGCGATGCGGGAGGCGACCCCGAGGTAGTTCTCGGGCAGATCGATGACCTGCCGCGTCTTCGGGTTGTAGAAGCGGGTGGGATCGAGCAGCGACTTCCAGGCCGCCCGGTCGGTCTCCGAAAGCGACTGCCAGAGCGCGTTCTGTTTCAGATCGGACCCGAAGTGGCGAAGCGCGAGCGCCGCGTAGAGCTGCGAGAAGGCCTTGCTCCCCTTGGCCGACTCGATCACTCCCACCCTCCCCACCAGCGGAACGATGTCGCGCCCCCCCACCGTTCGGGTCTGCCGCGTCTCCGCGTAGGCGGCCAGCGAGCGGACATAGGTTCCCCACGAGTACTCGCCGGTGGTGAGGGCGCCATGAACGCGATCCGGAAGCGGGCCCTCCATCGGGATCTGGGCGAAATGGGCGGCGACCTCGCGGTCGAAGAAGACATCGACGTCGGCCTTGAGCGCCGATGTCCTGATGTCCTCGCCGGCCGCCTGCGCCGCGCCGGCGGCGAGGGCGACGAGGGCCGCGGTGAAGACAACAGCGGTTCGGGGAAGCATGAGTCGAAGGTTCAAGCGACCACTCTTTCTGCGAAGGAACCGGCGGCGACGAGGGCGGCGGCGCCCCGAAGGCGCGGGTACTGCTCGGGAGGAACGATGATGATGGGGGTGGCTCCCGCGGGCGGCGTCAACGCGCGCTCGGCGAGGGCCGACCGCACCGTGGCTTCGATGAGATCCCAGGCCGCGGTGATCTCGCCGCCGATGTAGACGTGCGAAGGATCGATGGCGTTCACCACCGAGCCGAGGCCAAGGCCGAGATAGCGCGCGGTCGAGAGCAGGGCGGCCATGGCCTTGCCGTCCCCGCCCCGAGCTCGCGCGATCAGGTCGTCCACGGTGAGGGCGGCGGCATCGGCGGACATCGGGCGCTCGCGCAGGTCTCGTCCGAAATAGCGGGAGAGAGTGGCCAGGTTGGAGACGTACGCCTCCCAGCAGCCGGTGGCGCCGCACCCGCAGCGGGGCCCGTCGATATTCAGGGGGATGTGGCCGAACTCGCCCGCGATGTTGTGCTGGCCGCGCACCACCTCGTTGTTCATCACGATGCCGACGCCGAGGCCGTCGGAGACCGTGATGTAGACGAAGTTGGTGGGCGCCTTCGCATCCCGGCTCGCCCATAGCTGGGCGAGGGCGCACGCCTTTCCCGAGTTCTCGATCTGAACGGGAATTCCGAGGGCGCTCGCGATGGGGTCGCGAAGGCTGACGTCCTTCCAGCCCAGGTTCGGGGCCAGCAGCACCCGGCCGGCCCCGGATTCCACCATGCCGGGCACGACCACGCCGACGCCCTGACAACGTCCGAGATCCTTGTGATCGACGAGGATGGCCTTGACCCGCTTCACCAGATCGGCCACGAAGCGTTTGGGGTCGCGCTCGGTGGGAAAACTGGTGACGCTCGCAAGCTGGTGGCCCACGAGGTCGGTGACCATCACGAAGGTGCGGGTGGGACGGATGTCGACCGCAACCACGCATCGCTTTCGGGAGTCGACGTAGAGAAACGTGGGCTTGCGGCCGCGCCTGGCCTCCCCGGTGGCCCCTTCGAAGATGGCGCCCTCCTTGATCAGTTCATTCACGAGCAGACTGACCGCCCCCCGCCTCGTTCCCATCAGTCGGGCGAGGTCCGCGCGCGAGATCGGCTGATTGGTGCGAATGAGGTTCAGCGCGATTCGCCGGTTGATTTCCCGGGTGGTGCCGCGAGTGGCGACACGCAGGTTCTGGGGTTGAGGAGAGCGCATTTGTCTTGTTCGCGTTCAATATAACCCCAGGCGCCGCCGCCAATGCAAGCGTTTTCTGAATCCAGGCATAGTTGTCAGCCCCTGTTTACGTGGGTCCAGTCACCACATGTGCGCTTTCGATGACTCCCGCCGGTTTTGGGCATGGCCAGATTTTCTCTTGACAGGGGATCGAACCCGGGCATATTGTCCCTTGCAAGGACAAATACCGGGACACCACCAGACAAGAACACCCCCAGGAGAACCCTCATGAAGGCATCGCACATCACCGAGCCACGGCCTTTCGATCAGCCGCACATGTTCCGAAGGATCGCCGCCGCCGCCCTCGCCGCCGTTCTTCTATCCAGCCCGAGCGAGGCCCAGATCCCCACCGGGAACATCCTCGGGACGGTCAAGGACTCCCAGGGCGGCTCGATACCGGGAGCCGGCATCACCGCCACCAACGAGGGCACGCAGTACTCCCGAACCGCCACCACCGACGGCACGGGCCAATACGCCTTGCGCCTGCTGCCCGTGGGGACCTACACCCTGGTCGTGACCATGCCCGGCTTCAAGACCTTCTCCCAGAAGGGCATCCTTCTCGAGGTCGGCCGCAACGCCCGCATCGACCCCGTCATCGAGCTGGGCGCGCTCACCGAGGTGGTCTCGGTGGTCGGGGACGTGCCCCTGATCGAAACCACCTCCGCCACGCTGTCGAGGAGCGTGGGTGAGAAGGAGGTCATGAACCTCCCCCTGGTCAACCGCGACCTGTACTCCCTGCTCAGCATCACGGGCGGGGTCAGCAGCAACACCACCGGCAACTCCCTGGGCGGGCCGGAGCAGAACACCACCATCAACGGCTCCGGCAACGCCCAGATGGGCTCGGTCAACTTCCAGCTCGACGGCGGCAACAACACCGCAGGCCTGCGAGGCACCGGCAACCCCTCGCCCAATCCCGAAGCCGTGCAGGAATTCCGGGTCCTCACCAACGGCTACTCGGCGGAATACGGACGCTATTCGGCCGGCGTGGTCGATGTCGTGACCAAGTCCGGAACCAATCAGTTCCACGGGGCGCTCTTCGAGTTCTTCCGCAACGAGAGCCTGAATTCGGAGCGGTGGGCGCCCCCGGGAGTCACCGCCACCAAGGATCCCCTGGACCGGAACCAGTTCGGCGGAGCGCTCGGCGGCCCGTTGAAGAAGGACCAGACCTTCTTCTTCGTGAGCTACTCCGGCCTGCGCCAGGAGGAGACCTACTACCGGAACACCGCGGTGGTGCCGACCGCACTCGAACGCGCTGGCGACTTCTCTCAATCCGCGATCAAGCCGAGGGATCCCCTCACCGGGCAGCCCTTCCCCGGGGGGATCATCCCGGCCGGGCGGTTCGACGTCGCGGCCAAGAACATCCAGGACAAGTACATCCCGCTGTCGAACCTGCCGAACAACTTCCTTGAAGTCCGCCGGCCCGATCCCCTGAACACCGACGAAGGGACGCTGAAACTCGACCACAAGATCTCGAACAGCCAGACCATGGCCTTGAGCTACTTCTATCAGAGGGGCACCGACACCCAGCCGCAGTCGGTCACCGGAAACATTCCGTGGGTGGACCGCGACTTCAAGTGGAGTCAGCACAACCTGAACCTCGCCCATACCTGGACCATGAGCGCCAACAAGATCAACCAGTTCCGCGCTACCTACATGCGTCAGTTCGGCGGCCGGGTCAACAACCCGACCACCTCCCTCGCCGACCTCGGATCGAAATTCACGCCCCAGGGCGACACCACCCTCCCCCGCCTGACCGTCACCGGATACTTCACCGGCCAGGTCTCGATCGCCGGCCCCGACGCCGGAAGCGACTACTTCGGCATCAAGGATGCGATCAGCATCAGCAGCGGCAATCACTCGCTCAAGTTCGGCGCGGATCTCTCCTACGAGAAGATCGTCCATGACACCCTCCTCGACAACTACGGCGTCTTCGCCTTCAATGGCACCAAGACCGGCAACGCGTACGCCGACTTCCTCCTCGGGGTCCCCAGCACCTTCACCCAGGACGCGCCGATCCGGAAGACCGACAATGGCGCCTATATCAGCCTGTTCGCGCAGGACGACTTCCGGGTTCACCCGCGGGTGACCTTGAACCTCGGACTGCGTTACGACCTGCAGTTCCCCTTCACCGACCCGGAGGACCGCAAGCTCGCATACGCTCCCGGCAGGAAGTCCACGGTCACACCCAGCGCGCCGGAGGGCCTCCTCTTCCCCGGCGATGAAGGCGTCAGCCGCGGCATCGTGAAGACCGACATCAACAACATCGCTCCCCGTCTCGGCCTCACCTGGGATCCCAAGGGCGACGGCCGGATGGCCATCCGGGCCGGCTTCGGCCTCTTCTACGGCTCAATCACCGGAAACGAATGGAACACCACCGCGGACAATCAACCGTTCACGGTGCGCCAGAGCTTCCCCACCGTGTACACGCTGTCCGATCCCTATCGGAACCTCCCGGGCGGCGTGGGGCCCTTCCCCTTCAGCTACAGCCCCACCTCACCCAGGTTCACCGCGCCTTCACAGGTCTTCGGCCCGTCCCTCGATTTCGTCTGGCCGGTCTCCTATCAAGTGAACCTCGCGGTGGAGAAGGAAATCGGCCGCAACATCAGCGTGAGCGCCTCCTACGTGGGAGCGTTCGGACACAACCTGGCCGCCCCGGTGGACAACAACTACCCTGTCCTCGGACCGGGCTCCACCACCGCCAACGTGAACGCACGACGCCCCTACCAGCCCGGGGTGATCGGCGCCGCCAACGTCCTTTCTTCGATCTTCGCAAGCGACTACAACGGCCTGCAGTTCAGCGCCGAGCGTCGGGGCGCGCACATCTCCGGCAAGGCCTATTACTCCTGGGGCCACGCCAATGAAGATGTCGACTTCCAGGGCGGCGGCCTGCCCACCGTGCAGAATGCCACCCAGCTCGCGGCGGAACACGGGCGGACCTCGGCGGATCGGCGTCACAGCTTCGTGTTCTCCGGCATCTGGAAGATCGACTACCTCCAGGATTCGAAGTCCGCCCTCGCCAAGCTGGCTCAGGACTGGACCCTCTCCGCGATCATCACCCTGCAGACCGGCACGCCTCTCACCATCACCGCGGGCTCCGATCGCAACCTCGACGGTCTCACCAACGATCGGGCGAACCTCGTGGGCGATCCGGACCTGGACCACGGCCGGCCCGAAGGCGAGTTGATCGAGGGCTGGTTCAACACCGCCGCGTTCGCGCTCCCCGCCCTCGGAACGAACGGCAGCGCCGGCCGAAATATCGTCGATGGCCCCGGGTACCAGAACATCGACCTCGGGCTTTTCCGCGACATCTCGTTGAAGGGTTCCAGGGTCCTTCAGTTGCGAGCCGAGGCGACGAACGTCTTCAATATCGTCAACCTCTCGAACCCCGGCACGAACATAGCGGCGCCCGCCACCTTCGGAAAGATCCGAACCGCCGGCAACATGCGACGAGTCCAGCTCGGCGCGCGACTGTCCTTCTAAGTGAAGAGCAGCTTGGAGGCGTCCGGGAGCCAAGCCCCATTTACCTCTCGTCATTGCGAGGCCCCACTCCGTTGGTAGGGGGCCGAAGCAACCCCCGCCCCCAACAGCCCCGCCCTTAAGACGCGCTTCATACCTCCCCGGCGATTCCCCTGGCACGGGGCTTGCTCCTCCCCCGACGCGTCGTATCAACCCGTCATCAGGAGGAGTCACATGACCAAATTCAGCAGAATCGCCATCATTTCACTGGCCGCCCTCGCCACGGTGAGCGCGACCGAAGCGGCTCCGAGGGACGAGGGCGCCACCGAGCAGCCTCTCGCCAAGGCCGTGCGGGAGAAGCTCGAAGGCCTCACCTACTACGGAGTATTCGACATCCTTCGTTATCAGGTCCACGACAACGGCACGGTAGAGCTCTCCGGCTTCGCCTTCCGTGACTCCCTCAAGAAGGAGGCGGAGAACGCCGTCCTGAAGGCTCCGGGGGTCAAGCAGGTGGTGAACAGGATCGAGGATCTCCCGTGGGGCGTCCAGGACGACGAGATCCGGGCCAAGGTCTACCTGACCATCTATCGGGACACCATGCTGTCGCGCTACGGAACCGCTACCGACCAGGCCCTCTCGAACGGCGTCGGCTACGGCCCCCGGGGGAGCGTCTTCGGTCCGATGGGCATCGGCAATCCCTTCTTCCCGGGCTTCAATCCCGCGGGCGACTACGGCATCCACATCCTGGTCACCAACGGCGAGGTGATCCTGGTCGGAGACGTGGACTCGGAAGGCGACAAACACCTGGCCGCGATCAAGGCGCGCGGGGTGTTTCCGGTGAAGAAGGTCTTCAACGAGCTGACAGTCAAGGGCAAGAAGCCGGAGGTGCCGCAGCCTCAGGCGCGGCCCGGGAAGCGCGGCGTCGTCGTGATCGCCGACTAGACCAGCGAGGCACAAGAGAAACGCCCCGGAGACCGATGCGCTGGTCTCCGGGGCGCCTGACCGTCCCCTGGAGGGGAAGGGACGGCCTGAAGCGAGCTACATCTTCGGCAGGATGACCGCGTCGATCACGTGGATGACGCCGTTGCTGCACGCGATGTCCGTCTTCACGACGTTGGCTCCGTCGACCTTGACGCCCTTGCTCGTGTCGATGGTGACGCTTGAGCCCTGGACGGTCTTGGCGCCCTTGAGCTTCACCACGTCCGCGGCCATGACCTTGCCCGGGACCACGTGGTAGGTCAGGATCGCGGTGAGCTTGGCCTTGTCCTTGAGAAGAGCTTCGAGGGTGCCCGCGGGGAGCTTGGCGAAGGCTTCATCGGTCGGAGCGAAGACCGTGAACGGACCGGCGCCCTTGAGGGTGTCGATGAGGCCGGCCGCGGTGAGAGCGGTGGCGAGGGTCTTGAAGCTGCCTGCGGCCACCGCGGTGTCGACGATGTCCTTGGGGGCATCGGCGGCGTGAGCGGAGGTTCCGAGAACGGCAACGGCGGCGAGTGCGGCGAGGAGGGTTCGGCGATTCATGACTTGTCTTGATTCCTTTTCTTGATGGAGGGGAACGCGGGCGGGCTGCTTGCGGATCCCGCCGGTTTTCTGGAGGCCGGCCGGAGGGCGATATGCCCGCCTCCAACCTCGAAAAGGACTTTAGATCAGAGTAAGAGTCGTTGTCAAGCTTTTGAGTAGATATTGTCCAAAATCCTATTCGGCCCCTCCGAGCGCACCCAGGGTGAGGCCCAGGTACGCCTTCGCGTTGTCGAAACAGACGTTGCGGACCGCCCGCGCGAGCAGTTCCCGGTCGTCGGGCAGGAATCCCGATCGCACGTCGTTGCCCACGAGATTGCACACCAGGCGGCGGTAGTACTCGTGCCTCGAATAGGAAAGGAAGCTCCGCGAATCCGTGATCATCCCCACGAAGCGGGAGAAGAGGCCGAGGTTCGACAGGGCGCGCAACTGCGCCTCCATGCCGTCCTTCTGATCGAGGAACCACCACGCGGCTCCGTACTGCATCTTCCCGGGCACGGAACCATCCTGGAAGTTGCCGATCATCGACGCGAACAGTTCGTTGTCGCGCGGGTTCAGGTTGTAAAGGATGGTCTTCGCGAGCTGGTTGGAATCGTCGAGGCGGTCGAGGAAGCGCGCGAGGGGTGAGGCCTGATCGAAGTCCCCGATCGAGTCGAATCCCTTGTCGGGGCCGAGGGTCCGCCTCGCCCGGGCGTTGGTGTTGCGCAGGGCGCCGAGGTGGAACTGCTGCACCCAGCCGCGGCGGTGGTCGAGCAGGGCCAGGTGGTGCAGGACGGCGGACTTGAATTTCTCCGCGGCTTCCGCGTCGAGGGCGCGGCCGCTGCGCAGCGCGTCGAATGAGATCGTCATCTCTGAGTCGCTGAACGGCTCCGCGGACATCCGCTCGAGACCGTGATCCGAGGCACGGCAACCGTGGTCGTGGAAGACGGTGTGACGCCGTTCGAGGGTCGCCATGAACTGCGACCAGGTGGCGATGCTGGTGCCGTTCACGGCCTCGAGCGCCCCGACCCAGGCGTTCCATTGCCCGGGGTTTTCGACGGCCAGGGCCTTGTCCGGGCGCCAGGTCGGATACACGCGGGTGCCGGGATCCTTCCGCTTCGCCAGTTCGGCGTGGTGCTCGAGCGAGTCCACGGGATCGTCGGTGGTGCACACCGCGGCCACCTTGAACTGCTTCAACAGGCCGAGGGTGGTGAAGCCATCCTCCTGGAGGCGCACCGTGGTCCGGTCGTAGATCGATCGGGCGGTCTTCTCGTTCAGCAGTTCTTCGATGCCGAAGGGCCGCTTCAACTCCATGTGGGTCCAGTGATAGAGCGGGTTCCGGATGGTCTCCGGCACCGTCCTGGCCCAGGCCTCGAACTTCTCGAAGTCCGGGGCGTCGCCGGTGCAGAACCGCTCGGGCACGCCGTTCGCGCGCATGGCCCGCCACTTGTAGTGATCGCCGTCGAGCCAGATCTCGGTGATCGAACGGAACCGGTGGTTCGAGCGGATCTGATCCACCGGCAGGTGGCAGTGGTAGTCGATGATGGGCAGGCCTTTTGCGACATCGTGGAAGAGATGCCGAGCCAGATCCGTCTCGAGGAGAAAGTCGTCCTTGATGAAGTTCATGGGTCTCCCATCCTTATGGACGCTTCAGACCTCCAGCTTCGCCGGCTCCGAATTCGGTATCAGCAGGTGGATGATGAGGAGGGCCGCCAGATAGGCCGAGCCCGCGATCAGGAAGATGAGGAAGTAGCTGCCCGTGCGCGTGAGGATCTCGCCGACCACGAGGGCGATGAGCATCCCCCCGATCGCGCCCGCCGTGCCGCCGATGCCGACCACCGACCCCACCGCGCGTCTGGGGAACATGTCCGAAGTGAAGGTGAAGAGATTCGCCGACCAGCCCTGGTGAGCGGCCGCGGCAAGAGACACGAGGGCCACCGCGAGCCACAGGCTCTTGACCTGGGAAGCGAACACGATGGGCACAACGCTGAGCGCGCACACCAGCATGGCGACCTTGCGCGCCTTGTTCGTGGTCCAGCCCTTCTTGATCCAGTGGGACGAGAGCCAGCCGCCCCCGATGCTGCCCACGTCCGCCAGCAGATAGATCACGACCACCGGCGGCCCGATGGTGGTGAGATCGATGCCGTGGTTGCGCTTGAGGAAGTCGGGGATCCAGTAGAGATAGAGCCACCAGATGGGGTCGGTCAGGAATTTGCCGATGGCGAAGGCCCAGGTCTGCCGATGCGGAAAGAGGCTCTTCCAGGGAATGTGGGTGACGGCCTCGGGGGGGTCCGAGCGAATGTGAGCCAGCTCCTTCGCCGAGATGGCGGGATGACTCTCGGGAGCGTGGTAGTACTTCCACCAAAGGGCCAGCCACATGAAGCCGATCCCACCCGTGGCCAGGAAGGCGACTTCCCATCCCCAGTTGAGGGTGATCCAGGGAACCATGATGGGCGCCCCCAGGGCGCCGAGATTGGTTCCGGAATTGAAGATGCCGGTGGCGAAGGCGCGCTCCTTCTTCGGGAACCACTCGGCCACGGTCTTGATGGAGGCCGGGAAGTTCCCGGCCTCACCGACGCCGAGAACGAAGCGAGCCAGGGCGAAGCCCGCGGCCGCGCCGGTCAGGAGAACGAAGGAGGGCGGGTTGATCAGGACCGTAGGCACGGCCAGGCCGGGGAACGCGCCCGCGATTCCGTGGGCCATGGCGGCGAGACTCCAGAGGCCGACGGCCAGCCCGAATCCCTTCTTCACGCCGATGCCGTCGATCACGCGACCGGCCAGCACCAGGCCGATCGCGTAGGCCAGGGAGAAGCTGAAGATGATTGCGGCGTAGTCCCGCTCGGTCCACGAGAATTCAGTCTGGAGAGTGCTCTTCAGGATCGCGATGATCTGACGATCCAGATAGTTGATCGCGGCCGCGCCAAACAGCAGGGCGCACACGATCCACCGGACATATCCCACTCGTTCCAGGGTCGCCTGAGTCATCTTGAATGGTCTCTTTTCGGACTAAGCCACGAACTTCTGCCAGACGCGACCGTTCGGGAACTCGTACTCGGCGATGGACTGCGGCTTGATATCGATGCTGTACCCGGGGCGGAGCGGGGTCACGTAACGCGCGTTCTTCGCGATGCAGGGATCGACGAAGTGTTCGTGCAGGTGGTCGACGTACTCGCACAGCCGGTCCTGCAGCGAGCCCGAGACCGAGATGTAGTCGAAGATCGACAGGTGCTGGACGTACTCGCACAGCCCCACCCCGCCCGCGTGAGGGCAGACCGCCTTCTTGAACTTGTTCGCCATGAGGATCACCGAGACCGCCTCATTCACCCCGGCCATGCGGCACGAGTCCACCTGGACGAACTTGATGGCGTCGGCCTGGAGGAGCTGCTTGAACATCACCCGGTTCTGGCAGACCTCGCCGGTGGCCACGCCGATGGGGGCCACGGCGCGGGCGATTCGGGCATGGCCGAGGATGTCATCGGGGCTCGTGGGCTCCTCGATCCACCAGGGATCGAAACGGGCGAGCGCCTTCATCTGCGTGATCGTCTCGTCCACGTCCCAGCACTGGTTCGCGTCCATCATCAGCTTGCGCTCCGGCCCGATCTCCTCGCGCATGATCGCGGCGCGCCGGACGTTGTCCTCCAGGTTCTGGCCCACTTTCATCTTGAACGCGGTCCAGCCCTCACGGATCGCTTCCTTGCAGAGGCGCCGCACCTTCTCGTCGGGATAGCCGAGCCAGCCCGTGGAGGTGGTGTAGGCCGGATAGCCGTCTTTCCGCATCTCCGCCTCGCGCGCTTCACGGCCCGCCCGCGCGGCGTGCAGCATGTCGATCGCCTCCTCCGGCTTCAGGACATCGGTGATGTAGCTGAAGTCGATGGTGGACACGAGCTGCTCGGGGCTGAGGTCGACGAGGTGCTTCCACATCGGCTTCTTCTCCCGCTTCGCCCACAGGTCCCACACCGCGTTCAGGATGGCGCCGGTGGCCATGTGCAGGATGCCCTTCTCCGGCCCGAGCCAGCGGAGCTGTTTGTCCACGGTGAGGTCGCGGACGAGGGCGCGCATGTGCGCGACCACGTCGTCGAGACGCCGACCCACCACGTGGTGCTTCAGGGCGTGAACCGCCGCCACCACGATCTCGTTGCCGCGGCCGTTGGTGAAAGTCAGGCCATGGCCTTCGAGGCCGGTCCCGGTCTCGAGGACCACGTAGGTGGCCGAGTAATCCCCGAGATTGAGGGCATCGGATCCGTCCTGCTGCAGGGAGGTGGGAAAACGAATGTCACGGACAACGACGTTTGTAATCTTCACTGGTTGACACCACTTGCAAGGAAACCGCCATCGACGGTGAGGACTTCGCCATTCACGAAACTGGAACCCTCGGAGGCGAGGAAGACGCAAGCCGGCGCGAGTTCCTCGACCCGTCCGAAGCGCTTCAACGGGGTGCGCATCAGGAACTCCTGACCGCGGCCCGACTCATCGAGAATTCTCGTGTTGAGGGCGGTCCGGAAGACCCCGGGCGCGATCGCGTTCACGTTGACCCCGCGCGGCCCCCATTCGACGGCGAGGGCGCGAGTGAGGCCGGCAACCCCGGCTTTGCTCGCGGTGTAGGCCGCCACCTCGTGGAGGCCGATGAAGGAGGCGAGCGAGGCGATGTTGATGATCCGGCCGTAGCCCTTCTCGATCATCGCGGCGCCGAAGACCTGGCAGGCGCGGAAGGTCCCCGTGAGGTTGGTGGAGAGAATCGAGTCCCACTCCTCGTCGGAGACATCGAGGGTGGGAGTGCGCTTGGTGATACCCGCGCAGTTCACCAGGATGTCGACTCTCGAGAACGCGGCCAGGGTCAGATCGAGGGCCTTCTGAAGGGCCCTTCGGTCGAGCGCGTCCGCGGTCACGCGCAGACTCCTTCGGCCCTGGGACTCAACCGCCTTGGCCGCCTGATCCACCATGTCCGCGCGGCGGGAGATGGGGACCACGTCCGCCCCGGCCGAGGCCAGCCCCTGGGTGAGGGCGAGGCCGATGCCCGAGGTGCCCCCCACGACCACCGCCACTCGGCCTGTGAGTTCGAGCTCTTTCATCAGAACCTACTTCCCCGCGCTCGCGCGCTTCGCCGGGCGCGCCTCTTCTTCAGATGCCTGGGCCTGCCGGGCGAGGGCGAGGTGCATGCCCATCTCGTCGCGCGCCTTCTCGGGATCGCCGGCCTTGATGGCGCGATAGATCCGCCGGTGCATTTCCGCGGATTCCTTGAGGTCATGGGCGCGCTCCACCGTGA